>Ga0180437_10007822_pt1 | contig 13793 bp, 8 predicted proteins | sample SS_ome_4_FD_132410 | JGI IMG/M metagenome (GOLD analysis project Ga0180437, IMG submission 132410) | Hypersaline lake sediment archaeal communities from the Salton Sea, California, USA - SS_3_D_1 metaG | ecosystem: Environmental > Aquatic > Non-marine Saline and Alkaline > Hypersaline > Sediment...
CTTTCCGCCGATGATCCGGTTTGCGAGAATGCAGAAAACTAGATCGGCAAACAGGGTGATTGGTCCGGTCTTTTCCAAAGGATAGCAGGGGAGTATCGAGATGGTCGTACCGCACAGTCGGTATCACGAAGCCGGCACAGTCAGAATCGACGAGAATACCTGCCAACAGTGCGGCCAATGTGCCGCGATCTGCCCGGCGGACGTGTTGACCATGAAGGACGGGCGCGTGCAGGTTCGCGACGACAGCCCGTTCGGCTGCATCGCCTGCGGCCATTGCATGATGGTGTGCCCGGAGCAAAGCATCGCGGTGACCGGCCGTGGCCTCTCTCCGGACGATTTGTTGCCCTTGCCCGCGCGCGAGGACGTGGCAACCGCCGACGCGCTGGCCGCACTGATGCAGTCGCGGCGGAGCGTGCGCCGCTTCAAGGATCGAGAAGTGGACCGCGAACTGCTTGAGCGGATCGTGGAAATGGCCTCCTCGGCGCCGATGGGCATCCCGCCCTGGGACGTCGGCTGCGTGATCGTTTGCGGCCGCGACAAGGTGCGGCAGTTGGCCGGCGAGGTAATCCAAGGGTATGAGGGATTCCTCAAAATCTTCCGGCCCTGGGTGCTGGCCCTGATGCGACCCTTCATGCGCAAAGAAACACATGATCAGTTTCGTCGTTTCATCGTACCGCTGGCCCGGTCTTACGTCGGTGCCCATCGCGAGGGCCGTGATGAACTCTTTTGGGGGGCGCCGGCCGTGCTGATCTTCCATCACTCACGCTACGCGGAGGAGGCAGACACGGCGATCGCCTGCACCTACGCCATGCTGGCGGCCGAGTCGCTCGGCCTGGGTAACACGATCATCGGCGGAGCGCCGCCCATCATACAGCGCAACCGAAGCTTGTGTCAGCGCTTGGGCATCCCCGACGGACACACGCCGTCTTTTGCCCTGATCGCGGGTCATCCCGCCACGCATTTCAAACGCGTCGTGCGACGCCACTTCATCCACGTGGGGAATCTGTGAGCTAGGCAATTTGTAGGGCGGGCATCGCCCGCCGATTGTCGCAGAACGCGTCTTGAGGACAGGGATCAGTCCGTACGACGGGCCTCCGAGCCCGTCAATGTGCGATGGTCATCCGCTGCGTCGACGGCTTCGGAGAGCCGTCGTACATGTTACAGAGCACGCCCCACCCCCTTGACGGGCCGCCACGCTCTCCGTTAGAATGCGGACACGCTCGAAATCGGCGAATCGGCCCACCTCGGGTGCGGTTCGTCTGCAAACCGTAAAGGGCACTCCACCGCCGATTGCGTCTACAAAGGTTCGGCCGTGGAAGAACAAGGATCGTGTTTCTTTCTATAGGGAGACGATGATGGCGAACTACGGTGTATTCTACAAAAACAGCGTCAAGAAGTTCTTCTTCAGCAACTATGCGACCACGAGAACCCAGTACATCATAGTCAACAATCTCGGGACCACGCATCAGATCATGTTGCTGATCGAGATTTCCCCCCACGACACGACGAGCTTGGGGACGCTGAAGCGGAATCGCGGCGGGCACAACTGGGACGTCTATATTCCCGACAACCAGAACCAGACCGTCCGTTATCGGAACTGTCGCGTGATTCACGTCGATCCCACCCGCGCCGCCATATTCGAAACGCAGTTCGCCCCGACCGTTGTTCCCAACCTCCGCGGGGCGGTCGTGCTGGGCGGCAATTGACGCGGCGTCGTTAGCGAAGGGGTCAGACCGACTTTAGTCGTTAGTGGCGCGTCGAGATCGCGGGCGTCCAGCGGAGGCAAGGATTGCACTGCCGGAGTCCACAGACAATGAGCCCTGACCTCCTTTCCCGTTCCTGATGTGGAAGAGATATGGAAACAGACAAGAAAACCGTGAGAACCATCAGGGGACTCAAGGAGTACACCTGCCTCGGCTGCCCGTTGACTCGAAATCGGAGCACCTGGTGTTTTCGTCTTTGTGCGCCGGACGAGGACGGCAACGGCCGCTGCGGCCGGATCGCCCCGCACGGACTGAAAGGCAGAACCCAGTCAAGCATCGCCGACTTCAACAAGAGGCAGCTGGCGACCCATTGCGAGAAACTGGAGCGGATGTATCTTTCCGCCCCCTGCAGCGAGTATTGGGAGCCCGGCGTTCGCATCGCGGAGGGCGAGGCCGAGGTCTTGATCCCGCTGCAAGCGAAGTTCCTTCGTACGGCGGGGGCCATGCACGAGTCGGTCTGTTTCACGGCAATGAGCGACGCGGCCGTGCTCGCCGTGAATTCCATCTCCGGCAAGAACCTGGCGGTGGCCGTGAGTTTCACGGTCCAATGTCCTGGGCCCTGCACTGCCGAGGAACTCATCGCCAAAGGCCGTTTCGTGGGCATGTCGGGAGACCGTTATCTGGCCGAGTCCGTGCTGACCGATCCGGACGGAAACGAGATCGGCAGAGGGAGCGGTGCATTCGTGGAGAGCAGCGTGCCCCTGTCGCCGGAAATGGGATATGAGTAGGCACGCGTCGCATGGCTGTCGGCGTTTGCCGTCATCTCGAACGGTGTGCGGTGAAAACTGCCCGATAGCCCCTTGGAGTCCGCAGGGTGGCCATCGCCCACCAATGGTCTCGTGCCATCGGCGAGTCTCTTTTTCAGGAGCGCGTTACGCGCGGAGTGCAAAGAACAAAAAGCCTCGCCAGGACCGCGTCCCAGCGGGGCTCTCTGGTGAATTGCCACACAGCCTGGATTGCACGAAAGAACCGCTAGGATCTCCGACGTCGATACCGGGCATAGGCGATGCCGATTCCCGCAAGCACGCATGACAGGATAAGCGTGGACGGCTCAGGAATGGGCTGCCCGATGATCATATCGTCGATCCCAATGGCTTCCGACCCTCCGTGCGGAGTCGTGAACTTTATCCTATTGAACTCCGTCTCAGAAATCACACCCCAAAAGACTGCGTTGCCGTCGGCGGGTGCGAGTCCTTCCATGTCCTGAAGAATGTCCAACTTGTGGAGAAGTATGTCGTCCAACGGCGCTGGTTGTGTCGCGTTAACATATCGCAGTTCTACGGCGTCTCGGTTGCCGGCGGTGGTCACTGTAACTTCGTCGATGTCCCTTCCATAAAAGCCAAACGCGTATTGCGGAGACGAGAAATCTAAGGTGAAAAAGTGATGGTGACTGGCACCTAGAATAGAACTCACGAGGAAATGTGGCTCGGAAATCGGATATAGATCCGGTGAATGATATCCCCTGATTTGCGTCCATTCGTTCGCCAAACTCACAATCTCCACGGTGGCATCTCTTCCGGGAAAGTCGACGATTGTCCCTGGCGGGGTCGTTGGAACCGTAGCTTCGGGGACATCGTCAAAGTCTTGCACTGAAACCGTCTCTGGAATAAGAGCTGCAAGAAACGCGTCTCGCACATGGTCAAGATTAGCGGCGACGCCATCATCGTCGTTGCCAAAAAAGACTCTCCCGCCATCAAACGGGAAAACGTAGTCTGCGGCATGCACCGCATCAGAAGTCGGCCAGCCAAACAGCAGCGTGGTGACGACCAACAGAACTCCAACACTCAAGCCTCTCATAGCACTACCCTCCTCAAGCGAAAGTTGCGACGCGCCCAGCGCCCTGTGAAAGAACGAACTACACTCGTAAGGATCATTGCCAGGTTTCTTTAGCTGAATACCCGGAAAAAGCCTTCACAGCGTTACGCCACACACGGCTGTCAACCACTGCTGCGTCTTCGCAAGGCATATGCAAACACGATGACAGCGCCCACGGCCAGCAATGCAAGGATGGAGGGTTCCGGAACGTTATACAGGCTCTGCACGTCGCCAGCCGACAGGGCGTGATCGTACAGTCGTACGTCATCCATAATGCTGTGCTCGGTATTGTGCCAGCTGCCAGACGCGTATACGTAGGAGGATAGATCCAGCATGGCCCCCGATAGCGCCGCGCTGTCCTCCAATTCCCCATTCACGTAGAATTTCGCCGTCGGCGGACCGCCTGGATCATAAACCCCTACGAGATGTACCCAGTCCGGAATGCGAGACGAAGCAGGTGTCGCCCGCAATACGGGCGGGTCCCCAAGATCGGATCGGACGACAGCAAGGGCCATATTCTGATCGACATCGTAGTAGATGTTGAACCGATTTCCCTTGTCGTAGTGCGCTTGATAGTCCAGGATTTGGGGAAGCGTCCCAGGTTCCATCTTTGCCCAACACGCGAAGGAGAAACCGTTGGCGGTGGGACCCATATCGCCGGTTGTAGGGCAATAGGGGCCAAGCGGCACTGAGCCATGGTTGGTCCCGACTCCTCCCTCGTGGAACTCGATACCAAGACCGGCCGCCCCGTCAACGGACGTCCAACCGTACGGAATAGTCAGTGCGTGCCCGTTTCCCGATGCATCGTAGCCAATGTTCGCGGGATCATCAAAAGTCCAATGGACGACGGGGGAGGTCCAATCAGCGAATGCGCATTTCGGGGCGAAGATGGTGACCGCGCACAGCCAGAGAACAACACTCGATAGTCTCAGTAGTCTCATTTCTAGCTCCTCGAGTTCGACGCTTTCGAATTACCATGGGCCACCGGTTGTTGGAACGCACCCATCCAGAATCAGAACTACCCGCACAAGCCCTCAAGCACCTTGGCCCTTGATTTTACCACATATACAAAGTTGCACAATACCCCTCTGCAATGCAGTGCGTAAGTCTATATAGGTATGGGTTTTACATCTACGCTAGCCCGTCTTTTGGTAAAAGCTCATTGCGATTGGAGACGGGGAAATCGAGAGCTACGGATGGGTCGGCTAGCCGATGGTCCAGGGGCTGCGCTTGAACCGTTTCAGACGACTTCTCACGTCCTTCACGCGTGGACGCGGAGAGTGTGTCGCGGAAGAAGAGGATTGCTTTCGCCGAAACTTGCAGACAATGAGTCCTGACCCCTTTTTCCCTCCTGGTCGGCGCGACGGCCGGACGCGGGGGGCCGCGGCGCGATGAATACGCCGTCGGTGGTCTATCCGGTGGAAACCGGATCCGGCATTTCCTGTGCAAGTTCCGCCGGCTCGTCGCCCGGCAGCGTCTCGGGCAAGTTCCCTTGCCCTGGCCGCAGCATGCGGAGCGTGAGCGACTTGACGTCCATGACGAGGCTGAACAGAAGCGGCACCACGACCAGCGTAAACAGCGTGGAACAAACCAGCCCGCCCACCACCACGGCGCCCAGACCCTGATAGAGTTCGCTGCCTGCTCCCGGCGCCAAGACCAGGGGGAGCATGCCGAAGACGCTGGTGGCCGTGGTCATGAAGATGGGGCGGATACGGGTGCGGACCGACTGGCGGATGGCCTCTCGCGGGGGCAGCGGCTCGCAGCCCCCCTGTTCGCCTTCTCCGATGCCCCGCATGAAGTTCAACGCCTGGTGGACCAGCAGAATCGCGTTGTTGACCACGACGCCGATGAGGATGATGAACCCCAGCATGGTCAGGATATCCAACTGTTGCGTGGGATCGACCATGCGAACCAGACGCAGCCCGATGAACCCACCGACGGTGGCCAGCGGAACGCTGAACAGGATCACGAACGGGTGCAGAAAGCTCTCGAACAACGCGGCCATCAGCAGGTAGGTGATCACCAGCGCGAGGAAGAAGCGGCTGAAGGCGACGCTGGTGAGCGAGGCCGAGTTGAAGCCGGTCCAGCGCCCCAGCAGGGCGGTCCGGGTTTGCGTGAGCTTATCGGCGTTTCCGGACATGTAGACTTGGACGTCGGACGTCATCCCCCCTTCCCGGCGCGACTCGGCGACCAGCTCTTCGATGCGCGCCTGGGCCTCTTCCAGCGCCATTTCCGGCGGCGGATTGACGGTGAACGTCACGGCGCGGCGCTGTTCCACCCGGCGAATCGACTGCGACGCCTCGGCTTGAACGAAATGCACCAGCTCTCCCAGGGGCAAGATGCTCGGGCGGCCGTCCGCCTCGGTGATCGCCAGGGGCACGTCGGCCAGTCCGTCGGGCGTGAGCGGAATTTCCCGGTCGCGAACGATGACCAGGTCGATGTTGTCGCCCTCGAAGTTGAAGTCGCCGATGATCGCCCCGTCGACCATCGCCCGAGCCGCCAGGGCCAGCGCGTCGACGTTCATTCCCAGCTCTTTGGCGCGGACCTGGTCGATGACGATCTGGCGTTCGGGGCCCGCCTCGTTGAAAGTCATCGGATCGCTGCGGACGTCGAACTTGGAAAACTCCCTCCAGAGCTTCTTCTGGAGATGGGCGGCGCTGGCCCTCAGCCGGCGCATGTCGGTGCCGACGACCTCGACTTCCACCGAGTTCGAGCCGCCCGCGTTGCGGCCGAAAATCGACCGCTGCGAGGAGTAGCCGTAGCTGCCGGGAATCTGGTTCATCGCGCGTTTGAGAATCTCCCTCACCGGACGCACGTTATCGGGGTCTCTGCTGGTGGTGATCATGAAGACCCGGCCCCGGGAGACGACGAAGAAGAATTCGTCCAGTGCGGGGACCTTCTCGATCGGTTTGCCGGTTTGCCCGTCGACCAGCGGGGCGATGGCCGTCGCCTCCTGGGAGTCCTTCGCCTCCCAATAGGGCCGCACCGAGGCCTCCAGCCGCTCGGCGACCGACGTGTTCTGCTGGAGCGAGTAGCCGGGCGGGTTGAACATCATCCCGAACGTGAAGTTCTTGTTGCCGTCCGGAAGATAGCTGGCCGGAAGCATCAGCACCCAGCTCGCCCCCAGCGCCACCAGGGTAATCACCGTAATCACCACCGTGCGGAGCCATCCTCCGGCCAGGCTGGGAAACGTCATCGCGTGGATCAGCCGGGAGAACGCGCCGCTGCCGCGGGAGAGGACCCAGGTCAGCCCGAACAGCGAACGAAAGGACCTCACCAACGGGCTCCGGGCGGTCCACCGCGGTCGGAGAAACCGGGCCGCCGCCGCCGGAATCACGGTGATCGAGACCACCAGCGAGAGCGTCACGGCGGCACAGATGGCCAGGGCGATGTCGTAGAATAGCTGGCCGCTTTCCTCGCGGATGGTCAACACGGGCGCGAACACGGCGACCGTGGTCAGCGTCGAGGCGAGGATCGCGCCCCACACTTCCTTGGCGCCGCGGTACGATGCCACGGCCGGCTTTTCGCCCATGGCCATGTGGCGGTCGATGTTCTCCAACACGACGATCGCGTTGTCGACGACCATGCCCACGGCGAATGCCAGGCCCGCCAGGGAGATCACGTTGAGGTTGCGTCCCGTCAGGGCCATCACCACGAACGTCCCGATGACCGAGATGGGAATGGCCACGGCGATGATCAGGGTGGGCCGGGGGCTGCGGAGGAAGATCAGCAGCATCAGCACGGCCAGGCTTCCTCCCAGGAGCAGGTTGTCCCGCACCAGCCCGACGGCCCGATGAATGTAGTACGTATCGTCGACGACCAGCCGCAGGCGGATGCCGTGGCGGTCGTTTCGGAAGGACTGCAACAGGCCGCCCGGAGCGTTCAGCCGCTCGATTTCCTGCCGCACGTCCCGCATGATGTCCACGATGTTGGTGCCCGTTTCCCGCTTGATGAAGATCGTCATCGACGTGCGGCCCTTGCAGACGTCGAAGTGGACTTTCTTCTCCAGCGTGAGCTGCACGTTGGCAATGTCCTCGACGCGGATGGGGACGCCGTCGTCGTCGTACTTCACGATGGTTCGGCGCAACGGATCGAGTGAATCGAACTGGCCCAGCACGCGAAAGCGGATGTCCTGGCGCCCGTTGGCCATGTCGCCGGCCGATTCGTTGACGTTGTCCGACTGCAGGGCCCGGCGGAGGTCGGTCGTACTGATGCCGCGTTGGGCCAAGGCCACCGGATCGAACTGCACTTGCACCTGGTGTTCGCGTCCGCCGTAGATGCCGATCTCGGCGACCCCGGGGATGCGCTCCAGCGCGGGTTTCAGGTAACGGTCGGCATAGTCGTAGAACTCGGCCGCTTCGAAATCGGGATCCTGGGCCTGGAGCAGGCAGTAGCCGATGGCGTCGTCGCTGGCCGTGTCGGAAGCCCGCACCACGGGGCGGTCGACGTCTTCCGGGTAGGCGCGGACTTCGTCCAGCCGGTTGGCCACCTCCAGCAGGGCGCGCGACACGCTGAACCCGACGTTGAATTCCAGGGTAATATCGGCTCGTCCCAACTGGGCCCGGGAGATCATCTTGTAGAGCCCTTGGAGCGTCTTGAGCTTCTGCTCCTGTTCGAGGAGGATCGACTCCTCGATCTCTTCCGGGCTGCGGCCGGGCCATTCGGTCCGCACGGTCACCACCGGCCGCTCGACGTCGGGTGTGAGTTGGATGGGAACCGCCCGCAGCGCCAACGCGCCGAACAGCAGGATCAGGATGACCCCCACCGCAACCTTCACCGGGTTGTGGATCGCGAAGCGGATCGGGTCCACGGTCAACCCTCCTGCTCGGAACTCGCACGTGAATCACCTGGGGACTGTCCCGATTTTCCCGCAGGGAAAATGGGACTGTCCCCTTCGGAATCGAGGAAGTGGTTCCTGTACGAGTCCTCGGCAACACGATGCTTGGTGAAGGCGGCGCGGGTGGTGGACTGCGTCGGCGGCGTCGACTGGCGCGGTCCGGCCATCGCGCCGTCGCCCCGGGGAAGAACGCGAATCCGCTGTGCCGGCGCCAGCCGTTCCGCCCCCTCGACGACGACTTGTGCGCCGGGCCTCAGCCACCGGCGACCCGCCTCCGTGACCGGCTCCACCGCGTACTCCTCCTGCATGCGGACACGGACCGCCACGGGCACCGGCTGCGCTTCGGCGACCGACGCTTCCTCTTGCGAGACGGCCACCCAGACGGTCGAGCCGTCGGGTCGGACCAGCACGGCGTCCTTGGAAACCACCAGCGCCTCGCGTTCCGGTCCGGTGGCGATGAAGGCCGTTACTCCCATGCCGACTTTCAGGCGGCCTCCCTGGTCGTCGACTCGCACGCGAACCGGGAACGTCCGCGACGCCGTCGGCCCATAGGGCGTCACCGAAACGACCTCTCCGTGAACCTCTTCGCCCAGCGGATCCACGTGAATCGCCAGATCCTGGCCGATGCCGATCAGGTTGATCACCGACTCGGGAACCATCAGCCGGGCATCCATCTGCCCGCGAGAGACGATGTCGACGATGGGAGTGCCCGGCGAAACGTAACCTCCCTTGTCCGTGTGTTTGGCGATCACCGTGCCGTCGAAGGGGGCCAGGATGACGGATCGCAGGGTCCGCTGGGTGCCCTCTTGCACGGCGGCCTCGGCTTCAGCCAGACTGGCCTCGAGTTGCTCGACGGCGGCCTCCTTCGACTCCAGGTCGCTCAGGGAAACGGCGCTCTCGTCGCTCAACTTCCGGTGCCGTTGAAGTTCCAGCCGCTCGTATGCGAGCTGCGCCTTGGTCGAGGTCACCTGGGCTTTGCAGCGATCGAGCGCCAAACGGCACCAAACGTCGTCGATGCGGGCGAGCACCGTTTCGTCGGCCACCACGCGAGAGCCCTCTTCCACCGGCACGTCGATGATCTCGCCCGTCACCTCGCTGGCGACGGTTGCCTTCCGCACCTCCACCAGGCGACCGATGATCGGCTTCTGCGGCCGGATGGTCTTCTTCTGCGCCACGCCCACGCGTACCAGCGCCGGAGGCGGCCCGGCCTCGGACGGGCCGCTTTGCAGATCTAGTTGGTCCAACCGCCGTTGCAGGAACTCGGGATCTTGCATCCGTTGGCGGGCGACGCCCCACACGGCCAGCCCACCCAGCAATCCGCCTGCCAGCAGAGCGCTGAGGCTGAGCGAGCCGATCAGGACCAACTGTCGTTGCTTGGAAGTGTTCATCTCAGTCGACACGAAGAGGTAACGCAGGCAGGGAAGTCTCAGCGGTTGTTTCGAATAGCTCCAGTATACAAGCTGGGATCGGCCGTCTGCAAGCAAACCAGGTCCCGGCACGCGGACGACCGGGAATCTCCGGACGCAGCAGGCCGAGGGCAGCAATATCGGTCGGCCGGCCGCCCATCGTTTGGCGGCCGGTCGCAAGGCGGGGGAATCGTTCTCGGCCGGCGTGTGTCACCGGCCCTGGAGGCAGACGATCGAGCCTTCCTGGGTTGCCATGTACAAGCGGCCGGCGGCGGCGATCAGGCCGTCGAAGGCGGGCAGCCACGGCAGCTTGTGCTCGGCCAGCTTCTTGCCGTCGGTCTTGGAGACGACTTGCATCACGCCGCCGTGCTCGCCGCGGAGCCAGGCGGCCTGATCGCGCATCTTCTCCTGGAAGACCTGCTCGTTCGAGCGGCCCCACATCGTCTTCTCGTCGACCACGTCGCGCGGCCCGGCCACGAAGAGCCGGTCGCCTGCCAGCACCATGGCCTTGGCCATCACGTCCGGTTCCTCGTCGATCCAGTGGTAGTTCAGGGCGCTGAGCTTCTCCTTGGGCTGCAGGGCGAGCTGCTTCCAGTTGACCGTGTTGCTGGCCAGCGGGTTGTCGGTCGGGTACTGGCCGGCGATCCAGGTGCCTTCCAGTCTGGGAATGCCCACCTTCCGCGCCGGCTGCCGGTCGGTGCTGTAGAGCCGGTACTCGCTGACCGACGTGTTGCACATCAGCTCCGGATCCCGGGCGTACCCGTAGGCGTTCTGCTCATCCACGCAGAGGATCCTCCCGCAAGGGACCCGCTTGGGCGGAAACTGGAATTCGGCCCAGCCTTCGCCGGCCGCCCGGCCCAGGATCCAGTAGCTGCGCTGGTGCCAGCCGTCGTCCAGAAACGAGATGGGCGAGAAGAGATGCACCTCCTGGTCGTACTGCGTATCGGGGCGCTGCGGCCGGACGCGCACCCGCTTCCCGTCGGGCGTGAAAGTCTGCGACTTCATGTAGACGTAGCGTCCGTCGCCGGAGAGGACGTCGGGCATGGCCACCGGCATGTGCTTGCCCATCAGGAGGTCTTGCAGGTCGTTCTGCGTGTCGGGCACGCGGCGATCCATGACGTTCTCGGCAAGCAGCTGGCCCGTCTTGGGGTCGAGGATCACCATCCGCAGGCCGCCGTCGAGGAACATCGAACGGCCGGCCACGACATAGAGCTTGCCGTCCTGAACGAGCACGCTGCCGGCCAGCGGCCAGACCGATTCCAGCTGGCCGTAGGCCATCAGCTGGCGGTCGTTGGGAGCCACCTGGAATTTCCAGGCGAGTTTCCCGCTGGACGCGTCCAAGGCGTAGACGCAGCCGTCGGCGCAGCCGAACAGGGCCAGCCCGCGGTACAGCGTCGGCGGCGAATTGACCCGCCCGCCGACGATGAAGTGCCAGATCTCGTCGCCGGAAGCGGCGTCCAGCGCGTAGACCGTATGGGCGTCGATCGCGCTGAGCACGACTTTGCCCCCGGCCGCCACGGGCTGGCTGAGCTTCGTGCCGAATTCCTTCTTCCAGGCCTTGCCGATCTCGGCGGGAACGTCCGTGCGGGCATAGCCGCTGCGGGTGTTGTCGTGACGGAAGACCGGCCAGTCCGCTGCCGGGTACTCCGTCCGCTCGTCCCAGGCGCCGTAGGCCGGCCCCTTGGCCAGCCGTGCCGCGGCCTTCGGGGCCTCGGCCGGCTGCGGCTGCGGCGTCACCGCGTTGAATCCATTGAGCTTCGACTGGTAATAGCACGCACAAGCGTTGGGGCCCACGTAGAGCATGCCGTTGGCCGGCATGCTGCCGTAGAAGCAACCGCCGCGGACCCAGTTGTCGATCGACCAGGCATCCTTTTCGATGTCGTAGACCGTGGTCCCCATGATCGGCGGCAGCAGGACCCGTTCGGTGGCCCGGCCCGGGTAGCACCGCTGGTGGATGTAGAAGGACTTGATCGGACTGCGGTATTCTTCGAGCTTCTGGCCGTCCTTCACACTGTAGGTAACGAATGCCCCGCTGTTCCCGCGCCCCATTGCCCAGATCTTGTCGCCGATGACGTAAAAATCTTCGAGGCTGAAGTGTCCGGAGCGCGGCTTGCCCTTCACCGACCAGAGGATCTCGCCCGTCTGCGAGTCTATGGCGGCGATCTGCCCCAGCGGCGAGTACACGACCCGGTCTTCACAGATCACGAGCCGGGGGCCGGAGTATCCGGTGCGGACCTCCTGCAAGTCGGAGACGTCCGCCCTCCACAGCTCCTTGCCGCTGAGCTGGCCCAGGGCCACGACCTCGCCGCCGTCATGGAAGCAGACCATCTTGCCGTCGGTCGCCAGCGTCATCGGCACCACGGGCACCTTCTGCTGCCAGAGGAGTTCGCCGCTTTCGGCCCGGATGGCCTTGATCACTCGGGTGCCGTCTTCGCGATTCCAGGCCCAGCGGATACTGGCGCGGTCCCGTTCCTTCCAGCAGTCGGGATGCTGCTGGTCGTAGTCGCAGTATTTGCGGTCGGGATCGACGGCGGCCAGGACGATTCCGTCGGAGACGAGTATCTCGAAGGTCATGGCCGTCTCGTCATATTCGGCCAGGACCTTGCCCGTGGCCGCATCCAGGCAAAGCAGGTTCTGCCCGATGCCCGGGGAGACGTAGACCCGGTCGTCGACCGCCACCAGCCGCCGGGGCATCCAGCCGGGGCCGCTCTTCAACGGAAAGAGGGCGTTGAACCATTTCGGCAGCGGCCGCTTCCAGAGCACGGTGCCGTTGAACGCATCGCGGGCGGCGAGCACGAAATGGGAGGGCAGTTGGATCGAGTCGATCGGCCCCTCGTCCATCACGTAGAACACGCGGTCGGCGGTCGCCACCATGGCCTGCATGCTGGCGGTGTGTTCGTGGCTCCGGGCCCAAAACGGTCCGCCCGTCCAACGCAGCCCGCGCGGATGTCCCGCGAGCTGGTCCCGGGAAAGGGACGTGCCTCGGGAGTCGTGCAGGTAATGGGTCCACTCGTCGAGGTCCTCGGGCCGGGGCTTGACCGTCTTGCTCCACGTGCCGTTTTGTTTGACGTAGGCCACGCCGCCGGGACAGAGCACCCGCATCACTTCCGACTTGGCGACGTTTCCCAAATCCTCGGCGACGACCAGGTTCACCAGGTTGTCGACGTAGGGCAGCTTGCGGCCGTCGAACGTCGCGGCCGTGACCTTGCCCTCGAGCTTGAGCGACCGGATGTGCTCCCGGGCCTTCTGTACGTTAGCCGGATCGGTATCGAGGCCCTGGACGACCAGGGACTCGTTTGCCCGCAGCGCCGCGGTCTGCGCGGCGTCGCCGCAGCCGAGTTGCACGATCAGCCCGCTGCGAATGCCGGAGGCCTGCAGCACGTCTTCCGCCGACGGCTCCGCCGGTGCCGAAGAGCCTACCAACAACATCAGAAGGACGGCCATCATTACTGTTCGTCTCATTTGTGTCTCCTTGATCCGTGATCAACAGCCCGGAAGCGTAAGGTCAAACTCGGTCCGATATTGTAGCAGTTCGGGCCGCGCTTGGCCCGAGTGGCAGAGAAGCGAACGGCACGGGGGCCGATCGGCCTCGATATGGGCAGGGATGTACCAAGGGAATGCCGTACTGCGGGGGGGGAGATATGTGGTCTGAATTCTCGGGAAACTACCCAAAGATAGCACATCGATGCCACCTTGATGGGGAAATTGCCCGAGCATAATGCGGATTCGGCCCGGCCGATGTTGCGCATCCGTTGGCGCTGGTAGAATACGCTATCACATTAAGCCGCCAGTAACGCAAATCTGGTCCCCATGATGAGACACACCAAGCGAGTTATCGCCGTTGCCGCCCTGATCACTTTGCTCTTGCCGCCGCGACTGCCGGCCGACCCGCCAGGCGACGCGCCTCGCATGTACTACGCCGACGACGTCAGCGGCCGGCCCTTTTCCAAGGACCCGGCCGTGGTGAAGTTC
>Ga0180437_10007823_pt1 | contig 13793 bp, 9 predicted proteins | sample SS_ome_4_FD_132410 | JGI IMG/M metagenome (GOLD analysis project Ga0180437, IMG submission 132410) | Hypersaline lake sediment archaeal communities from the Salton Sea, California, USA - SS_3_D_1 metaG | ecosystem: Environmental > Aquatic > Non-marine Saline and Alkaline > Hypersaline > Sediment...
CGCTCGGCCCGGTCAATGCCCTGTTGATCAGCGCCGGCATCCTGGGCGGAACGCTGGCTTCGGCCACCGCCAGGACGCACGTCTGTGCCAAGTCGCCGCTGACGGGCTTCTTCGGCAGCGCGAACATGGGTGGGTTCTTCGCCCCCGAATTGCGATGGGCCGGATTCGACCACTTGGTCATCAAGGGCAAGGCCGAAAAGCCCGTCTATCTCTGGATCCACGACGGCCGAATCGAGGTCCGGGACGCGGCCGCCCTCTGGGGCCTAACGGTCCACCAGACGCAACGGGCGATCCGCGCCGAGCTGGGCGACGAGGACGTCAAATGCGCGGTGATCGGCCCGGCCGGCGAGAACCTGGTCCGCTACGCCAACGTGATGACGGGCTTGAAGAACGCCGGCGGGCGCACGGGCATGGGGGCCGTGTTCGGCTCGAAGAACCTCAAGGCGGTCGCTGCCCGGGGCACCATGGACATCAACATCGCCCATCCCGCGAAAGCCATAGAGTACAACAAGCGGTTCATCGACCAGATCACCGGCGCCAAGGCGAACCAGACCCAGGGAATACTGGGGACTCCCTTCATCTGGGGCGCGACCAACTCCTGGGGCGGCCTGAGGGTCCGGAACTTCCAGACCAACCAGATGCTCTACGCCGACGACATCGAGCCGGAGCGGCTCGACGAGATCTGCACCGAGACCATGGGCCGCCATCACATGACCGGCTGCTTCGGCTGCCAGATACACTGCCGGGCCCAGTACAAGATCCCCTCCGGTCCCTTCGCCGGCGACTACGACGAAGGCCCCGAGTATACCTCCCAGGGCGCGTTCGGCGCCGAGCCCGAGTGCCGCAATGCCAACACCATCTTGACGTGCAACCACATGGTCAACATGTGGGGCATCGACAACCTGGAGATCGGTAGCCTCATCTCCTGGGCCATGGAGCTTTACGAAGAGGGAATCCTGACCGGCAAGGAGACCGACGGGTTGGAGCTGACGTTCGGCAACGACGAGGCCCTGATGGAGATGATCCGCCGGATCGCGTTCCGCGACGGCTGGCTCGGCGACACCTTGGCCGAAGGAGGGCTTCGGGCCGCCGAGAAGATCGGCCGGGGGGCGATCAAGTACCTGATCCACGTCAAGGGGCTGAGCAATCTCCACTCGGACGAGCGGGCCACGCCGGCGCTGGCCCTGGGCATCGCCACCGGCTCCCGGGGTTCCGATCACTTGAGGAGCCGGCCGGCCATCGACCTCTACCACCTGCCGGAGCCGGTGCTGCGCAAGATCTATGGGACCCCGGTGGCGTACGACGGCCCGTTGAGCTCCGAGCACACGGAATACGTGGGCAAGGCGTGGGAGGTCTTCTGGCAGGAGATGTGCTACATGGGCGTGGACTGCCTGGGGATTTGCAAGTACCACACCATGTTCCTGGGGGCGACGCTGCCGAACTTCGAGGACTGGCCCAAGGTCCTCTACTACAACACCGGGCTGGAGTTCACGCCCATGGACCTGTGGTACGTGGCCGAGCGGTGCTACAACCTCGAGCGGCTGTTCAACATCCGCGAGGGGCTCACCCGGGACCTCGACACGCTGGTGGACCGCTACTTCGACGAGCCGGCGCCCCAGGGGGCACCGGACGTCATCGGCTCGGTGATCGACCGCGAGAAGTTCAGCAAGATGATCGACGAGTACTACGAGCACCACGGCTGGGACTCCGACGGCGTTCCCCGGCCCGAGACGCTCGAGAGGCTCGGACTGGCCGGCGAGCCGTCCGGGGTGCTCTGATTCGACTTAGAGGAGTGTAAAATGGCCAAAGTGCTGACGGTAGATTTCGAGAAGTGCACCGGCTGCCGGCTGTGCGAGATCGTCTGTTCCGCGAAACACGAGGGGGTGTGCAATCCCGCCCGGAGCCGGCTCAAGATCGAGAAGTGGGAGTGGGAGGGCCTGTACATCCCGATGGTGTGCCAGCAGTGCGAGGACGCCCCCTGCAAAGCGGTCTGCCCGGTCAAGGCGATCTCCCGCGATGAGGAGCTGGGTCGGCTGGTGGTCGACTACGAGGTGTGTATCGGCTGCCGGGCGTGCGTGGCCGCCTGTCCCTTCGGCGCGATGGGCTTCGACGCGCTCGGCAAGAAGGTGATCAAGTGCGACCTCTGCGACGGGGGGCCCGCCGGTGTGGCGTGCTGCGACGTCAAAGCGATCGACTACGTCGAGGGCCAACGGCTCGGGGTTTCCAAGAAGCGGGACGCGGCCAGGCGCATGTCCGATGCGCAGAAGATCGGCGCCACGCTTGCCGAAAGGGTGTAACGGTTTAAGAAGAGATCTCTTCCCGTTCCAGGAGTACGACGGCCTTCCAAGGCCGTCGCAGAACGAGCATTTCGACGGCCTTGGAAGGCCGTCGTACAAGAAACGCCGCGTTTCGCAGCGAGAAACGGAAGAGGCAAGAAAGGCCGAGGAGGGTGAACCGCGTGAGCGTCAAGGTGAGCCTGCACCGAACGCATCGACAGTTCACCGGCGGGCTCGAGACCGTCGAGGTCGAGGGTGAAACGGTTGGTGACTGCCTCGACCACCTGGCCAAGGAGTATCCGGGAATCGGCGAGGCACTGTTCGAGACGAAAGGGAAGCTCAAAACACACATCGAGGTATTCCTCAACCTTAAGAGCACGTATCCGCAAGAGTTGGCCGTGCCGGTCAAGGATGGAGACGAAATCCACGTGACCGTCATGGTGGCCGGCGGCTAACCCCCTGCCGATCACATCGTTAAGGGCGGCCGTTCTTCTTCCCTGTTCCCGCGTCACAAGGCCGGGACCGGAACCAGGACGCGACTAGGGAGTTGGAGAGTCCATGAAACAGAACGTCGACATCTTCCCCAGCGCCAGGATCCCGTACGGCACTTGGGGTAGCAGCTTCTTCCCCGCGTGGCAGACGTCGGCGCTGGCGGAGGTCAACCCGGGCCAGTTCGCCGGGGAGGCGATGAATCGAATCTTGGGGATCCGGAAAGTTCCCAAGAGCGAGCTGGACTACCTGATCATCGGCTCCACCGTCCCCTGGCACTACAAGTTCTGGAACGCACCGCTGGTGGCGGCCTGCCTCGGACACCGCATCCCCGGATTCCATATCGAGCAGGCGTGTGCCACCGGACTCCAGGCGGTCATCCTGGCCGGGGCGGAAGTCCAGACCGGGACAAACGGGGTGGTCGGCGTGCTGACGTTCGACCGGACCAGCGATTCGCCCGTCGGCGTGTTTCCCGAACGCCGGGCGTACCGGAGGACGATGGCCTTGAGCGACGTGTGGGACAACTTCGGCTTCGATCCGGCCACCGGCCGGGCGATGATCACCACGGCCGGCAACGCCGCTCGAAAGCACGGGCTGGACCGCCGTGAGGTGGAGGAGATCACGCTCTACCGCTACGAGCAGTATTTCGCGGCCAGGGCTTCCGGCTTCTTCGATCGCGTCCTCGTCCCGCTGGACGTGCTGAACGTGCAAGGCCGTTTTCTCGGCCGCATCGAGGACGACGTGGGCGTGCGTCAATTGACCTCAGACGGCTTGCGCCGGATGCGCGAGCTGGATACCTGCGTGACGGCGGGGACCCAGACGCACGCCTCCGACGGGATGGCCACCCTGTTGGTGACCACCCCTGAGAAAGCCCGGGAGCTCAGCCTTCGGCCCGAGGTGGTCATTCAGTTCGTGGCCAAGGCCGAGACGCGAACGCACCCGGCCCTGATGCCGGAGGCCGCCACCCTGGCGGTGCAGAAGCTGCTCGGACGCACCGGTTTCACGATGAAGGACGTGGCCGTGGCGAAGAGCCACAACCCGTTCGCCGTCAACGACGCCATTTTCGCCAAGCTGATGGACCACGACTGGCGCGAAGTCAACCGGACGGGCTGCTCGCTCGTGTGGGGACATCCGCAGGGACCGACGCTCACCAGATTGTTGATCGAAGGGCTGGAAGAGGCGGTCAATCTGGGAGGCGGGCTGGTGCTGGTGTTCGGCTGCGCCGCGGGAGACATGGGCATCGCAGCCCTCTTCCGAGTCACGGAAGGAGGTGGGCCGAAATGACTAGCTGGCTGAGACAGCCCACGCTCGAAACCCTGGGACTCGGTTCGGTATCCGACGTGTTTCGCAACGCAACGCTGCCCGTCGAGGCCGGCGAGCTGGTCGGCCGCGTGTTCGGGGGCCCTGAGGACCGCGGCTCACTTCTGATCTCCGGTGCCTACGGGATCGTGGGGGCCGGGAAGATGATGCAGCTCACCTCCCGGCTGGAGCCGTACGGGGTGAGGTCGATCAGCCTGACCCGTCCCCGCACCGTCGACGGCCTCGGCCCGCAGTACCCGGCCCTGGTCGACGCGCTCGGAAAGGAGCGTGCCGACCGGATCATGGGGAACATCGTCCGAATGACGTACGACGGGACCAGCCTCCCGGCGGACCTCGGCAAGTGGCGTCCCCGGTTTCTTCTGGAGGCCATCCCGGAGATCCTCGATGTCAAGAAGGACCATTACCGCCTCTTTCGCGAGGCGTTTCCGGGCATAGAAATCCGTTCGGTCACGTCGGGGTTCCCCAGCTCGGAGCTGGGTGTGGGCGTGGCCCACCCGGCGTTCCCCCACGAGATCAACAAGGTCTGGGAGATCGTCGAGGAGGAGACGTCCGCCGTGACCCAGCTCCTGTGGGCGCTGGGGCTGGTCCCGGTTCCGGTCAGCGACCACTGGTCGTTCGTGCTCGACGTGCTCTTCTGCGGCCTGACGCTGGCCGGCCTGCGATACCACCGGGCGACCAACATGCCCTTCTGGAAAATCGACAAGTACGTGCGCAAGCTGCTCGGCCCGAATCCGTTTCGGGCCCACGACGTCATCGGGGCCGACGGGTCGAACTTTCTCACCTGGTCGTGCCTGCACCATCTGGCCGAGCAGTACGGCGAGCTGTTCCGCCCCACGCCCGAGCTGGACGAGCGGCGCGTCACCGGGCAGGACTGGTATCCGCTGGACCACTTCCGGCCGGCGGTCGATTGGCCCATGGACGCCGCGGAAGAGGAGGAGTTCACCACGTGGATCCAGGGTGCGCTCATCCAGATGGCCAGCCTGATGCTCCACGAGCAGCGGGGCCACCTCGCGCACGTCAACGCCATCGGGGAGCTTTGCGCGCAGTTCCGCCGGGGCGTCCTTGCCGTGATCCGGAGCGTGGGGGCCGAGGCCGCGATCGAGCGGGTCGAGGCGTACCACCGGCTCCACCCCGAAGCGGGCGCAAGTTGCTGGTACCCGGCCGTGTTCGAGCAAATCGGTAGTCCCGAGTGGCAGCAGCTCTATGTGAACGCCGAGCACGACGGCAGCGTGGGTGTCATCACCATAGGCCGCGAAAGCTACAACCACGACGCCGACGCCGAACTGAACCGGGCCATCGACTGGCTTAAGGCCCAGGGGATCGACCGCGTGATACTGACCGGCGATTTCCACCTTTCCACGCAACTGCTCGGTGCCGACATCAGCGAGTTCTTCCCCGCGCTGTTCGACGTGGAGGAGGGACGCCGGGTGGCGGCCACCTGGTCGGCCACGGCCAGGCGGCTCCACGATGAATTCCGAGCGTCCGTGGGCTTCGTGGGCGGGAAGCGATGCCTCGGCGGTTTCCTGGAGCTGCTCGTGCACTGCCACTACCTGGTGGCCGTCGAGGACGCGGCCCTCGGGATGCCGGAGGTGACGCTGCCCGTGGTGCCCGGCATGGAGGGCTGCCACTGGCCGTTCCGAAAGGCCGACCAGGCGGCGTGGCCGAAGCTGGTGCGCATGTTGCTCAGCGGGTCCCCGGTCAAGGCCAACGACGCCGTGGGCTGGCTGATCGACTACGCAGGCCCGCTGCAGGACTCGCTCGCAACGGCCTGGGCCCTTGCCTCCGGCACGGCGGCCGGCCCGCCGCTGAGGAAGGTGCACGAGGGCGTACTGGAAGGCATCCCCACGGACGTCGGCCTGCCGGCCTGCGGCAACCCTGCCACGGAAGCCGCGCGCACGGCCATCATGCAGTCGATCCGCGCCTCCTGCGGCGCGACGCTGTCCGAGGCCCTCGCCGTGCAGGCAGGGCACTCCGCCGAGTTCACCGTAACCTTGTTCTGCCGCCAGGGCAGCATCGGTGCCGAGCACGAGAGGACGATGATGGTGTAACGCCAAGCACAACTTCCCCAAGGGAGGCAGAATCATGTCACAACACGTAGCCGACCGGTTCGCCAAGCGGGTTGCCGGCGGCGGGCTCACGACGCCGCACCTGCGAGTTGTTACCCGACGACGGTTCCTGGGCGCCACGGCGGCGGCCGCCGGCGGGATGTTGTTGCCCGGCGCGGCGGGGCGGGGCGCCGAGCCCGCCGCCGGGGCGGCCGAGTACCCTTCGACGGACCACTTCTGGTATCGCCCCCAGCCGGCCGGCCCGTACGTCGACGCGCAGCGCGACAACAAGGCCTTCGGTTTCGCCGACGGCAAGGTGTTCCTATCCGAGGACAACGCCCGCACCTGGCCGCACAGTGCCGTGTTTCCCGACGCCGAGAAGATCACGTTTAGCTGCATCCTCGGAAACGGGAACGTCTTGTTCGCCACCGGCGCGAAGCTGTTCCGCAGCACCGACAACCTCAAGACGTACGAGCCGATCACGGTAAAGGACGCCGGCGGGGGGGATTACCTCCCGCACACGCCACAGAACCCGGCCAACACCGGCTGGTACTTCCACCCGCTCGACGGTGTCCACACCTGGGACGTCGGCGGCAAGGAAATGCTCGTGTGGGGGAACTACTGCAACGTGCTGGGCGGGGCGACGCCCGTGAACATCTACTACTCGGCCGACGGCGGGCAAACCGTGAAGGTCGCGTACTCCTTCGGGCAGAACCCGCACTTTCGGGACAACGGCTCGCCGGGCGGCGGCTCGACCGGCACGCTGCTCGGCGACCCCGACAACCCGGTGATCTGCCGCCACATCCACTGCGTGGCGTACAACCCGGCCGAAGACGCGTTCTACGCCTGCACCGGCGACCGCCGGCAGCCCGAGGGCCATGAGTGCCACTGGCTCCGGGGCACCTACGACGCGGCGAAGGACCGGTGGCAGTGGAAGGTCGTGGTCTCCGGCGAGTCGAACACGCGATACAAGTCGGGCGGCATCAACTTCGTCGACGGAAAGCTCTACTGGATCGCCGACGCCAACGGCCCCAAGCCCCACGACCGCGGCGTCTTCTGCTGCGACCCCGCCGACCTGGCGAACCCCGAAAAGCACACGATGCTGTTCAACCCGGAGTACGAGTGCGCCAACATGATCATCCAGGACGGCGTGATTCTGGCGGCGCACTATGCAACCGCCTCGCCGTACACGTTGGGTTTCATCATTTCGCCGGACATGGGCCGCACGTGGGCGCAATACGACCTCGAGGGGCTCGGAAAGCGATCGCCCGTGCGATTCAACCGGAAGAACAGCGAGGGGTGGTTCCGGGTGGATCTGAGATCGGGATGGATCCAGCGCGCCGAGGTGCTGTTCGTCAAGCCGAGGTGAGGTTCGTGGGCGGGACGGGATGCCCCACGGTGCAGCTCACGATCCTAGGAGCCGCCCTCCACCGGCAAGCGTGCCCCTTGCTCGTCGAAGACCAGCAGTTCCGGCTCGACCAGCTCGTCGCGGTCTCGCGTGCGCAGGGCCGTTTGATAGCCCGGGCGCAACGCGCCGGCGCTCCAAGCTCCCGCAGGGCCGAGCACGATCAGGCCCACCTGGTCTTTGGTCCCAAGCTCATAGGCGTCTGCGATCCGCCCGAGCACCTCGGCCACGGCCGCGCCGGGCGAGCCACCTCGACGCAACTGCTCGACCGCCAGGAACGCGCCGCAAACGCCCATCACAAGCTCGCCGGCCCCGGTGGCGACGGCGGCCCCGTGCTCCGGATCGACGTAGATCGCGTGGCCGATGATCGGGGAGTCGCCGACGCGCCCGGGCAGCTTGTACGCCATGCCGCTGGTCGAGCAGGCCCCGGCGAGGCGCCCCTGTTCGTCCAGCGCCAACACGCCGACCGTGTCGTGCGCCCCCTGCGCCGCCTCCCTGTCGGCCTGCCATCGGAGCCACTCGTCCCGCGACCGCTCGGTGAGCAGGTCCGCGGTCTCGAATCCCTCTTGCCGGGCGAAACGCTCCGCCCCCTCGCCGGCGAGCATCACGTGAGCGGTCCGCTCCATGACGCGCCGGGCAACCGAGACCGGGTGCATATACCCCTGCATACAGGCGACCGCGCCGCAGCAGGCCGGCGAAAGCATGATCGCCGCGTCGAGGGTCACGCGGCCCCCGGCGTCGGGCCGACCCCCGTAGCCGACGCTCCGCACGTCCGAGTCGGCCTCCACGGCCCGGCACGCCGCCTCGACCGCGTCGACGCTCGACCCCGAGTCGCCGGCCAACATGGGCCAGCCCGCCCGATTGGCCGTCCGGCCGAACTTCCAGGTCGAAAGCAGGATGGGAAGCGTCATGGCGGTCGCGATCGTGTTCGGCGTAAGCGGCGGGTCTCAGCTCGTTGCCTGCGGCGAGGCGTGGACCCCGATGAGCACGTCGCCGCGCGTCCAATCCGTGTCGAACAGCACTTGGGGGTCGACCGGCCGGCCGTCCACCTCGGCGGCGAGCACACCGGAACGCAACGACTCCGGCCGACGGTGCAGCAGATCACCGAAGGCCCGGCCGGGGATACGAATGCCCTGAGCAAGCAGCTCGCCCCCGATCTCCTGCTGCAGCAAGTTGAACAGCTTGACCACGACGTCTCCTTCGTCGTTCGACGCCGGGCGGCTATCGGGCATACTGCGGGACGGCCGGCTCCGCGCGAGAGCCCGAAAGCGGCCCTTGCGGAGCATGGCGCCGGCAATCCCCGGCATGGCGGCCGAGAGGGCGATCGTCGAGCCGGCCGCCACCACGGCGGTATCAGGATCGGCCACGGCCCGTCCGTTGAGAAACATCGTTTGTATCCGGTCTCTCAGGTAGTCGGGATCGATGCCCAAACGCCCGCACAGCAACTCGCGGAGACTGCCGCCATGCGCAACCCGGACCGCAAAACCCGTCCCCGTAAGAACGCAGAAGGCCGGCAAGAGGCTCTCCTCCACAGTCAGCAAGACGTGAGCCGGGGACGGGGGCATCGCGCGCTCTCGGGTCTTCAGGTTTGGAGTGGGGCGGAGGAGTCCCAACGGACGGATTGGGCAATCCGTCCTACGGCAAGAGTATACCACGGGAAGGCGTACCGCACTGCCGCCAGGCGTGCAAGCGGCGGCCGGCCGTCCTGGGCCCGCAACGGGGAACGCTTGACTTTCGGGACGGCACGTCGTACCGTGCAAGCTCCGGGCCGTGCCCGTTAGCAATCCACCGCGTCACGGTCACAAGACCGGCCGAACCCAAGGAGCAAGATCATGCGCACACCACGTTGGACGGGAATCGTCGCGGGCGGCTGGCTGCTGCTCGTCGCCGCGAGCCTGCCCGGGCCGTCGCAGTCGCTGGCGGCCGAGGAAGCCCCGGCGCCGAAGGTCCTGATCGTTGCAGGGCCGTGTCAGCATCCGCCGGGCACGCACGAAGCGGCGGCTGGCGCCCGACTGATGAAGCACCTGGTCGAGAACCCGGAAGGCGTGCCGCCCTTGCGCGCCGAAGTCCTCTACGACTGGCCGCAAGACAAAGGGGTCCTGGAACACGTCCGGTCGGTCGTCTTCATCGGCGACATCTTCCCGCCGGAACGCATGGCCGACCCGGCCAAGGTCAAGGCCGAGCTGGGAACGCTCATGGACCGCGGGTGCGGGCTGGTGTGCATCCACTATGCGACCGGGCTTCGCGGTGAGCACGTGAGTGCGGACGGAGACCACCCCTTGCTCCGATGGCTCGGCGGTTACTTCGCTACCGGCGGCTGCTCCCACCACCGCTCGGTCGCCCGGGTCTTGGCAGCCACCGTCGTCCCCGCCCAGGGCGATCACCCGGTCCTGCGGGGCTGGCGGGCGTTCACGTTCGACGACGAGCCCTACTGGAACAACTACTTCGGCAAGGACGGGCCCGCGAGGAACGTCACTCCGCTGGCCACGTCCATGCTGCCCCCGGACAAGCCCAACAAGGAGATCGTGGCCTGGGCCGTCGAGCGGCCCGACGGGGGCCGGGGCGTGGGGATCGTTCTGCCCCACTACTTCCGGAGCTGGAAGGTCGACGACCTGCGCATGCTCGTGCTCAACGCCATCTTCTACAGCGCGAAGGCCGAGGTTCCGCCGGGAGGGGTGAAGTCGTCGCTGCCCGAGCTGGCTACGTTCAAGCCGGCGTCGGTGGAGCCTCGGCCGCGACCGAAGAAGTAACGCAGAGCAGCCCTCGCCACATGCCGTCATACGCCGACCTCTACCTGGACCGAATCGAGCTGGCCCGCCACGTCGGCACCGAGACATGTGACGTCTGCCGCGTCGGCTCGCTGGAGGAGCTGGTCGATCGCCTGCGCTCGGGCCGGTTTTGCCCCGGGCAGTGCCCGCATTGGCCCCGCGAGCGGGTCGAGGCGTTTCAGACGGCCGTGGACGCCGGCAAGCTGCTGCCCCGCGTCCCGGCGCTAAGTGTTCCGCGTCCGGCCGGCGTGGGCTGGTTCGATTTCAACGGACCCGGCGCGGGTTCGCCGGTGCTGGTGACCGGCAACTCCCGCCTGACACACGACGTGCTGCTGGCCGTCCTCTCCACGACGGCGGCACCCTTGTGGATGCTCTCGGTCGACACCGGCGGCCACACGGTCGACATGTCGCTGGTCTACAAGACGCTCACGCCCGAGGGGATCGCCGCCGCGGTTCGGCCGGGCGACGCCACGGAGGAGGGCTTCACGGGCCGAATCATCCTGCCGGGCCTGGCCGAGAGGCTCGCCGCGCCCGTCTCCGAGATGCTCGGCCGTCCCGTCGAGGTCGGCCCCGTCTGTGCCGCCGAGCTGCCGCTGTTCTTCGGGGCGGATTGGGCCCGCTGAACGTCGAACTGCATGAGCGGGCAACGCCACGGGGCAAATTGCTACCAGCGGAAGAACCGGTAGGGGTCATCCCACTCTTCGGGCACGTCCAGGTAGAGCCCCTCGAGCCAACGGCCCTCCGTGGGGTCACCGATCGGCTCCACGCGCACGTCGGAGAGCCACAACTCTCCGGCGCCGCTATACCAAATCTGCAAACGCGTCCGCTCCTGGGCCGTGTCGTTGGACTGCACGTCGAACTGGAAACGCTTCCACTCCGGCCCGGGCACGAAGCGCTGGTATTCGAAGAACGACCGCCAGCCGGCCATGTTCATGATCGTCATGGTGACGCTGTCGGCTGCCAGGCGTTCTGCCCGGGCATTGAACGAGACGTGGTACCACTGACCTTTCTTGACCGGCAGGTCGTGCTGGGCCAGCATGACGCTCGGCTTCTCTTCGCCTTCGGCCGGCGGACACGTGATGGCCAGGGCCCACGACTCGGGCTCCTCTCGCACCTTCTCGCGTTTGCACGTGGCCCGTTTGGATCCTGACGAAAGAAGCCACTCGTCGGGCATACCGTCTTGGTCAGCATCGTCGCCGAAATCACCGTTCTTCACTACGGACGCTCCGGGGCGGCCGCCAACCGGGGTCGAAAACCGCTCCAAGAGGGGCGTGGAGCCGGCCACACCCATGTTGGCCAGCAGCCGCGCCAAAACGAAACACGTTCGGCGATAGGTCCGCTTGAGATTGTGCTGTTGCGTGCGGTAGGAAAAGAACCACGGCTCGGTGCCGGCCTCGAAGCCCGGGTTGCTGAAGAGGTTTTTCCCTTGCGGAGCCGCCGGTTTCGCAACGCCGGGAGCGGAGGGTTGTCTTGGTGCGTAGTCCCCTTCATAGAGCCGGAAGGCGTCGGCGCGAAACCGGGCGCCTTCCTGGCCACAGTGGACGTACGCGGACCAACCCTCCGGATAGGGCTTCTCGACCTTGAACGTGACGTGCAACTCGGTCCAGCCGTCCGCGTCGAACGAGACGTCCTCGCCTCGTACCGCCCTGTCCCAAGGAGTGGCCGCCCGTTCCACTTCGAGCCGGGCGCGAACCGGCCCGCCGAGGGCCTTGACGAAGACGGCAAGAGTGTAGGTCTTCCCGACCTGCCCGGCCGGGATCTTCTGTCCGAACTGGCCCCAGGCCACCGTGCCCAGGGTTACCAGTGCGCTCTGGCTTCCGTCCACGGCGTCTTCGCCGCTCACGGCCACCGAAGGTGCTGCCCCTCGTGCACTGCTGACAATATAGGGCGGGAGTTGACAGAAGACGACGTTTGCGTTGGGGGTCTTGCCCAGGACGCCGTCGCCAACGGCGGCGTCTCCAGATAGGAGGGGCAGCTCCCGCGGGGCCGCGTTGTGGACGTCGGCAGGTCCCACTCCCGCCAGCAGGGAGTTGAGGCCGAACGGCTCGAAGTAGGTTGCGATGTGCTCCTTGTTTTCCATCGTGACTTTCATGGGCAGGAATGCGTTGGCCTCCTCTTGGTCGAGCCCGAGGGCCATCACGTGGCCGCCCCGTTCGAGCCAGTCGGCGACCTGCACGGCATCGCCGGCCAGCTTTCGTCCTCCGCCCGGCCCCACCACGAGGACCTCGTCGCCGGCCAGCTTGCCGGCCTCGTAGGGACTGAGGGGAACGCCGGCAAACTCGAGATGGCCCTTCCCGGCCGGGTCACCGACGTAGACCGCCTTGCGCCGCGGCGCCGGTTTCCAGGTGGAGACGTAGTCGAGCAGGTTCGAGGCGAGCCTTTCGGCGGCGGGGTCGCTCTCGGTACGGCCCGTCACATCCAGTTGGCAGAACAGCAGCATCCCCTTGCCCTCGCGGTACTCCAAGAGCGGGCTGTACTGGAGGCTGTAGCCGCCGTCGAGAATCGGCAGGAAGTCGCCGCGCGGCGGTTTCTCGATCAGCACGGAAGCGACGTTGCCACGATTGCCGCACCGCCACAGCCGGCTGACCGGGATGCCGCACCACCGGACCGCCGGCGCACCGTTGAACTCGGGGCTCAGCTTGTACTCGAGCCGGGGCGGAACGATCGTCGCCGCACCGCGCCAGTCTCGCAGGTGCTCTTCGGCGATCCCCGCCAGAACCGGGTGGGCGGGCACGCGCTTGAAAATCCGTCGCAGTCCGTACGTTGCCACGCGGAACCCGAAACGCTTTTCCAGCACGTCCGTCGTCTGCTCGAAGACGAGCACCCTCAGCCCGTCACGCACTCGGCCAACGTCGGGCGCCGCCCCGTAAACCGTCAGCGCATCCTTTCCCACGACCAGCACATCGCGGGCCGACAAGTCGGCATCCGCGCCCACGCTATCATACCGGACGCCCCACCCATCGAGCAGCTTGGCGGTCACGCCTTTGGGATCGAACAGGGCGATCTTGGGGCCCGGTCTCGGGGCGGGTGCGCGCGGCAGGACATGGAAGGTGAAGGAGTCCTCCTGTCGTTCGCCCGTGCTGAACTCGGCTGAAATCGTCAGTTCGTGTGCCCCGGGCGCAAGCGTGGCCGGCAGATCGAAGCGCAGCGGTATGCGCTTCTGTTGCCCCGTTGCCACGGTGACCCTCCGGTCGTGGTCGGCGTGGCGCTGGGGGAGACCGAATGAACGGCCGATATCGCACGTCACGGTCTCCCGGGAATTGTTGATGACGATGACCTGTTTTTCGACCGTTTCGCCGGTGCAGAAGTTGTGGTCCTTGCTGGTGAAGGCCCCCGGCTTGCCGGCGATGTAGGCCAACAGCGGCCGGTTGTAGCGAAGCAGGGCCTCGGCGGCCTTCGTGGGGATCCAATCCGGGCGCTCGAAGGCTAGGTCCATCCTCTCGTAGCGCTCCTCGATGTAGTCCGGGCTGAAGCCGGGACGCTGGAGGCC
>Ga0180437_10007825_pt1 | contig 13791 bp, 7 predicted proteins | sample SS_ome_4_FD_132410 | JGI IMG/M metagenome (GOLD analysis project Ga0180437, IMG submission 132410) | Hypersaline lake sediment archaeal communities from the Salton Sea, California, USA - SS_3_D_1 metaG | ecosystem: Environmental > Aquatic > Non-marine Saline and Alkaline > Hypersaline > Sediment...
AATCACTTAAGCCTGTTTCTTCATAACTGTAAAAACTTTTACAGTGCTCATTGACTGGGTCGTACATGGTAAGACCATGATACGTACCGAACCATAACATTCCATAACTATCCTCTTCGATGGTTAAGCAATAATTGTTTGCCAAGCCAGCCGTCAAATTATTTGGATCAAAAACAATTTTTTTAAATACCTTCCTTTCTTTATCAATTAACTTATTTACACCACCCCCATTTGTCGCAAACCAGATGTTACCATGACTGTCCTCGAAAATGCAACGTATATCGTTATGACCAAGACCATTCGGATGGTTTGGATCATGATAAAAATGGTCATATTGATTGTGCTCAGGATCAAACATCTGAATCCCTGAAGCATAACTGCCAACCCAAAGTTTCCCCTTACGGTCAACACAAAGAGACAAGACAGAAGCCGGTATCTGTTTTCTGAGCATTGACTTGTATTGGATAAATTTATTGTTATTTCGGTCGAAATAATTTAATCCGCCTCCATCGGTCCCAATCCAGATATTTCCCTTTCGATCCTCAGCAAAACACACCACAAAATTATGACTCAACGAGTTTTTTTCTCCGGGGATATTGCGGTAGGTATGAAATTGAGGCGAGATCAGACGGGATAAATTAACACCTTTCGCGGTCCCGATCCACAGAATGCCATTATGATCTTCATAGATGGCTTGAACTGAATTATTTGTCAATGAAGTTTCATCAAATTTATCATTTCTGAAATGGCGAAAATTCTGCTTGCTCTTATCAAATAAATTTAAACCGTCCTGGGTTGTCCCAATCCAGATGTTTCCCTTTGAATCCTGAAAAATATCCCAACACACATTGCCAGAAAGACTGGTGGGATCATTTGGGTTATGTTGGAAATGTTTAAACTGATCGGTTTTTCTGTCATAAATACTAAGTCCCTCTGATGAAGCAATCCAGATATTTCCAGCATCATCTTCTATAATATCATGGATGATATTTGATAGCATGCCTCTGGTCTTATCTTCAATCACTTGGTACTGATTAATTTCTCCTGTCTCAGGATGAAAGGTAACAATTCCCGTTTCACTCCGATGAGATATCCAGTAAACTCCCTGACTATCGTATAAAATTCTGCTCATTGCATCTAATGTGATGTTGTTCTCAATAAGCGTATCGGACAGGCATTCACTACAGGTGGTATCGGCTAAATTAACTTTATAGATATGACCAGACGCTGCAATTAGAATTTCGCCAGTAGCGATTTCAACAATATCGCTAATGTTTGCATAAATATTTCCTGGTAAACGAAAGTGAACAAATCGATCTGTTGATGCATCATATAGATCAAGGCCTCTTTTTGTGCCAATGAGCAAATGACCCTTGCGATCTTCATAAATATCGAATACAGCATTACCAGAAATGCTATAAGGATTATCTATTTCATTTTTATATACGGTAAATTCATATCCATCAAATTTATTTAGCCCATCGTACGTTCCAAACCACATTACACCCCGGCGGTCCTGGGCTATTGTCGTTACAACACTGGAAGAAAGTCCATCAGCCAATGTAAGGCTTTTAAACGAATAGGTAGGGTCATTTGGAAAGCAATATGCACCTGCGGCTAGATATAGCCAGGAGATTGCTATTCGTTTTAACAAAATTTTCATTGTTGATTTACTCTTTTCTTCAAGTAACCATTTCTATTTTATATTTTACATATTTTTTTAGAATTTTGCAATTCTTTTTTCTATCAATTTTTCGAGTACTTCCTGAGTATCTTCCACTTCATCAGCAATCGTCATACACTAATATCACCCGATATCAATTTAATACTTTTTTTCGATATGCCCAATACATGTCTGATGGACTGTTTTTGACCGCAACCCTCCCAGAAAAACCACCGCAGGTTTGTGGTCTCATTGGTTTTATGCCAAAATTTTTCCGGAGCATTTCCGACAATACGCTGTTCCCCGAACAAAAAAACGACTTGAAAAGCGAAATCATGGCTTTTTTATGCGTATTTAGTGCCTTACGATGATGGAAACAAAATCATCTGAAAACGAAGTATGATATCAAAAAATGGAACTGATTGCTGCACTAGATGCGTATCACTATAACTAAGCCGGAGCGAGAGTTCAATCCGAACTCGATGCTGTTAAGGCCTGTAAGGTAATTTTTGCTAATACTAACACTTTTAATAACTAGATAATCGGGAAAGTAAAATGAATTATCGATCAATAGTTTCGGTGGTGTTTCTCGTTGCCCTATTTACCATTTTGCCGAACAATGAAACATTTGCCCAGAAACGGCTGCTTATCCTCAGTTGGAATGTTGAAAGTGATGATAATACTCCTGCAACCATTTCAAAGCAGCTCGAAGAATTTGAAGGGTATGACTTAATCGGCTTAACCGAGGTTAAACCGGATAACGCCGCAGCTTATGCTGATGCGGCGGCGGAGGGAGAAGGTGCAAAGAACTCCAGTTATGTTGAATTTAATTCCGTTATCAGTACATCTGGACGAAGCGATCGAATGATGCTCATCTGGGATAATACTCGTTTTGAGCCCATCGGAGAAATGCAGGAGTTAAATGAACTAAATCCAGACTCCGACCATCGATCTCCGATGTTTGTCAAATTGAAATTGAGAAATTCAAATACGATATTCATATTTATGGTGAATCATCTGGCACGAGGAAATGCTGACCTTCGGAAAATGCAGGCGCAAGGACTGCAAGAATGGGCACAGAATGAGCAACTGCCAATAATTGCCGTTGGCGACTATAATTTTGATTATGATATTGATGATGGTCAAGGCAACGCCGCCATGTCTGAAATGTTACAGGATGATATATGGAAATGGATTCGTCCCGATCGACTTTACAAGACGCAGGCAAGTCCAAAATTTAATAGTATCCTTGATTTCATATTCATTGCGAACCAACCCAATTCGTGGCGTGTCGATTCACGAATTTTGACGGATGAACGCCAACTTACCGATGATAACCAGCGCAGCGATCACAGACCTGTCGAGTGTCGAATTTTAATAACTGACTGAATTTATTATGCGTAAGTTTAGTTAGTGACTGAAAGAAAAATCTCTAAAATGTCATTCTGAGGCGTTTTTTGCCAAAGAATCTCTTAACATCAAGATACTTAAAAACAGGAATTTACCAATAATAAATATGATTACATTTCTGATTGAATCAAAACCATAAAACAGGAAGATACTGATGCGTAAGCTATTTACCACTTTTATTGTCGCTTTGATTATTTTTGCCGGACATGCCCAGGATCAAATGAAAGTCATTATTGATGCCGATACCGGTAACGAAGTTGATGATTTGTATGCCATTGTCAGGGGATTGATTGAACCGACCTGGGATGTTATTGGGTTGAATGCAACCCAGTGGCAGGTTAGTCACTGGGCCGTTGAAAAAAGCATGGAAGAAAGCTATCGATTGAACCAGGTCTTACTATCTTATCTGCATTTAAGTCAAAAAGTTAAATCGAATCGCGGGGCTGAAGCAAGATTATTTGATTGGGGTGATAAGGCGCAGCCATCTGCGGCTTCAAATTTTATCATCCGCCAAGCCCATCAAACGAAGGGGAAAAAATTAACCGTAATCGCCCTGGGGGCGCTCACCAATGTTGCCACCGCCATTCTTGACGATCCCTCAATCACCGCGAAGATAAAGCTTTATTGGGTGGGTACCGGTTATGATTTCGAAAGTGGAGTGATGACGAATCTTGACTTCAATTGTGTTATGGATATACAAGCCGTCAGTGTCATCTTAAACGCTGATGTTGAATTGCACATCATGCCAAAAGAAGTAACCGGAAAAATGACAATGGAATGGAAAGAAACATTTCATCGTTTTAAGGGGAAACATGATTTGCTCGATTTTTTATTGCAGCGCTGGTATAATCATCTAGATTCAGGTCGGGCAAAACGGACAATTTGGGACCTGGCATTGGTTGAAGCCATTATTTTACCTGAACATGCGGAGGAAGTCAAAATAAAAACCTCCAAAGAAAAAGGGGATCGGGAAATTTGGATGTACAAAGATATCGACGATGACAAGCTGCGCGAAGATTTTTACAAGACCGTTCTTGATGTTGTTAAAGTAAGGTGAAAGTGGTTTCGAGATAAGCTGATTTTTAAAACTCACCTAAATCCTTTTCGTCAGCCGAGGGAGAGGACTTAAAGGTTGAATCTCAAAAATACCGAAATAAAGACCGCCGGCAACCCGAAAGCAATCTTCAAAACAGCTTTTTTTGTTGACATTTGCGCTAAAATTATTTAGTTTCTTTTTAACTGACTGACAATCCCAAAAAAACAACGCGCCCTTCTCTATTGACACTTGTTCCTGATATTGGAGATTTTTATTTGGCATAAATTGAGAACTAATCATAAGGTTAGGCGGCAGGAGTTCACAAGATGACAATCCACAAAGAGAAATTACCACTGACAGAAGAACAGGAAACGCTGTTTGTTCCTCTTTACTCTAGAGCTGTTGAGAGCCAGCAACCCAATCCCATTTTTGTCGATGGGAAAGCGCAAGAGATTCTTGACCACGTCGAATATGATTTCGCCAGGCACAAAATCCCTAGAAAAACAGCTGTGACGCTCTGCTTAAGGGCAAAAAAGATCGATGCGTATGCGCGAGAATTCTTAGCCAGTCATCCCAGAAGTGTCGTGATTCATCTAGGGTGTGGGCTTGATAGTCGCTACAGCAGGGTCAATAATGGGGAAGTTGAATGGTATGATTTGGATATGCCAGAGGTTATTGACCTCAGAAGAAAGTTCTACAAGGAAAAAGGTACATATCGTATGATCCCGTCTTCTGTCACCGACTTGGGCTGGATAGACATCATTTCACCGCAAGGTCGCCCTGTACTGGTGATTGCGGAAGGGTTGTTCATGTACCTGAAAGAGGAAGAGGTAAAAGCGTTGGTCCTCAAATTGAAAGAGGCCTTTCCTGGATGCGGCCTAGTGTTTGATGCATATAGTGTCTTGACGGCCAAAAGTGCCAAACGGCATCCCTCAATCAAGAAGACGGGGGCTGTTGTTCATTGGGGAATCAATGATCCCACAGTGATCGAACACTGGGCGGAGGGCATACGGTTGAAGGAAGAGTGGTATTTTACGCAGGCTGAGGATATTGAAAAACTTGGATTTGGATATCGCTTAGCATTTAGGATAGCTGGTCTTTTCACAACTGCAAAAAAGGCACATCGAATTCTATATTACAGCCTGTAGTAGCCCGTATCTTCTGATCATAGGGCATTAGAAATTATTGGCGAAGCGACAAAAAATATCCCCGATACTGTTCGTAAAGAATATCCTGAAGTACCTTGGAAAGATATGAATAGAAAATATGGTGTGTCTGAAATGGGTATATTTGGCTCTTATGTGAAGAATGAGCAGAATGAAGCAAGTGATGTTGACATACTCGTTGATTTTAACAAGTCAATCGATCTGCTAACATTTGTTAATTTAAAAAATTATCTATCCGAGTTACTTGAGGTCGATGTAGACTTGGTAATGAAAAGAGCTTTAAAACCGAAAATTGGTCAGCGGATACTACATGAGGTTATGGAAATTTAGAAATTAGGGAGATTGTTTAAAGAATTTATTCCTTCATTCAAGAAGGACCTGTTATTTAGTATTTGAACAAAAAGTCCTAACAATGTCATTCTGAGGCGTTTTTTGCCGAAGAATCTCTTAACATCAACATACTTATTTTAAAAAGCAATCCGCAAGGTTTTTATTTCATAAGGACTTATTGGCAGTTCAATTTCATATCCCCGTTGCGCCAGCTTTTCTTGTGACCATTCAATCATATCCGACTCATAAATCGTGTGGGCCGTTTTTAAGAGGGTGATTTTCAGCGAAGTCGCCTCACCGTACGCTTCATAAACCCGCAGAATCATATCATTATTATCTTCCGCCTTTTTGAAAGCACTGAGTACAACATTATCCGGATCAATTACCAAAAAGGATGAACTGGGGGGCAGTCCGCCCCGATGAATTTGCGTAAAAATATACGCCGGCGGCACATTGAAACTATAAGCCGCCAGATTGGTTTTCGCTGCGGACCAGGTGCCTTTATGCGGAAAGAGGGCATACGAAAAACCGTGGTAACCCCGATCGGCCGTACTGTCGGGATCGGTTGGCGCACGCAAAGCACTCATTCGCATTACCGTCCCTTTAATATCAAATCCATATTTACAATCATTCAATAAACTCACCCCGTATTCATTATTCGATAAGTCAATCCATTTTTGAGCCGGTATTTCCTGACCATTTCGTTCACGGGTGATCGCGCCGAAAGGAATATCACAGGTTGCCGTCGCATTTTCAATTTGAATCGGAAAAGCGATTTTTAGCATTTTTTGTCGTTCCAGCCAATTGATGGTAACCTGTACATCCAATTGTGGCAGCTCGTTGTAAAGAATATATTTTTGAATAAACAGCGATTGGTTAAATTTATACTCGACACGAATGACTTTACGTACCGCGCCATCTTCAACAACCTCGACCCGGCTTGGTTTATTAAACGGTAGAATCGGTCCCTTAAGCCCGATTTCCCAGGCGGACATATTATCCGGTTCATCGGCCTGAAGTTGAAATTCACAACCTGGCCCGTTGAATAGATTTAAATCGAGGTCTTTCATCCGGAACTTATCAATACAACCGGTCCGGCGATTAATTTCAACACTTAAAAATTGATTTTCCAATTTCAAGGATTGATCAAGCGGCTTAACCGTTACTTTTTGTTTTAATTGTTTTAACCAAAAGGTGCGGTACCCAATTTCCGGAATCTCCCGCGCTAGAAAGACAACCTTTAATTTATCCTCCTGCTGCTCGATTATTTGTAATGGTGTTGGCTGGCCTTCAGTGTCGAACAGTTGGACATCATTCATCTCTGGTTGGAGATGAATCGTCATCTCAACTGGTGCTGTTCGCGGCCAGTTTAGTGAATTAAAAACCACCAACGGTAGCGCATCGTTGTCACTAAAAAGAGTATTGACATTGGATGCCAATACTTGTAACGCGCCTTGAAGAATTTGCTGAGTCCTTTCAAAAAGATTCTGGTAAATCTGGTCGGCATCTTCATAAACCGGACCAATTGATGAACCAGCTAAGATGTCATGAAATTGATTAAATAATAAATCCCGCCAGATGCCAGTGAATTCACGTTGGGGATAGTCGAACTTGAAAAAGGTGGCCAGACTGGCGAATACTTCAGTTAACGGAACCAGATTTTCAGCCCGCCGATTATTCCATTTGGTTTTAGCCTGACTGGTATAACAGCCGGGGAAGACAAAATTTTGATCGGCTTCAACCACCGGAAATTCAGGCGGAATTCTGGTTGAATCGTTTAGCAGGTTGAAGATATTCTGGTAGTATTGATCCATTCGTGTCATTTTCACCTGAGGAAAAGCCAGTAAATCGTCCAGTTCTTGAATTTTTTCGATGTGCTTACGATTTGGCCCTCCGCCGTGATCACCGTGCCCATAAAAGCGGGCGACTTCATGCACCCCAAAATTTTTGACTTCCTCCCACAATCCTTGAAAGACGTCCTGATCTACATCATTTAAAACAAACCAGTTACGGGGCCGGTGCGCCAAAACCTGGCTTCCGTCGGGTGATCGCCAGTGGAAAAACCGCTCTGAATTCCAGGGACGAAAGAAAGAATAGGTTTTTATCCCACATTTATGCAAAATCTGCGGCAGCGTTGCCGGATGGCCGAAAGTATCGGGCATCCAACCGACATTAATATCGATATCGAATTTTTCTTTGAAGTAGTGCTTGCCGTATAAATATTGGCGGATTTGCGACTCCCCATCAGAGAGGTTTAAATCCGGTTCAACCCAGGTTCCCCCCACAATTTCCCATTGTTCATTTTTCACAAAGTTTTTAATCTCTTTAAATAATTCCGGATCCTGTTCTTCAATCCACCAGTAGGATAATGCCTGACCATGACTAAATTTATAGTCGGGATACTTTTTCATATTTTCAACGGCATTACGAAAAGTCTCTCGGCAAACATTAATCGATTCCGGGTAGCGCCACAGCCAGGCCATATCGATATGCGCATTGCCGATCATGGCAATGGTGTAGGAATCGGCTTTGGTTGATACGGGTTTAAATTGAGTTCGGACATCGGCTAGTAGTTTCCGGAGCTCGCGCAAATTTTGTTGTTTCAATGCCTGAAAGATAGCTAATTCTACCTCCAGTGCAATTGAGACGGGCTGCCGAAACAGGTCTGTGGCCAATTTTCGGTCGAATAGAAATGATTCAATCCCAGTAAAATGGGGTTTGACGGTGGCCTGAAAAGGGAGCGGTTCCGCAGCTATTAAAGTCGAATCTTTGGATTGCAGCTCCAGTTTCAATTGATATTTTTGTCTGGGATTGGCTTCATTGGTTAACCGAATCGCACCAGAGTAACCCGTAAACTGGTCGGTCTTTTCTTTCCGATTTAAATAAAATGTCCCGCAATATTTTTCGACCTCCAGGTGGAGATCCAATTCCAGACCAGTAAATTCCAGCGGGGGTTGCCATTCCTTTTTAAAGATGAGCGTATTGTCTTCGGAGAAAGCTGACCAATTGGTCAGGTGCCAGTGATTAAACACGGTCGCGATTATTTTCGAAAGATTGAATAATGGAAATGGGGAGTATTTGTAAGCGTCGCTGTGTTTACAAAGGAGTTCAATCGCGGCGGCATTCTTCAGCAAGGAGTCGCTCATTGCAGCAAAAGGAATCCGGGCATAACAAAGAAATAATTCTCCGCCGAGAATATCCGAAACCGGTTGCAATGAAATGAGTGGCTTTCGATGGAGACAAATTGCCAGGTCCACATTTTTAATAACTTTCGTACTCTGGTTTAACAAATAGAAATCGAAATGAACGTAGGGTTCATTATTTTCTTCGATAATTGGTGTCAACTCGGGATTATATTCCCACAGCTTTAAATCGGCTGGCGTATTCAGGTTGACCGGGATTGTCAGCGGATTTTCCGCCTGGAGATGCACTTCATTTTCGGCAAGGATGCGCGCCGACAGTTTCCAATCTAAGGCGCCATTAATTACTTTAAATAACAGTCGATTCCAGCCCTGCTGCAATTCAAAAGCAATCTGATCATCATCAAAATTATGGGTGCGCTGATGATTCACGAAATGAATTCGCTTTGAATTGCACCAGATTGCCACCCCATCATCACTCCCTACCCGCAATTGGGCCGTTTGAGACTGGGGTGAGTAGACAAACACCTGGGCATAAGCCACGCTCTGTTCCCGGAACTGAAATTTTAAGAGCGGATCGGCGAAATTAAGCACATCGTTATTGGCGTGGTAAAGCATCCACAAGCGATCGGCATGGCGTTGACCACCAAAGGCATGAATTTTGGCTTCATCCGGAATATATTCATGGGCCAAATTGTTTTCATCGGGCTGGGCTTTAAAAGATCCGATAATCAACCAGTCTCGGATATAACCATTTTTGCTAAATCCTGGCGGCTGGATAAATATCAGAATCAGGACAATTAATAATAAATTAAATCTCATTTTCATCGTTTGAGTTAGTTCGTTATAGTTAGGAACATCTTCTTGGAAAAAAATCTGGTTATTCCTGCCAGGAAAATGTGGTAGCACGGGTAGAAGAGCAGCTCCTGCGAATGAAAAAAACTTCCTTAACATATCAAATTTTGGCTTGATTGTCAATATAAAAATAATAAATTGGGGGTAGGCGATTCTGTTGTTTGTTTCGGTATGCCAGCGCGAAGGCTGAGGCGGATTATTCATCATGACAATTCTTGTCTGGACGAAAAGTCATAGACTACGGTTGCCCGATCCGTCAGTCGACGGAGAGATTACCGATGTCTTGATATCTTTAGAAAAAAACAATAATCCCTTCAAATACCTGGAATCTCTCCGTTAGCCAAAGGATCGACAACCGGGGCTTTCTTTCAAACACTAAGTATTGTAAAAGACAATTATTTATGGGATAATGGGGAATTATCAAAGGACGATGTATTAAGGAACGAGGCGGGAAGTGGTAAAAACATTTCGAAGTGTATCCAGGAGACTGACCGAGAATACAGTAAGGCGTTGGATTCAACAGCAAAATATTTTCGATGCCCTCTATAATCCCACCGGCATCAGCTTTAGCAATCATTTTGAATTAATTGAAAACGGATTGGTGGTTTTTGACCATGCCAGCGGTTTAATGTGGCAACGAGCCGGGTCGGAACAAGTGGCTTATCGTGGTATTAAAAATTGGCTCTATCAATTAAATTCTCAATCCTTTGCCAATTACAAAGATTGGCGCTTACCTACGCTGGAAGAGGCGTTGACTTTGCTCGAACCGCAAAAGCAGGAGCAGGGTTTATTTTTGGCACCACTTTTTAGTAACATCCAGAAAAAAATCTGGACGGCAGACGTAAAAAGCAAAGCCAGCGCCTGGGCTGTTTTCTTTAATGAAGGCCACTGCTACTATAGCGACACCTATCAAGTGTTTCCTTCCTCCTATTATTACCTGCGAGCCATACGCTAGGCAATTTTTTCCAACTTAGGGAGTTACGGAGTGCAAAACTTCAGTTTTGCGAGGGTATTGCTTTTGATGAATGATTCTGCCATAAAAAAAATACACTTACCTTCAATGATTTTTTTATCTCACGAAAGCTTTCAGATCATCAATCGTGAGTGTAACCTGTGGTTGAAAAGCCACACTGCTCATATATTTGTTCAAGCTGTAAAGCAATTGTCTTGATACTGGTCGATCTTCGATATTTTTCATGAAATCAATGCTGCTGACAATCATCTTGCCGTTCAAGACCTTTGCCTCGCAAACCAGAGCCAAACGACGATTTGTGAACCAGTCATCAATCACGCGTACAATTGGTTGAATCGTTGCGGGCAGACTGTCCAGCAGCATGACCTGGGCATGAAAAATCGGCTCCCACCATTGCCAGTTACTGTGGAATTCAGTTGGGAATTCACTCAGCGCCGGATGGGTGGGATCACATAAAATACCGAGTGTGTGCGGTGGCTGGTTATTTGTCCAGGAGGTGTTCCAAAAAATGCTTGAAAAACCAAGCGCGATTTTACCCCCGTAGTCCGGAGAGAGTGAGCCTTGCGGAAGCGACAGCAAGACGGTTCCGCCCGCCTCCAGATGCTTCACCACTTTATCATCCACTTTTTGGATGATGAGCACATCGGAAGCGGAGATGTCTGGTAAAGTGGCAGGATAAACCCAAAAATCCCAACTGTTCGAATAATCCGCCAGGTTAACTTCCAGAGTTAGTTTCTGGGCTTTCGAGATGGTGGCTAACGGCACTTCGATTTCACCCAGGAGCAGATGATTACCCAGCGGAATATTTCGCGGGGGTAATTTTCCGGAAAAAAGAACCTCACCTGGTGAACGAATGATTCGCCATTCGGGAGTGATCAATGGCAATGCTTGTTCACCAAAATGAGCGACTTCCAGCGAGGCGTTAAAATTTTCATTATTCAAAAAATAGCGTTTTGCCAGGCGTGCCAGGGGAACCGTGCTGTTACAAAAGTGACTGAATTCCGGGCCGGTCACATAACCCTTCTCATCCCAAAACGCATCGAGTACGCCCACCAGCGCTGTTCCCTGGCCGGGAAAGTCGTGTAAATCAAGCAACTGGAAGCCTCCGAAACCTTCCGTGCGCAAGGCGGCTTCAATATCGGCTTTGTAGCACAATGTCTGGAGCTTACCCGACGCCAATAAAAATGGCTCAGCGAGCTGCTCCATCTGATTCTGTTGAAGTGATTCCTGGAAAATTTCAAAATTTTTGGCTTTTAAATAGCCGGTGTATTTGACCATTTCCTTGAAATTGGGATAAACACACCACTGCCCGATTTCGTGGCTGACAGTGGGTTTATTTTTGGCAATCTGCTCAGAAAAGTCGAACGTGGTCTGAGGCGGCTGGGCATTAATAATACTACTCAAGCCCGCACCCCATTGCTGAATGCGCGGCCCAGGCGTACTGTGAAAATCACTTTCTTCGATTAAAGGCCAACCCGCCCCACCGGAATACAAGTGTCGATTGTCTTTTGCCTGCCAATATTGAACAAATTTTTTAAGAAATTCCTTTTGCTGGTCACCCGCTGGTTCATTGCCATAAAGCAAAATACAAAATGACGGATGATTTCCATAATGTTGAATAATCCGTTCGCTTTCTTCATAAATAAACCGGTCAATTGGCCGGCCATCGCCGAGGGTAGCGCCCTGATTCGCCCAACTCGAGCACTCCACGTGCAGATAAAAGCCCGTCTGGTCAGCGGCAGCAAAGGCGGCTTCCGGCGGACAGTGGGAATGAAACCGCAGATGATTCAACCCGTACTGGCGGCAGATGCGAAAAATACGCAACCACGATTCCACGTCGGTAGGAGGATAGCCGGTTTTCGGGAAAATGCAACATTCCAATGTCCCGCGCAGAAAGGTCTTCCGACCATTAATCGTAAAATGAGTGTCCCGTGTTTTAAATTCCCGCATTCCAAATTGAATTGTTTCGGAATCATTCATGAATTCAGCCGGGCCCGTTAACTTGATTGTCATTTTATACAGGTTTGGATGAAATTCATCCCACAACAATACCGTGTCACCCATTGGGTAATCCGCTTCAATGAGGGTGTCAGGGCTGGAAATGACAAAATCAATTGACCGGGGGGCAATGATTTGGGAGAAATTTGTATTCGTGCTCACTGCTTGTAAAACGACTTTGCCCCGGTGCGTCGCGGTGGTTGCATTGGCAATTTCCAATTTGACGATTGCGGTTTTGGTGGTAAGCTGGGGGAAAATTCGAACAGCTTTCAGATAAACTGGCGTGGTAGCCCTTAACGAAATATCCCCGACAATACCATTCCAATTCCCCTGAGTATGGTCAGAAATGCTGTGCGAATTCGGCCCGACATTAATTTCTTTCAGCCGATTATCGACGCGAATGGTGAGCTGGTGCTTACCGGATTTCAGGAACTTACTTAAATCATAAATATGAGCCGTGGCCAGACTGTTTTGCATCCCGGCTGGCTGATCATCAATCCAGACCTGAGTCTCCCAGTGAGCCCGTTCCAGAAATAATTTGATGGATTTACCGGCCCAATCCAGCGGGATTTCGACGTCCTGCTGATACCAGGCAGCCCCCTGGTAATGTTTCGTGGGGATCAACCAGCAGGGCATTTTAATATGACCGGGTTGACGATATTTTTCATACTTTTGATCCGTGAACCAGCGCCGGTCAGCAATATCACCAGTCCATTTTGTATCAACGGTAATTTCTTCTCCCAGATCATTTTCAGCCATGCAGCCCGGTAATTTTACGCGTCCGGAGAGGGTCGTCTTGTACCATTTTTCCGTCAATCCGACATCATTGGGGTCCATCTGAAAGCGCCAGGTACCCGCTAATGTTTGGGTTGTTCCCTGGGCCTGAATATTCACCGTAACAACGGTTAAAGTCAAAATCAACAAAATAATTTTTAACATGATTTCGCTCCCTTTTATTGATTTTATAAATCGCTTCGCTAGTGTTTGAACAAAAACTCTCAGACCCCGGTTGTCCGATCCGTTAGCTAACGGAGAGGATACCGGGTGTCAAGCCACTCTAACACTTAAGAAAAGGCTTTCCAAGATAAAAAAAGCCTCCTTATGCAAAAATACGACGAATTTTGCAAATTCTGTTTCCTTATAAATTTTACTCCCCCTGAGAGTAAAAAAAGAGAAAAGTTGAGAAGCAGCCGATTTAATCGGAACGGGCTAACCAAACA
>Ga0180437_10007827_pt1 | contig 13785 bp, 18 predicted proteins | sample SS_ome_4_FD_132410 | JGI IMG/M metagenome (GOLD analysis project Ga0180437, IMG submission 132410) | Hypersaline lake sediment archaeal communities from the Salton Sea, California, USA - SS_3_D_1 metaG | ecosystem: Environmental > Aquatic > Non-marine Saline and Alkaline > Hypersaline >...
AAAAATTTAGAAATGTGTGTGCAGGATTTAACTGCTTTAACAGGGCAAAAGCCTGTTACAACTAAATCAAAAAAGGCAATTTCAAACTTTAAATTGAGAGAGGGTCAAACAGTTGGGGCGCTAGTTACATTACGTAACGAAAGAATGTATGATTTTATTTATAGATTCATAAATATCTGTGCACCAAGAATACCCGATTTTAGAGGCTTTAAGAAAAAAGCCGACGGAAGTGGAAACTATTCATTTGGATTAAAAGACCAAACGATATTTCCAGAAATTGACCTTGATAAAATGAAATTTTCTCAAGGTATGAATATTACCTTTGTTACCTCTGCACAAACAGATGCAGAGTGCTTAGAATTATTAGATTTAATGGGTATGCCCCTTAAGTCAAAAAGTAACTGATTAATTACGAGGTCATCTCAATGTTAACTGATCCTATCGCAGATATGCTAACGAGAATTAGAAATTCCATACAAAGAAAACATCGCTTTGTTGATGTAAATTCAAGTAAGTTAATAAAAGCAATATTGACAGTATTAAAGGAAGAAGGATTTATTCAAAATTTTGTTGAAAATAAAGACGTGAGATTAACGCGTGTTTTTCTTCGATACGATCAGGATAAAGAGAGTTTAGTAGCTGGTTTGAAAAGAGTTTCGAAACCAGGTAAAAGAATATATGTAAAATGGTTTCAGGTGCCCATTGTTCGTAGAGGACTCGGTACTACTGTAGTATCAACTTCTCAGGGAATTATGACTGGAAAAAAAGCACGCCAAGAAAAAATTGGCGGAGAATTAATTTGCTGCGTTTGGTAAAGTAGGAGCCCCATTAAATGTCAAGATTAGCGAAGAAACCAATAGAGTTTTCAAAAAATATTGAAATTAAAATTAACCTTCCAAAAGTTTCAGTCAAGGGACCAAAAGGGACCATTGATTTAGAACTTATGGATGGAATTATTTTAGAACAAAATGAAAGTAGCTTACTTGTAAGCGCTAATGAAGATATTAAACACAAGTCTTTTTTAGGTTTAGAAAGAAGTCGATTAGAAAATGCAATTTTAGGTGTAAGTCAAGGCTTCGAAAAACGTCTCGAGCTAATTGGCGTAGGATTTAAAGCAGTTGTTAAAGGGTCTAATATTGATCTGAATTTAGGTTATTCACATCCTAATATCCTATCGATCCCAACTGAATTGACTGTAAAGGTTGAAAAAAATACTTTGATAACCATCACAGGGATCAACAAGCAGCAAGTAGGTCAATTTGCCGCAACTATTAGAGCGCTTCGACCGCCTGAACCTTATAAGGGAAAGGGTGTTAAGTATCATGATGAAATAGTTAGAAGGAAAGCAGGAAAAACTGCTAAGTAAACAAAGGTATAGTTATGAACAGCGAAAGAAAAGATGCTATTCGAAAGAAAGTGAAACGTTCTCAGCGCGTAAGAGCAGGACTAGCTAAAAAATCGAAACCTAGGTTATCGATTTTTAGATCAGCAAGGCACATATCTGCACAGATAATTGATGATTTAAATCATGTTACACTCATTGGACTTGGATCATATAATAAAGAATTAAGTTCTATTAAGAATTCTATGGAAGTAGCAAAAGCCGTAGGAGAAAAGTTAGCAGTATTAGCTAAAGAAAAAAATATAGACTCTGTTATTTTTGATCGTGGCCCGTATAAGTATCACGGTAGAATTGCAGCGTTAGCGGAAGGTGCAAGAGAAGCCGGATTGAAATTTTAGGAAAGAGGAAAAGAAAGCATGACAGATCGAAGAAAAGGAAAGTCTAAAGAAGAAGAATCTAAATCAGATATCCAAGAAAAAGTACTGTTTATCAATCGATGTGCAAAGGTCGTAAAAGGTGGACGAAGATTTAGTTTTTCAGCTTTAGTGGTCGTGGGCGACGGAGAAGGTAAGGTCGGAATGGGATTTGGTAAAGCCAATGAAGTTACTGATGCTATAAGAAAAGCAGTAGATGATGGGCGCAAATCTCTTGTTTCTTTTGAATTAGAAGGTGACTCGATACCCCATGATGTACAAGCTACTTATGATGGAGCACAAGTTCTCATAAAGGCAGCATCAGAAGGTACAGGTGTCATAGCTGGATCTCATGTAAGAGCTGTACTTGAAATGGCTGGTATAAAAGATGTTGTTGCGAAAAACTTAGGTGGTAATAACCCAAATAATCAAGTTAGAGCGACCTTTAAAGCCTTAGCTAAATTACAAAATAAGGAAAAGACATTAGCCCTGAGGAGCCGAGCATAATGAAGCTATCAGAATTAAAAAACACACACCGAAATGTAAAAAATACTACTAAGAGAGTTGGACGAGGAATTGGCAGTGGAAAAGGAAAAACCTGCGGCCGGGGTCACAAAGGTGCAAAATCCAGATCTGGATATAAAAGAAGGATAGGTGATGAAGGTGGGCAACTACCAGTGTTTCGAAAAATTCCAATACGAGGATTTTCTAGAGGTGCTTTTGTCAAGGAAGTGTATGCAATTTCAGTTGGACTTCTTGATAGATATTTTGTAGAGAATGAAACAGTGAACTTGGAAGCGTTGCAGAAAAAGAAATTGATTTCCAAGAAGAAGAAAGTTAAAATAAAAGTGCTTGGAAATGGTGAGTTATTAAAGCCATTAAATCTGGAAGTTGATAATATCTCAGCTTCAGCAAAAGAAAAAGTTGAAAAAGCAAAGGGAACAATAAAGATAGTTCAATAGATGATACAAGCGTTAAAAAGAATATTTTCAGTCCCCGACCTGAAGCAAAAGATTGTTTTTACTTTAACATTGCTCTTAGTGTGCCGAATTGGTGCATATATCCCTGTTCCAGGAATAAACGGGGAAGAGGTAATTAAGGTTTTTCAATTTACAGCAGGTGGAGGCCAAAATTTATTTCAGTTAATGGATATCTTTACAGGTGGTGCGTTTGCAAAAATGACCTTAATAGCCTTAGGAGTGATGCCATATATTTCTGCTTCTATTATTATGCAATTGGTTATGGCTTTGATCCCTTCAGTCCAGAGGGAGATGAAAGAAAATCCTGATCAAGGAAAGAGAAAAATGGGTAAATGGACCCGAATATTAACCTTATTTTTGGCGCTGTTACAATCTTTTATTTTTGCACGACAAGCAGCATCCATGAATTTTGCAACTCCGGGAATTATTTTCGATCATATAGCGCAAGTTCAATTCAATGGGATACCGTACCTATTTTACCTTTTAGTGATGGCTGCAATGACAACAGGCACACTATTTTTAATGTGGGTTGGAGAACAAATTACTGAGAAAGGCATTGGAAATGGGATCAGTATGATCATAGCAATTGGAATATTGTCTTCATTGCCTTCAACTATAGGTTCAATGATAGGTCAATTGAATTTGGACTCTCAGGAACCAGGTCAATTAACGTTTTCATCGATCGTTATTTTATCTTCAGTATTTGTTGTAATTATAATGGGGACCATATTAGTCATTCAAGGAACCCGCAAGATTCCATTACAATACGCAAGGCGTAATACGGCAACTGATGATTCTCAAGGGGCAAACTCAGCACACATTCCATTAAAAATAAATTATGCTGGAGTGATACCTGTAATATTTGCATCATCTGTACTGATGTTTCCCGCAACAATCGCACAATTCCTAGGAAAGAATAATTTTCTGAGTAATATTGCAGCAATGTTGACACCAGGGAGTTGGGTTTACTTGCTTTTGTTAGTTCTATTAATTATGTTTTTTACATATTTTTGGACAGCTACTCAGTTCCACCCAGAGCAAATAGCATCTGATATGAAAAGGTCAGGTGCCTTTATACCTGGAATTAGACAAGGTAAGCCTACTAGAGATTATTTAGAATTGCGAATGAGCAGAATTACATTTATTGGGGGAGCGTCCTTAGCTTTGATTGCTATTTTGCCGACATTAGTGAGCCATTTTCTCTCAGTTGATCAAACGATAAGCCATTTTTTTGGTGGGACATCACTGTTGATTTTAGTGGGAGTGGTATTGGATACGACAAAGCAAATTGAATCTCATTTAATAATGAATCGTTATGATGGTTTCATGACACGAAAAAAAGCTAAAGCAAGATTATAAACAAGAGGAAATAAAAGAGTATGCCAAGGATAGCTGGAGTAGATATTCCAAAGAAGAAAAGATTAGAAATTGCTCTTACTTATATATATGGAATTGGATTAAAACGTTCGCATGATATTTTAAAAGCATTGAAATTAGACCAAGACATGCGAGGAGAGAAGTTAACAGAAGCTCAAGCGGCGCAACTGACAACATATATACAGACAACTTTTGCAGTTGAAGGGGACTTACGAAGGGAAGTCCAAGGAAATATTAAGAGGCTAATTTCGATTAATTGTTATCGGGGAATACGTCATAAATTAGGTTTACCTGTTCGAGGGCAAAGAACACAAACAAACGCCAGAACGAGAAAAGGTAAGAAAAAAACAGTAGCGGGTAAAAAGAAATAATAGTCCTTTAAAGGGAGAGTAGATTTTGGCTAAAGAAAAAATACAGAAAGTAATGAAGAAGAAGCCTGTTAAAGCAAAGAAAAAAAGACAGGTCTCAAGTGGAATAGCTCATGTAAAAGCTACTTTCAATAACACAATCATTTCAATTACTGATCCATCTGGAAATGTAGTAGCCTGGGCATCAGCCGGAAAGGTTAATTTTTCAGGATCAAGAAAATCATCAGGATTTGCTGCAACAGTAGCAGCGCAAGATGCTGCTAAAATTGCTATGGCAAATGGCATGAAGGAAATTGAAGTAAAATTAAAAGGACCTGGAGCAGGTCGAGAGTCAGCGATAAGAGGTTTAGCTAGTGCTGGGTTAACTGTACTAATGATAAAAGATATTACACCAGTACCACACAATGGATGTCGTCCTCGTAAAAGAAGAAGAGTTTAATACTTTAGAGAGAATTTCTTTCTAACGGTGCAAAGAAATACGCTTTTAAGGAGAGAGCAAATATGTCAGTAAAATATGGTAAATTTGAATTGCCGAGCAAAATCAAGATTGAAGAGCCTGAGTCCCTACAAGAAAGCACTAGAATTATTGCAGAACCATTAGAGAAGGGATTTGGACACACCCTAGGAAACGCTTTAAGGAGAATAATGTTAACTTCTTTAGAGGCTCCAGCTATTCTATCTGTTAACATAGAAGGTGTTCCTCATGAATATATGCCAATCGAAGGTGTTATTGAGGATATGACACATATTATCCTTAACTTGAAAAGTGTTTTACTTAGAAAATTGCCAGTAGATGAAGATCCACAGGCACGTCAAGTAAAAACAGTTGTAAAAGAATTAGAAATCACTGAAGAGATGCTCGAGGCAAATGGAGGCCAGTATATAGTTCGAAGTGCAGAGCTATTTGATCAAGCAGATTATGATGTGATTAATCCAGATATTCTTATTTTTACAGCCACTAAACCACTTTCTAAAAAAGTAGTCTTTAGAGTTGGAATGGGTAGAGGTTATTTGCCTTCAGAAAGAGTTCAATTGCCAAATAAAGCAGTAAATGAAATATTTATCGATGCATCTTATTCTCCAATAAGGACAGTTAATTATTTCGTAGAAAATTGTCGTGTCGGTGGTGAAACTGACATGGATCGTTTGGTTTTAGAAGTAACTACTGATGGACGAATTACAGCACAAGAAGCACTTACATTTGCAACACAAATTGGTATTTTGCATTTTTCTGTATTTGATGAACTTAAATTTCAGACTATAACTTATGAAACAGAACTTGAAGAAGAGGAGTCTGAAAGAGACACACTTTTAAATAAGCTGGGTCTAAAGATTAATGAAATTGAATTATCAGTTCGATCAACAAATTGTCTAGCACAAGCAAATATAGACTCTATTGCAGAATTAGTTGTAATGCCAGAGCAAGATATGCTTAAATTTCGAAATTTTGGTAAAAAATCTCTAAATGAGATTAAAGCTAAATTAGAAGATATGAATTTATCTTTAGGTATGGATTTAAGTAAATACGGTATTACTAAAGAAAATGTTAAAGAAGTAATTCAAGATCTTATTGATCAGCAAACAGTATAATGCGCTGTCTGAGATTTGAATTTTTACTTAAGTAGAATTAGATTTGCATTTATACAGCGATTAAATTGTAAATCTAATTTTTAATATAACATAGACGGTTTTACAGAAATTTTAACGTGTAGTCATTTGATATTAAAATGGTGAGTTTGTAAAGAAGATTGATCAGATTTTATTCAATTTATCGATACTAATATTAGAGAGATGAATTTTATGAAATGCAGGCGAAAATCTAAAGCAAAATATATTATTTTAAAAACAAATGACTCTATACAAAATGACGATGTTATTTGATAACAAAGTGAAAACCTGCTATAAATTGAAATTAGGATAAGAGATTATGAGACACAAAAACCATTCTACTAGATTAGGACGCACATCATCACACAGAATAGCGCTCATGAGAAATATGGCAAAATCATTTATCATGAGTGAAAAAATTACAACAACTGTTGATAAAGCCAAAGAATTAAAAAAAGTGATTGAGCCGCTTATTACTCTAGCAAAGGAAGATAATGTAACAAATAGAAGGAGAGCAACACAAATTCTAGGTTTACATTTTAATCATCTTACTTCGAAGGAAGCTAGAGAAGCAAAGAATGGAAGTTTGACGGTATTAAATGATGATCGTAAAGTTGTAAAAAAACTATTTGCCGAATTGGGTCCAAAATTTAAAGAAAGACCTGGTGGATATACAAGAATCGTCAGAACCACTACGAGAGTAGGTGATAATGCTCAGCTTTGCGTCATAGAAAGCATAGGTTAGCAAAAAACCTCCTTTACAATCTCATCTCTCTTTTCTATTATTGGAATGATAAAACTTTTATCTGAAGGGTATAAACCTGAATGAAAAAATATCATATATAGTTTAGGAGAGAATATGACTATACGAATAGCAATTAATGGATTTGGTCGAATAGGTAGAAGTGTTTTTCGACACGCAATTAATGATCCCGATATTGAAGTTGTGTTTGTTAATGACCTAGTTGCCCCAGAAGTTTTAGCATATTTATTGAAATATGACTCTATTCATGGTGTTTTGCCATATAAAATACACGCAGATGAAAATTTTATCTATGTAAATGAAAATAGATATCAAATTTTAGCTAAGAGAGACCCGCAAGAAATCCCCTATTCTGAACTGCCAGTGCATTTTGTTGTTGAATCCACAGGTTTTTTCTCTAAAATGGAAATGGCTAAACATCATTTAGCTGCAGGCGCACCTAGAGTATTGATTACTGCGCCCAGTGATGCTCCAATGTTTGTAGTGGGTGTCAACCATACTCATTACGACCCTCAAACGCAAAAGATAGTATCGAATGCATCATGTACAACAAATTGCTTAGCACCTGTTGCTAAGATATTACATGAAAAATTTCATATTATTGAAGGCTTAATGACAACTGTTCACGCTACAACTGCCTCTCAAGTTCCCGTTGATGTTGCTAGACCACGAGATCTTAGAGGAAGCCGTAGCGCTATGGTTAATATTATCCCTTCTTCAACAGGTGCTGCAAAGGCTGTTGGGAAGGTAATCCCCGAACTAGCAGGAAGATTAACTGGAATGGCTTTTCGTGTTCCTACAGTTAACGTTTCTGTTGTAGATTTAACTATTCGATTAGAAAAATCTACAAGTTATCAAGAAATTTGCACCGTATTGCAAGAAGCTAGTGAGGACGAATTAAAAGGAATTTTAGGATATACAGAAGATCCTGTAGTATCGATGGACTTTAATGGTTGTGATTTATCCTCAGTAGTGGATGCAACCGCAGGGATGGAACTCAATCCACATTTTTTTAAAGTCGTTTCTTGGTATGATAATGAGTATGGGTACTCTAAAAGAGTCCTTGATCTAATCCATTACATGGCCTCGGTACAATAATGAAAATCTGTATAAAAACACTTTACCAGGATAATACCCGTGAATTTTACTCGAGAACCTATTATAGAAACAATCATCTCAGCAAAAGATGGTTATAAATTATCACTTAGAAGTACAAAAAATGTTGGCCAAGAAGAATATTTAGTCGATGCCATTGAAGTTGTTTCCTTTGGTGGGACATTTTTTTATAGATCGAAGGAAAGACCAAAGGCCTTTTTTCTTCCAGCATCTGATTATGAAGTTTTAGAAGTTAGAGAGACTCGGTTGCTAGTTAAGCAACCATCTATTGATAAATCTATAAAAATTGGAGGGGGCAAGGAGTCTTCAAAAACATCAAAGTCCTCACAGGAATCTAAAACAGATGTAAAAGGTGCATCTTGTGGAAAAACTCAAGAAAAAACTTCTGAACAACCTCAGGAGAAAAAGAAAAATCGAAGACAGAAAAAATCTTCAGAGCAAGCTGAATCTAAGACAAGTAAAGCGAGTGAAATTCCAAAGAAGGAAGCTAAAAAGTCAAACACAAAGGAAGTAAAACAGATCAAAGAAGATGCGACTCAAGTTGTTTTACCTGCGGTGTTGTCTCAGCTTTTACAGCCGCCTGAAAATCTTATTTCTGATTCATTAAAAAAATATAAAAAAAATGAAATAGATCCAACTGTAAAAGAGGTAAAGGATGAATTGGCGCCACAGGTAGGTATTACTATTGCTGAGTCTGAGAATGCAAGACCAATTGCTCCTGAAGTTCCGCTAGCAGACTCGACGCTTATTTCAGAACCGCCTAAGGCAAATGAGCATTTAGAAGGGTCTGTGTCTAGTGAACAATTTTATGATGTAACAGATGATAAGAATGATAAAATGGAAACTTCATCTACGACTAACAAAGAAAAAGAACCTGGATTAACAGAATCTATTAATGATAGAGAATAATATGATTGAAAAGACAAATCTTACTTGCTCTTTTTTTTACATCCAAGGTAGAATGTAACCCAATTTTATATCCTATGTGCATACATAGGATATAAATTTGCAGAGATCGTTAAAGTCAAATGACTATATATGATCTCTAACACCCCGGCTCAGGTGGTGGAATCGGTAGACACAAAGGACTTAAAATCCTTTGGGAGTAATCCCGTGCGGGTTCAAGTCCCGCCCTGAGCATCTTTATGTCCTGTCGGGATACTAAATCAAATAAATATATATACCCTAAATAGTTGACTACTTATTCTTCGATTGATAAATTCAGATCTGACAAAGGTCAGATGACTACAAAGTATTGGAGGTTTTTATGTGTAAATTATTTTCTTCTCTCATGTTGTTTATCTGTTTATCTTTTAATGGATATGTAAATGCTAAAGAGAATGAGCATTCTTCTAAGAAAGTTTACGCGCAAATTAAGGATATTTATAACCCTACTATCCAAGATTATTATCTTATTCAGGATTACCTTGCAAAGGGAGAAAGAGAGGGTCTTGAAAAGCTAAATTATACAGCAAGAAGGCAAAGAAATTGTAAAATTATTGGAAATTCACCTGATTTAATGCCGGAATCTGGAATGATTGCAGTAAACACAGATGTTGATGATAGAGAAAATTGCTTAGTGCTTTATGCTTCTTTTAATTTGCATTACCCAGCAGGGTTAAAACGTCTTATACAATTAGTCAAAGAGTCAGATTTCAAAGGCCATATTCTTTATCATATGGGGGGGTGGCCAGATCTTGAAGGGGGATCATTAACTTTAGCGCATGTTCCCTTTGCCTTTAAACCATGCTGTTTTAAAGAAGCTAAAAAGTTAGGATTTAAGCGTGCACTATGGTTAGATACATCAGTGATCCCTCTAGTTAGTCTAAATACTATTTTTGCTATGATTGAAGAAAAGGGATATTTTTCTATTAAAAATTGTCATCAAGTGGGACCGTATTGCAATTCGAAGACAGCCGCTTACTTTGGTCTAACTCACAAACAAACTTATAAAATTGTATCTTGTCAAGCCGGTTTTTTAGGGGTAGACTTTACAACAGACCAGGGAAACAAAATAATAGATTTATGGTATCAAGCCGCAAAAGATACTCATGCTTTTTATTCAGCTCGATCGGATCAAACAGCACTTTCTTTAGTTCTTCACCAATGTAATCTTACCTGCTTACCTGATTGTACTGTCAATACACATTCCCCTCGGCGAAGGACCCCTAGCACTTTGTTTGTTGTAGATCGAAGATTTGTACAACATTAAAAATCCATAGGAGTTAAATGCGCACAATTTTACTATTACTGAGTTTGATCTTTGTTCCACTTAATGCTCTCGAGCTAAAAAGGGTAATTTTAGCAACAAGCAATAATCCTCATTATATTCAATTTTGGCCAATTATTGCGCCAATTTGGAAGTCTATGGGCTTACATCCTACATTAGCCTTAGTTGCAGATGAAAATTGTCCAATTGATACTTCAATTGGAGATGTAATTCGCTTCGATCCAATCCCCGGAATAGCTGAATCCTTACAAACACAAGTTATTCGATTATTTCTTCCCATTCTTTTTCCAGATGAGGGGTGTTTGATTTCTGATATTGATATGATTCCTATTTCGCGCTCATATTTTTTGGAAGGATCAGCAGATTGCCCTGATGATGGCTTTCTCGTCTATAGAAATATGGCACGTGGTTATGAAAGGGGAGGAAGATATCCAATGTGTTATGTAGCTGCAAAGGGTAAGATTTTCAGTGAAATTTTTGAGATTAGTTCCCGTGAAGAAATCAATCAATTAATTCGCAGTTGGGCTCGACTTTGGCTGGGTTGGAGTACAGATGAGAAAATGTTGTATCGATGCGTTCAGAAATGGAAAACAAATGGAGGGAATCTTGTTCTTTTGAATCATAAGGTTGGACCGCGTTTAGATAGGGCACACTGGAATGTTAATTTTAATAATCTTGATATTTCTAATTACATTGATTGTCATTGCCCTCGTCCATATTCAACGTATCGTAAATCTATTGATAAAGTAGTTAAGGCTATTAATAGAAACCTTTAATATAGTGCTTTAACATGTTTCTAAAAAATTTTATTTTATAAATATGCCTTTAATTTGGATGGATCATTTGTTGGAGGGGGATATTTTTTTTAAGGAAGGTTTTGCCAATTGCAATCCAGCCTAGGTTTTCATAGAATGGAACAGCTGAGATTACTGCATCCATCATGGGCAGATGGTTTTGAAAATGTTTTTTAGCAACCTGCAACATATGTTGCACAAGAGCTGAGCCTATATTTTTATTTCGAAATTTTTTTAAAATTGCAATGTGCTCAAACTTTAATATCCCTAAATATTTTGGAGCGTATTGAGCAGGGGGAAGGGTTCGAAAGCCGCCAGTTCCTATTGGTTCTGAATCTAGGTAGACTAAAAAATGTATAGTATGACTTTCATGTTCATCGATCACAAGAATTTCATCTACATTTTGTTCTTCAATAAAAACTTTCTTTCTAATTGATAAGGCTATATCGTAGTCTTCTTGATCATAAATTCTTTTGATTAGCATTTTATACCATTTTAGTAAGTTATAACCATTCTAAAGTTAAATGACTATAGTCTAATGAGGAAGGGTCATTTTTTGATGAATTATATTAGCTTCGAGAAATGTTTCTCCAACTAAATTCCATCCGAGTTTTTGATAAAAACCAACGGCACCTTCTTGAGCATACAATATGGGGAGGTAATCAGGGAAGTTTTCTTTAGCAACTTTTATCATATATTGCATAAGAGCAGAACCAATTCCCTGATTTCGAGCTTCTCTTAAGGTTGCAATGCGTTCAAATTTTAAGAAACCTTTGTATTGAGGAGAAGCCTCTAAGGAGGAGATAGTGCGAAATCTACCAGTGCCTACTGGTTTATCATTGTAATAGGCTAAAAAATGGATTGATGTATTTTCATATTCATCAATTTCTATTGTCTTATTTACATTTTGTTCTTCGATGAATACTTTCTTTCTAATTGATAAGGCTATTTCGTATTCTTCTTGATCATAAATTCTTTTGATTAGCATTTTATACCATCATTCTGATTAATTTGGGTGTCAGGTACCATTTAAGAGTATTGTCTTGAATATATCCAATGCCGCCCATTTCGAAGGCTATTTTACCTCCGCAAAGGTGGTTAGCAATTTCTTCTAGGTTAGGCAAGTGTCCAGTAAGGAGGACATTTTTTGCATTCTGGGGGATAATAGATAAAGTTTCTTTTGCAGGGGTATTGGCTTTCATTTTATCAGATTCTATGAGGGTGGCAGTTCTTTGTAAAATTTTAGCAGTTTTTTTAGATCGGGTTTTTGGGCTGTGGATAATGTATTCAGGGTAAATACTTGTCATGGTTAGAAAATTTGCTAGGCATGTAATGGCATAAATGCCTTCATCAGATAGACTCTCTTCAGGGTCTTGGTCTTTAGTCTTATACTTACCGTGTTGAACAAGAAACAAGTTCATTTGAAAACCTCAGTTTTGAAAAGCAAGTGGTTAGAAAAGTGACTTTATTTTATCAAAAAAACTTTTCGATTGAGGTGAATTTTGAGAGCTTTCTGTAGCAGTAAAACTTTCAAGGATTTTTTTCTGTTCTGAAGATAAGTTTACAGGTGTTTCTACTTTAATATGGATGAGTAGATCGCCCTTTCCGCTTCCATGTACATTTGGGAATCCTTCACTGCGAATTCTTAAAACTTTACCTGACTGTGTTCCTTCAGGAATTGTTAGTCGATAAGAAGATCCTAAGAGGGTGGGGATATCTTTTTTTATTCCTAGTGCGGCATCTGTAAAACTGATGGGAAATTCTAAAACAATATCATCTCCTTCACGTCGGAAAATTTTATGCGGTTCTACATTGACGTATACATAGAGGTCTCCGGGTGGCCCGCCACCTTCTCCTGCATCCCCATATCCAGTCATTTTTAGACGCATTCCGCTGTCAATTCCACTTGGAATTTGGATTTTGATGTTTTGTTTTTTCTTAGTTTTTCCACGGCCGTGGCAAGCTGAGCATGCCTTGCTGATCATTGCTCCACTACCATGACAAGTAGGACAAGTTGTTGTCATGCTGAAAAAGCCACGAGTTTGTTGCATGTGGCCAGAGCCTGCACATGTAGCGCAGGTTTTTATATCACTGGGACTATTAGCTCCAGAACCGTCACATTTACTACAATTGATAAAATTAGTAATGACAGCCTCTTTTTGAATTCCACGAGCGGCTTCTTCGAAAGAAATAGAGAGTTGAATTTTTTTACTGGCACCCTGTTGAGCAAAAGATCCACCAGAGCCATCTTGGCTAAAAAAACTATCAAAAATGGAGCCGCCGTTGCCACCGCCGCCGCCTCCTCCTCCAAAGGCACCCATAAAGGTCCTGAGGGCTTCTTCCATTGAAGAAAATCCAGCATGCCCGTGTCCAGCACCTCCCATGCCTGCGCCTCTTAGGCCTTCTTCGCCAAATTGGTCATAGATTTTGCGTTTTTTTTCATCGGAAAGGGTTTCATAAGCTTCTGAAACCTGTTTGAATTGATTGGCAGCTTCTTTATTGTCTGGATTTTTATCCGGATGATATTTAAGAGCCTTTTTCCGATATGCTTTTTTTATTTCTTCTGGGGATGAATCCTTAGAAACACCCAGAATTTCATAGTAATCTTTTTTCATAATCTTAACGACATTATTTTAAAAACTTTAGTCTTTTACACTTAGATTCTTCTTTGATTATACAGGAAAAAAGGGATTTTGAAAGGGAAAGGCAATTTTTGGGGTGGCCGTGCCAGGCGTAGCTGAGCGTAGCGAAGCGGAGACTGGTGAATGATGTTAACTTAATTACAGGCAGTCCG
>Ga0180437_10007828_pt1 | contig 13784 bp, 6 predicted proteins | sample SS_ome_4_FD_132410 | JGI IMG/M metagenome (GOLD analysis project Ga0180437, IMG submission 132410) | Hypersaline lake sediment archaeal communities from the Salton Sea, California, USA - SS_3_D_1 metaG | ecosystem: Environmental > Aquatic > Non-marine Saline and Alkaline > Hypersaline > Sediment...
ATCGATCCGCCCGCGCGGACGCAGACCGTTCCACACCCGTTGGATGCTCGGACGCAATGCGCCGCGCAATTCTTCGTCCAACGGGACGTCGGCGCCGGTGAAGTGGAGCAGCAGCTCGTGGCCCTGCTGCGGGGAAGTCATAGAGCCGTTGCAGGTAACGCGGCCGGTGTCGTTCTCGGCGCGGAGATCTTTGTGGAACGTCCAGTGGTCGTCGCGCATCTCGATGGTGCCCCAGATGTTGCTCAGCGGATAGGGAAACTTCTCGTAGCAAATCGAGCAGCCGCCCAGCCCGACCTCCAGGTGCTTGTGCAGCGGTCCCCCGGCCACGTCGCGCCAGGTGCGGACGTAGAAGTCGATCGTTCCCTGCGGAGCCAGCGAGCGGACGAAGGCCCCGGACCGCGGGGGCATGGCGCCGAGCAGCTTCTCGTCCACCGGAAGACGTTTCCCTTCGGCCACGAACCAGCCGGTCGGACCGGTGGTCGCGTTGAGCACTTCGGCCGTGACGTGGACCGGCTGGCTGCCGCTGGAGGCCGTCAGGTCGACCGTCAGCCGATCGTTCTGCAGCGTCAACAGGCCCTTGCCTTCGCTGAGCCGGTAGGGGAACTTCTCGTGCCAGAACGAGACGTCCAGGCATCGCACCACCAGGTCCGGATACCAGTTCCGTCCGTCGTACCAGAGGCTCACGTCGGCGTCAATCTCGCCGGCCGGAAGGTACTTGTCCCACTGAACCTCCAACCGCTCGCGCAACGCAACGGGAGCACGGTGAAGCAGATGGTGGTCCAACTCCAATTGTCGGACCTTCGCGTTGAGCCACAACGGGCTGCCCGCCTCAAAACCCGTCTGTCCGGCCGACATCCAGAGCGTGGTTTCGCCGCTCTTGGCGGTCAGTTCGTCGATGGCGAAGCCGTGGTTGCTCACCCGAATCGTGGCTTGCAGGTCGGTCAAGGGCCGGGGCAGGCGCGGGTCGTCGATGCGGCCTTCTTCCAGCCGGCCTGAAAGCTGGAATTGGCAAGCCGAAGGCGCGGCCGGATCGTAGGCCACCTGAAAACTGAACGTTCCTTGCCCCCGGAGTTGGCCCAACACGGCCAGTTGCGCCGTCCAGGGTTCCGGCAAGGAGTCACGCAGCTCGCGCGAGATATCGAGCCCCTCGATCGTGCCGCTGACGGCCCAGCTGGACCGCTGCGGATCGACCACGCCTTGGATTTGCAGCCGCCGAAGACAGTCCGCACTGAGCGTGCCTTCCAGCGGCCGGGCGTCCGAATTGGGGCTGGAAGGGTCGGGAGCGTCCAGCGTCAGGTTCACGTCGCGCAGCGGCGGAATGCCGGCTTGCCGCCGCTGAACGTCGACGATCTCGATGGTCCCTCCGGAGATCGTCACCGGTGGCGGACACTCGGAGAGTTTGGGCGGGGGAAACAACCGGGCCAGATTCCAGCTCCCGTCGGCCAGGCGGGTCGCCCGCAGCGTGGGACGCTGGATCGTAATCTGCGTGACCTGAGGCCGGCCACTGGCCAACTCCTGCCAGTCGGTGGCGCACTGCAGATGGACCTCGTCCAGATAGACCAACTCGGCGCGCGGTCCTTCCATGCGGGGATCGACGATCGACAGGCCGCGGATCTCGATTCCCCCCTCGGCCAGACCGGCCCAACGGACCGTGACCTTCAAGTCGGCGTAATGCTCGGCGATCTGCGCAAGCACGCGGCAGCGAATCTCCTCGTCGACCCGGCCGGGGAGATAGAAGGCGGCCACCGCCGCGGCGATCGCGCCGAAGATCAGGCCCCACTTGAAGCAGAACCAGCAGAAGTTGATCACGCGCGTGAAGATGAGAAACCACCCTCCCTGGTTGGTCGTTTGCAGTTGCCGATCGGCCGTCAGGCATCCGCCGACAACACTTAGAACTCGTACAGAAACAACTTCCCGGATTCCGAAGGGGACAGTCCCATTTTCCCTGCGGGAAAATCGGGACAGTCCCCAAGTTATTCACGTACGAGTTCTTACTCTGTCTCCCGATCTCATGCGCTGGGTGCGCGCTTGCATGTACGCACGGTGGCGCCGAATCGTTCCGGCGCAGCGCAATCCAAGCCGCCACCGACACCCGACGGGCCCCGGGGCGAGAAAATAGCCGCGTCATGGTACTCTGGGGGTACTCGGGCGGTCAAGGCAAGTTTCCCCATCGGGCCGCAGGAATGCGGTAATCACGATCTGCCCGGGGAAAGTGAAGTTGGGGAGGATGGGCAATGCATGGCTTTCGCGACGGTTTCGTGGAGTCTCGGCAGGCCTTTGCGACGAATCTCGTTGGTCTGCAATTTACTTACGCCGGGTAGTTTGTATACTTTCAGACTACCAGTCTAGGCAGCACCGCTAGCGTTGGGCAGGTGCTTCGCGCTGCCGGGAAGGGTCAGATTTATCTCACCGATTCTTCACAGGAGGAAGCTCATGGCAGCTTTACCGGACTATCTCACCGCGGCGAAGCCCGTGCCGCAAGACGCCCGTGCCGCGTGGTACAAGAACACGGCCCAGACCTACGCGGGAATCATGCTGTGGTTTGTGTTCTGGCAGGACGTTGTCTCGGGTAGTGCGACGCCCGGCGGCAGCCTTGCGGCCAGTTTGGGCGTGGCCCTGCTGAGCTTGCTGGCGGCGGCGCTGTTCTGTCATTTCCTGACCTACCTGGTTCCCGGTCTGCTGGGAATGAAGACGGGACTTCCGCTGTACGTGGTGGGCACGTCGACCTACGGCGTCCGCGGCGGGTTCATCATGCCCGGCTTCCTCATGGGGGCGCTCCAATTCGGCTGGTTGGCCGTCAATGCGTTCTTCTCCTGTTGGGCGATCTGCAAGTGCTTCAACATCGGACTCAACCAGGCGGGCGACGTGATCGTACCCGGCCTTGTGCACGGCTCCATGACGGTGGTGTTCATCTTGCTGGCCGTCTTTGTCGGACTGATGGGAATTCAGTACGTCGCTCGGGTGGCCACGTTCATGCCCCTGATTCCGCTGGCCATCCTGATCCTTCTGCTGGTGAAGACGGCGGGCGGAATCGGCAACTTCGACGCGGAGAAGCTGGTCGAGACCAACAAGGCGGCACTGCAGGCCGACGCCACGGCCAAAGCAGAAACCGCCAAAGTGGCCGAAGCCAAAGTCGCCGATGCCACGACCGAGGAGGAGAAGACCGACGCACAAACGGAGGCTGACAAGGCCGCCGAGGCCGCGGAAGCGGCCGAAGTCATGGCCGGCAAAGAGCCCCTCGGCGCGCTGGCCATCTTCCTTTTCATGTCGACCTATGTGGTGGGATTCTTTGCAACCGCCGGCGCCGCGGGCGCCGACTTCGGCATGAACAACCGCAACGCTTCCGACGTCCAGCTGGGCGGGCTGACAGGCATCGTCGGTGCGACGTTCTTTGCCGGCGGTGTGGCGATCCTCGTGGTGGCCGGAGCCTACGGCACCGAAGGACTGGTCACCCCGGAGATGCAGCTACAGCTGAATCCCGTCAAGCTGATGGAAGTCATCGTGCCGGACATGGCGAATGTTCTGTTCCTGCTCCTGGCGATCGCCGCGTTTGCCCCGGCGTGCTTCCCGGCGTTCATCGCGGCCAACAGTTTCCGAACGACGATGCCCAACTTCGGGATGGTTGCGGTGGCCATCGGCACCCTGGCCAGCATTGCCCTGGCCGTGACCGGCCTGGCCGGTCAGGCGGTCGCCGTGTTCAAGGTGGTCGGTGCTTCGTTCGGGCCGATCTGCGGCGCCATGATGGCCGACTACCTGTTGTCCGGCCGCAAATGGGCCGGGCCGCGGGCCGCGTTCAACCCGGCCGGGTGGATCTCCTGGGCCGTCGGTTTCGTCCTCGGAGCCATCGACCTGGTGGCCGACAACGTACCGGGACTGGCCGGTATCAAGATCGGCGTTCCCTGCCCGCCCATGGCGGCTCTGATCGCCGGGTTCGTGCTCTACCTCATCCTGGCCAAGGCTGGCTTGGAGAGCCAGAAATTGGAAATGCCGGCGACTGCAGAGGAGTAGTCGACCGGACGTAGCTCCGCCGCCGTTGGCGGCTTCGTACGCCCTAGCGAAGCCGCCAGCGGCTTTTTTGTTTCATGGCTCGATGCGCACGAGCCGCAACTCACCCTCGGCCGGTTCGGCCAGGACGTTGCCGGGGAACGTACGCTGCGGGGGGAGTCCCGCGGGCGAAGCCTCGCGGCAGGCCGCCAGCATCTCGGCGAGCAGGTCCCACTGGGCGAATCCCATCGCCTGCATCGGCCATGGCTGCCGGCGCCAGACGGCCATCAGCAACTCGCGGACCACGTAACGCGGCTGGTCGGACAACGCCGCGGCGTCGATCCGCACGCTTCCGCCACGCTCCGCAACCACGCTGCGCTCGGTCAGCTCCTCGACGATCGCGTCCAGCACCGCCTGGACCTCGCCCGCCAGCGAACCGAGCCGCAACAGGGCGTCGACCACGCCGGGGTTGTACTGCCCGGCCAAATGCGGCAGCAGCTCGTGGCGGATCCGATTTCGGGTGAAACGAACATCGGAGTTGCTCACATCGGACCGATACGGCTGGCCCAGGTCGTTGAGGTATGCCACCAGCTCCTCGCGGCGGAACTGCAGCAGCGGGCGGATCAACGTGGCGGCCGGTCCCAACGGCCTGACCCGGGGCATGGCCGCCAGACCGCCAATGCCGGTGCCGCGGAGGATTCGGTGCAGGATCGTTTCGGCCTGGTCGTCGGCGGTGTGGGCGGTGACGACGTATCGGGCCCCCAGCCGGGCCGCCGCTTGCTGGAGGAATTCGTATCGGGCCGCCCGGGCCGCCGCTTCCAGCCCGTCGCCCGAATCGGACACCGGCCGTCCGCCAGGCGTGCTGCCCACTTCGCAGGGCAGATCGAGTTGCCGGCACAAGTCGCGGGTGAACCGCTCATCGGCGGCCGAGTCATCGCCTCGCAGGTGGTGATTGAAATGCCCAACGCACAGCCGGCCCTCACCGCCCGTCTTCAGCAAGTTCAACGCCCGCAACAGGGCCACGCTGTCGGCCCCGCCGGAAACGGCGACCAATACGGTCACGTCGCTCCAAGACGGGGGCGGCCAGGCGCCGGCCAGCTTGGTTTCGATCGGATGGGGGGGCGTCATGATGATGCTACCGAGGGCCACACGTGGGGCACGATTGCATCGTGCCAGGCAAGTTGGAAACGTGCCTCACGACGTGCCCCACAAAACGCGGCAGTGAATTAGTGCATTCTCACTGAAGCTACGGATACGAGGGCCATTATTCTCTTTATGGCCGTTGAGAACATCGCGGACTACCCCGCCGCAGAGGCAGACGACGGATTCGGTCGACGAGATCCCGTCGGACACCGGCATGTTTTGGACCAAAAAGCCCACTCAGTTTGCCCGACCCCTCCACCTGGACGCCATTGATCCCTGCTGGCAACGGATTTATGGCCGTTTCGGGGGTCGATTGGGAGTTGCGGTTTGCTGAGAGTCTGATAAGATAAACGTTAGTATGATATGCAGTGTGTCTTCGGTGGCTCAAGAGCAGACCGAAGCCGAGGAGCGGTTGGAAGCGCATTTTTCGACTGGCTCTGTATTTGGCAGCAAGAACCATCCGGCGTTTGGGAGCGGATGAGACCATGCACCTGTTGATGATCGTGATCTGGTGGCTGAGGCGGGCGCTGTTCGGCGGCGTACGTACCGTCGGGACGAAGTGGTCCGAGCGGTCGGCTCGGATCGTTCGCGGCTTTTGCCGGCGTCGATTTTTTGCCCCGGATTTCCCAGGCGTCGGCTGGATGAAAGTTCGCCCTGTGCCGGAGAAGTGGTACGGCCCCTTTGGCTGGCTGACGGGAGGCGTTCCTCCCGGCCGTCCTCGTGACGGGGCCTTGCGGCTTTGTCCGGTCCAGTCCGATCGTATCTTGCGAGGGCGGATTCGCGCCCCCGGCGTCAATACAGTCCCATCCGAACCCGCGCACCCCGATTGGGGTTGAGTCGCGCACTCGGCGATTGCGGTTTCTTCTCGGTTGCCCCGTCGATGGTCCGTCGCGACGCGGTCCTTCCCGTGTTGCAGTAGCGGAAGCACGCTGCCGGACTTCGTTCTGTGAGGAAACCGACCGTGTATTCGGAAATCAATGCCGTCGATCACGCGGCCGTGCCGCTGGCTGCCGGACTGGAACCGGAAATGGTGCTGGCCGTTTGCATCGCGGTTTTACTGTCTGCCGGATTGACCTTCGTGCTGGTCAAGCTGATGGACCGTCTCCGCCGCAAGGACGCCGAGACGGAAGCCCGGGAGCTGATCCACAAGGCCCAGCAGGAGGTGGCCAACCGCCGCCGCGAGGCCGAGCTGGAGATCAAGGAACTCGCCATCCAACAGCAGGCCGAGAGCGAGAAGGAGCTGCGACGACTTCGCGGCGAGCTGCACGAAAGGGAGCGACTCCTGGACAAGCGCCAGGACGCCCTGGAGGAGCAGGCCGAGCAGATCCGCAAACAGGAAAAAATCGTCGAGAACACCCAGCGCAAGCTGACCGAGCGGATCCAGGACACCAATCGCCGCAAGGAAGAACTCTCCAAACTGCTCGATCTGCAGCGGCAGACCCTTCACGAACTGAGCGGGCTCAGCCACGACGAGGCCACCGAGCGGCTGCTGGAGATCCTCGAAGGCCAGTTGCAGCAGGAGACCGGCGCGGTCGTGCTGAAATATGAGAAGCAGATCGCCGAGACCTGCGACCAGAAGGCCCGCGAGATGTTGCTCACCTCCCTGCAGCGCTACGCGGCAGCCCATACGGCCGAGACCACCACCAGCACGGTCGGCATTCCCAACGACGAGATGAAGGGCCGGATCATCGGACGGGAGGGGCGGAACATTCGGGCCTTCGAGAAGGCGACCGGCGTGGACGTGATCATCGACGACACGCCGGGCGTGGTCATCGTCAGCGCCTTCGACATGATCCGCCGCGAGGTGGCCCGCATCGCCCTGAACAAACTGATCGCCGACGGGCGGATCCACCCTTCCCGGATCGAAGAGATCGTCGCCAGCACCCAGCGCGAACTGGAGCGTCACATCCAGAAGCTGGGCGAAGAGGCCTGCCAGGAGGCCGAAATCCACGGGCTGCACGAGCGGATCGTGAACCTGCTGGGCCGGCTCCATTTCCGTACCAGCTACAGCCAGAACGTCCTGCGGCACAGCATCGAGGTGGCCTACGTGGCCGGCTTGCTGGCCGAGGAACTCGGGTTGGACGGCGCCCTGGGTCGACGCTGCGGCCTGTTGCACGACATCGGCAAGGCGGCCGATCACGAAGCCGAGGGCGGCCATCCGCAGATCGGGGCCGATCTGCTGAAACGCTACGGCGAGCCGCCCGAGGTGGTCCAAGCCGCGGCCGGACACCACGAGGACCCCAACTTCGACAACCCCTACACGGTTCTGGTGGCCGCGGCCGACGCCTGCAGCGCCTCGCGGCCCGGGGCCCGACGCGAGACCCTGGAACGATACGTCAAACGCATGGAAGAACTCGAGACGATCGCCACCGGTTTCTCGGGGGTCGAACAGGCCTTCGCGATCCAGGCGGGGCGGGAGCTGCGCGTGCTGGTCAATGCCAAGGAAACCACCGACGAGACCGCCGCCAAGGTCTGCCACGACATCGTCAAGGCCTTCGAGAAACAGCTCACTTATCCCGGCGAGATCAAGGTCACCGTGTTGCGGGAAACCAGGCACGTGGAGATGGCGAAGTAGCGGAGTAGGGACTGGGGATTGGGGATTAGGGGTTAGGGATTGGGGATTAGAGGTTGACACGCCGGGGCGGAACGCGAGACCTCCCAAGGGATCGTTTCGCTGTTGCGGCTATGCGGCGAGGAAACTTCGCCACCGTCGTGTTGAAGAATCCCGGAAAATACAATTCAGGAGGCCTTCCGCCGATCCACGCTCCCACTTGGGGATGACTCAGAAACAACTTCCGCATTTGGGAAGGGGACAGTCCCATTTTCGCTGTACGAAAATCGGGACAGTCCCCAAGTTGTTCTTGAGTCATCCCTTAGTCGGACCCCAGATCCATAACGCGGCTGTTGACCGCAACCAAAGGGGAGTTCAATGGTCAGGGTTCAGCACTTCGCTTCGAATCGTTACCCCGAAATCCTGAACCCTGACCACTGAACCCTCCTCATATGAAGGACTTACAAACTTGCGCGCACCGTGTGCAAAGTTCGGACGCAAAACCCCAATCCTCAATCCCTAATCCCTAATCCCCAGAAAGACCTCGCCCGTGCGGCTACTGTTGATCGGAGACATCGTCGGAAAACCCGGGCGGCATATCGTCGCTCGTGCCGTGCGTGGGCTGCGCCTGGAGCAGCAGATCGATCTGGTGGTGGCAAACGCCGAGAACGCGGCCGGCGGTTCGGGGCTGACGCCGGCCATCTACCAGGAGTTGATTTCCGCCGGGATCGACGGGATTACGATGGGCGACCACGTCTACCGGCGGCGGGAGATCTTCTCCATCTTGCAGACCGAGCGGAAGATCGTCCGCCCGGCCAACTATCCGCAGCGAGCCCCGGGCCACGATTTCGCCATCCTCCGAGGCCGCAACCAGGTCCACGTGGCGGTGTTCACGTGCCTGGGCCGCGTGTTCATGTCGCCGGTCGATTGCCCCTTCGCCGCGGCCGACCGCGTCTTGTCCACGCTGCCGTCGGACATTCGCGTGATCCTGATGGATTTTCACGCCGAGGCGACCAGCGACATGCAGATCATGGGCCGGCACCTCGACGGCCGCGTTTCGGCCGTGTTGGGCACCCACACCCATGTGCCCACCGCCGACGAGCAAATCCTGCCCGGTGGAACCGCATTCCAGTGCGACGTCGGCATGACGGGTCCCCACGAGAGCATCTTGGGCCGTCGGATCGACCGGGTGATGGAGACCGCGCGGACCTTCCGGCCGACCCACTTCGAGGTGGCCACCAAGGACGTGCGGCTGCACGGAACGATCGTGGAGGTCGACCCAGAAACGGGCCGGGCCAGCGACATCCGCCGCATCTGCATCGACCGAACGACCGCCGAGCGGTTGGCGGCCAGCGTCGGGACGACGGTGGGGCGCAGCTGATACTACCGCGCTGGGTCGAACCGGCTTGGGGCGAGCGTTCTCGGTGCTCAGTTTTCAGTCTTCAGTTGTCAGCTTCGATCTTCGAGCTTGGGTGTTAGGCATCGGGTCGCCCGTGCGCAGTGGGCTGTGGACCGATAGCAGAAGGAAGAAGACTCCAAGAACCTCTTGCCGACGGCTGATTGCCGCCAACTGACACCAGAAGTCCAAGACCCGAACTGTAAGACCTGCCCCCCCGACAATCTTCCGCTTCCAGCTTGAAGCTATCCGTGCCTTACGCGAAGAGTCGCCAACGGGGTGCGCAGCGATTTTCCGCCCAGCAGCTTGCTGCGCCGGTAGAACTTGGCCCCGCAGTGGTGACACCGGACGCAAACCATCAACAGGCGCAATGGGGCCGGAAGCGCCGCGTTTCCACGCCGGCTTCGATAGACTTCCTTCGAGTAGCAGTGTGGGCATTCCATCGTTTCAACGTCCTGCTGGGTTTGCCAACCCGAAAGACTCATCACTAAGGTTGCAACGGCAAGTGCATGAGCCACCTAATGGTTATCGTGCCAGATTGGGCTCGAAAGTGGAGGGATTCGCCGGCCCAAGAACGAACTGAAGAACTGGCTCGTCTGAGAGAACCGGAACCATCCCTCTTGCTGCGAATTCCCGAGGATTGCCGATATTCCTTCCCCCCGCCTGGACGACGCCGGAGATCGGTTTGCACGGCTGGCGGGATCTTGATAGCCTGTTGGGCTGTAGAGTCGTCACCACCCGGCCGGAAATCGCGTCGCAAGCCAAGGAGAATCGCATGACTCGTTATGATCCGAACAACAGGTACATCACCACGCGTATCGCCCTGGCAGCGGTCCTTCTTGGCGGTGCGACATGGCAGGCGCCGAGCAGGGCCGACGAATTGACGCGAATCAAGGTGAGTAACCCGTCGGAAAAGACAGTGCGACGCGCGCCAGTTACCATCGGGCAGGCCTTCCGTCGCGGAGACGTCCAGAGCACGGTCGCGGTTCACGTCGGCGACGCAGCGTTGCCCGCCCAGATCGACGTTAAGCGACGTTACGACGACGGATCGGTCCGACTGGCGATCGTCTCGGCGTTCTTGGACGAGTTGCCCCCGGCCGAAAAGGTCGCGCTGGCGTTCAGTGACGGCAAGGCGGCACCGCCGCGGCGCGCCGCCGTTTCGGCGGCCGAACTACTGGGCACCGACTTCGACACGGTGGTCACGCTGAAGTTTCCCGAAGGAACGGTCCGATCGCTCAGCGCGCGCAAGCTGTTGCAGCAGGCCGGCGATCGCGCCACGACTTGGCTGCGCGGGCCCGTGGCCACCGAGTGGCTGCTCTCGGGACCGCCGGTCGACCAAAACGGCGTGCCGGATGAAGATCTGGCCGTGCAGTTTCAGGTGCGGGCCTATGCCGGGTGTGATCGGGTCCGCGTGTCGGTGGTGGTCGAAAACTGCTGGGACCGGTGGGCCGGAAACGTCCGCTACGACGCCACGGTCACGCTCTGCGGCCGGGAAGTCTTCGCCCGGGCGGCCGTCGACCATCGCAAACTGTCGCGTTGGCGGAAGGTGTTTTGGACGGGAACCGACGGCGAGCCGGACGTCCACGTCGCCCACGATCTGGCTTACCTCTCGGCCACCGGCGCGTTGCCCAACTACGACCAGACGCTCCCGCCGCAGAAACCTTCATCGGCCCAAGAGGCGGAGCTTCGCATGGAGGGACCGCGGTGGCAGATCATGGGACGCGGATCGCTGACCGCTTACATGCCGACCACGGGCGGGCGGCCGGAAATCGCCCCATATCCAACCTGGACGGTCCGCTATCTGCTCGGCATGGATCCCCGGGCCAAGGACTCGTACAAGAGTGACTTCCGGCGCGCCGAGGGGGACAGTCCCATTTTCGCTCTGCGAAAATCGGGACAGTCCCCGGGCAGTCTCCTTGCGCGGGCCAAGGCCCTTGTGCTGGCCAACGGCGACCTGGCCGGTTCCTGGCCGATCCACGTCCGCGCCCGGCAGACGGGCCGCATCATGACGATCGACCAGCGGCCGAAGTTCTGGCTCGATCAGCGAGGGGAAGATCGTCCTGCCTGGAAGCCGGACCGTCACGCTCCGGATCCTGCGCAGACCCGCCTGACGCCCGACCTGGCCCACCAAGGGTCGTTCGCCTACGTGCCCTACCTGGTCACAGGCGACTATTACTACCTGGAGGAAGCCCATTTTTGGGCGAACTATTGTCTGCTGGCGACGTGGCCCCATCCCCGCCGCGAGGCCGAGGGGATTCTCTCGGGCCAGATTCGCGGCAACGCCTGGTCGTTGCGCAACCTGGCCGACGCGGCCTGGATCGCCACCGATGGCGACCCGGAGGCCGCCTACTTCGACCAGAAGGTCCGCAACAATCTGGCCGATCGCATCCGGCGGATGTACGGCCCGCCCGAGTACAACAAGCGAGGGTTTTGGGGCATTCGCACGACCCAAAGCGCCCGCATTCAGAATCCGGCCAACCCGGACTGGATGATCATCGCCCCGTGGGAACACGACTACTTGATGTGGAGCCTGCATCACCTGGTGGAACTGGGGTACGTGGAGGCCGCCCGGCCGCGCGATTTCCTGCTCCGCTGGCGAGTGGGCACACTGACCAACGCGCCCGATTTCGATCCCCGGCTGGCCGCGCCCTATCGCTTCGTGATCGGCGAGCAGCGCGCAGACAAGCAAGTGCATTTCTACGAGGATTGGAAGCAACTCAGCCGCGAGAACGCCCGCCTGAGCCGGCCGAGTCTGCCGGATCCTGGCAACAACTACGCCTATTCGGCCCGGGCTGCCGTGGTGTGCGGCGTAGACGGCCGTTTCCCGCAGGCCACCGATGCGCTGCGGTGGATTGAAGCCCAGTTTCCCGATCTCCGCCAGCGCATGGCGCGCGACCCCAGTTGGGCCATCGTTCCGCGTCGTGCCGCCGATCCGTGACGTTTGGCATCGGGATTGCATATAGGTTTTTGCCAGCGGCGCCAACGGGCCCGTTTGACTGCAGCGTTCCGTCGGAACGGCAAGCCGGCGCTGCAAAAAGGTTCCAGTTGGCGCCTTGGTGATGTGCAAGTTTTGCACGGCAGAACAACCCCCAGACTCAGGAGGAAATTGTGATGAGCAGAGCGATTCTCGTAGTGACCCTGGCGCTCGCATGGAGCGTCGCGTCGGCCGGTTGGGCCCAAGACGGCAAGCCGGCCAAAGCCCCGCCGGAGAAGAAGGCGGCGGCCAAGGCCCAGAAGCCGACCCCCGACGAAGTGCGGGCAAAGATCTTCAAGACGATGGCGGCGCTGATGGAGGCCCGCGCGGCGGAGAAACCCGACGAAAAGCAGATCGCCGAATTGACCCAGAAGCTTGACTCCCTGCGGCAACAGTGCCGGGCACTGCAACCGGCCGGTGCCTGGGGCAGGCCGGCTGCCGGCCGTTGCCCGTGGGGAGGTCCGGGTCCAGGACTTGGTCCGATGTACGGACGCGGCCAAGCTCAAGGTCAGGGACGTGGTCCGATGTATGGACGCGGCCAAGCTCAAGGTCAGGGACGTGGTCCGATGTATGGTCGTGGCCGGGGCCAAGGCCGGGGACAGTGCCCGATGTACGGACGCGGCCAAGCTCAAGGTCAGGGACGTGGTCCGATGTATGGTCGTGGTCCAGGTCGAGGCCCGGGACAAGGCCCGATGTATGGACGCGGCCAAGGTCAAGGGCCGGCACGCGGCCCGATGTACGGGCGTGGCCAAGGCCAAGGTCAGGGACGTGGTTACGGTCCCGGTTACGGACGTGGCCCGGGAGGCCGTTGAAACAAGAAGTCCCCATGATCGGACTCCGCTGGTAGTGACCCGATTCATCGGGTCGAACGGGGCGACGCGGGAATGGGAACGTGCCTTGAAGGCAGGAATCGGCTTGTACGACGGGCCTCCGAGCCCGTCGAATTCCGGCCATTATCCCGCGCGTCGACGGCTTCGGAGAGCCGTCGTACCCATCAACACGTCCTGAGCCCGCATTCGCGCGGTCACTGCGAACCGGTCACAGGCAATCCGCCATAGTGGACAAACCGAGGACCGCGGGTCGAGAATCGCCCGACCTGCGGTCCTTGGCCCTTGGTGCTGACGCCGTCGTGTGCGACAATGAAGATGGGGCCGCACTGGTTTGGCAACGTCGACCGCGACGGGGAACCTTTCGATGCGCTGGCAGCGCCCGACATGCTACATCGCACTGCTGTTAGCCTGGGGCGCGATCGCGGCTTGGCAATGGCAGGAGTACGGCCGGCAGCGCGAGTCGGCCCGCCAGACGCTCCAACGGGCGGCCGACGCGGTGATGAACGCCCTGGTAGGCGGCGTGCTCTCGCACCGGCGGATCGGATATTTCTTCGAAGACCAAGTCCAGGGGGCCCTGGACGAGTTGGTCAAATCGAAGGACGTGCTGGCCGCCGCCGTGGCCCGCGGAGACGGCCAGATCCTCGTGGCCGCGGGGCAACCCGATTTGCTCGGACCTTCCGCGGCGATCGTCGAGGGTCCGTCTTGGGAAACGGCCGGGCTGCGGTTTACAGCCAGGTTTCAGCTCTCGGCCCGTTCCGGCGGTCCCTACGGCGGTGGACTGGGGCTCGGCGGCGGAGGTCCCGGCGGAGGAGGCCCCGGTGGACGAGGTCCCGGCGGCGGAGGCCCGTCCGGACGAGGCCGGGGAGGCGGCCCCTGGTGGCTCAACGCCGATCAGCTCGATACCGA
>Ga0180437_10007830_pt1 | contig 13783 bp, 8 predicted proteins | sample SS_ome_4_FD_132410 | JGI IMG/M metagenome (GOLD analysis project Ga0180437, IMG submission 132410) | Hypersaline lake sediment archaeal communities from the Salton Sea, California, USA - SS_3_D_1 metaG | ecosystem: Environmental > Aquatic > Non-marine Saline and Alkaline > Hypersaline > Sediment...
ATTGGTTGCATCATGGGGTCATACTCTATAAAAATCCTCTTCTCTTTTGGGTTGTGTTATTGCCAGAAGTATAGAGTGTGATTCATTTATGAAGTTTTTCTGAAAACATGAGGATTTTTTATAGGGTTTGACCCCTAATTTTATCGGAATATCCAGAGAATTACATGATAGAATTCAGACATGCACCCTAGGGAGATAATTTTTAAATTTATCCTTGCAATTTGAAAGGTAATCTTTCATATTACAAGGATGATTCATCGGAAAATAACAGGAAATATTAAAAAATCCCTGAAATCATTCCCTGTTGTGGGATTGATCGGGGCGCGCCAGGTGGGAAAAACCACACTGGCTAAAGCCCTTGCCCAAAAATGGAAAACAGGAGTGGTTTATCTCGATTTAGAGCGCCCCTCGGATTTATCCAAGCTCACAGAACCTGAACTTTACCTCGAATCTCACTCCAAAAACCTGGTTATACTCGATGAAATTCAAAGAAGACCGGACCTTTTCCCCGTACTCAGAGCCTTGGTTGATGCTGAAAAGAGAAATGGGCGTTTTCTCATTTTAGGTTCCGCATCACCGGACCTGATCAGGCAGGCATCCGAGAGCCTTGCCGGACGGATTGTGTATCACGAGCTCTCGCCCTTTTCCCTGGATGAGGTCGGTTTTGAAAAAGAAAATATCAGGAAATTATGGATACGGGGAGGTTACCCTGAGAGCTTTCTTGCTAAAAATGAAAAGGACTCTTATAAATGGCGCGATGCCTTTGTTCAAACCTACCTGGAAAGAGATATTCCGAACCTGGGCATCCGGGTTCCATCCATTACATTAAGGCGATTCTGGATCATGCTCGCGCATTATCACGGGCAATTATGGAACGCCAACAAAATTGCGGGGAATTTTGGCGTTTCCGCCCCAACAATAAGACATTATTTAGATATCCTGGAATCCACATTTATAACGCGCCGACTTCAACCGTTTCATTCCAACATCAAAAAGCGGCTGGTCAAAACGCCAAAGCTGTATCTTCGAGACAGCGGTTTGCTTCATACGCTTCTAAAGATACAGGATCGCGAGGATTTGTTGAGCCATCCTGTAGTAGGCGCATCGTGGGAAGGTTGGGTTATTGAACAGATATCAACAATGATTCCGGAAGTATGGAGCATGAGTTTTTACAGAACTGGAGGAGGAGCCGAGATCGATCTTTTGCTTGAACCCGGAGGGGGAAAACCGATCAAGGCGATTGAGATCAAGTATTCCGTTGATTCAAAGCCCTCTCGGGGATTCTGGAATGCGTTTTCCGATTTGAAAAACGCAAGGGGCTACGTGGTTTGCCTCGGCAATGAATATCACCCCATTGGAAAAGGGGTCTTTTCGGTTCCAGCTTATGAATTGAAGCGTATAATAAAATAACAAAGTATCTTTTGGATTACGAGGTTAAACGCCTGAATTCTTTTTTATTCTTCCGAAGGCAAAGGGGGGATCAGGGGTTCTAAAAGGCATATCAACTCAGGTATGTGGATAGTTGCCACCTTATAAAGGATTTCATCCTGGATTTCACCATATTCATGTGCCAGTTTGTGCCTTTGACCAATTATCTTCCTCCAAGGAATTTCTGGATGCTTATCCATGAATAATCTGGTTACCTTCCGTGCCGCTTCACCGATAATTTCTATTTCACGTTCAACAGCCCTACGAGTTCGTCGATCATCCTTGTACTTTTCAAGATTCATACCCTTGATCATATTCTGAACCGAACGGGCTGAATCAAGCATATCGTACAATAAGGCAATATCGCTTGATTCATTGCGCATATATGACCTCACGCGTTCTCAATATCTCATTTCTACGGAAGGGATTTTTTAAACCGCCTTTCATAACCAGATCGACATCACGACCGAAGAGTCCTTTTAATTCATCTTCCATATCTAAAACATCATACAGGCTCCATCCATGATCAGGATCAAACTCCACCAGGACATCGACATCACTATTCAGGCTAAAGTCCTCACGCAAAGCAGAGCCAAAGATGGAGAACTCCCTGATTTTCCAATTGTTACAGAAGGAAATAATTTTATCCTGTGGTATGTTTATTTGAAGCATGGACATTACATAATCTCTCTTAAAAAAGACAAACATGATCCTTTAATAGTTCATCTCAAGAGTCAATGCCAAAGTTGATCGATCTCAACCGTATTTTTTCAGTTTTTGTTTCCTTTATATTTCCCGGCTTTTTCTTAGACTTTGTAGCAAATAATTGTCTATACAATATTTGGTTTGACTTTGTGTGCAAGATTCTTTAACCGGGAATCTAAGCATGATATAGATTAAAAAGGTTATTTGCCGGAGATATAAAATGAAAAAAACTTTTCAAAAACTCGGAAAATTTTACCTGGTAACAGGAGGCTTGGCAATTATGGCTTTGCATCTTATTTCCTTCCCGGGCGCGATAGCTACGGAACATCAAAAACAAGCGATTTCGAAAAGCCCGCAATCTTCCTACGATATTACAAAGGAAAAAGTCGTCTATATGATCGGTTACGCACACCTGGATACCCAGTGGCGTTGGCATTACAGGGATACCATTGAGAAACACATCCCCAGCACAATGCATAAAAACTTCGAGCTGTTTGAAAAATACCCGAACTATGTTTTCAATTTTACCGGCTCCCGCCGCTACCAGATGATGAAGGAATACTATCCGGAAGATTATGAAAAGGTGAAGCAATATATCGCAGAAGGGCGGTGGCATGTTTGCGGATCGTCCGTGGATGAGTGCGATGTAAATATACCCTCTTCCGAATCCATCATTCGCCATGTTCTTTACGGAAACGATTTTTTCCGGAAGGAATTCGGAAAGGAAAGCCTGGATTTTATACTCCCGGATTGCTTCGGCTTTCCCTCCGCGCTCCCCTCGATCCTTGCGTATTGCGGCATCAAGGGATTTTCCACCCAAAAGCTCACGTGGGGGTCAGCTGTGGGAATCCCGTTTCCTGTTGGAGTATGGGAAGGTCCGGATGGGAACTGGGTAGTGGCAGCTTTGAATCCAGGTTCATACGTTTCCAAGATCGGGCATGATTTAAGCCATGACACAATGCTTTTAGACAGGATAAGTGCAACGGGGGAAAAATGCGGCGCATACGTGGATTATCGCTACTATGGCACTGGGGATATTGGCGGCTCCCCTACGGAGGAAAGCGTACAGTGGATTGAGAAAAGCATAAAAAGCGATGGGAAGGTCAAGGTGATTTCCTCCCCTGGTGACAGGATGTTCAGGGATCTTGAACCTTCGCAAACCGGGAAAATGCCCCGTTACAAGGGAGACCTTCTTTTAACGGAGCATTCCGCAGGATGCATTACCTCCCAATGTTACATGAAACGCTGGAACCGGAAGAACGAGCTCCTTGCTGATGCTGCGGAACGTGCTGCAGTGGTTGCCCAGTGGTTGGGCAGCGCCACTTATCCGCGAGAAAAACTCAAAAACGCCTGGTGCCTGGTTCTGGGAAGCCAGATGCATGATATCATGCCCGGAACCTCCATCCCGAAAGCTTACGAGTATTCATGGAACGATGAAGTGATTGCCATGAATCAGTTTGCGGATGTTCTGGAAAACTCGGTGGGAGCGATCGCGCAGGAGCTCGATACAACAGGAGAGGGAATTCCCCTTGTGGTTTACAATCCGCTTTCCATTGAACGCGAAGATATCGTGGAGGCGACTATAGCATTTGATGGAAACGTTCCCCGCTGGATTCGCGTTTTCGGCCCGCAGGGAAACGAGGTGCCTTCACAGACAATTCCCAAATGGGAAATCCTTTCCAGCGTTCTATTTCTCGCAAGGGTACCTCCTGTCAGTTTTTCCGTATTTCATATCAGGAGCTCCGAAGAACCATGCAAAATCGAGACCGGGCTCAAGATCACGGAACATTCCATTGAAAATGACAGATATATCGTTACGCTCAATAAAAACGGCGATGTATCGAGCATAAGGGATAAACAAGAGAACCGGGAGCTTTTATCCGCACCGGTTCGTCTCGGATTTTTCGAGGATTCTCCAAAAGAGTGGCCCGCATGGAACATGGATTGGGAAGACAAACAAAAACCGGTGAAGTGTTATGTAACGGATGAATGTCCGTGGATCACGATTCGGGAAACCGGACCTGTGCGCGGAGCATTGCAGGTTGTGCGTAAATGCGAAGGTTCGGAATTCACCCAGATAATCCGGCTGGGAGCGGGAGGAGCGGGCGACCGCGTGGAGTTCGATACAAAAATCGATTGGCGCACAAGGGAAGCGTGCCTCAAGGCGTGCTTTCCTCTTTCTGTTTCCAATCCCAAGGCAACTTACAGCCAGGATTTGGGAACCATCCAAAGGGGAAACAATGATCCGAAAAAATATGAAGTGCCTTCCCATAAATGGATCGATCTGACGGATAAAAGCGGGAAGTACGGTGTTGCTGTTCTGGAGGATTGCAAGTACGGATCCGATAAACCGGATGACAACACGATCCGCCTTACCCTTATCCGCACACCTGGGGCGAATTCGTATCAGGATCAGGCAACCCAGGATTTGGGTATGCACCAGGCGCTTTTTGCGCTTTCCGGTCACAAGGGGGATTGGCGCACGGGCGATGTTCAATGGAAAGCCGAAAGGTTGAACCAATCCCTGATCCCGTTCCAGGCAAAACCGCACCCGGGAAAGCTGGGAAAGAGTTTTTCCTTGCTCGAACTGAACTCAAAACACCTTAAGGTGCAGGCGATTAAAAAGGCGGAAAATTCGGATGACATCATTATCCGGTTCCAGGAGCTCCTGGGGCAACCCTGTAAGGGGATCGAGGTTTCCCTGGGATCAGGAATTGCATCCGCATCAGAGGTGAACGGACAGGAATTCCCACTAAGAAAAGCAGAAATTGAAAAAGGAAAACTGAAATTTGACATGGGTTCATATTCCCCCAAGAGCTTTGCGATAAAGTTTAAAACTCCGGAAGTGAACATCGCCAAACCCGAAAGCCGGATTGTGAAAATTCCTTACGAGATGAATCCTGCGAGTTTTGATAAAAGCAAGGGAGAAGGTGATTTTGACGGGGAGGGAAGGACCTACCCTGCAGAATTGTTCCCGAGCCACCTTGTATGCGGGGATATTGAATATTCGCTTGTATGCGATGGAAAAAAAGGTCCGAATTGCCTTTCATGCAGGGGGCAAAAAATCCCGCTTCCCAAGGGGAACTATAACAGGCTTTACATCCTCGCTTCAGCTGTTGGCGGGGATGTCATTGCAAAGTTTCAAATCGATAATCGCACTTTAGACCTAAGAATCCAGGAATGGAAAGGAAAGATCGGGCAATGGAACAACCGCATCTGGAAAAGCGGGAAAAGAGATATTTTGGGGTTGGAGCCTTATTTTATAAAACGCGATCCTGTTGCCTGGTTTGCAAGCCATATCCACAGTAACGGGGAAAACGAACCGTATACTTATTGTTACCTGTTCCGGTATGAGTTGGAAATTTCCCCGGGTGCAAAAACATTGATACTTCCTAAAAATAAGAACGTTCGTATTTTTGCAATCACGGTTGCAGAAAATAAGAACGAGGGAGTTATTCCGGCAGCTCCCTTGTACGATGAACTCTCCCAAAAAGACTCCGAACCCAGGATAGAACCGGTAAATTATAATCCGGAGGATGCCATGGAAATACGCATCCTTCCCGGATGGTTTTCCCGGAACTGGGAAATTTATTACAACACAACCGGGCATCCCCTGTTGTTCAAGAAATTGTACCGGAGACCTTTTTATATATACAAAGATACAATGGTTCACGCCTGGACCAAGGAGGAAAACGGAAGACCAGGGCTCCCTGTAGCTATGCAATTTTCAGTGAACGATATAACAGCGCCCTCGATTGTGCGCGTGAGTGCATCCTGCCTGACTGCGGATCTCTATATGGAGTTTTCCGAGCCCCTGGATCGAACTTCAGCAGAAACAACGGATCATTATGAAATAAAACCGGAATGTAAAATCATATCCGCAAAACTGAGCCAAGATGAAAGAACTGTAATACTTACGCTTTCGAAAAAACCTGAAGAGGGAAAGGAATATATTGTATCCGTTCAAGGGATTCGGGATCGATCGCCAAAGGCAAATACCCTGAAACAGGGAACAAGTATTGCCTTTGCCCCGAAGAAACATATCCTTCGGCTAGGTTTTGACGATAAGGGGGCAATCGGGGAGGCGATGGTGCGCGGAAAGAAAATATCAGCGGAAATAAAAGGCAAACCAACATGGGCAGAGGGAAAAATCAGTAAAGGCGCCCTTCGTTTCAACGGAAACACCGAATGCCTTATCTTTCCGGATTGCCCGGAGCTGAATCCCACAACCGGAATCACGCTCGCTGCATGGTTCAATGCAAAGGATTGGAACGGCAACCGAAGAATCCTGCAAAAGGGAAACAAAGACAACCAGTATCGCCTTTTGAAAGAGGGCGACCATTTTAAATTCTCGCTCAGGGGCGTGGGAGAGATAACAGGAAAGGCGCCTTCGGTTGGAAAGTGGCATCATGCGGCAGGAAGCTGGAACGGAAAAGCCATGCGGCTTTTTATAGATGGCAAACTCGTTGCCGAAGAAGAGGCAACGGGAAAAATCGCAAAAACATCCGATCCGCTTTACATCGGAACAAAGACATGGGGAACAGTATCCGGCGATTTTTTCAAGGGAATGCTTGACGAAGTCACAATATGGGACTATGGACTAACAACCGAAGAGATTAAGGTTTTATTTAGCGGAAAATGACCTTGCTCGAATGCTTCATACCAATACTTGATCCAGGGAGGATGTCGCCATGAAAAAAGCTGTTATTTTGATCGGAATTATCCCGCTTTTACTATCCTGCATCTTCATCACGGGTTGCGGGGGAGGGGACGGACAAAGTCCTTCTTCAAAACCCCAGGGAAAGGTTGTGATCGGCGTTACGCTCCTTACCAGAACCCACCCGTTTTACCAGGATTTGGAAGCCGGATTAAAAGAGGCGGCGGATAAGAACGGTTACGAGCTTCTTATATCCACGGGTGAATTCGACGTTGCAAAACAAAAGGATCAAATTGCGGATTTCATCGTGAAAAAAGTGAATGCCATAATAGTATGCCCATGCGATTCCATATCCATAGGAACCTCGATCAAAAAAGCCAACGAGGCAGGCATTCCGGTTTTTACGGCGGATATATCGTGCCTGGCGGAGGATGCCAAGGTGGTTTCCCACGTGGCTTCGGATAATGTGGAGGGGGGCAAACAAGCAGCCAGAGCCATGATCGAAGCCCTTGGCGGAACGGGAAGGATCGCTATTATCGATCACCCGGAGGTGGAATCCGTGCTCCAACGGGTAAAAGGATTCGAGGAAGAAATCGCCAAGGCGGATAATATCAGGATCGTTACAAAGCTCCCTGGCGGAGGGGTAAAAGACAAGGCTTTCAAGGTGGCGGAAGATATCCTTCAGGCTCATCCTGATTTAAACGGGATTTTCGGGATCAATGACGATTCCGCGTTGGCTGCGCTTGCTGCTGTGGAAAAGGCGGGCAAACTCGGCAAGATCACGATTGTGGGGTTCGATGCTGTGCCGGAAGCAAAAAAGGCAATCGCAGAAGGCAAAATCTATGCGGACGCCATCCAGTACCCCCGAAAAATCGGAGAACGCACTATCCAAATGATTTCCATGTATATGATGGGGGAACAGGTTCCTTCCAAAGTCCTTATTCCATGCGGTCTTTATAAAAAGGAAGACGCCGCCAAGGAGAAGTAAGTGGCGGCACAAGTTTCTAAAAATCAAAAACCCATCCTAGAAATGCGGGGGATTGATAAATCGTTTCCCGGTGTTCAGGCGTTGCAGGGAGTTTCCCTGGAACTATACCAGGGGGAGGTTCTTGCCCTGCTCGGGGAGAACGGTGCGGGAAAAAGCACCCTTATCAAGGTTCTTTCGGGTGTGTATTTTCCCGACGCAGGAACCATAACAATAAGCGGAAACGATCCCGGAATCCGCTCCCCCCTGGATGCACAAAACGCAGGAGTTGCCGTTATTTACCAGGAATTCAACCTGGTTCCCAGCCTTTGCGCCAGGGAGAACATCCTCCTGGGTAGGGAACAGGCGCGTTGGGGATTTTTTTCGCAGAAAACCGAACACAGGGAAACGATGGAGCTGTTTTCCCGCATGAATGTCGCCATTGATCCGGAAAGCCTGTGCCGGGAGCTTACTGTTGCGCAGCAGCAGGTGGTGGAGATTGCCAAGGCTCTTTATGCCCGGGGGAAAATCCTTGTTATGGATGAACCCAGCGCCACACTCACAAGCCAGGAAGTGGAAAGGCTTTTTGCCATCATTCGCGAGCTGAAAACCCGCGGCATCGGCATCATTTATATCAGCCACAGGTTGGAAGAGGTTTTTGAAATTGCGGATCGTGTTATGGTGATGCGGGATGGAAGGCATATTGCAACAAAACCGGCATGCGGGCTTACCAGGGAAGAGCTGATCGAGATGATGGTGGGGAGAAAGATCGAAAACGAGTTTCCCAAGCTAGCCGCGCCCCTGGGGGGAAAACGCCTGGAAGTGAAGGGATTATCCGGCGCCGGAACAGCTGAGGATATAAGTTTTTTCGTTCGAAAGGGTGAAGTGTTGGGTATTGCGGGGTTGGTGGGAGCGGGGCGCACGGAAATGGCGCGGCTTATTTTCGGGGCAGACCCTAAAGACTCAGGGGAAATCTTCCTTGACGGAAGGCGCGTGGAAATCCGCTCCCCTGTTGATGCAATCCGAAACGGTCTCTGCCTTTTAACGGAAGACAGAAAAGCCCAAGGGTTGGTTCTGGGGCTATCTTCCAGGGAAAATTTTGCACTGCCCAATCTTTCCCATTGGTCTAGGCTTCGGTTCATCAATCACAAAAAGGAACAAGATTCTTTTTCCGGATATATTAAAAGTTTAAAAATAAAATTATCCCATGCTGATCAAACAGTTCGGGATCTCTCAGGGGGAAACCAGCAAAAAATCGTGCTGGCAAAGTGGCTGGAGGCGAATTCCGAAGTGATTATATTTGATGAACCCACGCGCGGTATCGATGTGGGCGCCAAGTATGAAATCTACCAACTCATAAACCAGCTGGCAGCCAAGGGAAAAGCCATCCTGATGATTTCCTCGGAACTGCCGGAGCTGCTTGGTATGTGCGATCGCATCCTGGTTATGCACGAAGGAAGCTTAAGCGGAGAGATCGCGGATGTGCCCCATGCCACGCAGGAGCAGATTCTTTCCCTGGCTGTGGGGCGCACTGCCTGATGTGGCGTGGGCTTTGATAAAGGAGTATCAAAGAAAGTGTTAAAGAAAAAGGCAACTTTCTCGACTTTCCTGTCTCAATACGGGATGCTTTTTGTCCTGATTCTTTTATGCGTTTTTTTCTCGCTTGCCACGCTTTCGGAGCAACACCCTGAGGGGGAAAAGGCTGCGCGTATTTTATTTGGCGAGCTGTCAAAAGATTCGGATAAAAAAACCGCTGTGTTGATTGCGGCAAAAAACAACCAGGAGGACTCCCGGTTTGCGAATGCCCTTGAAAATCTTTTGAAGAAAAAAATAGGCGTTTCAGCGAAAATCATAAAAGGCGATCCATCACAGTTTAGGAAAATGTTGGAGGAAACCCCTGAAAAAGAGCGCAATTGGGAAGTGATCGCCACCACGAGCAGCTATGCGCCTTCTGTGTCGCGTATTGTTGAAAGATTTCCCGCACTTTCCGGCGCGATCATCAAAACCCCAAAGAGCTACACCTGGCCCACCTTCCTGCTAAAAAATAACCTTATGAACGTGGCGAACCAGATCGTGGTGATCGCAATTATTGCAGTGGGAATGACCATGGTGATCATTACAGCAGGGATCGATCTTTCCGTGGGAAGCCTGGTTGCGCTTTCCGCGGTTGTTGTAACATGGTTCATCCGAACAATGGGTGGCGCGCAGGCTACGCCCCTGGCTATTTTAACGAGCGGATTTCTGGCGGTTTTATTATGCGGATTTATCGGGGCGTTTTCCGGTTTGATGATCACCCGGTTCAGGATCCCGCCTTTTATCGCTACGCTGGGCATGATGCAGGTAGCCAGCGGATTTGCTTACATCATTTCACGGGGAAGACCCATATACGAGGTGCCGGACAGCTTTGTGTGGCTGGGAAGGGGATACTCGCCGTTTTTCTCGCTTCCTTATGCAGTGATCCTGATGGGAATAATTTATATAATTGCGCATATCATGATGACCCGAACCACGCTGGGGCGTTATATTTACGCGGTTGGGGGGAACCCGGAGGCGGCGCGGCTTTCCGGGGTGCGCACAAATCGCGTGATATGTTTTGTGTATATCGTATGCGGAGCCATGGCAGGATTGGGAGGGATTGTCATGGCTTCCCAGCTGAAAAGCGGCGCACCCACATACGGGCTTATGTACGAGCTGTATGTAATCGCATCCGTGGTTGTGGGAGGCACGAGCCTTGCCGGGGGCGAAGGGAAAATCATGGGAACCCTGATCGGGGCTTTTATCATTGCCGTGATCCAGAACGGCATGAATCTAACCAACGTGGAGAGTTATACGCAAAAAGTGGTGTTGGGTTTTGTGATCCTGGGTGCGGTTTTATTGGATATGCTGAAAAAACGGGGATGGAAAAGACGGAAAATATCTCGCTAATTTTTCACAGGGGCAGAATTCCCTATTTTCTTTTTGCGTTCCTTCAATTCCCTTGAGATTTCATCAAGGTCATTTTTCCTGATCGATTTTTCCTCCACCTGAATTCGCTGAATTTTTTCGAGGATCACAAACGCGTTGTGTTTTGTAGTTTCATCCGCTCCGGATTTCTTTATAGAATTGAACTTGCGAAAAAGTGATTTCTTCAAAAAGATCAGCCTCTGTTCGGGAGTCATTTCGGATTCGGGTATATCCCTGGTGGTGATGATATTTTGATCGTAATCTACCAGGGTTCCGGGCTTAAGGTACTGTTCAATCCAATCCGCAGCCTTGCCATGCCCGGAAACAACAAAGCCATCCGTAGGGATGGGAGAATTATGAAGGGTTTGCTTTTCGACAACGCCGTTTTTTAAAACAGCTTCAGTTCCCCATTTATTCGTGTTTGTTGAGGGCATTTCATAAGAAGGGGTATAAATAACCAGCTCGTTCGGACCCCGGTTCCCGGGATAGGTTCCTGAGGATGGTGGATCGATTTTAGCCACGGGAAAGGATCCTCCGTATTTACTGAGCCAGGATTTCGAATAATTAATCACTGCTTCCCGGAACTCTTGTTCTGCCAGGATCGCCTTCAACCATACAAGATAGCCATCGGGATTCAGATCGAACCCTTGGGTTGTAAGGTGGGAAAAGAGCCGGTTATTTTCATCTGCAAAATAAGGGTGCAGATCAAAGTATTCCAATCCTTGATCTTTAACGATCAATTTTATGATATGATTCAGCTTGTGAACAAGGGGATTTTTATCCGCATAGGTCTCGCCCATGGGAAGAACCGAAAAAACGGTTATTTCAGCCTCGGGAGCCGCGTTATTAAGATCTCGGATCAATTTTTCATAGTGATTGCCAAGTTTTTCGATCGATTCGGGATTATCTTTAAGGAGATCGTTCATGCCTGCCATTAAATAAACCTTGTTTGGCATGGCTGCTTTGATACAAACATCCAGGCGTTCTGTAATGCCTTGAATACGATCCTCTTTTACCCCGCAATTGATAACGTTTTTGCGGTTAAAGAATTCGCTAATAGGGAACTGTTCGATCAGGGTATCCCCAATAAAAACAATCCCGTCTTTTTCATAATCCGAACCCATGAAAAGTTTCATACGATCAGAGTAATGGGGTCCGCGGCGCACTTTTGCATCAATTAAACGGTTTCTTTCACACATGAGAGAATACGGTAGATATGCGGGTTCATCGGGGTCTAAATCTTGCGGGGGCATTGGTTTATCCATATATTTTTTCATGTGGTAAGGGAGGTTGGTTGTAATGGATTTGGCTCCCCATCGTTTGAATTTTCTGGCGGTTTCCAGGTGATCCACGGTCCATACATGATATTCAAAATTCTCATTCTCGATTTCCCTGATAATATTTTCATCCACGAGATTATAACCGGAACTCACGCCATTGGCATGAATAGTTTTCAGGGTTTCCAACACTTGGGAAAGGCTCGGTTTCATGTCCCCGGTTGATTTATCCTTTTGAAAGTAAACCAACCAATACGCCATAACTTTGGAATCCAATTTTTTCAGTTCCCGGATAACCTCCTCATCAAAGGAGATAACCACGATTTGATCCGGTTCCAGTTTGGATCTTTGAAGTTCTTCAAATAATTCGGGCAGTATTTCAGCGCCGGATTTAATCTCGATATAAATCTTTTTGCCCTTGGGAACGATGGAGATCACTTCCGATAGGGTTGGAATTGTAGTTCCCTTGAATTTTTCATCGAACCAGGCGCCAACATCCAGATTGCGCAACTCCTCGGAAGTGGAAGTTTTAACATTTTTATTTATTCCGGATACTCTCTTTGTATTTTCATCATGAATACATACGATCTTGCCGTCTTTAGTAAGATAGAAATCGCCTTCGATTGCATCGGCTCCGTGTTCCCAGGCGAGTTTAAAAGCCGGGATGGTATTTTCGGGGGCATAATCCGAAGCTCCCCTGTGCGCCACAATCAAGGGATCTGCTGCGAGATGAACCGCAATCAGTAAAAATACAATAAAAGCGGCTTTCAATTTCATTTTAGATTCCTTGGGTGCATATCACTTTTCTTTTGTGATAAAATCGTTTCTTATCGGGGCAAACTTAAAACAAACACCCCAGAACTGTTTTCAATGTCAAGATCAATTCGGCATCCAAAGATTAGGCATCAATCGGATAATTTATAAAAAGGCGTGTGGTAAAAGAATAATCACGATGCTGTTGACATAGCTTTCACTAAGCTGTAAAGAACCTCCAGCTCCGTGAATACAAAATGTTTTATTCCTAACAAAGGAAATATCCATGAAGAAGTATATCGATGCTAACAGACGCGGTTGGGCAACCCTTGCCAAGAATCACTATGAAGCCTTCAAAAAAAGCTTGTCTGAAAACAAGGCAAGATTAAGTAAAACACAGATCCAGGAACTGGGCGACATTCAAGGCGAAAAACTGATTCATCTTCAATGCAACACAGGCGTTGATACGATCCTGCTTGCCCGAATGGGAGCAAAAGTTACTGGGGTGGATTTTGTTCCGAAAAACATCCATTATGCCAGAAAACTGGCTGCTGAATTCGGAATTGACGATGCCCGGTTTATTGAATCCAATGTGTTGGAGATTATGGATAAGCATCATGAAAAATATGACATTGTTTACACAACGGAAGGAGTGTTGTGCTGGCTCCCCGATCTATATCTTTGGGCTCGAAATATTCGTCACCTCCTTTCGGACAATGGTTTTCTCTATGTACTGGACGGACATCCGTTTTACACAGTTTGGGATCAAGATAAACTGCCTGATTTAGTAGCAAAATATCCGTATTTTCGTAACACAGCTTTTCGCGACGACTGGATAGGCGGTTATGCAAGCGATCCCCAAAAGTCTGTCAATTATGAGTGGATGCATACTATTGGAGAAATTATCAATGCCATTAGTAAGGCGGGAATGCACATCGAATGGTTCCACGAATTCGACTGGCTTTTTGATAGAATATCCAAAGAGAAACAGGTGAAAGATGAGAATGGGTATTGGATTTTTCCTGAATACAAAGAAAAACTGCCCTTTACATTTTC
>Ga0180437_10007831_pt1 | contig 13782 bp, 18 predicted proteins | sample SS_ome_4_FD_132410 | JGI IMG/M metagenome (GOLD analysis project Ga0180437, IMG submission 132410) | Hypersaline lake sediment archaeal communities from the Salton Sea, California, USA - SS_3_D_1 metaG | ecosystem: Environmental > Aquatic > Non-marine Saline and Alkaline > Hypersaline >...
CGCCGTGGGCTCGGTTTCCAGCCTGTTGCCCCCGGCATCCTCCAGCACCCACCAGTAGCTCAGGCTGCTGCCCGGGGGCAGACCGCCAACCTTCCGCATATCCCAGCTCCACTGTGCATCTAGCTGGGCCGCTGGCGCAAACTTCAGGATTACCTCGCTGACAACCTCGGCGTGGCTCATCCGGTCGACCGTATAGCGCAGACGGATATCGGTAATATCAGTATTGCTGGCCGCGGAAAGCCCGAAGGTCACCATCATCGGGAAATCAACTTTCACCCGGCTTTGCAAAACCTGAGGTCCATCAGCAGCTTGAACGGTTGCCGGGCCCGGCGGCAGCAAAGACAAAATAGCCATCAGAATTGGAAGCAGCACCTTTTTTATCATTCTTCCCTCCCCAGTCCAGACCGATGGTAGGCCTCCAGAAGGCCATCCAGCTCGCCATCAAGCACGGCCTCCGGATTGCCTGACTGGAAATCGGTGCGGTGGTCTTTGACCATCTTGTACGGATGCAGGACATAGCTCCGTATCTGGTTTCCCCATCCCGCGGCGATATGCTTTCCCTTGAGCTTAGCCTTCTCCTCAGCGCGCTTCTCCAGCTCCAATTCCAGAATGCGCGACTGGAGTATCTTCATAGCGATATCTTTATTCCGGTACTGAGACCGCTCGCTCTGGCAGGTTACTACCAGTCCCGTGGGCAGGTGGGTCAGTCTGACAGCGCTGCTCGTCTTCTGCATGTGTTGCCCTCCCGGCCCGCTGGAGCGAAACGTTTCCACCTTCAAATCATCGGGGCCAATTTCAACATCAACATCCGTCCTGGCCTCCGGCATCACCTCCACCAGCGCAAACGAGGTATGGCGGGCATGGTCGGCATCAAACGGAGACAACCGGACCAGCCGGTGTACGCCGTGCTCCGCCTTTAAATAACCGTAAGCGTAGTCGCCGGAAACCTCAATGAGCACGCTCTTCATCCCGGCTTCCTCGCCCGGCGTGCTTTCCAGTATCTCTGCCTGATAGCCATGGCGCTCCGCCCAGCGCAGGTACATACGCATAAGCATCTCCGCCCAGTCCTGGGACTCGGTACCGCCGGCACCGGCATGAACCGCCAGGATGGCATTTCTCTCATCATACTCACCGCTGAAAGCAAGCTGGAATTCGAGGTTATCAAGAGCCTCCGCCACCTGCTCCGCTTCCGCCGCTATTTCCGCCTGCATCGATTCGTCTTCTCCGGCCAGTTGAGCCAGCTCCGTCAGGTCGGCCACCTTTTTCTCCAGCTCACGCCACTGCTCCACCACCCGCTTTTGCTCCGCCAGACGGCGCATGGTATCCTGCGCCTTAAGCTGGTCCAGCCAGAAGGCAGGCTCTGCCGATTCTTTCTCTAGCCTGCCGATTTCCACTTCTCTGCCAGCAATATCAAAGATGCACCTGCGCTGTAGAAATTCGAGACCGCATATCTTCCAGCTTGTCCAGCAACTCCTGCATTCGCTCTGCTCCTTGTCCTAAAACATTTTTCCCTGAAAAGTCGGTTCGGGAGAAGGGGTATATTCTTTCTCCTTTATGTTCCCACCCGCCGCCAGATGGGCCAGGCGCAGCGGCTCGGGAATACGGTAGCCGCGGCAGCAGGCCAGTACCCAGCTAATAGCTGTCTCCAGGTCCACCTTGTGGCCGACCGATACATATAGTGGGCTAATGTCCGGCTTCGAGCGCAGGACAGCGCCGATTACTTCACCATTGTCCACAAGCTCGGCAAAGCTGCCTGCTTGACTGCCTAGTTCCTTGTGATGGCCGCAGAGTCTCGATTTGGCACAGCCGATGGTCGGCGTGTCCAGGAGCAGCCCAAGGTGGGAGGCCAGCCCGAGGCGGCGGGGGTGGGCCAGCCCCTGACCGTCCACCAGGATAAGGTCGGGTATTACCATCAGCTTCTCGCAGGCAGCCAGTACCAGCGGTGACTCCCGGAAAGATAGAAGGCCTGGAATATAGGGGAAGGCCAATTTTTCGTTTACCGTTTTCACCTCCACCATCTTCAGTGCCGGGTAATCCAGGACTACCACCGCCCCGGTAGCCACTCCCTGCCCACGGGCAGCAGATATGTCCACGCCGGCAATAAATCGAGGTTTGTCCACCTCGCTGATTTGGGAAACCCTGGTGGCCAGTTCCCGCTGGATAGCGAAAGCCTGCGGAATGCTGACCTGCCAGTGGTGCAAGTGACAAATTTTCATATCACGATTATAACGGCAATAATATCATCTGGCAACTGATTTTGCCAATACCATTGACAGCAACCGAATGAATAGTGCATAATATAACTACTTGGGAAACTAGGAAAGCATGGTAAAAATCAGACTACGTCGCACCGGAGCCAAGGGCAAGCCGAACTACAGGCTGGTTGTTGCTGACTCCCGCTCACCTCGTGATGGAGCCTTCATTGACATTATCGGTCATTTTAATCCCCTCACCGACCCGGAAACCGTGGTCATCAACGAAGAAAAAGCCCGCCACTGGTTAAGCCAAGGTGCCCAACCGACAGTTACCGCCGCCAGGCTGCTGAGCAAGGTCGGCATTTTACAGAAATCCAATACAGGCAAGGAGAGCCCCAAATCATGAGTGATCCCGCCGCGCAAGGAGAAAACATGAAAGAACTCGTCGAGTATATCGCCAGATCAATCGTTGACGAACCGGATGAAGTAAAAGTTGAAGAGGAAACTGACGAAGAAGGCCTGACCACGCTGAAACTTCAGGTCGCTGATGAGGATAAGGGAAGGGTCATTGGCAAGCAGGGACGGATTGCTGAAGCCATGCGCGCCCTGCTCCGGGTAAAAGCCGCCAAGGCCCAGGCCAGAGTTAGACTGGAAATTGTCTGATTTTACCCCGCCGGAAAATCCAGAGTCAGGGAAAGAATCGCCCGCGCTGGATTTAATCACCATTGGGCGCGTCATCGCACCGTGGGGCGTCCAGGGCAAAGTCAAGATACAGATAGAAACCGATTTCCCCCAGCGGTTTGCCCCGGGCCAGCAGGTATTTATAGATGGCAGGAATTTGACCATCATTGATATATCGTGGCACCGAGACCGCCCGATATTAAAGCTGAGCACCATCAACCACGCTGCAGACGCCCAAAAGCTACGGGGAAAAACCATCGAGATACCGCAAAGCCAGCTCCAACCGTTGCCGGAAGACCATTACTATCATTTTCAACTCATCGGGCTGGAAGTAAGGACGACCGGAGGGGAAAAGCTGGGCAAAATAAGGGAAATCATAACTGCCAAAAGCAACGACATCTATGTGGTGGATGACGGCCAAGAGCAGATCCTTATTCCGGCCATTGCCGATGTGGTCAGGTCAGTGGATCTGGAGCACGGGTATATGGAGATAGAACCCATCGCCGGGCTTCTGGAATTGAACCGGAAAAAGAACGGATAGCTTTCGGTTAACGTCTTGTCTTCCTTCGCCGAGCCGTCTCCGCCACCTTCAGGCGCGCCAAGGAACGGCGGAGCGAAGCCTCCGCCCGGGCGCTATCAAAACCGGCTTCATGTGGCTTTGTCAGCCTCTCCTTAGCGCGCTGCCTGGCCGCCTCCGCCCTCGCCACATCTATTTCCTCGGCCCGCTCCGCAGCGTCGGCCAGAATAACCACTCTATCGGGGCGTACCTCGAGGAAGCCGCCGGTTATCGCCAGCAATAATTCCTCGCCGCCCTTTTTTATCCGCAATTCTCCGGGCAATAGCGCGGTCATCAACGGGGTGTGATGGGGCAGAATCCCCAGTTGACCTTCCGAACCAGGCGCTACCACCACGTCCACGTCACCGGAATAGGCCACCCGCTCTGCGGTCACGATATCCAGCCTGAAACCCGGCATCGCCTACTTCCCTGCCTTTTTTGCTTCTTTCTCAGATTTGGCCTTATCTCCTCCGGCCTTCTCTGTTGTCTCTTCCTGGTCTTCTTCCTCGGTCTCTTCCACCGGCTCCTCGGTTTTCTTTGCCGGCGTTTCTTCGCCTGCCTCCCCGGCCGTTGCTTCCTTCTCTTCTCTCTCTTCACCACCGATTTTTATTGTCCTGGCCTGTTTGGCCACCTCATCGATGGTCCCTACCATATAGAATGCCTGCTCTGGCAGGTCGTCGTACTTGCCATCAAGTATTTCCTGGAAACCGCGTACCGTTTCCTGTACCGGCACGTACTTGCCCTCTCTACCGGTGAACACCTCGGTGACAAACATCGGCTGCGACAAAAAGCGCTGTATGCGCCGCGCCCGGCCCACGGTAAGCTTGTCTTCCTCGCTTAGCTCCTCAATGCCGAGGATGGCAATTATATCCTGCAGGTCTTTGTAACGCTGCAGCACTCGCTGCACCTCGCGGGCAACCCGGTAGTGCTCCTCGCCGACCACTGCCGGCGTCAAAATGCGCGAGGTCGATACCAGGGGGTCAACCGCCGGATACAGGCCCTGCTCGGCAATGGACCTCTCCAGCGCAATCACGGCATCAAGGTGGCCAAACGTGGCCACTACCCCAGGGTCGGTGTAATCGTCCGCCGGAACGTAAATAGCCTGGAAGGAGGTGATGGAGCCGTTTTTGGTGGAGGTAATCCTCTCTTCCAGCTCGCCCATCTCCGTGGCCAGGGTCGGCTGGTAACCCACGGCGGAAGGCATACGCCCCAGCAGTGCCGAAACCTCCATCCCGGCGAGGGTATACCGATAGATATTATCGATGAAGAGCAGCACATCCTGTTTTTCAACGTCGCGGAAGTATTCCGCCATGGTCAGCCCGGTAAGCCCGACGCGCAGGCGGACGCCGGGCGGCTCGTTCATCTGCCCGAAGACGAGCACTGTTTTATCAATGACGCCTGACTCCCTCATCTCGTACCACAGGTCGTTGCCTTCACGGGACCGCTCGCCGATGCCGGTAAACACGGAAAAGCCGCCGTGCACGGTGGCGATATTGCGTATCAACTCCATGATAATCACCGTTTTGCCCACCCCGGCGCCACCATAGGCACCGATTTTACCGCCTCTGGTAAACGGCGTTATCAGGTCAATCACCTTGAGCCCTGTTTCCAGCATCTCGGTGCTCGTTGATTGTTCCTCAAGTGACGGCGGCGGTCGGTGGATCGGCCAGTGTTCCTTCGCCTTCACCGGTCCCAGGTTATCCAGAGGCTCACCCATGACATCAAACAGGCGCCCCAGCGTGGCTTCACCCACCGGTACCCTGAGCGCCGCCCCGGTATCTACCGCCTCGGCACCGCGCTCCAGACCATCGGTGGGGGAAAGCGCCAGACACCTGACCCAGTTATTGCCCATATGCTCCTGGACTTCCAGCACCACCTTGCTGCCACCGCTATCAATCTCAACGGCGTTAAAAAGCGCCGGCAGTTTATCAGGCGGGAATTCAACATCGACCACCGTACCGATTACCTGGGTCACCTTGCCTTTTGCCATTATTACCTCCTCGGTCAGGCCAGGGCTTCCACGCCGCCGGCGATATCCAGAAGCTCCTTGGTTATCGCCTCCTGGCGGGCCTTGTTGTAGAGCAGAGTCAACTCGTCGATAAGCTCATTGGCATTATCCGTGGCACTCTTCATGGCCACCATCCGCGCCGACTGCTCGCTGGCGATGGACTCCAGAATGGCATGGTAGACCGCCATCTCAACGAAGCGGGGCAGAAGGCTGCCCAGCACGGCATCAGAGCCCGGCTCATAGATGTAGTCCACCTTCTGCCCTGCCGGTATACTGGCCGGTTCCACCGGAAGCAGCTGCTGTATACAGGGACGCTGTACCATCGTGGAGACAAAACGGGCGTAAACCAGACAGACCAGGTCAAAGACCCCTCGGCTGTAATCATCAATTAAAATGCTTGATATGGGCTGGGTGTCCATCAGTCCGGGGCGGTCGCCCAGGTGAGTGAACTCAGCAACAATCTCTACATCGCACCGGCGTACGAAGTCAAGCCCCTTACGCCCCACCGCAATAACCGCCACCGGCACCTTCTGCTCCAGAATGTAGCTGGCTATGGTGCGATTGAGGCTGCTGTTGAGCCCTCCGCACAGACCGCGGTCAGGGGTAATGTGGACCAGGGCGATTTTACTAATCGGGCGCCGTTTCAGGAGCGGATGGGGTTCCCGTCCGGGCTCGGTGAGAGCCGCCAGGTCAGCAATGACCTGCTGGATTGTTTCCGCGTAGGGGCGGCCAGCCAGACCACGCTCCTGTGCCCGCCTCATCCTGGAAGCGGCAATCATCTCCATGGCTCTGGTTATCTTGGCGGTGCTTCTCACGCCACGTATTCGCCTTCGAATAGCGCGGATGTTGGCCAATTTCTGCCTCCAGTTATTTAAAGAGCTGTCAGCTTCAGATTGTGGCTACTCCTCAGTCTTTGGCGTGTGGAAATAGCTCACTGGATTGTAGCTCCTTGAACTCCTTGATCGCTTTGATTAAATTCTTCTCCAGCTTTGAGTTAATCTCCCGGTCTTTGGCGATAGTAGTCACAATCTCCGAATGTTTTTCCTCCATAAACTGATAGAACATGGTTTCAAAGCCAGCGATTTTATCTATGGCAATATCATCCAGATATCCGTTGACCGCAGCATAGAGAATCATGACCTGCCGCTCCAGTGATACGGGCATGAACTGAGGCTGCTTTAGCACCTCGGTAAGCCGCTGACCGCGGTCCAGCTGGCTCTTGGTGGCTTTATCCAGTTCGCCGGTGCCGAACTGGGCGAAAGCGGCCAGTTCCCGGTACTGGGCCAGTTCCAGACGCAGCTTGCCGGCTACCTGTCGCATCGCCTGTGTCTGCGCCTTGCCGCCGACGCGCGATACCGATAAGCCAACGTTAAGCGCCGGCCTGATACCCGCATTGAAAAGGTCAGCTTCCAGATACATCTGACCGTCGGTAATTGATATCACGTTGGTGGGAATATAGGCGGAAAGGTCGCCGGCCTGTGTTTCGATGATGGGCAGCGCGGTCAGCGAGCCGCCGCCGTATTCCTTGGCATACTTCGCCGCCCGCTCCAGCAGCCGGCTGTGCAGGTAAAAGACATCTCCCGGATAGGCCTCCCTTCCCGGGGGCCGGCGCAGCAGCAATGATAGCTGACGGTATGCCCAGGCGTGTTTGCTGAGGTCGTCATAGATGACCAGCGCATCCTTGCCCTGTTCCATGAACTCCTCGCCGATGGCACAACCGGCGTATGGTGCCAGGTACTGAAGGGCCACGGAATCAGAGGCACTGGCCACCACCACGATGGTATGCTCCATGGCGTCATGGCTTTCCAGCGTCGCCACCAGCTGCGCCACCTTGGATACTTTCTGGCCAATGGCCACGTAAATGCAGAAAAGGTCTCCGCCTTTCTGGTTTATAATTGTGTCAATGGCGATAGCCGTTTTGCCCGTGGAGCGGTCGCCAATAATCAGCTCACGCTGCCCACGGCCAAGGGGAATCAGGCTGTCAACTGCTTTGACACCGGTCTGTACCGGCGTATCCACGGACTGGCGCAGCACCACGTTGGGCGCTACACGTTCCACGGGCCGGGTGCCCTTGGCTTTAATAGCCCCCTTGCCATCGAGCGGGCGCCCCAGCGGGTCGATGACCCGGCCGAGAAGCGTCTGGCCCACGGGCACCTCGACGATACGCCCGGTACAGCGCACCTCATCACCCTCCTTGACTTTGAGGTAGTCCCCGAGGATTATCGCGGCCACGCTGTCCTCCTCCAGGTTCAAGGCAATCCCCATGATATCATGGGGGAACTCGAGCAGCTCATTGTACTTCGCCGAAGCCAGGCCATGAATGCGGGCAATGCCGTCACCGACCTCGATTACTGTGCCCACATCCACCATGGTGACGGTACCACCAAACCGCTTGATTTGTTCTTTCAGCACCGATACAATTTCCTGCCCTTTGGTTGCCACCGGAGCTACCTCCTCTCCGAGTTAATTCCTTTGCTTTTTATTTTACTGCCTGCCCTCGACAAGGCTTTCCACAACCGATGGGTCGGCCAGGGTGCTGGTATCACCCAGATTGTCGATATCGCCAGCGGCAATCTTGACCAGAATGCGCCGCATGATTTTACCGCTCCTGGTCTTGGGCAGGCCTTCCGCAAACTGGATTTTATCCGGCGTGGCGATGGGCCCGATTTCTTTACGGACATGGGCAACGAGCTCCTTTTTCAGAGCATCACTGCCATCCACGCCAGCCACCAGGGTTACATAGGCGTAAATACCCTGCCCTTTCACCTCATGGGGCATGCCGACCACGGCCGCTTCGGCTACCTTTTCATGGGAAACGAGAGCGCTTTCCACCTCAGCGGTACCGATGCGGTGGCCGGAGACGTTTATAACGTCATCGATACGGCCCATCAGCCAGTAGTAACCATCCTCATCTATTCTGGCACCATCACCGGTAGTGTAGACTCCCGGGAAACGGACAAAGTATGTTTCTTTGAACCGTTTCGGATCACCGTAAACGCCGCGCATCAAACCGGGCCAGGGCCGCTTCATTACCAGATACCCGCCTTCATTCACCCCCACCACCGAACCATCCTCCCGTAGTATGGCTGGTTCCACGCCGAAGAAAGGTACACCGGCTGAGCCCGGCTTGGTCGGCATGGCGCCGGGCAGGGTGGTAATCAGGATACCGCCCGTCTCGGTCTGCCACCAGGTATCGATAATCGGGCATCTTTCCTTACCGATAACGCTGTAGTACCACATCCATGCTTCGGGGTTGATCGGCTCGCCCACGGTGCCCAGAAGCCGCAAAGAGCTGAGGTCGTGTTTGTTGGGCCAATCTTCGCCCTCACGCATGAGGGCGCGTATCGCGGTGGGTGCGGTATAGAAGATGTTGACCTGATATTTCTCCACAATATCCCAGAATCGGTCGGCGTGCGGGTAGGTGGGTATGCCCTCGAACATGATACATGTGGCGCCAAAGGCCAGCGGGCCGTAAACGATGTAAGAATGACCGGTCACCCAGCCTATGTCCGCGGTGCACCAGTATACATCCTCATCTTTGGCGTCGAAGATTAATTTGAATGTCTGATAGGTATGCAGCAGATAACCTGCCTGCGTATGCATCACGCCCTTCGGTTTGCCGGTACTGCCGCTGGTGTAAAGGATAAAGAGGGGGTCTTCGGCATCCAGCGCTTCAACATCACATACGGGCTTTATCTCCACGCCTGCCATGAGGTCATGCCACCAGCGGTCCCGCCCCTCCTTCAGAGGCACGCCGATATCAGCCCGCTTCACCACTATGACATTCTTGACATCGGGGCAGGACTCAAGCGCCTGGTCAGCATTATCCTTGCTGCGGATAACACGGCCGCCGCGATAGTAACCATCACAGCAGATAAGCGTCTCAGAACCGCAGTCCAGTATCCGGTCGCGCAGTGCTTCCGCACTGAAGCCGCCAAAGACGACGCTGTGAATGGCGCCTATCCTGGCACAGGCCAGCATCGCGATGGGCAATTCCAGCACCATCGGAAGGTAAATGGAAACGCGGTCGCCTTTTTTCACCCCTAGGCTGCGGAGCACATTGGCGAACTTGCAGACCTCACGGTAGAGTTGCTGGTAGGTCATTACCTTGGTATCGCCGATGTCACCTTCCCAGATAAGGGCCGCTTTATTTTTACGCCACGTACCGATGTGGCGGTCCAGGCAGTTATAGCTCACATTAAGTTTGCCACCAACGAACCACTGGTGTTTTCCTTCGCTGAAATCAGCTTCCACCACCTTATCCCATTTCTTGAACCAGGTGAGCTGCTCCGCCATCTCCTCCCAGAACCCCTCAGGGTCATCCAGGGAACGCCGATACAGCTTCTGGTATTCATCCATACTCTTTATGTATGCTGATTCGGTAAATTCCTTGGGGGGTTGGAAGCTCCTCTTCTCCCCCATCATTGACATAATCCCTTTGACTTCGCTCATCAAATCCTCCGTCTGATTCTTAACCGTCTTGGCTACATTGCGCCGCTTCTGCTTTTATTTACTGTTTTAGAGTTTTAGCCACCACCGACCACGAAATCCCCACACGAATGCTAATCTTGCGCGGTCACCCCCATCAACTGAGTGTAGGCACTATTGAGCCTGGTGGCAATTGTCTGGGCAAGGCCTCGGTGTATTTTGCACCCGATTTCTGGATGGCTCTGGCAAAGTTGAGCCAGTTCTCTGCCATTGAATGCCAGCACCTTCGTGGTCTCGATGGCCCGCACCGTGCTGAACATGCGATGCGGCGGTAGCATTCCCGACCAGCACACCAGTTCAAAGTTCGATGCTGCCTGTATCTGACGGTGCATCATCGGGCCCAGTTCCAGATATATGCCAACCAGGCCATCTTCAATGATAAACGCCTTTTCCTGGCTCCGACCCTGCTTGCCCAGGCTATCACCGACCTCATATACCTCGCTGGTGGCCATATCTGCGACGGTTTTTAGCTGTTCCCCGTCCAGCTCACGCAACATCGGGCATCGCTTCAGTACCTCAAGTTTTTCCATTTTAAGACCTCCAAAATCTTTTTTTACGTTGGTTATTAAGGTTACCTTTCCGTACCGGCCATTTCCTTCTGCAACATCGCCAGCTTGCTCCGGACGCTGCCGTCCAGCAACCGGTCGCCAATCCGGGCGACGAACCCGCCGATGAGGCCAGGGTCAACGTCCGACCTGATTTCAACTTTTTTGCCCAAGACACGGCCGAGATGTCTGGCCAGTTTTCCTTCGTCTTCTCTGTTCAGTGGAACGGCTGTGGTCACCTCAGCCAGCTCTATGCCACGGTAGCTGTTCCATAACCGCTGATACTCCTCAGCGATTTCCCCGAGCATATCGAGCCTGCCCCTGCTGATCAGCAAAAGGACCAGATTCAGGGCTAGCGGATTTAACTCCTTCATCTGGCCGGAGAGCAATTTCGATTTTTCCTCGAAGTGGACCTTGGGGCTTTCCAGAAACGCCTTTAAATCTCTATCACCGACTATGAGAGCAATCTTCTCCAACTCGGAATGCCAGCGCTCCAATTCGCCCGCCTCCAGGGCGATTTCGAATATCGCCTGCGCATATCGCTTCGAGTACGCTCTTCTCGCCACACCCACTCCTTAATACTTGATAATAGTTTATTTCTTTTTCAGGGCGTCGCTCTCTTTTATGACTTTGTCAATGAGTTCGCGATGGGCCTTCCTGTCCAGAGAACGGTCGATTACCTTCTCCGCCGCCGAGATGGTCAGGTCGGCCACTTCCTTTCGCAGTTCGCTTATGGCCTCGTCCCGTTCCCGCTGAATCTCGCTGCGCGCCCGGGCAAGCAGCGCTTCCGCTTCCTGCCGCGCACTGTGCCTTGCCTTCTCTTTGATTTCCTCGCCGGCCTTCATTGATTGCTCAATGCGTTTCTGCCCTTCCTTGCTGGCCGTGGCCAGCTGTTTCTTCACCTCTTCTTCGGTACGGGCGGCCTGTTCCTTGATGGCATCCGCCTGCGCCATGCTGTCCCTGACCCTTTTGGAACGCTCGTCAAGCATCCTCATCACCGGCTTGTAGGCGACAAAGTAGAGGACCACCAGCAGGATCACCACGTTCACGATCTGCGCCAGCAATGTCGGCACATTGATACCGAGCCCGGCCAGTCCTTCCATAGTTAACTCCTAATTATCTCCCCGGTCCTATACGATACACCTGCCATGACTCAGGCAAAAAGGATTGCCATCAGCACCATGCCCAGGACAAAACATGCCCCCAGTATGGCGGCGGCAATAATAATGCCTATTGAAATCGGTATGCCATCCTGTCCCATATCGGCCTCCTACACAATCAATGCCAGAATAATGGCCACTATCAGCGCGTAAATGCCGATTGCTTCGCAGAAAGCAGTCACCAGAATCATATTGGTCATTATCGGGCCGCTGGCCTCGGGATTGCGGGCTATCCCCTGCAGCGCCGAGTAGCCGATAAGCCCGATACCCAGTGCCGGTCCCAGTAATCCCAGCCCGGCGGTCAATCCCACGGCCAGCATCTTCATCGTTACCGGATCCATTATTCAACCTCCTTCAGCGATTTGCCAAGGCATATTTATTATTATGTCAGGCAGACTCTTCCCCGTGGTGGGCTACGGCCAAAGCCAGAAAGACCAGCGTCAGCCCGCCACAGATGAGCGCCTGGACGAAACCAACCAGCAGTTCCAGTCCGTAGAAAGGCAGGGCGAACACCCAAGGTATCAGGAAAGCGGCGATAAGCAGCAGTATCTCGCCGGCGGTCATATTGCCGAAAAGACGAAAGGTGAAGCTGACAACGCGCACCATTTCGCTCAATGCTTCCAGCAGACCGACAAAGATATGAATGAACCCGGTAAACAGTCCGCCCAGTCCGGCCCGCAGCCTGCCCCTGACGATATGTCCCATGCTCTGCCAGAACTGCCCCACATTGAGAAATTTGCCCAGATAGCGCAGCCCCAGCGACCTCAGGCCGAAATATTCCACAAAGACAAACGACACCAGCGCCAGCGCCAGGGGCATATTTATATCGGTATTGGCGCCACGCAGCAGGTGCATATGCTCGCCCTCAGCATTGGTTACCATTATGGAGCCGAAGCCCGGAATCAGGCTCAGCCAGGCATTGAAGGCGACGAAAAGGAAGATGGTGGTCACGATGGGAAAGAACCGCCGCCCGTTTTCCTCCCCTGCAACCCGGCGACAGAGGTCATAGAGCCAGCCGAGCAGTAGTTCAAACGCGCTCTGCAATCGGCCGGGGACGATTTTCATGCGGCGTGTGATTACATATGACAGACCGATGAGAAAAACCATTGTAATCCAGGCACCGATAATGCTGTTAGCAATGGGAAAACCGAAGAGGTGAAAAACCGTTTCCGCGGGTAGCTCGAATTCCGGATGAGGCAGGGTGAGCCACCCCGGCAGTCCCAGGTCACCGAACATGCTTTTCCCCAGGGGGCCGACCAGAAAGCCGATTACGAGCAGCAGGACAAAGATAAAGACCACGCCGAGGAAAAGCATGCGTGGCATTCCCAGGATACCGCGTTTGCCCATCAGCCACCTTCCCCGTTTTGTTTATTCTTCATCAGGGGCAGAAGCATCCGGTACACCCCGTAAAAAGCAACCGCAATCCCGAGGAGCAGTCCAACTATTGCCAGGGCAGGGCTGGTATTCAAACTGCCGTCCAGCCAGATACCGACCACCACGCCCAGCACAATTGAGCCACCAATGAAAAACCCCACCCCGACCAGTCGCAAAGCCACCATCCACCTGCTCATATTTACCTCGGTACCTGCGCCAGCGCACAACCCGGTATATTGTATCATTCCAAGCTGAAATAAACTACCATAGGTCACAGCAAAAAATAGCCCCAACGTTTGTTCGCCAGGGCTATACATCACCACCTATGACTGCTGTTACCATTGGGCTAATCTATCGATATTTCTCCTGACCAAATAGGTTTGCGAAATCGCCATTGAAATCCATCAGGAAATTGTGCATATCAAGCACATCATCGACTTCAATCGTTTTATTTCGGCGCTCACTTACCTCAACATCGATGAGGCCGTTTATCTCTTCCGGAGCCTTTCCTTCACGAACTACCGCCGCCACCAGACACTGGGTATGACACGTCGAACACAGCACCCTTAAAAACCACATATCCTCGCGGTGGCCGATGACATCAATGTTGCCGAATTCATATTTCTGCCCGCATGATTCGCACTTCATTGAGGTCATGAGTCTTCTAACCAGTCTCTCTTCCAACGGTCGGGCTCCCTTTACCATGCCCCTTGTCTCAGGACTTGCGCTTGTCAAAGTCGTCTAGGTCAAGCGTGTTGATGAAGTCATGGAAAGC
>Ga0180437_10007832_pt1 | contig 13779 bp, 12 predicted proteins | sample SS_ome_4_FD_132410 | JGI IMG/M metagenome (GOLD analysis project Ga0180437, IMG submission 132410) | Hypersaline lake sediment archaeal communities from the Salton Sea, California, USA - SS_3_D_1 metaG | ecosystem: Environmental > Aquatic > Non-marine Saline and Alkaline > Hypersaline >...
ATAGTCGTAGAGGATGTGATAGGTGTGCAGCAGGGCGTCGGTGGTGACAAAGATGGGCTGGCCCTGGTCTTTGGCCGCCTGGTAAATCTGGTAGATTTGCTGCGCTCTGTGGGGGACCACCACAAAGCCGTTCTCTTCCAGCAGGGTCCGCTGTCCGTCGCTGAGGGCCAACAGGACATCGGGGTTGGCCACGCTGTTCAGGTCAACGGCGTAAGGCTGGACGGACGGCTCCACCTCCACAAGGTAAGGCTCATAGGCGGCAAAGCGGCCCGGCACGGTTTCAGCGATGGCGTAGGCCAGCGGGACCGCCGTGGGAGGCGGGATCGGTGTCGGGGCCTCTGTAGGGACAGATTCGGGCGAAACGCTTTCTGGTGTAGCCGTAGGTTCCTCGACCGGGCTCGGCCGCTGGGGCAGGCAGGCCACCAGCAAGGCAATCAGCAGCAACAGGGGAAAGTAAAATTGGATTTTCATGTAGCAATCCTCCTTAACAAGTTTCGCAAGACCTGACAGGTTTTGCTAGACCTGTCAGGTCTGACTGACGACTGGTCATGAACTCCTTCACACTACATAGACGCCGTTGGGGTCCGAAATGTTCCCTACATTGATTATACCACGCTCTGGGTCGAGAGGCAACAAGCGGCGGCTCTGTCCCCAATGCGGAACGCCCATGTTTTGGGCGGTTCGAATTGGAATGAACGAGCCCCGTGGGGAACGATTTCCCCACGGGGCTCGTTGGCTGTCGTATGGCACTCAGGGTCTGCTTTGTGGAACCGCAGGCCCCTTGAAGCGAATCATTGCGGGGTCTTTTTGGGATTTCGCATTCGGACCTGGCAATCCTGGCGGGCGTTTATGCTGACACAGGCTCGACCACAGATAGTCTGCCCTTCAGTCGGGGCTCGACGAACACAGGCTGGCGATCGGGTGCTGGGGCACGCTGTGGCCGCACAGGCTTATATTTATCAATGTAGTAACAGACCTCAGGAAGGAGACCCCACATCCGCTCAGTGGCATTCTGGGATTGCATTTGTCTGGTCAGATTGAGGAGTTCAATCACTACCTGTTCCAACATCTCAACCTCGACGGTGCTTTCATAAGCGGCGGCGAAAATTTTCGGGCATTTGGTGCGTCGGCAATCTTCTTCCACTACCCTACAAAGAAGCCAACATCGTTGGCGGTGACTATCTTCAGCCTTTTGGCGAAGTCGGGCGATTTCATCGGGATGCATCATGACAGATTCTTTTGTGTGTTGATGTAATTTACCCGATCTCTCTTCGCCTGTCAAGCGGACGCCCGTGAATTTAGCATAATCGGTAAGGCCTCTTTTTTTCTGCCCCTGTGACAACTCGTTAGTGCGCCCGCAGTACGATTGGCAGGTAGACTTTGCTGCCAGCGGTGGGCATCACACGCACTGTGTCAGTCAGGAAAGGGATGCTGTCCAGCATAGCGTTGAGCGTGACAGTGTACCAGGTGTAGTTGGTCAGGCCGGTCAGCGTGTAGGCGCGGGTGGGGCTAATGATGCCGGTGATAGGAGAGGGCTGGTCGCCGGCCAGGCCATCGTAGGTGATCTGCCAGGTGGTCGTCACTGGTAGAGCCCCCTCGACCTCCCACGTCAGGTGGATGGCCTCGGCGGCGGGCTCGCCGTGGAGGTTCACCTCTGGAGTGTCAAAATCAATGATCTGATAGTCAATCACGCTATAATGCTTGTTCTCAAAACTGTCCCAGTGCTCGTGAACCCCTAAACCAAGACTGGCAGCAGCGTGTAAGTGGTAATGATACTGGTTCTCTCCTCTTTCGGCCTCGATATAATTCATCATCACCGATGATATAGCGACAGGATCAGCGCTGAAAAACAGGATGTTAGGATCATCATTGCCAAAGATATCCCATCTCTGGACGGAATCCCAGTTGACGTACGGATTGCCAAACAGACCGTCTCCAATCACTAACCTCGTCTTATCTCTGATATGCGGGTTATTGCTTATATCGGCCAAGATATTCTTTGTATCAAGATCGCAACCTCCCGTATTCCCTCCTTCAATGAAATAGGCGTGCATACTATCCAGGGTATTGTCTCTGTATATGACAGAACCGTAGTGGTTCTTTAATGCGAGTGTGGGATGGTTACCGTCGTGACTCTTGAGGAGAGGGATATTGATCAAGTGCTCGGCATCAACGAATACCTGTGAGGGTCTGATTTTATCTCCGGCAGGACACTGCGCCACGGAAGCATCTGGAGAATCAGAATCTACGTAATCTACCGCATGATAGTTTGGACCGCCGCAGCTCCCATATGAGTAATACTGAACATCCGGGTTTGTTATCCTATCTCTGAACCTTGCAGGCACTGCTCTCGATGGATCAGTGATCCAGATATTCTGGGGTGGCACACCAATAGACGTGAGGCCATCTATGACAGCATTCACTGGCTCCGGATAGCTATCCATTTGATTATTGTAACCTGAACAGCCAGCATTGTTGAAATTGAGTTTTATGACTACCTCCTCTCCTGGTTGATAAGGGATTAGATCGTTCCAGGCATCCACAGGATTTGTTCTTTCAGTCAAAGCCATGACTCCCCGCGCTACCATGTCATTGACTGGTTCCTGGTCAATGTACTGCCAGTGATAACCGGTTTGATAATCCCAGTTCGTTGCTCTGGAATCATGGACGGAGACCACCCGGTTCGGGACCGGCAACTGCAATGCCTGCGGCGAAGTCGCATATACGGGCCGACCCGTCGAGTTCTCCGTGTTCAAGCGTATCCCAATCGCCCCATGTCGCCGCATCGCCTCACCGACCGGCGGCGCATAGAGCGCGGGTACCCGTTCGGCCATGGCCTCGATGAGCAAGAAACACGAGAAAAACAGGGTCACCATGCACACAGCCCGCAATACAGCCCGGACAGTCAACGTTTCACGGACGCGGATGAGCCTGTGGGCCAGCGGCAGGATGGCCGGGGAGAGATACATGGAAACATTGGCCAAACAGGCCTGCTGGCAGGGGTATCTCACCCGGGACGGTTTTGTCCCCGAGCGGTACAGCAGCCAGATCAAACTGGCGATGCCGATGAATAGGGTGTTTTGCCTGATCTTTTTCGTCGCAGATTTGACTTGGGTTATCACGGTCTTCATGTTTCACCTCCACATTGTAGTCAGAACCTTCCGTACGCTTTCAACACAAGTGGCAGATACACGAGCCAGTCGGTGGGCATCACACGCACTGTGTCAGTCAGGAAAGGGATGCTGTCCAGCATGGCGTTGAGCGTGACGGTGTACCAGGTGTAGTTGGTCAGGCCGATCAGGGTGTAGGCGCGGGTGGTGCCGATGCAGGCGGCGCAGTGCCCAGTTGAGAGTCCGCATAGTCCCTGATTCGGACGCTCAGGATCATACCACGAATGGCACGGATATGCGAATTCACACAGTTCGTAGGTCGCCGTTTCACCAGTCTTCAGAGGGTCACTCCCACCTGGCTGAGGCATCGGCGACGTAGGCGTTGAACTCGGCCTCCTCCTGGGCCTGGGTGTAACTATCATCCAGGTCTATGATGTCCGTGATACCTTCCAGGCGCAGCCGGTTCTCGTTGCACAGGAGAAAGTTGCGGAACTTGCTGTTGTGGTAGGCTGCGTTGGCGTCGTGGCGGGATGAACGGCGAAGAATGACGCGCGCGATGTTGCGTAATGAACGGGAGGGGGTCAAGGGCGCCAGCACGTGCACCGAAGCGTAGTAGTCCAGGGCAAAGGGATCGGTACTCGCCAGAAGGACGTCCTGCCGGATGCAGTCGTCGGGACAGCCGCCCCTGTTGCTGGCGCTGGCCACCCAGATAGCGTCCACAATGTCCAGGTCGGCGCGGCGGATGCGCGCCATTTGCCGGCCCAGGAGGCCATAATCGTTATGGAAGCCCTGGTAGCCCCAGAAAAAGCCGTGCATCTCGGACGACCCGCCAAAGCGCCGTTCGTTGTCCGCGGTAGTCACGAAGCCGATGTAGTTCTTTACGGCGATCGTCGCCCCGGCCCACCCGTGTCGTTTGAGCACCGGCAGGTTGATCATCTTGAGCCGTGTGTTGTCATAGGCGACGCCGTCCCACAGCCCGTGGCGCATGCTGATATTGAACGACTGCGAACCACAGGTCAGGCTGAACTTTGGATAGGAGAGCTGGTCGGTCCCCGGCTCTCCGGGATCGTCCACCAGCACGTAACCGTCGCTGCTGTCGCCAGCGCTAAACTCATCAACGAAGGTGCGGGAGAAACTGCGCCAATCAGAGATGCAGACGTCATAGCCCTGGGAGACGAAGGCATTGACCACGTCCTGATACGATTGCTGCGGGTCCTGGGCGTTGTTGTGGTCGTTGCTGTCCCAGTTGGGGTCGGTCCACTGGGTGTTCTCACTCACGATCACCACCCCGCCAAAGCCCTCTGGGTGCTGCACGATGCGGTAGATGACGCCTTTGAGGACGTCGTTGTTGGTATGGGTGCGCGCCCGCGACGCCTGGCCGTTCCACTGATCGTTGATCTTGACCACCACCACATCGTCCGCGCCGATGATGCCAGACGGATAGGCTGCCGTTCTGTAAAAGTAGGTGCCGTGGTTTTCCATTAGAACGATCAGCGCGTCCACGCCAGCGTCGTGGAGCGCCTCGGCCGGCGGCACGTCGCCCGGCACGGCACCCCCGTCGAGACTGTAACGAGGGACCGGTACGCTGTGCACGGCGAAGACGTCAGAAATGGCCGAGGGACTGATCCAGGATGGCAACTGGGGGCTGGCCCCGCCAGACGTAGCCACCGGGGGGGCGCTTCCCCGCAAGGTGGCGATGCACGCCAGACTCACAGCCAGGAGAACGACACTGATGGCCCCCTCGTGCCCCTTTATCCGTTGGAACAAAGCCGTCGAGACGACCAGAGAGGCGAGGTACTGAAGTAAGCCCACGCCACTGGCCGCGGCCGTCCCCTGGCAGGGATAGACGATGCGACGCGGACTGGTGCCTGTTCGCAACAGCAACCAGATCAGCGAAGCGAGTCCCAGTCCAAGGTATTGCCATCGCCAGCTTGCAGCGTCGTCTTTGTCATGAACAGAGCGCCGCCCTGCCAGGCGGTGACCCTGCGGCGAAGAGGTTTGAGGTTGCGACGTGGGGGGAAGGTCTGCTTTGGGCATTGGATTTGCCGTCTTTCCTTTTGCCCATTGTAACACAAGGCCTCAATCTGCGCCATCACTCAAAACTGCAAACAACCTGGAGGCGTCGTCAAGTAGCGTGAAAGCACCGTCCTTGGCCTCGCCCGGCCCTCTCGTCAGACACTGGCGCAGGCCGGGCGGGGCCTCTCTGCTAGCACGTTGCCAATCCCGCCATTTTTCCAAATGACACTGCCCAGCCGCACAGGTTCAGTGGGGAGAAAGGCAAATACAAGCGCCATCCGGCTTGGGCAAGGCGACGGCTCATCAGCCATCGCCTTGCCTTGTTGGCTACCCGTCTTGCCCCTCTAGTGGGCATCCCAAGTTGTTAATACCGTCGAACCACTCAGCGTCCGAAAGCACATCACCCCGGTTGTCCCAGGACAAGACTTCATTGACCCAGCCCACCACCTGAGCGGGTGTCACATCGCCGTACCACCAGCTTCCCCCGTGGGCACTATTATACGCTGAGTTTAATAGCGTCGCCACAGCCGCTCGCAGGTAGATCTGCGCCGCTCCCTCCGGGCCGGGGCCGCCCCCATAGTCCAGCGCCTCGAGCAGAGTATCATCGGCGAGATCTGGGAAGTACGTCCAGGCGTCGTCGAACACGTCCCCAACCAAGGTCGGAGTGTCACCGTCTGGCACGTGAGGGGCCGTCCAGTAGCCGAAGTGTTGCGGCCGCTTCCAGAACCCGGGCGTGCAGCCGTACCTGCAGGCGAGAACCGGCTGCACAGCGACGATCAGGCTGAGCACGAGCACGGCCAATACGGCCAGAACTGTAGCCTTTTTTCTGATCCTCATGATTGTTACCTCCTCATTCTTTTTGGATATTCGGCGACTGACACCTATTGAGGCAAGGTCCCCGCCGCCATAGAAGAACCTGCCTTCTTCCTATTTCGTCATCCGCTATACTCATCACCTCCTTCCAAACTGCCGGCAGATCTCTCGGAGAGTCTAGCAAACAGAGTGGACGCTTCGGCACCTGGGGGTGCCTCGCTCCTCATCGCGAAGGCGGAGTGAGCACGCCCACGTGCGAACGGTGTTTTCCGAGAGACCTCACTGCCGGCCGGGTAGAAATACGAGCAACAACGTCACTAAGGGCGATTCCCATCCATTGTAACCTGCATTCTAACCTTCATCGAACAAACAGCCTATCAGCGTAGTCCAGAAGCGTTAAGGCATCCAAGTCTCCGGTAACGCATACGGCGCTCTTGGCCCCGCCTGGCCAACGCCAATACCTGACGAGAGGACTGGACGATGCCTCGATGGTTTTGATGAGTTCCACGTCGCTTGTCAATCCGGCCAGCGTCGCAGCGTCTAAATACGTTCCGCAGCGCGTGGCCGTTTCACCGGTCTCCAGGATGTAGCCCTGTTCCTGCAGAAAAGACACCACGCGCTTGGGCCCGTCGGCGGGCAGCCCGACAAAGGGACGGGGCTCGGCAGCGACATTCAACTCTCGGGTTTTCAATTGATAGTAGGCCCCATCCCATCCTTCGACAGACTCAGGACGCCGCGCGGGCTCTGAACCACAAGGTCCCAGACCCCTGACCAGGATTGTGGCGCGTTCAGAACAGGTGAAAGAGATATGAAGACCGGCCGGAGTGTGGGAAATGGCAACCGCAAAGCTGGATTTCTCTCGCCACCAACTGCTGATGTCGCGCAGCCTGGCAACCCACACTGGGGGTTGGAGCCGTGCCGCCTCGTGCAGTACCGTCACAAGTGGTTGCTGACAAAGCCACGCCAGCTCGGGGTGGAACATAAGGACGAACAGCTCACCACGCCGGTGCGTTCGATGCAGGATCTGGCTCCAGGCCTGCGCTATCCCTTCGGGGCCAAGATGCAAACCATCGTGGAGTTCCAGATCATCGGGCAGGCAAACCGGGATCTCGATCGTGTTGGAGCGTGTCCACGGTGTGCAGACCGCATCAAATGCGGACGTTGGCCTGTAGAGCCGGTGGAGAACGTCGGAAGTCGTGGTCGAGTTATCGGCGTCAGTGGATGAAACCACATCCCACCAGATCGCTCTGTTACTGCTATAGTCAAACAGGCCCTTAGGCAACGCATCCAACAAGCCATTGGCACAACTCAGATACGGGCAACGGAAGCCGCACACCTTGATCCCGTGGCGAGCAAAGACCTGGGCCGCTCTCACAAGCTGTTCGCGTGCCTCGGGTGGCGGATAGGCTCCGAGATCCACATGGTCATAGCCGTGCACCGCGATCTCTGCGCCCGCATCCTGCAGGTGGCGGAAAAAGTGCGGATATCGCTGCACCACGCGACCTGGTGTGGGAAGTGTAGGTACACAGCCATATTCAGCCAGGGCGGCTATCAAGCTTTCTACTCGATTTGCTGCCTTGGAGGGTGTGAAGCCGTACCGGTCCAACAGAATGGCAGCTCGCCTACTCACATATCCAGGCCCTCGCACGGCATACCATTCCTTCAGCTTCAATTTACTGTCCTTTCATCGTCCACTTCATAGCGTGCCAGAACAGAGACACCAGCCGTGACGCGGTCGCCAGGTTTCACCTCGATCCTCACATCCTCCCTCTGCGGCAAAACGACTGTGACAAGCGAGCCGAATCGGATCATGCCCAGCCGCTGTCCCGCGCTTATCCTCTCGCCCACGCTCAGATAGCTCTCTACGCGCCGCACAAGCCGTGAGGCAACCTGGACCGCCGCCGTGGTCAGCGATGCGTTCTCGATGATCGTGGTAAGACGGGCATTTACAAATGGGGCCTCCTCCTTCCCCAAGGATATGAACCTCCCCTCGATGTGCTTCTGCAATTTCACCTGGCCGGCAATAGGGCATCGGGTCACGTGCACGTCCAGAAAGCTCATTTCCACCCCGATGACATGGGCAGAGCCGGCCAGCAAGCTGGTGCCGGTTAACTCTTTGAGCAGGTAATGCCTGCCGCCTTTCGTCACCCAGGGCGTCGTTCCTTCGTCAACGGTCTTGACGTAGAGCACCTTGCCATCGGCGGCGGACAGCACGAGCCCATCCCCCCCAGGTGGAACGCGCTCTGGATCTCGCCAGAAGCGCAGCAGGATCAGCGAAAGTCCAAGGGCCAAAGCGGCCGATATCTGACCGAAGACACCAATGGCCTGTCCCCAGTCAGTGGTGATGAGGGGATAGATCCAGAAAAAGGGTAGTGCTGTCAAGCCCGCGATGACGGCAGCCCCAACTACAGTGAGCAGCTTGGGGAACTTCCACTTCATTCCCAACAACAGCATCAGGAGCACGGAAGAACCGGTGCCAAGGGCCGATAATCCCCATTTCATATCGTCCTCCTACTCTCTCATCATCTTCCAATACCGAATTCGGTTGATGAGAGAACGCGTGAATGTGTTCTTGTAGAAGAGCCAGCGACCGAAACGGGTGGCAAACACCCGTCCAGCGATCATACGGATGACGGGCAGATTCTCGAACATCCTTTCCGTTGCCTGGCGCCAGACGCCCCTCTCAATCTCACGCGCACGCACAAGAACCTGTCGCCGCACGTCTGCCGGCAACTCGGGCGTCTCGAAGACCGGCTCATTGTCGCTGTCGGTCAGGTTGTTCAGGTATTCCTCAGGAGTCACCAAAAAACAATCGTGGCTCTGGACCCACTCAAAGAGCTCGGTCCCTGGATAGGGAACCGGGTTATTGAGATGAAGACGAATAAGTGGATAGCGCTGGGCCAGGGCAAACGAATCCTCGACGTCGCTCAACGTCTCGCCTGGATGTCCAACGATGATGAAGAGCCTGACTTCCAGCCCCACGTCAATGGCATCCTGGATCGCCTGCTCGATCGTCTCGATCGTCTCTCCCTTGTGCACAATATCCAGCAGCACCCGGTTATTGCCCCCATCGGCCCCAAATCCTACTTCTCTGACGCCCACTTCCTTCATCCTGGTCAGCAGATCCCGATCCACCTTATCTGCTCGGAGGCCGTTGGCACAACGGATAAAGAGGCCCTTCAACCCACGCCGTTCGATCTCGTCGCAGATGTCGTATACACGCGCTTTGACCAACGTAAAGTTGTCGTCGTCCACAACAAAGTGCCTGACTCCGTGAGCGTACCAATGCTCGATCTCATCTACCACGTTTGGCGCACTCCTGGCACGAAACTTGGTTGACATGATACTGTGCGGACAGAAAATGCAGCGGTAGGGACAGCCGCGGCTGGTGACGAGCGGGAACTCCTGCGCATATTTCCTGAGATCGAAGTGGGCGTAGCGGGGAAAGGGGATGCTGTCCAGATCCGTGATAAGCTCCCGTTCGGGGCCTGAACATACAGCCCCATTGCGCCGGTACAACAGGCCCGAAATTGCCTCGAAAGGCACCTCTCCCTGGCAGAGTGCGACGAGGGCCCGTTCTGCTTCCCCAACGACGCCAAAGTCAGCGGCGGAACATTCCTCGAGAACAGTCTCTTTCATAGCAGATACGTGGGCGCCGCCCACGACAATCGAGGCCCGAGGATGGTAAGCCTTGATGTGGCGAATCAACTCATAGGATCGTTCGTATTCCAAACTGACCAGGCTCACGCCGATCAGGTCGGGCTGAAAGGCACGTATTCTCTTCTGCAATCCCGACAGGCGGCCACGGACACGCATGTCCTCCACCGCATACTCGATTCCCGCCTGTAGAAGAGATTGGGCGAGATAGCCAAGGCCAGTGGGTGGATAAGCAGCTCCCAGATAGCTGGATGAAGGAGGCGCGATGAGAAGAACCCTCTTGAACATAGCTAGAACCCTCCGCTTTTCAAATAGTTATAGGGTCCGAGAAATAGATCAGCGATGAAGGGCAGCGGATCGTTGAGCGATAGCACTGCAAACCCTATATCGCCAGACATCGAGGCCAGGTACTGGCGCATGGCCAGCCTGCCCGATAGGATTTCCGGAATAGCCGTGGGAATGTCCGTCACGAGTCGAACCCATTTCACACCCTCACGCAGCGGTCCCACCGCGACCTCCTGCCCCATAGCATCGGCGTATGCCAGGTAGGGCAGATCGAGCCCTGCGTGAATCGCAATGGTGTGCCAGCCCCAGATTCTGGGGTTGACCTCCAACAGCTCAAAACGCGCATCTTTCTGATCGTACATGAATTCGACCTCGGCGAGGCCAGAGAAGGCTATGCCCTTTAGGAATTGCGTCGCCAACATCTCCAGTTCCGGAAGGTCCACGGACTCGACATGCGTGCTGGCTCGGCCGAATTCCATCGGGTGCTGACGCGGCCGTCTGGCCGACAGGCCCGCAACCGGTACGCCATCCTTGAAGAATCCGACAAACGAAAACAGGTTCTCTGCCCGTCCGGGGATAAGCTCTTGGATCAGGATCTCGGACGGGTCGATGATGCCTGCCATCCTCCCATAGAGATTGATCAGTTCCTGCATATCGTTGGCGCGATACGCTTTCTTTCGGGTAGCAGACATAAAGCGCTTGCTGATAGCAGGTTTGAGTACCACCGGGAAATCCAGTTTCAATGAGACAAGATCATCCGCGGTGTCAGGATTGTAGGTTTCAGGAACGGGTACCCCGCGCTCTTGAGCCAATCGATGTGTGAGGCCCTTGTCGTAGAGGAACTTGACGACGTCCCATGGCGGGGTCGTCACGAGGTAGTGCTCACTCAAACGTTCCCGATGCTGGGCGAGTATTCGCACGTGCTCGTCGTTGCTGGGGAAAAGGACCCAGCCCTCCGTGTTCCTCTCTGCTGCATGCTGCACCAGGAAGCGGACGAATCCAGCCTCGTCGTCCACTGACGGGCATTTGAGAAAGCGCTTCACGGATCTCGAGAACTGGGCAACACAGGCGCCGCTGTCCAAAATGTGGACGGGCACACCGTGTTTGGCCAGGTTGCGAGCCGCTCCCAAGCTATGAAAACTGCCGCCGACGATCACGGCTCCGGGATTTCCGTTTCCTCGATCCATGGTACGGACACCTCGCGTATCAATCTGGCAGGGGACCCGCCAACAATGGTATATGGCTTGACATTCCTGGTCACAACAGAGTTGGCGGCGACAACGCTCCCCTCTCCTATGGTGACGTTGGGTAAGACGACGACGCCGGTCCCGATCCAAGCGTCGGTCTCAATGGTAATTGGGCCGTGGTCAACTGGCACGTACGGCGCGATCCTTGAAAAATTCGGTCTTGAAGATACGACCAAGGTCACTCGCGGAGAAATCGCAACCCGATCCCCGATAGTGACCATACCCCAGTCGGAGGGCTCATCAATGATGAGCAGATCCTCCCCGATGTAAATCTCCTTCCCAACCGTGTATCCACACCAGCGCAGCATGGCCGCGCGAAGTTGGTACATAGGCATGTGCTTGACTAACAACTTCAGCACCTTCTTGAGCACTGCTCTCATATCAGCCGTTTTCCTTGAGAGATTGGCAAATGCAGCCCCTACCGGAGGCACCAGAACCATCGCTCGACAGATCCATTGGCCAAGGGTTGATGGTAACAGAATCCTGTCTCCCCTCACGAATGGTAGCTTCACCAACCCTCGCATTTAAAAAAAGCCTGATACCAGCTCTCCAGCGAGAGCAACAGGAATAGGATGCGCTGATGGTCACGCCGCCTTTCAGCATGTTCCTGCATTAGGTCCAATATATGTTTGGGATCCAGGAAAATATTGATAAAAGAGCTGGGTGATTCTATGAGCTGGCGCATATGATCGCCGAGTTGAGTGCGCAGCCAGAGATCTACGGCGGTATCGAAACCGATCTGCGGGCGGGATGTAACTTCTCTGCCCACCCAGTGTGTGCAAGCCTTGCGATGGATGTACTTGTCACGCAACCCACGCACCTTGAACTTCCCCGGTATCTGTTCAGCCACCGTCATTAACTCGAGGTCTAGGAACGGCACACGCGCTTCAACACTGGCAGCCATAGCCATTTTGTCTTCGCAGAGTAGTAGGTTGTCAGGGAGCGAAGTGCGCAGGTCAACGTAGATCATACGCTCCAGTGGGATACCCAAAGGCGCCCGAGACAGCTGTTCCCGCACGTAGCCGCAGGGAAGGTCAAGATCCATCTGAGCCAGCACATCGGGTCGTACCAACTGCCGCCTCATTTCGTCGGTGAGGATCGAGAAGACCCGCTGGAATCGGTCCTCTTCATTTGAGGAACCAAGCGTAAACAGGAAACGTCGATATCGTTCGCCAAGCACAGTGCCAGCGAAAAGGATGGGCAGCACCCATCGCAGGGGCGGAACTGTGCCAAAGCGTAACCAGCGGCTGTGGGCGGTGGCAAGGTAACGCGGATAACCAGCGAAGGCTTCATCAGCCCCTTGACCGTTAAGCAATACCTTTACCCCCCGCTGACGTGCCATTTCAGCCACGAAATAGTATGCCGCTGCCGCTTGATTCCCAATAGGTTCCTCCAGATGCCACAGATAGCGAGCCATAAAGTCGGCGTAATCTCCAGCCGTGATAACCAGGTCGTGGAACTCAGCGCCAAAGCGAGTGGCCATCTGACGCGCTGGCTCGATCTCACTGGTGGCTTCCCGCCCGGCAAATCCTACGGTGAAGGCACGTACTGGGTCGCTGGAGTGTTTGCTCATCAGGGCCAGGATGGTCGTGGAATCCACACCACTACTAAGGGAAACGCCAATTGGGACATCGCTGACCATCTGGCGCGCCACAGCATTCTCCACAGCCTCCTGCAATGCCTCCACCCACTCCGCTTCGGTCGAGGAGCGATCAATAGCAGATGTGTCTTCCCAATATCGTTCTTTCCAGATACCTTCTTGTGTTACGCTCAGAGAAAAACCGGGTGGTAGTTTGTAGATGTCCCGGAATAGTGTCCAGGGCGATGGCGTATGGCGGAAGGTCAGACAAAGGTTCAATGCATCCAAGTCGAGTTCCCTAGGCACCGTAAGGTCGGCCAGAATGGCCTTCAATTCCGAGGCAAAATAAAAACGGCCATTCTGCAGGCAGTAGTAAAGAGGTTTTACACCGAAGTGATCCCGGGCCAGGAAAAGCGATCGTCTGCGCAAGTCCCAGATGGCAAAGGCAAAGATGCCATTAAACCGTGTGGGACACTCCTTGCCATACTCTTCGTAGGCGTGGATGATGACTTCAGTATCCGAAGTGGTGCGGAAAACATGTCCTCGCACCTCAAGCTCGCGTCGTAGCTCCCGGTAGTTGTAGACTTCCCCATTGTACACGACCCAGACTGAGCCATCTTCGTTACACATAGGCTGATCGCCTGTATCTAAGTCGATGATCGCGAGGCGCCGGTGACCAAGTCCGAGGATGAACTGCGCATTTCGGGTCACGAATCGGGGATCGAGCGCACCTAGGTTCTCGAAGACGATTGGCTCGGCGCAGCCGCGTACGTCGAGCAGTGCGCAGAGGGCACCATCTGGCCCCCGATGGGACATGCTATCACGCATTGCTACCAGCAACGCCGGATCAACCGGTGCTCCACTGAGGTTCCATAAACCACAAATGCCGCACATATTACCTGCTTTCAGATGGGCTGGCTACCTAAGTGGTTCTCTCGCTAAACTCTTCGAGCGTGAAAAACACCAAAGCCACCCAAGATCGTTGCTTGTTCTTTGGGTTTCTCCTTCAACGACAAGGATATTGATGAGCATTCCAGTAATCCATAGCCGTGTTCAAAGCCTTGGTCAGTTC
>Ga0180437_10007834_pt1 | contig 13772 bp, 9 predicted proteins | sample SS_ome_4_FD_132410 | JGI IMG/M metagenome (GOLD analysis project Ga0180437, IMG submission 132410) | Hypersaline lake sediment archaeal communities from the Salton Sea, California, USA - SS_3_D_1 metaG | ecosystem: Environmental > Aquatic > Non-marine Saline and Alkaline > Hypersaline > Sediment...
ATACCCAATATTGGAGCAAGCTGTTATTCCCGACACCTCGGGAGTAAATCGTAAATCTGGAGGGGTTCCCAATGCCTGCCCGGGCCAAAAATTTATCCCGTGAGATGGCGCATGCCTATCCCACCGCGACCAGCCCCCTGCGCCCAGAGGAGGTCACATTTTTCGCCCATCTTTCTCAACTTTTTGACCTATTCTTCGAAGTTTTCCCACGTTTTTTCCAAAACACACGCGTTTTCCGCTTTTTTGACGCCCCTTTTCGCTTGCCCAAGCCACCCACATGCCCCACACTTCCACCCCCAGCCCCCCTCACCCTTCACACGCCGGCGGCGGCAGGCGCTGGCGCCCACTACACCTGTCGAGAACGCTCTACAAATCACCTCTTTTTATGCAAAACAAACCCAATTTCCTGCGCACTCGAATAAACCTAACTCCTGTTATGATAAGCCGTTATCAAAACTCCCGCCTCCCAACACCCCGCAAAAACAAACCCAATCTCAACCCTCGCGCCCCCTTCACGCTTCACGCGCCGCCCACCCCGGCGCATCCGCCCGCTTCGCGTCCTTGCCCCCGGCAAGTGCTGTCCCCAACCCGAATTCCGATTGCTTATTGCTCTTTCTTCTTGGGCTTGAGGATACCTTTAACGCCCTCAATTATCTCGGTCCCGATTTCTTTACCCGAATCCAGCACGTCTTTGCCCTTTTCTGCAGCCTTCTTCCCCAGATCTATAGTCTTACCCAGCGTCGAGTTAATAGTTTTGAGCATTTCACGCGGCAGAACATCCACGCCTTGCTCCGCCACGCCCGCTGCAATTGCGGTCATGATTTTCCCTGCCAATACCCCCGTGTCTATTTCCTTATCCGAGCCCAGGTTGGTCATTCTGATAGGCGCCAGAGGAAGCCTGATGGTGTCGGCTGTGCCCGGCACTGGGATAAGTTTGACCAGGACAACCGTGTTGGTGATTTCAAGCTGGTCGATTTGGAGCTTCTTTCCCGATGGTTTGCCCCTAGCTTTCTCCTTACTCTTCAGCGAGTCTATGACCTCGTTCAGATTGTTCGACAGGCCCTTCTGTTCGATTACCAGATTCATCCCGTCAAGGCCGACCTTTTCGATGCGAACGGTGTCGGTCGCCAGTGATCGAATATTCGTGGTGACCGAGGCCTCGTCCATCTCGAGAAGGTTCTTGTGCTCGTATCGTGGCGGGTTCTGGACTCTCAGACCCTTAATTGTTACCTTGCCTCCGACAATTGAAAGGTCCACCTCCTTGATATCGACCGCAACTCCCAGCGCATCGCTCGCCGCTGCTTCCACCCCTGATTTAACCGCGCGTTCCCCGAAGAAAACAATGCCCGCACCTGCAATTATCAGCAGCAGGATGACAAAAATAACCACAACTCCCAGTATTTTTAGCGCTATTTTCATTTTCCGGCCCCTAAAACCGACTACATTGTTTAAGCAGCTAACCCGATATTTCTTTAGAAAGACTGTATCACCGCGTATTCCACCATATCAGCCGAACCCCCACCGGCCGGCAGACTATTGTCCAACTCATCGGCCGCCACATAATCCATATCTTAATTTATCGTCAGTAAGTGCCAGAGAATGCTATTTTTTTCGGAAGTTTCGGCGCCTTTTTCTTCCCTGCTGCCTGCTGCCGCCTCATGTCAGGGCTAAATAATGGCGTAAGTAGCTGTCAGGCCATAACTTACCCTTTGGAAAGAGAAAAAAGCAACGTTTTTCCCTTTCCAGAGTATGCGTGACCTTCAATTTTGTGGTAATCTCTACCACCAGACAATGGAGAAATTATGGAACGGAGAAGATATTTGTTTCTTGTGTTAATTTCCGGAATCTTTGCATTTGTTTCGGCCGAAACCGGAGCAGCTCCGGCAAAGAAACCAGGCCTGGTGGGTGTAAGGTACGGCGAGCCGGATTTGACCAATCGTAAGAATGCCGAAGTGATCTATTCGCTGGAGCATCTCTGGACCGAGAACGACGATCGAGGCGGTTCCTGGTCGGCCAGGTGGCGGGGATATATCGTCGCGCCCGCGAGCGGGCCGGTTACTTTTCATGCCGAGACCAACAAGGAAGTCACGATAGAGATCGGCGGCGAAAAACGAATTGTCATACCGGGTGAGGTGGATGCTGCCGGCGTGTTTGAATTCCTTCAGACTCAGACCGGGCACATGGAACAGACGGCCATTGTACCTATGGTCAAGGACAAACAGTATCCTGTCACGATAACCTACGTTCTTGAAAACGGATCCTACGGCTATCTCCGGATAAAGTGGAAATGGGACAGTCCGGAACCGGCCTCGATTCCGCCTGAAAACCTTGTGCATACGGCTAAGCAGGAGCGTGAGGTGAACTGGCAGCCGGCGCCCAGCGTCGACCGCAGCCGGTTTGTGAGGGTTCCTGTCCGGCATGTCCTCGTTTACGCCAAACCGGGACGGTTTGCAGGCTGGCCGGCCAACGACGGACTGTGGAGCTGGGGCGATGAAATGCTGGTGGGATTTCATGAGGGCGCCTACCAAAGCGTGAGAAAACTCAGCAGGGGCCACTGCCTGGACCGCGGCCGGCCCCACCGGGACCTGTTGGCCAGAAGCCTCGACGGCGGTGAAACGTGGAAGATAGAGCACCCTGAAAACTATGTCGGAAATTTCGTAGAAGCGGCACCGTGTGTTGGCAATATCAATTTTAGGCACCCTGATTTCGCCATGCACTGCCGTGGGTCGGAATTCCGCATTTCCTACGATCGGGGCAGATGCTGGCAAGGACCATACAAACTTCCTGAGGTTGGGAATAAATTGACTGCACGAACAGATTATATCGCGACCGGCGACAAGGATTGTCTGTTCTTTTTGTCGGTGCGAGAGCCAGAGGTGCAAGCTGAGTTTAAAGACCGGGCCTTTTGCGCCCGAACAACCGACGGCGGGAAAACGATTGACTTTTTATCCTGGATGACAGGTGAACCTTTGTCTGTACGTTCTGTGATGCCTTCGACGGTTCGTGTTTCTGAGAATCATCTTGTATCTGCTCTGCGACGCAGGCAGGACGTTCACCTTGAAGACGATGTTGACTACAGCAGGGATTGGATCGACGTTTATGAATCGCAAGACGGCGGTAAGACGTGGAGATTCTTGAGCAAAGTCGCCGATACGGAGTCAGACAACGCGAACGAAGAAGAACGCAATGGTAATCCTCCCACCATGATTCGATTGCTGGACGGCCGATTTTGCGTGACATACGGTTACCGCGAAGCCCCCTGCGGCATTAGAGCCAGGTTCAGTTCCGACAACGGCAAAACCTGGGGTAAGGAAATCCATCTCCGTGACGATGGGTACACCTGGGACATAGGATATACCCGCACCTTCCAACGAACTGACGGTAAGCTGGTTACTGTCTACTACTACTCGACCGCAGAAAGGCCCCAGCAGCACATAGTGGCCACAATCTGGGAAGTACCGAAAGTCGAATAAGTTTGGATGTATTTGCGGCCGAAGGATGTACTATCAGCAGAAGAAGGCGTTAGAATTTGAACTTGTCTTTGAAGGTGGTTTTGAAGTCATATACGTTGTCGAAGTCTTCAACGGAGTCTGTGGGCTGGGCGCTCATCCATTTGTTCTTAATCAGCAGATAGACGATTTCGCCGAAATCGTGGGTGGTCTTCACGCCGCCGGAGTTAAGCACGAGCATCGCCAGGCGCCCCCACTTTTCGAGTGCGAACTCAGCCAGCCCTTTGCACAGGTCCTGGCCGGTAATATGGCCCGGCTCAGCGGAGGTCTTCTTTGCCGTGTAAGCCAGTCCTTCATAGACGAACTGGGCCACCTGCGGGCCGTATCGGCCGTCTTCTCTGACGATTTCTTCGATGCTCTTTTTCATACGCTTAGCTGATCCTCCAGCCCGGTTGCGCACCCTCGTCGGCTGAGAGGATAAATATATCCTTTCCGCCGGTTCCCGCAGCCAGAATCATACCCTCGGAAAGACCGAACTTCATTTTTCGAGGTTTTAAGTTGGCCAGATAGACAACGATTCTACCGACGAGTGCTTCAGGCTCATAAGCCTGGGCGATACCCGCCAGGACCTCTCTCTTCGACCCGCCGACGTCCAGCTCCAGACGAAGCAGCTTGTCGGCGCCATCGACCGATTCGGCCTTTGTGACTTTGGCTATTCGCAAATCGATTCTGGCAAAATCATCAATTGTGCACTCCGGCGCGATAGGCTCTCGCGGTCCGGCCTGTGCCGACTCGGGCTGCTGGGATTCCTTGCTTTCTTCTATCATCGCGTCCACCTTGTCCTTATCAATTCTATCGACCAGTCTTTCGAAGGTGTTTATCCTGTGATTTTCCAGAACGGTTCCAAGACCGGCGAAACTCAGTTCGTCGGTATTAAGAAACTTCTCCACCTTCTTGGCGTACTTCGGGAGTATCGGCTTTAGGTATGTTGTCAGAATTCTGACGGCGTTTATGACGGCGGTAAGTGTGGTTCTTGTTTTTTCCGGGTCGGTCTTTATCGTTACCCAGGGCTGATTCCGTTCGACGTACCTGTTGGCCTCATCTGCAAGCGCGACAATCGTCCGGACAACCCCGGCATAATTCAGGCTCTCGTAACTGTTTATAATTCGGTTCTTTTCGGCGATCAATTTGTCGATCATCTCTCTGCCGTTGGCGTTTAGTTGCCCGAGTTCGCCGCCGAGGTTGTTCGTCAGCATGGGTCCCGAGCGTGAAGCCAGGTTTGCCAGCTTGCCGACCATGTCGGAGTTTACCTTGCTTATGAAGTCGTCCGTGCTGAGGTCGATATCTTCGATCCCGCCGGTAAGCTTGCCTGCATAGTAGTACCGCAAGTATTCGGGGTCCAGAAACTTAAGGTAGGTCTCGGCGCGGACAAACGTCCCGCGTGACTTGCTCATCTTTTCGCCATTGACCGTCAAGAAACCGTGGACGAACAGCTTGTCGGCCGGCTTGAACCCCGCCCCAATAAGCATCGCCGGGAAAAACAAAGCGTGGAAATACATGATGTCCTTGCCGATGAAATGATAAAGCTCGTATTCATCGGTATTCCAGAGCTTCTCGAAATCCAGGCCGTTTCTATCACAGTAATTCTTCGCCGAAGCCATGTACCCGATGGGCGCATCGAGCCAGACATAGAAGAATTTATTTTCTTCGCCGGGGATATTGAAACCAAAATAAGGCCCATCCCTTGATATGTCCCAGTCTTTAAGTCCGGTTTTGAACCATTCGTGGAGCTTATTGATCGTGGACTTTTGCGCGTAGCCGCCTTCAATCAGCTTGCGCAGCGGCTGTTCGTAATCAGCCAGTTTGAAGAAGTAGTGTTCGCTGTCTCTGCGCACCGGCGGGCTCGAGCAGGTCGCACAGCGAGCGTCAATCAAATCCGTAGGCTCGTGTGTCCCACCGCATTTGTCACAGGAATCGCCGTACTGATCCTCGGCCCCGCACCGAGGGCAGGTGCCGCGAATATATCTGTCGGGCAGCGACATCTTGCACTTCTCGCAGTAGGCCTGCTCGACGCTGCGTTTGGTGATCGAACCGGCTTTGTTCAAGCGGCCGAAGATTAATTCGCTGAAGTGCTTGTTTTCGGGCGAATGTGTTGTGTAGTAGTTGTCGAATTCCACGCCGAAGCCGTCGAAGTCTCTTTTGTGTTCCGCATGCACACGTTGGACCAGCTCTTCGGGTTCAATCGACTCGGCGCGGGCGCTTATCATAATCGGCGTTCCGTGTGTGTCGTCGGCACAAAAGTACAGACACTGATTTCCGCATGTTTTTTGAAAGCGAACCCAGATATCGGTCTGGATATACTCGACAAGATGCCCGATGTGTATGGGGCCGTTGGCATAAGGCAGAGCGGATGTTACAGCGATTTTACGAGGCATCTGTTCGGTCCTGACGGTCCTTTCCTGAATTTACCACGAATTGTGTTTTTCGCGAACAATTACGGGTCCTCATTTTCACTACAATTTTCCTCGCGCCGATTCGTATTCTCGCCGAGGCTCTCGATGTCGGACGGCTCGTCCTGGCCCTGGTCCGGGATTAATTCGTCCAACTCTTCCTGCGGCTCGCAGGTATCGGCAGGTTGTTCGTGCTGCTCTTTGGTTCCTGCCGCCGCAGCCGACGGCGCCATTATCTCAATTTCGTCGACGGTATAAGCATTTCTGACCCCGTCATTCTGCTCTACCACAACAAGCTGGGTCAGTATTTGAGTATCAATCACTATGCCTTCCCCATGCTTGGTCTTTACCCTAGTGTTTTTCCTGGGTAGCCGCTGTTTAAGTTCGGTGTAGGTTTTGTCTTCGTATCGCAGGCAGCATCTCAATCTTCCGCAAAAGCCGGATATTTTCGCAGGGTCGAGCGTTGCCTTTTGGAGCTTGGCCATTCGCATATTGACCGGTTTGAGGACTTTGAGGAACCTTCTGCAGCAGCATTCCTGGCCGCAGGTCTCCAGGTCGGCAAGCAGTTTACCCTCGTCACGCGAGCCTATCTGACGCATCTCTATTCTTGACTGGTACTCGCGGGCAAGGTCTTTGACCAGAGCACGAAAATCGACCCTTCCATCAGCCATAAAATAAAAAACTATTCGTTCTCCACCGAATACATGCTCAGCGTCCACTATTTTCATCGGCAGATCGCGCTCTTTGACCATTCGCTTGCAGAATTCTATTTCCTGCTCGACGATTTTGAGCAGGTGTCTTTCCTCGCTGATGTCGGCGGCGGTGGCATAACGGACGAATCTGCCTATCGGCTTGGATGTAAAATCGACCTGGCTGTGGCCGAAATATCTGTTTATCTGCTCCTCGCTAAGCCTGAACTGGCCTCCCTTGTATGGAGCAAGCTGTCCGACAAGCTCGCCGAGTTCGAGTCCTCTTTCGGTTTTGACCACAACGCGGGTGGGCAGCTTCGGAATCCTGGTTTCATAATGCTCGAAAAGACCGAGGTCCTTCATTCGCCCGTATCGAACAAGCATCAGCTTCTTCTGTTTTCCCTGTTTGGGTTTTTGGGCTGCACTTTGCGACATTTGGAGTCTCTACTTTGTCAAAACCATAGGCATTGTGTTAGTATACGCTTTAGCACGGCTAATGTTGAGCGCTAATTATACGGGAGGCTGCCAGATTCAGCAACAGCCGCTCAAAAATGAGCTTTTCGTTGACACTCGCGTCGATCCATCGGAGCGTTTCGTAGCCGAGCGCGACCTTTTCCGCAGCCTGTTCGCTATCGAAACGCCGGGCGAGTTCTTGTATCCGGTCTTCCTGGTCGAAATTTGCAAGGCCTGTAACACGGGATACATTGAGACACATCGCGTCATGCAGGGCCGATATAACCATCTGCACGAGCGTTTTGTGGGACTGGCGGTTGATATGGGTTCTGCTGGTTGTTTTGTCCAGTTGGGCCCAGACCGCGGCCAGCGCCTTGCTCTGGTTCAGGACCCACTCGGCCAGCTCGAGTGCATCGGCGTATTTATAGCTTGCAACAGAGTTTAGTAATTGTCTTTTGGTCTTATGAAGCTGGGCGTCTGCAAGTTCGAGCTTAGCCCATTGACACGAGCGTCCGAGGCTGCCTTGGCCGAGCCGGGCAAAATACCGAGATGTCTGAGCATCGACGCCCATTTCCTTCAGCTTTTCCACGATTCTTTTCTCGGCGATGGGGCCGAATCGAATTATCTGGCATCTCGACCTGGTTGTCGGCAGCAGCTTTTCCGTTCGCGTGCACAGCAGAATAATACAACAGTATTCCGGGGGCTCTTCGAGCACCTTCAGCAGGGCGTTCTGAGAGGAGGCGTTGAGCCTTTCGGCTTCTGTTACGACGAAGACCTTCCTGTGCGACAAGGTCGGGCGCGTCGAGGCCCTGGCAATCAGAAACTCGCGCACAACGTCTATCGGCAAATCAACGGGGGTGGTTCTGTTCTTGCCGTCTGTTGTGAATCGCACAAGTTCCTTGTACACGTGGTTGAAGTCCGGATGCGCGCCGGATTCGAACAGTACGCACGATTCGCACACGCCGCAGCTATCTGAAAAATCACCGTTGTGGCGTGCTTCGACATTCGGATTACCACATAGCAGCACCTTGGCCCATTCGCGCGCCGTCTTGTATTTGCCGACGCCTTCGATTCCGGCAAAGATATATGCGTGCGGAACCCTGCCGACGGCCATCGCCCTTTGCAGAATCCCAATAGCCTTATCTTGGCAGAATATTTCTCTGATCGACATCGGCGCTAAAATCTTTCTTTAACGATCCGTATTATTTCTTCTTGGACCGCCTCAATCTCCTTGGCTGCATCCACAACGATGACGTTCTCCCGCTGCTCGGCAAGAGTAAGAAATCCGTTCCGGACCTTCTGGTGGTACTCTCGCGGCTTGGCCTCCATCCTGTCGGCGGCGCCGCTCAGGCGATTTGTGGAAGTCTGGAGATCGACATCCAGTATGATGGTAAGGTCCGGCCAGGACCTTTCCAGGGAGTCTTCGGCTATCTTGATCACATTATCCATCCCGAATCCGCCCGCGCAGCCCTGATACGCACACGTGCTCGACAGCCATCGGTCCAGCACAACGCACTTCTCGGCTTTCAGAGCGGGGGCTATTAGTTCGGCCCAGAGCTGAGCCCTGGCAGCCATATAAAGCAGCAGTTCGGTTCGCGTGCTCATTGCATCGTGCTTCGGCGAGAGCAGAATCTGTCGAATCTTCTCTCCTACAGCAGTCGTGCCGGGGTCCCGAAATGTCACGACGTCGACGCCGGCCTCATTAAGCCGGTCGGTCAGAAGCTTCGCCTGCGTGCTCTTGCCACAGCCGTCCGGCCCGTCAAGGACTATGAATTTGCCCCTCAGTTTGGTTTTGCTGATGTAAGTCTTCAAAGCAACGCTCCCATATCTATTCGGTTATTTTCCCAGTTGGAAGTTTTCGGGACCGACGAGTTGCCGCATTTTTCTGCAGAAATCCGGATTCGGATTGACCGACAGGCTTTTATCGGCAGCGGCGGATACCCTTCCTTTGGCGGTTCGAACCGAGACATAAAGCGGGCTCTTGCCTCTGTGATGCCGGCAGATACTTTTTATTTCCGCCACTTTGGCCTTTGAAACCTCTTCGGCGTTTAGCCTGATCCTGACCCTGGCGGCGAGCTTTTCGGTGGCCTCGTCAAGCGATATCAGCTCCTCGGCAAAAACATTGGGCTTTTCTCTTCGGCAGTCGAGTTTGCCCCTTACGAAAACAACGCTGTCTTCCACCACAAGGTCTTCAAATCTGTTGAGCACCTCGGGAAACATTACCACTTCAGTCTGCCCCTGGAGGTCCTCGAGTACGAAGACAGCCATCTTGGAGCCGGCGTTTCGCCCCTTCCTGGTTACGTGGTATCTTCTCTTTGTTATCATTCCTCCGATGACGACGCTCTTGTCCTGTCCTGCCTCGGACAACTGTGCGCTGTTACATGACGAATAAAGGTTTATCGTCTCTGCGTGGTGGCTGAGCGGATTGCTGGTGACATAGAATCCGAGCACCTCTTTTTCGTATGCGAGCATCTGCGGCTCGGGCCATGGGGCCACCTGCGGAAGCTTTTTGGCATCCTGCGAATAATCGTCCTGTGCCGCCATTTGCCCGAAGAAATTCATTTGGCCCGACTGTTTGTCGGACTGCAGGTTCGAACCGTGCTGCATCGCCTTCTCAAGCCCTGCCATCATCTGGGGGCGGCCGCCGCCGAGCTTGTCAAAACCGCCGGCTTTAATGAGGGCCTCGATCACCTGCTTGTTCGCAGCCCGCAGGTCCACGTTCTCACAAAAATGAAACAGGCTGCGGAATTTGCCGACCTTTTGACGCGCGGCGATGATTTGTTCGACGGCCTTCTCGCCGACGCCCTTGACGGCTGCAAGGCCGAAACGTATGACCCCTTTTTCCTCCGCGGCATCGGGGCATCTCTTGTAAAGGGGCGTAAAGTCCACACCGCTTTCGTTGATGTCCGGTGGTAGTATCTCGACACCCATTTCATTGCATTCTGCTATATAGTCGACAACCTTGTCGGTGCTGTCCATTTCGTACGTCAGAAGCGCCGCCATGTATTCGATCGGCCAGTAGGCCTTCATGTACGCGGTCTGGTACGCGATAAAGGCGTAGCGGGTGGAATGGCTTTTGTTGAAGCCGTACCCGGCAAAGCGCTCGACAAGCTCGAAAATCCCGGCTGCCTGAGTCCCGCTCAGGCCTTTTCCTATGCAGCCGGCAATAAATTTCTCTCTGGCCTTTGCGATTACCCTGACCTTTTTCTTGCTTATAGCCTTGATGACCGTATATGCCTCACGCAGTGGGATATCGCCCAGCCGATTACATATCCGCATCACCTGTTCCTGGTAGACCATGATGCCGTAGGTCTCTTCGAGCACCTCTTTCATGATCGGGTGAGGAAGGTCCCACTTCTCCCCGTGCTTGCGGTCGACGTAGTCGGGAATAAGTGTCATCGGTCCGGGGCGATAGAGCGCGTTGGCGGCGATAAGGTCTTCGATACGGTCCGGTCTCATCTTCATCAGCAGATCCTGCATTCCACCGGATTCGAACTGGAAAACGCCTTTTGTTCCGCCGCCGGCAAAAACCTTAAAAACCTCCGGGTCGTCGAAGCTGATTTTCTCCAGATCGATATCCTTGCCGTGAATGTCTTTGACAAGCTGCCTGGCGCGCTCGATGACGCTCAGGGTCTTGAGGCCGAGAAAGTCCATCTTCAACAGGCCTACTTTCTCGACCATTGGCCCTTCGAACTGCGTTACGATATCATCCGAACCGGGCGCTTTGTAAAGCGGCACGAAGCTGGTCAGCGGCTCATCGGCAATAACCAGGCCCGCGGCGTGGACCGACGCGTGACGCGCAAGGCCCTCGAGCTTCTTGGAAATATCGATTACCTCTCTGGTCTGCTCGTTCTGCTCATAAGCCTCTTTTAATTGCGGCTCGGTTTCAAGGGCCCTGTCGAGCGTCATTCCGAGCGACTCCGGCACCAGTTTGGCCAGTCTGTCGGCTTCGCCCAGGGGAACGTTTTTGACACGACAGATATCGCGAATAACTGCTCGGGCCTTCATTGTTCCGAATGTTATTATCTGTGCGACATGACCGTATTTTTGACGAACGTAGTCGATGACCTGGCCCCGGTGCGCTTGGCAGATGTCAATGTCAACGTCGGGCATCTCGTTTCGCTGGGGGTCCATGAATCGCTCGAAGAGCAGGTCGTACCGGATTGGATCGACGTCGCACAGACCGAGGCAGTAGCCGACGAGAGCGCCTACCGCGCTGCCCCTTGCGCCGACCGGAATATTGTTCGCGTGTGCGTAATTACAGAAGTCCCAGACGATAAGAAAGTAGCTTGCAAAGCCTTTCGATTCGATAATGTCCAACTCCCTATCGAGCCTTGTTTTGATCTGGTCGGTTATCCGGCCGTAGAGCTTCTCGGCATTCTTATAGCACAGACGGGTCAAAAACTGCTCTGGAGTCGAGCCGTCCGCGGGACTGAAACCTGGGGCATGCCGCGTCTTCAAGTCGATCTCTGCGTTGCACCGCCGGCCAATCGCCACCGTGTTATCACATGCTTCGGGAACATCTGCAAAAAAACCGCGCATTTGCTCGGGGCTTTTTAGATAAACATCCCGTGGATAGATCATCCTCTGCGGGTCATCGGCGACCTTGCCGGTGCTTATGCAGCAAAGACAATTGTGCGCTTCGTAATCATCGGCCTCGAGAAAATGCACGTCGTTGGTCGCCACCAGTCCCAGTCCGACCTTGCCGGCAAGGTCGATCAAGGCTTTTCGAACTTCGGCGTCCTCGGTCTCATGACTTTGTATTTCGATGAAGAATCTGTCGGGTGCGAATATCTCTGCATAATTTTCGGCTGACGCCACCGCCGCCTTCTCCTCGCCCCGAGCTAACAGAGACGCCAGCTCGCCCTTCAGACACGCCGAAGTTGCAATCAGGCCTTCATTTAATTCTGCAAGAACCTCCTTGTCGATTCTCGGCCTGTAGTAGAATCCCTCGGTATAACCGACACTTGCCAGCTTCAGCAGATTCTTGTATCCGGTGTTATTCTCGGCCAGCAGTATAAGGTGATACGCTGCGTCCGCGATCGAGCTTTTCTGCCTGTCAAACCTGCTGTCAGGGGCAACGTAGGCTTCTATGCCAAGAATCGGCTTGATATTGGCGTCCAGGGCTTTGGTGTAGAACTCGACCGCGCCGAACATGTTGCCATGGTCTGTCACCGCCACCGAATCCATCCCCAGCGCGGCGCAGCGGTCAAACAGCTTCCCAAAAGTAATCGCGCCATCCAAAAGCGAATATTGACTATGAAGATGAAGGTGCGTAAATCCCTTATCTGCCATAATTTAAGCCATCCATAAAAGTAGTGTCACCAACTTGCCGGGTGAAAACCGGATTTTAGTCTTTGCCACCGTCTCAAACAAGGAAAAAAGTCGTATCCAACAAATTGACAAGCCGGCGTGGCGTATAACCAATTCGATTTCTTCGGGCGATAACTCAAGCCGGATAATGAAACGGACGATTATTCTCTTATTGTAAGAAGCATGGGCAGGACCGGTCGCGGAGGCCGAGTCGCGGGGATTTACCTTACAGGGTGGGTCATCCGATATCTGGCGCCTTGCTTTCTGATGTGACTGTCCATAAATGGGTGGAAAGACTCCGGACAATCCTTTGTTCAATACTTTGCAGAGAGGTCCTGAAAAGGGAGATGACAAAATGGCAAAAGTAACGAGAGAAATGGTCGAGAAGACCGGAATCGACATTGACGAACTGTTGAGCCTGCTGGTAAAGAACGCTGCTGCAGAGTTGACGACATTTTATTATTATACAATTCTGCGGGTCAATCTGATCGGCCTGGAAGGCGAGGGAATCAAAGAGATCGCCGAAACCGCCAGGATTGAGGACCGAAACCACTTTGAAGCCCTGGTTCCCCGCATCTATGAGCTTGGCGGCGAGTTGCCCGGTAACATGAAGGTCTTCCACGATATGTCCGCCTGTCCGCCTGCGTCTTTGCCAAAGGACCCAACTGACATCAAAGCAATGTTGACAGTTTTGGTGGCGGCGGAAAGATGCGCGGTGCGCGGCTATACTAAAATCTGCAACATGACAGCTGGCAAAGACCACCGCACCTACGCCTTGTCCCAGGCGATCCTTAACGAGGAAATCGAACACGAATCGTGGTTCTCGGAGTTTCTCGGCGAAGGTCCGTCCGGTCATTACTTGCGCAGGGGCGAAACATCTCCATTTGTCAGCAGCTTCATGAGGTAGACAAAAGGTGCAAATGGGCCGCTCAGGTTCAAGGTAGCGCAGGTGTCGCTATTATTTCATAAAAAATGTACGCTGAAAAACTCAGGAGCGTTTACCGGTGTGCAGCGGTAGACTTAGAGCCTATCCGAATAACCGGCGCGCAACAGGTCGGATATGGTTGTTTCTGGTGGTGGACAATGCCAGTGGCATTCTCTGCTTTTCTACCTGCCGACAACGGCTGGGGTGTGCGAGAAGCTGCTACTGCGGGCATTCGGCCCAATAGTAACTCGATTTGTGCACCAGTAGTATGCTTACAAGCTCACTGAGATCGACCGGTGATATCCAACCGTCGTCAGTCAGGTCAGCGCACGAGCCTGGCAGGGCCTCCACCGTATAGTGGTTGTCCGAATGCGGAAGCAGTTTGCTTATCAGTCCTCCCACGTCAATCGGCGACCACCACCCGTCACGGTTCAAATCGCCGGGGCATGGGCATTCACATGCGTCACCAACACCGTCGCCGTCGGTGTCGCTC
>Ga0180437_10007835_pt1 | contig 13770 bp, 10 predicted proteins | sample SS_ome_4_FD_132410 | JGI IMG/M metagenome (GOLD analysis project Ga0180437, IMG submission 132410) | Hypersaline lake sediment archaeal communities from the Salton Sea, California, USA - SS_3_D_1 metaG | ecosystem: Environmental > Aquatic > Non-marine Saline and Alkaline > Hypersaline >...
ATCTCACCGGCTCTCCCAGGGAAGAAAAATATTCAGCAATCCTTGAAGATTTTTTCACACTTTTCCGAGCGATCTTTTTTAATTCAGTCTCCCCTGGAAAGAAATGCTCTACAGTATACCGCTCCCCCTGCGGGAGGTACAGCAGCACCGATTTCCCTCTCCCCTGCCTGAGTAACTCTTCGGAAAGCTCGCTGATAAAGACGGTGTATCCCTTTGCGTGTACAACATCGTCGAAGAATTGAAGAATCTGTATCGAATCACGTTTCTGGGTGTACTCATTCAGGAGTTCGGAAGCAGTCTTTGCTGGGGCCTCAGATGGTTTTTCCTCAGGGGGCTTTGCCTTCTCTTCGGCTTCTTCTTCCAAAGGTTTCTCCAGCGGGAAACCTTCCGCTGTGGGAGCTTCCTCTCTGGAGAGCGCCGCAGGTTCGCGCTCAGTCAGTTCCTCTTTTTCAAAGCCACGGTCCTCTTCTCTCACAACTGCTTTTTGAGTAATCTCCGCAGCCTGCATTCGATCCGCGCGGGCAAGAAGCCCCCCTCCACCGAGTTCCCGCTCGCCTTCCGGAAGCCCTGTCGGAAATCCGGCAGGTGCCTCTTCACTCACCTCCCCAGCCGGTTCAATGGCCTCTTCCATGGCAGCTTTCTCCTCCGCTTCTGCTGTCGCTTCACCTGCAGCAGGAGTAGCCTTTTTCAGAAGAGTGTCCGGTGTTTCTTGTGGAGCGATGAAGGATGATGCTCTCTCGAGAAGCCCCTCAGTGGTCCCGCGCTCCTGCACGGAAGGCCCCACGGCCAATGCTCTCTCGAGCAGACCCATACCCTTTCTGTCGGATGGCTCTGTCTCCTCTCGCTCCTCAGATGTTTCTTCCGCTTCGATGCTTCCCTGCGAAACCTCCTGCTCCCTGGCGTCTGCATACTCAAGCGCTCTGCTCAGGAGTCCGCCCTTTGCCCCCCTATCCTGTTTCCTTTTCCTGAATGAGAGAGTTCTACTCAGTAATCCCATATTCTCCTCTTTCGGTTCTTTGGTTTCCTCCCCTAAATTATCGGACATTCACTCTAATTGATAATACAGTTGCAATTCCGATTCGACAAATCCAATTCTCAATGCATAATAGTATCATTATGATACGTTCTAGTGGTAATTATGATACATATTGTCAAAATGAACCATTTTCGCTTCGTTTCCTGCTGCAACCCCACAGGTAATTTGCTTTATCTCTTTATAATTCATTAATTATGAAGATTTAATAAATTGGCACGTGAAATGCATTAATATAAGTGAAACAAAATCCTAAGGGAGGTGACAGTATGAACCTTATTAAATATCGGCCAAACAGAATGCTCAGCCTCATCGACAATTCCTGGGACAGGTTTTTCGATTCATTCTTCGAGGACTTGCCATTCACAGGAACGAAGAGCCCTCTGGTTGACATAAAGGAGAGCGACAGCGGGTACAAGATGGAAGTCGAGCTTCCCGGGCTTACGGACAAGGACATCGAATTGAAGGTGGAGGGAAATCTCCTGACACTGTCCTCAAAGAAGAACGAGGAGAAAGAAGAGAAAAAGAACGACTATGTGCTCAGGGAAAGAAGGAGCTTCAGCTTCAGCAGGTCCTTTGTGCTTCCCGAGAATGTGAATGTCGATAAGATCAGCGCTGAGTTCAAGAACGGTCTTCTCACCCTTGATGTGCCGAAAGCCGAGAAGGTAAAGCCTAAGATGCTTGAAATCAAGGTAAAGTAAGGAAGACAGAATTAAGAAGAATTAAAACTCCCCGGGGTCTCAAACACCCCGGGGGTTTTTTTTATACCCTTTTTCCCCGGCTGTGAAGGGAGAATTCTCACCAAAAGGCAGAGTGTTACCTCAACCCCCACCCGCGCGCCCGAATATTTCGGGCAATCTCCTCGTGAACGATGTTCGCCTCTTTTTCAGTGAGAGTCCTGTCATTGCTCCTGTAGAACAGGTTGAAGGCAAGGCTTTTTTTTCCTTCTTCGAGAGGTCTCCCCCTGTAGATGTCGAAGAGCTGTGCACCCTCGAAGATCGACGGATCGGAGCAGCTTCCCTCACGCTTGTGTGAGAGAATAAATTCACCGACCTCCTGCACCTGCACTCCTTCATCCACCACAACCGCAATGGCGAGCGTCACACGCGGATATCTGGGAAGTCTGCTGTACTTCATTCTCTCTTCAGCATCCAGCACCTCTCTCAGGAGCATCTGGACATCGATACAGAAGAGCGCGACACGTTTTTCTTTGAAATCTATTCCCGTTTCCTTCAGAATCTTCGGGTTCAGCTCCGCGATTATGCCGAATGCGTTTTTCCCGTTCACCATGAGTGCCCTTCTTCCCGGGTGGTACAGGCTCATATTGCCAAGACTGGGCAGATCAATGGCGGGTTCATACCCGCCTATCTTCTCAAAATCCTCGAAGACAGCACCGCTCAGATGCAGTGTGTTGAGGAGAAGCTCGAGCTTTCCCTTGACAACAAAAAAAACCGGCCGTTCCTGCTCGTTTCTGAGTACGAGACCTGCCGCCATCTGCCGCTCATCCGGAAGACCTCCCCTGCGATTCTCTTGGGGGATGTACACCGAGCCCACCTCGAAAAGAGAAAATTCATCTCTGTAGGCAAGGTTCCTCTCAATGAGCGCGTAGAGGCCAGGAATGAGGCTCCTGCGGAGCCGCGACATACTTCTACTCACCGGATTCTTCAGAGTGAGAAAGCGTGTACCCTCCGGATAGAAGCGGTCCAGAACGGAATCCTCCTGGAAGGAGTAGGTGTATGATTCTGTCATAGAAAGAGCCCCTGCAAAGAGGCGTTTGATCCTTCGTATGAAGTGTACCATCTCGTCCCTGTGGGGAGGGTCACTGTGTATCCTGGGGAGGACCGGACTGATATTTCCGTACCCGTAGATTCTTCCCACCTCTTCCACAAGATCCTGGGGGATGGCCACATCCTTCGTAGCCCTGAAGGAAGGCACAACGACCGTGAAGTTGTTGGAGTTTTTCTCGCTGACCTGGAACTGGAGCGCACTGAGGATGTCCCTGATTCTTTTCTTTGGGACTTCCGTCCCGAGCAGTCTTGAAACCCAGTCCACGTTGAGCGCGATCTCTATCTTTTTCTTCCTTGTAGAATTCGCATCGATAAAGGGAGACAGGATCTCGGCACCCGGAAGCTCCTCTCTGATCTTGCAGACAGACCCAACAATGCCGAGCAATGTAAGCTCTGGATCAATGCTCTTTTCGAACCTGTTCGATGCCTCGGTCCGGAGCCCCAGACGGACCGCTGTTCTCCTGATGCTCACAGGATCAAAATTCGCCGCCTCGATGATTATTGTCTCTGTCAGATCGCTTATTTCCGAGTTCAGTCCCCCCATCACGCCGGCCACTGCAACAGCCTTTTCCGGATCAGTGATAAGCAGCGTCTCGGAGGTGAGCGTTCTCTCGAGCCCGTCGAGTGTGGTAAACCGCTCACCTTCCCTGGCCCTGCGAACGATGATTCTTCCCCCCGCAATCTGGGTTGCATCGAATGCGTGGAGAGGCTGTCCGATTTCGAGCATCACGTAATTGGTCACATCGACGATGTTGCATATCGGTCTCACGCCCAGGGTATACAGGCGTCTCCTCAGCAGGTAGGTGGACTTGGATACATGGATGCCTCCCACCACGATTGCCGAATACCGCGGGCAGAGGGTCTTGTCCTCTATTTTAACCTCTACCACCTGGTCTCCCGAAGCCTTGAGGACCCCATCCACAAGCGACTGCCCGTACACCGGTTTTAGCGCTCTCCCGTAGATCGCTGCAAGCTCCCGCGCAAAGCCGTAGTGTCCCCAGAGATCCGGCCTGTTCGTGATGCTCTTGTTGTCGATATCGATGATGTAGTCTCTGGTGGGAAACAGGGATGTGACGGGTTTTCCTGCTTCGAGTCCTCGCACTTTCTCCTCATCCAGGATCCACAAGCCGGAGTGATCCTCACTCACGCCAAGTTCCTTCTCAGAGCACACGACACCGTTGGAATCCACACCCCTCAGCTTTGCCTTCTCAACCCTGAACCCGCCTGGAAGCACAGCCCCTCGCAGCGCCACAGGGACGAAACTGTTTTGTCTGGTATTCGGGGCTCCGCTCACTATGTCAAGTACCGCATCACCCACGTCGACCCTGGCAACAAAGAGGTGGTCCGAGTTTGGGTGCGGTTTCACCTGGACAATCTTCCCCACCACGACATTTTTCAGCTCCTCCCCCACCTCCTCGATTTCCTCTATCTCCGAGGTCGACATGGTGAGCTGAAGGGCAATCTCTGCGGGTTCGATGTCCTCGATCTCCACAAATTCGGATAGCCAGTTATAAGAAAGCTTCATGATAGTCGTCCTTGCTGTTTAGGACAGCAATCAAAGCAAATGAAAATGGTCCTTTATTCTCGTGCTCTCTTCTTACACGACTGGCACCTCGGGGCCTGTGCCGAGCACGTCCGGATGATGTTCTATCGATCTCCTAAGGAGCCCGTTTTCATAATAGCGTCAAATCTATTACAATTGAAATGCACAATCAAGGAATTTAACGGCGAGCCGGGACACGAGTAAATTGACGCGATTTCATGATTCTTCTCTGAATCCCCTTCGCAGGTCTGAAAAAGTGGTGTCTCAGATCATATCTCCCGGATTGAGAATTCTCCCGGGATCGATTGCCAGTTTGATGGCGCGCATCTGTTCGATGTGCTGTTCGGGATACTGGATGAGAAGGTACTCCTTCTTGAGCTTCCCGATGCCGTGTTCTGCGGATACGGACCCGCCGAGAGAGACCGCTTTCTGGGCAAACTTTTTATACAGAGCCTTCGCCCTCGCGAGCTCCTCATCGGACTCGGGAATTATGTTCACATGAAGGTGATTGTTGCCGATATGCCCGAAAATAACAGTGCGAAGCTGTTCCTGCCTGAGCTGCTGCCGGTAAAAATGCACCATTTCCTCAAGGGCATTATCCGGAACAGCCATGTCAGTACCCACCTTGTGGATTCGCGGATTTTTCAGCTTTTTCTGCGCAATGATCATGTTCACCCGCTCGGGGAGTGAGTGCCGAAAGACTTTGAGCCTCAGCAGATCCCGCTTCTCCATTGCTCCCCAACAGATCGAAGGGTCACCGCTGCACTCCTGTATAAGCCTCCTCCACCCTGCAAAGACCTGACTGAATCCATCCTCCTGACCTGACCTGAGAGCGGACTCGAAATATACCGCAGCGCCGAAATCCGGGATTGCGGGAATTTCAGATGTCGGCCCCTGGCTCACTCTCACCTCTTCCAGCATCAAAAGCGCATCGCTGTCGAAGTACTCCAGCGCAAGGGGGCTCATACCCCCACTGCGTGCGCGCTCCACGAAGCTCAGTGAAGCGTCTTCTGCTGGAAAGAAGGCCACGCCGCTCGCAAATCCGGATGGTTCCTGAAGGAGGCGTACCGTTACCGTGGCGATTATCCCGAGTATCCCCTCGCTTCCTATGAAGAGATCGATGAGATCCATCCCTTTTCTCGAGTACAGCCCTGCAGAGTGTTTGGTATCCGGGACTTCATAGGTAGGGGCAGGAATGATGAGCGGGCTCCCCCCTTCCCGGGCAATCCGGAAGACACCCCCTTCTGCGTGCAGTTCCCCACGTCGTATTCTGAGCAGGTTCCCTTCGGGAAGGACGATCTCAAGTCCCACCACGTACTCTCTCGTGGGTCCGTAGAATAAGGTTCTGGCACCCGAGGCATTCGTGGCCACGGTTCCCCCGAGTGTTGCCGTGGTTTCGGTGGGGTCGGGAGGATAGAAGTAGGAGATTTTGCTTGACCGGAGCTCCTGAGCTGCGTCTCCTTCCAGGGGAAAATCCTTTGACTTCAGACGCGCAGAGAGATCGCTCAGTCGAAGACCGCACTCCGACCTCAGCTCGAACCGCTCAGCGAAGCGATCTATTGAGAGCATTCTATTCATCTTTTCGAGAGAGACCACGTACCCCCCCGAACCAGGCACTGCGCCGGCACAGATCCCTGTTCGGGCTCCTGATACGGTAACCGGCACCGCTCTCTCGGCTGCCTCCCGCAGGACAGCACAGATATGCTCGATGGACCGAGGAAAAAATATGGCGCTTACTTCAGCGGCATGCACATTGGACTCGTCTTTCAAATAGTCCTGGTACTCTCCTGCAATTGCCTTTGTGTCTCGAACCGCCTTCATTCCATCACTCTGCGGCTCGACTCTATACACTCCTGTTTCCACTGGGTCCACCTTTCGGGAGTGCCTCGATAATTGCCGGAATTATGTCGTAGAGATCGCCAATAATCCCGTAATCGGCGATCTCGAAAATGGGGGCCTCAGGGTCCTCGTTTATGGCAATGATCATCTCAGCGCCCTTCATGCCCGTAATGTGCTGCACCGCACCCGAAATTCCACATGCAAGGTAGAGCTTTGGGTTGACGGTGTGCCCTGTCTGCCCTACCTGGTGGACGGGGCTTATCCATCCGAGGTCTACCGCACCCCTGGAAGCACCGGTCATTCCGCCGAGAGAGTCTGCCAGGGTGTGCAGGAGCTCGAATCCCTCCGGCTTCCCGAGTCCCCTGCCTCCGGCAACGATGATGTCAGCCTGGGTGATATCCGTCTTTTCGTCCTCAACCACACGCTCGAGCAGCTCCGCCGACCTTTTCAGCAAAGGGCTGTAGCTCCTGCATCTGATCACCGGTTTCTTCGCATTCTCTACCTTCGCCATCTTGAAAACGTGGGGCCGTACTGTCGCCATTTGCGGTTTTGATTGTGCGCACTCTATGACTGCAAGGATGTTTCCTCCGAAGGCGGGACGGGTCTGGAGCAACAATTTTCTATCACGGTCAATATCCAGCTCTGTGCAGTCTGCAGTGAGACCGGTCCTGAGCCGAACCGCGAGAAGGGGCATCAGGGTTCTTCCGAAGGCGGTTGCCCCGGCCAGAATAATGGAGGGTTTTTCCTCACCCACCGCCATGCAAAGAGCTTCTGCATAAAGATCAAAAGAGGCAGGGTTCTCCTCCATCGTTCTCACCTCGAGAATCTCCTGCGCACCGAAAAGGGAGAGAACATGTTCATCACCTTCCCCAATCGCTCCCGGTATCACCGCCACCAGCGTCTCCTGCAGGTCAGCGCACAATTCCCTCCCCTTTGTCAGAAGCTCAAGTGTGACAGGATGAACTTCCTCTTTCTTTTTCTCGATGATAACCCACAGACTCACCCAGGTCTCCCGTTCCAGTGATGTGTGATAACGTCTGCTTTGGGTTCGAACCTTTCGCACCTCAGTCATGAAGGGGCAGTGCGTGTGAAAAGAAGGGTTCAAAGGACAAGAAGTCCCTTTTCCCTGATCAGTTCGACAAACCCGCGCCCCTTCTCCTCGAGGCTCCCGTCAAGGTATTCTACCCGGGAGCGCTGTTTCGGGGTAAATATCTTTTTCACGCGGGTGGGAGAGCCCTTCAGGCCGCATCGCCCCTCCTCCGCACCTATATCCTGCAATCCGTATTTCAGGATTTTTCGATTGAAAGAGCCGATGATGCGGTCGATCGAAGGCATTCGTAGACGATTCGCCGCCTTCACCACGCTTATGACCAGGGGAAAATCCGACCGAAGGATCTCCTTCCCGTTGTCGAGCATTCTCTCCACCACGATGTATGTGTCGGCTGCTTCGATTACCCCGCTCACAAAGGTAATCAGTGGCAGATCCAATAACCCCGCAACCTCCGGTCCGACCTGAGCCGTATCCCCGTCGATCGCCTGTTTTCCGAAAATGAGCAGGTCGAAGTTCCCGATTCTTTCGATTCCCTTGCTCAACGTGTAGGAGGTAGCCAGGGTATCGGCACCCGAAAAACTCGCATCTGTGAGCAGAATACCGCTGTCAGCTCCGAGGGAGAGCGCGTCCCGCAGCATGCACTCAGAATCAGGTATCCCCATGGTGAGGACGGTAACACTTCCACCGAGGGTCTCCTTTAATTCCAGCGCCATCTCCAGACCGCTCTCATCAAAGGGATTCGTGATAGCCGGAACCCCTTTCCGTATCAGCGTTCCCCTCTCGGGGTCGATCCGCACCTTTTGGGTGTCTGGAACCTGTTTCATGCATACGATGATGTTCATGAGGACTTTCGCCTTCGCCTATCACGTAAAAATAATGTATTTATCTCCGGAAGGAAAAATATATATACTATCAAGAACTCGTAATGGGGCAAAGCCGCATTCTTGATTGAAAGGATTTTCCTGCCTCCATGGCAAGAAAATCAGGATTACGGTGCATAACCAGCCGGAGAGGGAAGATGGATACAGAAAAGGTAAAACAGCTCATAGAGGACAAAGACAGGCTCCTCAGTCAGTTTCAGATGCACGTTCTCGAGCTGCAAGAAGGCTACTCTGTGGTGCACATGAAGGTGACCGAAGAGCATCTGAACGCCGCGGGCTCCTGTCACGGCGGGGTGATATTCTCACTGGCAGATGTCGCCTTCGCCCTCGCATGCAACAGTCACGGAACCCTGGCTGTTGCCCTCGACATGAGCATAAGCTTTCTCAGGTCTGTGCATGCGGGCAATGAGATCACCGCACGCTGCTCTGAACGATACAGGGGGAAGAGTACCGGAAGCTACACCATCGAGGTGACGGATGTAAGTCAAAACCTGATCGCACTTCTCAAGGCGACCGCGTTCCGCAAGGACACCCCCCTCTCGCACATTTCCTAATGTCCCCTGGCGCTTGATTCGATATTTTGAGTGAGACAGGTTCTGATTCCGATTGAAGCATATCGGACGAAAGAGGTACGGACAGATGAATAAAACTATTCTCATAATAGGAGCGGGAATACTCCAGGCACCTGCCATTCGAATAGCCCGCGAGATGGGTCTCTTCACGGCGGTAACTGATCTCAACCCCAATGCGTACGGCATGAAGTTTGCTGACTTTCCGATTGTCATGAGCACGAGGGACGTCGACGGCACCGTACGCGTGGCCAAGGATTTCGTTACGAGGCACAGGAGCATCGATGGCGTGATCACCGTTGGCACCGACGCCTCTCTTACCGTAGCAGCCGTGCAGCACGCGCTCGACCTTCCCGGAAACCGCATCGATGTCGCAGAGGCGACTACGAACAAGATAAAGATGCGGAAGCGCCTTCAGGAGGGAGGAGTACCGGAACCTGTGTTTTTTCCGTGCTGGACCTACGACGATGCGATCGAATCGGCAAAGAAACTCGGGTATCCCTTTGTCATCAAACCAGCGGACAATATGGGTGCACGCGGCGTCATGAAAGTGAAAGGTCCGGAGGTCATCCGATTCGCCTATGAACGGGCAAAAAACGCCTCTCCCAGAGGTGAGATCATCTGTGAAGAGTTCATGGATGGGCCCGAGCTCAGCATCGATGCGCTTGTGTGGGATGGAAAAATATACATCACCGGTGTGGCAGATCGTATCATCGAATTCCCACCCTATTTCGTGGAGACAGGCCACATCATGCCCACGAGCCTTGAAGTGGATTCGGTTGCAGAGGGCATCACGGTGTTCGAACAGGGTATCAGGGCACTGGGAATCGAGATCGGAGCAGCCAAGGGGGACATAAAGCTCACCTCTTCAGGGGCAATGGTTGGAGAAATCGCGTCGCGGCTTTCAGGAGGGTTCATGTCTGCCTACACCTACCCTTACTCCACAGGGGTGAACCTTATCCAGTCAGCCATCAACATTGCGATGAATACCCCCCCCGGAGACCTCGAAGAAAAGTTACAAAGAGTATCTGTGGAGAGGGCTATCATTCCGGGAAGCGGGATCGTGCAGGCGATTGAAGGAATCGAGGAGGCAATGTCAGTAACCGGGGTAAAAAACGTGTTTGTCACCTGCGAAGTCGGCGAGACGGTGCACATTCCTACCAGCAATGTGGAAAAGTGCGGAAACGTCATTGCAGTGGGCGCCACAAGGGAGGAAGCGCTCAACGCGGCAAACCTGGGAGTAAAGGCGGTGCGCATCAGGCTTGGCACGGAGGGTGAGCTCAATGAAGGACTGATACGCAAGAATGCGCTTCAGAAACTCGCTGGTGTGTGCTCCGTCTGCAGGGTCTGCGACGGGATCGAATGCGCGGGCTGGTTTCCTGGAATAGGCTCCAGGGGGATGGGGAGCGGATTTCAGAGGAGCCTCAGATTCCTGCGTGAGTATGTCATCATGCCCGACATCCTGAAAAGCAGAGACAATCTGAACTCCGGAAGCACGCTCTTCGGCATACCGCTTGACCTCCCGGTGATTGCAGCCCCCATTTCAAATGTGAAGATGAATCTCAAGGGTTTCTGCGGTGAGGAGGAGTTCAACAGGCTCATGCTCAACGGAGCGAGAAAGGCAGGCAGCATCGGGTGTGTCTCCCAGATGGAGATGGAACTGAAGGAAGAGAGAATAGAGTATGTGATAAAGCCGCTGAGCGACGTATACGGACACGGAATACCCTTTTTCAACCCCGGACACGGTGAAACCGTCACCCTCGGGAACATCGAAAAAGCCTTCTCCTGCGGCGTCAAGGTCATTGGATTGTCCCTGGACATGAGGGACAGCACAGGTGCGGCACTGATAAATGAGCGAAGGCTTGCAGCGCTCGTAAAAAACTCACCGGTTCCTGTTCTCCTAAAAGGCATTCTCACCAGGAAAAACGCCCTGCAGGCGGTGGAAGCAGGGGTGAAGGGGCTTGTGCTCTCAAACAGGGGAGGACGGATACTCGAGTATCTTCCTTCCGGCATTGAGGTTCTCAAGGGCATCAAGGAAGCGGTGGGAGAGAGCGCCCTGATCATGGTGGACGGAGGAATACGAACTGGTGAAGACGTCTTCAAGGCCCTCTGCCTTGGTGCTGACCTTGTTCTCATCGGAAGGCCGCTCGTGATTGCGCTCGCAGGGGCCCAGGAGAAGGGTATTGAGTACGTTTTCGGCAGGATAGGGGAACAGCTGCGCGCGGCAATGGCAATTGCTGGCGTAAAAACGATAAAGGACATATCTGACTCCATGATACATCGTATGAATGGTCCTTTCTCTTAACCCCTCCGCCAGGCAGGACGAAAGCTTCGTCCCTGAAAATCACGGCTGCACCCTGCCTGAAGCGTACGGATAACTGTTTTCATTTTCATAAAAAATTATTAACATCTGATGAGGAGGTGATCCGGAGGAGGTGATCTGAATGAAGAATATCATACTGTCTTTGCTGGTTTTCTTTGGAGGATTTCAGCTTGCACACACCCAGGACATCGATCTCTTGATCCTTGCCCCAAAATCGACCGCTTCTAGCCCTTTTTTCCTCCTCGCTGAAGAGGATGCGGTGGAGGGCTTTGATATCAGTGTCGATGTGTTCATCAATCATCCGCAGGCCATGATACGGCTCTACAGGGGTGAATCTGATCTTCTCTTCACCGGAACGAGCACCGGATGGGAAAACCGCCTCAGCGGCGGAATCCTTGTCATGATAAACACCGGTGTGTGGGGGGTGTCGTACCTGATGGGTACGGACAGAGGCATCGACGATTTCTCAGATCTTGCAGGAAAAACAATCGCTTTGCCCTTCCCGGGGTCTCCTCTGGACTTTCAAACACGCTACATTCTCACAAAAAAAGGTTTGGATCCCGGAAAAGATCTCTCCATCAGCTACTCTCCATTCCCGCAGTCCGTTGCAAAGATAATGAACGGACAGCTCGATGTCGCCCCCCTTCCGGAACCGCTTGCCACATTCACCCAGCGGAACAACAGGTTTTTCCGGCTTGTCGATTACCGGGATGCGTGGGCCCAGGTGGCAGGTGGGCAGAGACGATCGCCACAGGTGAGCCTGTTCACTACAGAACAGTTCTCTCGGGAAAATTCAGTGCTGCTTGAGAAACTCGTCGCCGAATGGAGAAAAAAAACCATCGAACTGGGAGAAGACCCGGTACGTGCTGCCCGAATCTCAGCCCCGTATCTCGAGATGCCCTTGGATATAATCGAAGAGGCAATCAGGAACACGGAGTATCATCTCCCCACCTGCAGGCAGAACAGACTGCTTGTGCTCGAATACTATCACACGGTACGTGACTATCTCCCTGAAAAGAGGGGTGAGCTCGATGAGGGATTCTTCTTTCTGCCTGATCAGGAGGAGTAGTGAGGGCGGGCTTCAGGCGTTCATCTCTCTTTTCCCTTCTGGGAGTCGGTCTGCTCGCAGGAATGTGGGTGGCTCTTTCACTCCACGCGGGTCCCTCCATCATTCCACCGCCATGGCGTGTGCTCTTCGATACCGCGCTTCTTCTGAGCCGTTCCCACACCTGGGTACAAATATTCATTACCCTGGGCAGAGTTGCTTTGGGGTTTTTCTTTGCCTTTGTTTTGGGAACACTCGTGGGCATTATCACCGGAAGAAACACATCACTGGAGGCCATGTTCAAACCGGTAATTCTCTTCCTTCAGGGAATCCCACCTCTCCTCTGGGCGATTCCTCTCATCCTCCTGTTCGGCATTGGACATCTCTCTCCAATTCTCGTGATTACGCTCATCTGCTTTCCCCTTGTGGCGTTGAATGTTTCGCATGGAATGAAGACGGTACCCACTGAACTTGAAGAGATGATGGAGGTATTCGCCCCCGGCATATACCCGAAGATGAGGGAGCTTTTCATTCCCCATCTCAAGCCATTCTTCTCCGCATCTCTCAAGCTCGGAGTGAGTCTCGGCATCAAGGCCTCCGTAATCGGGGAGTATTTCGGAGCAAACAACGGTATCGGCTTTCAGATCCAGGCGGCCTACCAGTCGCTTCAGATACGGGAGCTCTTTGCATGGGGCGTCCTTTTGATCATTCTTATTCTGCTCGAATCGAAATTCCTCTCTCTGAGCGAAAAAACAAAAGGCAGCGCTCCAGCACCGAACCGGACCAGACCAGTCCACGAACCGTTCACCGTGCACCCCTCTGTGAGTGCTTTCCAGGGGCTTTTTTCCACAGAAACCGACCGACTCAAGCTCATTCTCAGGGGAGTCTGCTTCTCCTATCAGAGCCGGGATACGGATGACCGTATGCTCCTGGAGGACATCAATATAACCGTCCCAGCTGGCAGCGTTGCGGTGGTGTGGGGCGAATCAGGGGTGGGAAAAACAACTCTTTTGAAACTTGCGGCAGGAATACTCAGCCCGAACAGTGGTGAGCTGCATCGTCCGGAAAAAGTCGGTTTCGTCTTTCAGGACGACAGGCTTCTTCAGTGGAAAACCATTCTCAAAAACCTCACTCTCCCGCTCATCTACCAGGGCTACTCATTGAAAAAGGCATCGAAATATGCTGAGCTTTTCATGTCAGAGTTCGGTCTTGGGGGATGGGAGACGAATCTGCCTGAGGAGCTCTCCGGAGGTATGAAAAAAAGGGCAGCCCTCGTACGATGCTTCATGCGTATTCCTCACCTCATTCTCCTGGATGAACCAATGTCCGGGCTCCATCGCGAGGCACGGAGATATCTCTGGGACCGATTTTTTGCACTGCTTGCAATCTCACCAGTGCCCACAGTCATCGTCACCCATTTCCCTGAGGAGATTTCATCATACCCGAATCTCGCTTTTTACTCGCTCAAGGGGAAACCCGCACACCTTGATGAGTCATGAGCAGCACATTTTTCCATTCCTTGTCAGATTACGTCGGGGCGTTTCAGGTGCCTACATTTTCCAGTTGACTTCAGGGAAAAAATACAGTATCATATGATTGTTAAATAATTAACAAACACTTCTCTTACACAGCGAGACAATAACAGACAACACCACAGCCCGGTGCGCCGTTCAAGGGGTACAAATGAACAAACCTCACA
>Ga0180437_10007836_pt1 | contig 13770 bp, 10 predicted proteins | sample SS_ome_4_FD_132410 | JGI IMG/M metagenome (GOLD analysis project Ga0180437, IMG submission 132410) | Hypersaline lake sediment archaeal communities from the Salton Sea, California, USA - SS_3_D_1 metaG | ecosystem: Environmental > Aquatic > Non-marine Saline and Alkaline > Hypersaline >...
CGCAACGCTGCAAGGCCAACGAGCAGCGCGTGGCAGATCTATAAGCGCCTCGTGGGCTATGCTTGGCAATACCGGGCCCGCCTTCTTGTCTCGTTGTTCTTTGCGGTGGTGGTGGCCGTTTCGTTCACGTCGATTATCCTGAGTGTTGCCGGGGCCGTCCACATTCTTTTCGACGCGCCGGAAAAAGTCCGCGAAACCGTGGCCGAACTCGCCGAAGACCTGCAAGAGAGGCCGGAATTCCTTATCCGGTTTCTACCTTGGGAGCGCGACGAGTTGGGAACCAAGCTCGACGCGTTTGTGTTCGGTCTTCGCGAGGACGACGGGCGCAAGCTACGTGCGTTGGCCGTGGTGTGCGGCGTGGTGCTGTGTCTTGCGGTGCTGGCCGCGGCGGCCCGGTTTATCCAAGAGTATTTCGCGGGGACCATTGGCGCGCGGATTTCCGTGCGGTTGGGCGAAGAGATGTACCGGAACGTGATGCGGTTGTCGCTCCGGTTTTTCGAGCAACATCCGACGGGTGAGATCCTTGCGCGGTTCACGAACGACATCTTCCAGGTAAACCGCGGCCTGGCAGGCGTTTTCGTGAAGCTGATGCGCGAGCCCGTGAAAGTCGGCTTTTTCCTTGCTTTGGCGCTCAGCCAGGACAAGGTTTTGACCCTGGCGGGCCTCTGCGTATTGCCTTTTGTTGGCTACGTGATTATTCGGGTAGGCAGGAAGTTCAAGAAGAGCGTGCGCAGGTCGCTCGAGAAGATCGCGTCCATGGCAAGCGTAGGCGCGGAGACCTTTTCAGGAATCGTCATTGTCAAAGGGTTCTGCATGGAGGAGTACGAGGTCGACCGCACCAAAGGTGAACTGGAAAAACTACGTCGCCACCTGACAAAGATGGTGAAGGCTGACGCCTCGGTTGGCCCGCTTGTCGAAGTAGTGCTTGTCCTTGGCATTCTATTCTTTGTGTTGTTCGCGGCACAGCGGGTTTTCAGCGGCGATCTTCCAGGGGGCAAGCTGGTTGCGCTGGTCGGCGCTTTGGCGTTGATGCTCGATCCCGTGCGGAAACTTACGTCTGTCAACAACATGATCCAGACGAGCGTGGCGAGCGCGGAGCGCGTGTTCGAGTTCATTGACATGGAGCCGGACATCGTCGAGCTGCCCAATGCCGTCGAGTTGCCTCCGCTCGAGCACGCGTTGCGTTTCGAGCATGTACGTTTCTCGTACGACGGCGAGGCAGAAGTGTTGCAGGGAATCGACCTCGAGATCAAGAAAGGCGAGATGGTGGCGCTGGTAGGATTCAGCGGCGCAGGCAAAAGCACCCTCGTCAAACTCATTCCCCGGTTCTACGATGCTACCGAAGGCGATATCACCATCGACGGCACGGACATCCGCGACGTTACGTTTGCGGGCCTCCGCGATCAGATCGGAATCGTCACGCAGGACACGATACTTTTCAACGAGAGCGTCCGCGCCAACATTGCGTTCGGCCGGGCCGCGTACTCTGACGAGCGGATCCGGGGCGCGGCCACGGCGGCCCACGCACACGAGTTCATCGAGCGCCTTCCACAAGGATACGACACGGTTATTGGCGAATCCGGCGGGCTGCTCTCCGGGGGCCAACGCCAACGCCTGGCCATTGCACGGGCCATCATAAAAGATCCGGCCATTCTTATTCTCGATGAAGCGACGTCGAGTCTCGATTCGGAAAGCGAGCAAGCAATCCAAGAGGCCATCGAAAGATTCGTCGTGGGGAGGACGACGATCGTCATTGCACACCGTCTCTCTACCGTGCAACGTGCGGACAGGATACTCGTGATGGACCAGGGACGCATCGTCGAGGAAGGCACGCACCAAGAACTGCTGGCCAAGGACGGCATCTATCGGCGGCTGTATGAAACGCAGTTTGCGGCACGCGAGGAGGCCTGATGCGGCAATGGGCCATCCTGCTGGCAATTGCTGCGTCGGGCTGTTCGCAAGAACACCGGGCCGGTGAGAAGACGGAACCCGTGGCAGCCCCTGTCCCGAGGCGCATTCTGGCGTCGGTGCGCGCCGTTGGCCTCGACGGCACGCCTGTGCCGGGCATCATGCCTATCGCGACCACGGACCCCAACGCCTTTGACGAGCCGTTTGCCAAAGGGCAATTAACCGGGCCGGACGGGCGGAGCGCTATCACGATCGAACCCGGCAGACATACGTACGTACGCGGATGGGACCCGGCACTGAGGAAGTTCGCCAATAACTACGTCGAGCTGTTGCCGGTGTCCGGGAACGCCATTGAAGAAATGGTTTTGGTGATGGTCTCCGGCGCCGCGCTCGAGGCCGCGCTGCTGACGCCTGACGGCGTGCCGGCCGCCAACGTCGAAGTGCGGTTGATGATGGTGCATCCCGCGGAAGGCCCCTGGTGGCCCGCCACGGCCGTGACCGACGCCGACGGCTTGGTGCGATTCGGCGCGGTGCCGGCAGGCAACTTTGCGATACGGCTCGTCGCAGACGACATCGGGGAAATCGAGTTCGCGGAAGTGATGCTGCCGCCGAACGGCACGGTGCAACTCGGCCGCATTGTGTTGGATCAAGCGGGGGAGGACGAAACGCTTGTCGAGTAACGCGCTTGCGGCGACCGATCTCGACAGGCGTCTCGCCCTCCCTCCTGGTGGTGGCCTACTCCGTCCGTTCCGCTCATATCGAACCGGACACAAATGAGTGGAGGGAGCGCTTGCGCAATGCCTGCGCAGTCGTGTCTAGCCCAGAAACCCCCCGAAAATGTTTTCGAAGAACCCTGTGATCAACTCGATGATCGAGCTGAAGAAGTCTTGAATCGCCGTAAGAATATCGGCCATTTTACGTGTTCTCCTTGTTGTGTAACGTATGTTCGCTTCTGTCAAGTCGGTGCACCGCCAACTCATCCTACGATACAAAGCCGGCTCGCTTTCGTTACATGGGAAAACGCCATACACGTCCGCCTCAATAGGCTTTCGAGAAGGGAACGTGTGCGAAGGCTTTGGCTCCGCAGACTTTTCTGCACCCCTGTTGTACTTCGCGCCTCGGCGGTTAGGAACTTTCCTCGGGTGCCAGGGCGCCAACACCGCCAATAGACTACGCTATTCCGCGCGCTTGTTCGTAGGCGGCGATCTTGTCTGCGTGGCGGAGGGTCAGGCCGATCTGGTCCCAGCCGTTGACCATGCGCTCTTTGAGGAACGGATCGATCTCGAACGGGATGCTGCTTCCGTCGGGCTTGACAATCTTTTGATTTGGCAAGTCGACGGTCAGAGTGAAGTTATTCGCGGCGCGGACGTCTGCAAACAGGTCACCGATGGCGTTGTCGGGCAGGCGTATCGGTAACAGGCCGTTGTTGAAACAGTTGTTGTAGAAGATATCGGCGAAGGAGGGCGCCAATATGCAGCGGAACCCGTAGTCTGTAAGCGCCCACGGTGCGTGCTCGCGCGACGACCCGCACCCGAAATTGTCTTTCGTGAGCAAGATGCTGGCGCCGCGATAGCGCGCCGCGTTCAGCTCGAACTCGGGATTCGGTGTCTTGCCGTCCTCGAGGTAGCGCCAGTCATGGAACAGGAAGGCGCCGTAGGCGTCCCGCTCGATCCGTTTAAGGAACTGCTTCGGGATAATCTGGTCCGTGTCCACATTCACCGCGTCGAGCGGCGCCACAATGCCTGTCAATGTCGTAAACGGTTTCATTTCTTTTGCTCCTTGCCCGACACTTAGTATAGGCAACAAGCGGCCGGGGTTTCCATTTGAGCCCCCGGGGCCGGTGGTCCGTCTCTTGGTCTCTGGCATTAGGGCACTTTGGACAATTCTGTAACCCCATCTGCTTGTTGCGGCGTCGGCTGCCTACCTCACATAACCTCGTCATCGCGCCACTATGCCTGCGGTTCTGTTCCTTCTCAGCCTTGTCGTCACTGCGCAGCTGTGGCCATAGAATCGTCTAAAGTGCTCTAGAACGGCTCGACGCGAACGGCGAGGGCGTGGCTTGGCGTGTCTTCGGTGGTGTCCAGGTAGTGGGCCATGAGCGCACACCGATCGGCGTCGATGATGTGGTCGTTGCCCTTGTCGTATACGATCTGGCCGCTTTGGCCGACGGAATACGTGTGGGACGCGTACTGGGCTTCGCGGTCGGGTGAATGCGGGAATAGGATGGTGTGTTCGGCCATTCTACGCTCGATGAGTTCGGTCATGAAGCGTTTCATTTTTCTGCGGTGCGGCGATCCGTCAGGGAGGGGTTCGAGTTCGATGGTTGCGCCGAACTCGAAGGCCTTGACTTTCTCACACCATTCGTCGTTTTGGGCCATCAGGTTGTGGGCGACGGCGCGGCCGTTGTTGCCGCAGTCGATGCCGATGAGGCGGAATTCGTAGGCCGCGTCGAGCCGGGTGATGACGTCCTGCTGTTTTGCATAGTTGACGCCCTCGAGATGAACGCGCAGGACATTGACGAGGTTGGGGCCTTCGACGCGATAGACGACGAACTCGGATGGGTCGCGGGCATAGCCAAGGTCGCAGCCGAGGTAGTAGTCGGCTTTGGGTACGGCAGCGGGCACGGCGAAGTCGTCTTGCTCTTTGAGCGCAATCTCGTGAGCGTCGAGTCCGTCGGAGACGCAGGCAAGATAATCGTCGAGTTGAAACACGGCGTGTGCGGGTGCCCCGTGTTGCCCGAGTACGCGGTGGATGTAGCCGGGTGCATTCTTGCCGCCGTAGAGCCTTGTAAGCTCGGCGTCCTTCTCGGGGGAGAATTCCGGGTTCAGGTTCGAGGGCCAGTTGTATTGTTCGAAGTCCTGCATTTGGGTCATTCGGTAGTAAGTATTCCGTAGCCCGTTGGGAACGCCGTAGACCCATCGCCATCCGTCGCCGTTGAGGGCCTGGAAGAGTTCGGCCCATGCGGTTTCGGTCATTTCTTGCGCTTCGTCGACGATCTGGAAGTCGACGTGCATCCCTTGGAAGTTGACGCCCCGAGGACCTGCGATGCGTCCCCACAGCACGAATCCGTTTGCGAACCGGAAGTACCATGACGGCGAGCGTTTTATCTCGGCGAGGTTCTGGGCGAGGTGCGGGGTGGACTCGAACTTGCGGGCGAGGCGGTGCATGACGGGGAAGAGGTGGTTTTCGCACTGGGTGGCGACGAGCATTTCCTTGTTCGGCCACGCGACGGAGGCCCAGGCGGCGATAATCTCGAGTTCGGCGGTTTTGCCGACGTCGCGGCCGTCGCAATGGACTTTGCGGGGCGCGTACGATTCGAGCGACTCGACTTGGTAGTCGCGTGCTTGCCATGGGTTGCCTTTGCTATTCGCGAGGTAGGCGTTAGCGAATTGCGCGCGATTGTGCACGGCGAGCCACAGGGCGATTCCCTCGGGGGTCATGCCGCGCTTCGCGAGCAGGTTTCGGGCGCGTCGCTGGTTAAACCTCATCTAGTTGCTGTCTGCTCCTTTTGGCTTGGCGGGCGTTTTCTTACGGTTCTGTCTTTTAGCTTCGAACGCTATGGCGTCTTGAAGAACGCCTTGGCCCTTCTTAAGTAGCGGTTGTACGGCGGCGGCCACCCCTTTATCGAGTGGCGTGCCCGCCTTTTTGCAGAATTCTTCGAGTTCTTTCATGGCTTTTCTTGCCCTTTCTCTTGCTTTGGCCGCAGCGTCGACCGCTGGAATGACGGTGGGCGCGGCGCCATTTTTTGCTGGCGCGAGCAGCGAGGGGTTTTCAGCGAACGTCGCCTCGATGCGTCGCGCGACGGTGAGGTTTATGAGTATTTCTTCGACACACAGTACCATTAGGGGCGTGACTTCGACCTGGCATTGCGTGAACCAGCGCTCCATGTCTGTCAAGAACATCTCGGCCACGATCTGTTCTTCGTCCTCGAGCCATTTCGTGTAGTCGAGAATCCAGAGCAAATCCATCTGTGGTGCTGGGTCTTGTCTCATTGTGTGCTCCTACTTATAAAGGCGGTTTGTTGCACTTTCGGGGCGCTCGCGGGGGGAGGCAGGGGGGATGTATAGGACCCGCAGGACTTATGGGACCTATTGCATCTGGGCAAATGAGGAAGCGGCCGTTTTCTGAGCGCAGTCTCCTTGTGCTCGAGGCGGGGGGTGTGTTTATATTGAGGTCGCGGTCATTGAGGGGAGGATTTGGGATGATGGCGCGGGCGGTCGGGGCGAGCCGGAGGCTGTGGGGTTTTGTCCGGGGGGAGGGTGAACGGGTCGGGTTTGCCTGGGGTCCGACGTTGCTTGTGGCGTGGGCCGCGGCGGCTTTAGTGGTTCCTCACTATCACCGTGGCGATTGGGATAGGGATTTCCTTCGCTGGGCGGGCGGCGCGGGTCTTGCGAAGTACTGTATGTACGCGCGCCTCGATCTTTCGTTCTTGTTGCAGTTTTGTGTACCGGTTTTGGGGATCTGGCTTGCGGGCGTAGCGGCGCCGGTTTCTGGTTTACTGCTGCGAAGGAAAGACGCCGAGTGCCCGACGGGATTGGCCTCGTCAGGGCCGGTTGCCGGCCTCTCGTCGTACGGCCTGGGTTTGGGGGACGTGAAGTTCGGCCTTAAAGCGACGTTGACGTTTTATTTGCTGTATGTCCCTTGTTTTATCATCTTCTTCCGTAGTGCGGGCTTTCAGGAATACTACGGCGCGCGGGTCGATACCGCGATGACGTTGCACAAGGCATTGTGTTGGGACATTCCGTCGGTGTTTTTCAGTATGGTTCGGACGGAGTTCTTCTTCCGAGGCCTTCTGTTGTTCGGGTTTAAGCGGCGGTATGGGACCTATGCGGGGGTTTTGGCGTCAATGATCCCCTATGTGTTGGTTCATTTTGGGAAACCTGAAATCGAGACGTTTGGCTCGTTTCCTGTAGGGCTGGCGTTGGCATATTTGGCGGCGCGCACGGGCTCGATTTGGTATGGCGTGCTTCTGCACTGGAGCATCGCGTTGATGCTGAGCGGGCTGCTTTTGGTACTGCAGTGAAAGAGAACAATATCATTGAGGGACGAGGGAAACTGCTCATGGGGAAAAAGGAAGCTTCCCCGAACCCCTTTAAGAAAAACCTCAGTCCATGGATATTATCGATGCGGAGTGAGTAAGGGATGACTTGGGGGCTGATTGTTTTGGGAGGCGTTGACGCGGCGCTGCTGGTTACCGCGGTGGTGATCGCGCGACATGCCGAGGATTTCCGGGTTTGGGAAGTGCTTGCTGTATGCGTGGTTGCCGTTTTGATTCATCTTGTGGGGCTTTATGTGTACAAGGAATCCCTTATCCGTGCGGGGAACGCCGATGCTGTGGGGCGCCTCTCGGTGCTGGTCACGTCGCTGGCCACGGGGGCGCCTGCGGCGGTAGTTTTCGCGCATATTTTCATCTCTGTCGTATCAAGCGCTGCTTCGGAGGTCGGGCTCGGGAAACGGACGGGGGATACGACGCGGCCGGACTTCACGGCCGCCCGGGAGAAGGCGGGGCGCGGGGACGTGGACGGGGCGATTTCGGAATACCGGTTGTGTGCGCGGGCGTATCCGGACGTGCCGGATTCGTTGTTCGGCATAGCCACGTTGCTGGAGATGGAAGGGCGCTATGAGGAAGCCGCAGCGACGTGGCGGGATATCATCGGGAAGTTTCGCGACGACGTGACGACCTGGACGAAGGCGGCGACCAATCTTGCAACGCTGTTTCGGGAATACCTAGACGATCCCGACGCGGCGGATGGTTTGATTGAGGCGATTCGGCAGCGGAATCCTGGTTTCGAGAATAGGCGTGTGGCGCCAGAGAAGAATGGGACGGGGTCGGCGTTGGGCGACTTGGATACGGCACGCGCTATGGCCAAGACGGCCGACGTGGATTCGGCCATCGCGATGTACCGGAAGAGCTTTGCCCGCAATCCAGAGAATCCGCGTCCTTTGTTCGGCGCTGCGACGTTGCTCGAAGTGAACGGGCGGTACGAAGAAGCGGAGGCGTTATTGCGGGAAATCGTCGACACGTTTCGGGGGAATGGTAAAGTATGGGCGGACGCGGCGTATCGGTTGGGTTCGCTTTTCAAATTGTATTTACATGATAGAGAGAAAGCGGAATCGATATTCAAGGAGATTGTGCGGCGTGCGCCGATGTCGAAGGCGGGACGTCTGGCGGGAGAGCAACTAACGGGAGAAGGTGGAGGTGGCGAGGCGTAGGCGGCTTTTCTCGCAAGCGCGTTGAGCTAACTGGGGAAAGTGATTGCCGCGTCGCTCGGGGACTCGCTCCTCGCAATGACGGTGTGGGACAAGATGTCACGCTACGGATCGCCCCGCCCCGGGCGGGATCAGGGGCTCGAAATAACGGTTAGGGTGTCGTGAGCGCGGGGCGTACCCCAACAAGGACTGGCGGTTTTTTGCAGACGGAAGGAAAGGATCCTATGAGTTTTCAAACAGCATGTTGTTATGTGACGCATGACGCGGAGAAGGGGCTGATCGCGATAGGAAATGCACGGATCGAGCGGGTTTTTCAGTACGATCTTAACGAGGGTAAGTTCTTTACGAGCGCTTTCACAGAGAAGTGCACTGGCACGAACTGGGCTGTGAATGCGTTTCATGAGTTCCGTCTGGTGCTGGAGAACGGAAAGGGGCGCGTATGTGTCGCGAACCGTCACAGCGATACCCAGGCGGGCCTGCAATTCGAGGGGTACAGCGTCGAGGACTTGGGAGACGGCGGGAAACGGTTGCGCGTTGACCTGCGCAGTGTCGGGGCGCCGGTGCGGGTGTACGTGTATCAGGAGATTCATCCGGGGTGCGATTGGCTGAGACGGTGGTTGGCCGTTGAAAATGCTGGCGATACGGTTCTGGTCGTGACGCAATACGACCCGGAGATGATGGGGGCGCCGTGGGGGCTTAGGGCTTTTTATTTCAATTCGTGGCGGTGGGGCAGCAAATCGTTTGTGCCGGATGAAGGCACTCGGGGAGGGATGGGAATTCATTCCGTTGACGTATCGGATCGCATCGTGGCGCCGTCGACCGTCGGCACCGATTCGCCGCTGGTGCTGACGGATGGCCAGGAGAAGGCGTTTCTGTGGTTTCTTCCGGAAGTCCCCATCAAGGGCGCAACGGTGTGTGGGGTCGGTGAGCCGTGGTTGGGTACGGAGAACGTTTGGGATCGGACGGTTGAGCCGGGGGAAACGGTGGAGTTCTCGGCGGGGGCGGTCATGGGGGTGGGCGCCGGGGACCGCCGGGCCGGATTCCATAGTTTCCGGAAGTATCTCGAAGAGTGGGTTGTGCGAGACAACATGGGGCATGAGAAGGCGGCGTTGGTCTTCAATAGTTGGTACGGTCTTGGTTATTCAGACGTGGAACCGTGCGAGGCAAGTTGTCTGAAGCAGATCGACGCTTGTGGGGACGTGGGGTTCGAGATGTACGTCTTGGATGCGGGCTGGCACGGACATTTTGGCGACTGGGACGTGGATGAGAAGCGGTTCCCTCGTGGGTTGAAGGTTGTTGCCGATTACTGCCATGAGCACGGCCTCAAGTTCGGGCTGTGGATCGACAGCCGGATTGCGTGTACGTGCAGCCGGACGCACATCGAGCATGAGGAATGGCGGGTGCTGCAGGCCGATGGGTCGCATTACCCCGGCGGATTCGGCGGCCATGGGCTTGCCGTGATGTGCCTCGGTTCCGACTACGGGCAGCATCTCAAGGAGACGTACGTTCGGCTTGCGTCCGACCTGGAACTCGATTGTCTGAAGATCGACAACGTATGTCCTATGTCGTTCTACAGTTTTTGGACGGAGTGTCATGCGAAGGATCATCATCATGCGCCGGGCCGCTCGCACGGGCTGGTGTGGGAGAGATGGGCGGCGATTCTGGATGCGGTGCGGGCGGCGCGTCCGGGACTTATCATCGAGAGCATCCCGTCTGGGCTTTCGCTGCTGGATAAGCATCACATTGTGTGGGGCGCGGACTACCAGTATCGGCCGGATTGGCTGCGCGAGGCGTATTTCTGCCGCGCGCTGTGCTATCACATGGCGTACGTGCAACCCATCTCGACGATTCACGTGGGTTGGCCGAGTACGGAATGCCGGGACTTGCACGAGTTGGACTATTTGTGCGCGTCGACCATCGGCGCCGGCATTCAATGCGGCGCGACCGGCCGAATCGAGTCGGCCACGCAAGCCCAGTTGGGCTTGCTCAAGGAGTGGATAGTCTGGCGGCGGGCCAATAAGAAGTACCTTGGGGTGTATCAGCATCTTTTCGAGGACACGCCGCCCATCCCGCTCGAGACGGCCACGGACGATGTTGCCGCGAAGCCGCTGGCGTATCATTGGCAACCGACGTACGTTGACGGGTTTGCGCACCTGTTGAGCGACGGGGGATGGGTGTTTCTTTTCAACCCGGCCAACGAGACGAAATCCGTTTCTTTTTCTCTGTGCCTGGACGATTACGGCATCGACGCGTTCTCCGCGATCACTGAGTTCGATGCCTTTCGCTTCTGTTCGGAGAGCAACAGGCTCGAGTTACGTCAGACGCTGGCGCCGATGAGTTACTCGAGGAGTTGGGTGCAGGTCGGATGCCCTGCTCGTATCGAGACAATCGAGAGCCGGGTTTTGGCCGTCGAGTGGAACGCAACGGCCAAAGAATTCTCGTTTTCGACTATGGGGAAAAGCGGCGCGTGCACGGCTACGCTGATGGTCGGGGAATTGGGCCGACCCGCAACGTTCGAGAACTGTGTTGAACGAGCGTATGACGTCGACACAGGTACGCTCGAGATGGCCTATGGATTCCCCGGCGGAATGGCCGGGGGCACGCAGGGGCCGCTTGAAATTCGGCTGCGGTGGGACACGTAGTCTGAGGGGACGCCTGCGGCGCGAGAGCGGGCTACCCTGGCGCCGCAGAAACAGCCGACTTCCCAGATTGTCATTCCAGCGCAGGCGGGAATCTCCGCGCACACTTGTTGCGACAGGCGGGATCGAGATTCCCAATCACGTTGGGAATGACATGATTGGGTCCTTTTTCAAAAGGCCCCGACGTCCTCATTTCTAGCCCCCATTCGTAAGAGAGCCGCCGGTGTGTGGGCAGATTGCCTCTTGTGCCTTCGGCACCCAGACAACACGTTGTCTAGGCCACCCGCCGACCTGCCGTAACCTCGGTGTAGATGTCCGCAAAGAAAGGAACAGACACGTCTTCGCTCGGGGACTCGCTCCGCTTGCATCAGTCCCTTTGTTTGCTCGTTCGTCTTGGTGTCGTCCGGACGAGTCTCAGGCATTCTGCCCATTTCTTGAGCGACATGAGCACTGGCGGGCAAGCCGCCAGTGGCGCCCATGGGAAAGTCGTTTGATTGTCTACCCTGGCCTCTAGGTTGATCCCACCTGCACCATAAAGACAATGCCGTCAGCCGATTTGTGAAAGAGATTCGGCGTGCTCGGCGGAGTCAATACTGGATGGGAGCATGGGCCGCATGCGGAGGCAAAGAGAGCAAACGAGGGGCGAATAGTGCAACAAGGTGCGCTAAGTAAGTAAAGGGTGTTGATAGAAGAGCGAGGTTGATGCGATGGCTGATTTGCTGGGTTGGCTGAGGGGTGGAAACAAGCGTCGGGAGGCGCTGGACCGCGGGTTGGTGGGCGTTTCGGGACGCGGTCCGGAGCAGCGGGCGGGCGCGTTTCGCACGGTCTCGATGGCCGAGGATTTGTCGGCGCTTGGCGATGCGTGGCGGAGTTTCGTGCGGCTGCCGAATGAGACGCCGTTTTTCATGCTTCAGGTGTACCGGTTTCTTCGCGACGCGATTCCGGACATCTCGGACGCGGTGTGGACGTGGAAGCGGCTGTGTCAGACGGGGTACGACATCGAGATCTACGATGCAAGTTCGGACGTCGCCGACCTGCGCGCGCGGCGGCTGTTGCGCGAGCTGGACCGGCGGGTGAACAGCGGCGACCGGGGCATGGACGGCCTGCTCGATGTATTTCTGACGTCGTTGTTTACGTACGGCGCGGCGGCGCTCGAGATCGTGCTGACGCAGAGTCGGGAATCGATATTCGACGTGGTCCCCGTGGACGTGTGGACGGTTCGGTTCCGGCGGGAGGACGGCAAGCTCGCGGCGTATCAGGTGCACGACGGCGACGAGATCAAGTTACCGATGGAACGGTTCATCTACGTGGGCTTGGACCGGGACGGCACGAATCCTTACGGCCGTTCGATGCTTCGGTCGATCCCGTTCGTGGTGAAGATCCAGCAGCGTCTTTTAGAGGACATGGCGCGGGCGACGCATAACGCGGGGTGGGCGAAGCTGCACGTGCAGTACACGCCGGAGGAGCGGCGCCGGGGCGAGTCTGCGGAAGCGCACGCCCGCCGGATCGAGGGCAACTTCGAGCAACTTCGGACGAAGCTGAGCGGGTTGGAAGCGGATCAGAATTTGGTGACGTACGACAACGTACGGATCGACATGATTCGCGGGGATCAGCGGTCGCAGGTGTTCTATCAGAACCACAAGGCGGTCGAGGAGCAAGTCATTACGGGGATGCACCTGATGCCGATTCTGCTCGGGCGGAACTACGGCACCACGGAGACGTATGGGACGGCCCAGTTCGAGATTATCAACCGGCAGGTCGAGGCGGTGAACCGGAGCGTGAAACGGATTCTCGAGCGGCTTTACAACTTCGAGCTGGCGCTGATGTGGGGCGAGGCGCGTGCCCGGGTGCACATGCGCACGAACCGTACGGTGGACGTGCTCAAAGAAGCGACGGCCCGCGGCCAAGAGATCGCCAATGCGGTTCGGTTGCGCGATGAAGGTTTCTTGGATCACGAGTCAGCGGCTGAAACGTTGGGATTGGGCAACCCGAATTTAGGGCAAGCCGGGACACGGGGCTGAGTCGGCAGGTTACAAGGAGAGCTTTGATGGAGATGGAACCGTTCGTTTTTGAGCACATGGGTTTTCTGGTCGGCACCCGAGCGCGGGATGCGGAAGACGACGTGGTCGAAGAAGTCAATCGGTTCGCTTTGCGGCCGCTGGCGGAGCCGGAGTTCGCCGTTTTCACGCTGGATCTTTGCCACAACCAGGTGGACCGGCACTTCAGCCGGTTTCCGGACGAAGAACTGGCAAAGATCGACGAAATGGTTCCCGGCCGCCCGCTCATGGAACGTCACGATCTGCGCGGCTCGTTGCCACGCGGCACCTTTTTCCGTTCGCGGTTGCATCGGGCCGATGACCGCGTGTCGGTTCGCCCGGATGTGTACGTGTTGCGGACCAGAGAGAACGAAGACTTCATTGTGAATATTGAAGGCGGCGTGTACCGGGAAACGTCGATTGGGTTCTCGTTTCGGACGCCGGAATGTTCGGTGTGCAAGCGGGACCTTCGGACGTGCGATCACATTCCGGGCCGTTCGTATGGGGATGAGACCTGCCATTTTGTAATGCGGGACGTGCTCGAGGTGATCGAAGGGTCGGTGGTGCCGTCCGGGTCGCAGGGCACAGGCTTCGTTGCGCAAGAGCGGACGCTGCCTCTGGGGCGTGCGCTGGAAAATGCCCGCCGATCGCACCATCGACCCATCGAACTGCGGCCGCGAATTGTGCTGAGCGATGAGTAGCGCTTTGCGCGCAGGAGATGAACCAGTGAAAACGAGAAATCGCATGGTGTTGCTCGGGGTGTGTGGCGCGTTTCTGCTGGCCATCGGGGCAGCGCCGCGCTACCTCGAGGAGTTGTGTATTGGCGGCGGGTACGGCGACTCGGCGGACGGCGGCGCCGACTTTGAACAAGACGGCGACATACGGACGGACGGCGACGTCTCGGCGGACGGCGCGGTCTGTGCGGGCTCGGGCTCGGGATTCGAGTTGACGCTGACGGACAATCGCGTGGCGTTCTA
>Ga0180437_10007838_pt1 | contig 13768 bp, 14 predicted proteins | sample SS_ome_4_FD_132410 | JGI IMG/M metagenome (GOLD analysis project Ga0180437, IMG submission 132410) | Hypersaline lake sediment archaeal communities from the Salton Sea, California, USA - SS_3_D_1 metaG | ecosystem: Environmental > Aquatic > Non-marine Saline and Alkaline > Hypersaline >...
AGGTAGGGCTCAAGGTGCTCCCCATCGGCGTGGCCCATACCGGCGCGTGGAACTATGCTTTCACCTACGAGCTGTTCCAGCGCTGGTTCCCCGAGGTTCCTGAGCAGGCCCGCGCCATCAAGCGCAGCGAGGCGCGGCGGGTGCTGGTGCGGCGCTACCTGGACAACGTCGTCGCCGCGGACCGCAACATGGTCGCCAAGGTGTTTCACGTGTTGAAGTGGACCCCAAAAGAGCTGGAGCGCACCATCGCCGCGCTGATTGAGGACAAAACAGCGCGGGAGGTGCAGATCAAGGGACTGAGGGCGTCGCAGTTGGTTTCGGCGCGCGTGCTGGAAAGCAGCCGCTGAATGCGGTCTCTTATCCCGGCTGGCCCACAGCCAGGTCGGCTTCGATTGCGGCGATCATCGCCTTGCACAAGGCCAATTCCTGCTGTTCCTCGGCCAGGTTGTTTTCTGCTATGCCGATCATTGTCTCCAGTACATCGACCTGGATTCGCCAGGTCTCCCGCGCCACATCGTCTTGCGCCTGCTCCAACAACCGCCGGGCAATCTCCATCTCGTACTGCCGCCGTTCCAGCTCGGGCACAATCTCCTCGTCTATCTTGGTCTGGGCGGCGATGGCGCGATCCTCCCAAGCCTGCAATACGCCGCGCTTGAGCATAGCGCGCGCCTCCTCGGCGTTGCGCGGAACCGTGGCGAAGTACTGCCCTTCGTCCAGCGCACATTCGGCAAAGCCGCTCAATCGGGTGTGCGCCCGTGGCAGGTAGGCTTCCAGCGCCTCCACTGCCTCTGCGCTCCCCTCGTGGGCCAGGATCAGCAGGGCTTCCTGCATCTCCCAGCGCCAGCCGTCGTCACGCTCCAACAGGACGCGCCGGGCGTCGGCGACGGTTTCCGGGCGTCGGCGCAGGTCGAAGGGCGGGCAGCACTGCCCGTAGCCAGGGCAGGATTCGCCGCACTGGGAGATACGATACCACCCGCCGCCATCCAACTCGACCAGTCCGCCCCGGCTCAGTTTGAGGTTACCTTCGAACTCTTCCGCGCCCCAGTAGTCGCCGGTGACGACGTCGCGGTAGCCGGCACAGCAGACCCCGCAGCCGGGGCAGCGCAGGCCACAATCGGCCGTTTCGATCAGCCGTCCATGCTCGTCCTTGACCACCGTCGCGCCGTCAACCTGGCGCGGGTCGTAAGAAGGTCTCCACCGAGTCCATTCTATCACGGTGTTCATTGGCTTCTCCTTCGCCGTTGTTTCAACTTTCCAGGTCAAACAAGAGATCCAGCAACTCCTCTAGCAGCATCTCCACACGAGCGGCATCCCCGGCATTCTGAGCCGCCCGGACATCGGCCAGCAATTCCTCTAATTCGGTCTGATCCTCAGGCTTGAGTTTACCGCCGTCCAACAGCCGCTGGGCCCGCTCGACCAGCACCATTATCTCTGCCGAAGCCACGGCTACCGGTAGAGCAGTTGACTCAGCTATTCGCTCTCGGGCCTCCATGATCTCGGTCTCGCTCAGGCGAGCGCGAGTAGCCTCCACGGTGATGTCCTTCTGCTGCCCGGTGTGGCGATCCCGCGCCGTCACCTTGAGAATGCCGTTCACGTCAAAGTCGAACCGCACGGTGATCTGGGCCAGCTCACCGGGGTGCTCCGGCTTCAGGTCGGCAATCTTGAATTTGCCCAGCAGCGTGTTATCTGACGCGAGGGACTTTTCGCCCTGGTACACCTTGATCTCGACCGTATCCTGCTCCGGGTGCAGTGTGGAATAGACTTCTTCCTTGGTCACTGGAATTGTCGTGTTGCGGTGGATGAGAACGCTGTAGCGGTCGGGGATGATCAATCCCATACGGATCTCGGCTACTTCGATCCCCAACGAATGAGGTGTCACGTCCACCAGGATGGCGTCTATCGGCTCTCCGGCGATGATGCCAGCCTGCACGCCGGCCCCCAGCGCCACTGCTTCCTCGGGGTTGATGGACATGTGCGGCTCGGTGTTCAAGGTATTGGCCACAAACTCCCATATCGCCGGGATACGGGTGGAACCGCCCACCAGGAGCACGTGACTGAGTTCTTTGGCCGTCACCTGGGCGTCCTTCAGCACCTGTTCGACAGAACCCATTGTCAGTTGCAGCAGGTCGCCGATCGATTCGATGAACTCGTGGCGGCTGACCTCGTACTCCAGGTGAAGCGGGATGCCTTGCTTCTCTCCGATGTACTCCTCCTTGATCCACACGAAGGGGTGGGACGAAAGCTCGATCTTGGCCATCTCGGCCGCCCGGTTCAGACGCGCCCAGGCACGGCGGTCTTCCCGCAGATCGACGCCGTGATCTTGTTTGAAGCGGTCGGCCACCAATCCCGCCAGCCGCTGGTCAAAGTCGTCGCCCCCCAGGCGGGTGTTGCCGTGGCTGGCGCGCACCTCGACGATGCCGCCCATCAACTCGACCAGCGACACATCGAAGGTACCACCACCCAGGTCGTAGACCAGCACCATCTGATCCTCAGCCATGTTAAGCCCGTAGGCCAGGGCCGCCGCCGTGGGCTCGTTGATGATGCGGCGCACGTTGAATCCGGCGATCAGCCCTGCGTCGTAGGTCGCCTGGCGCGCGGCGTCGGAGAAGTAGGCCGGAACGGTGATGACTGCGTCCGTGATCTCTTCCCCCAGATTCTGCTCGGCGATGCCCTTGAGCTCGCGCAGGACAAAGGCCGAGATCTCCTGGGGAGTGAACTGCCGGCCTCCCAGTTGCAATCGCTTGTCGGTGCCCATCTCGCGCTTGATGGAGCGCACGGTATTATCCGGGTCAAAGACGTACTGGTTGCGAGCGGGGGTGCCGACTAGCCACTGGTCTGTGCTCGAATATCCCACCACGGAGGGGATGATGCGCTCCTCGCCGTTGGGAAGCATCTGAGGTGCGCCATCTCGCACGATGGCGACGCCCGAATTAGTGGTGCCTAGATCAATACCAACGATTGTGCTCATACGGTCTCCCTATCGCAGATTTGGGCCAATCTCGAAGGCTAAGGACGGTAGACGATCACCTCTGCGTAACGCAGCACGCCGGCGGGGCATTGATACCCGCGCTGCTCTTCGGCCACAATGGTACCCGGCGGGCCATTTCCCTCGCTGGTGGTGCCGACGGCGAGGTGCAGGTAAGGATCGAAGGGGTGGCCGACGGTTGGGATGGGCGTCACGCTGCCCGCCTCCAGGATCGCCAGCATCCGCTCGCGCACTAGCCGCAGGCCGTCCAGCCAACTGACCAGCATCGCCCGGTCGGCCGGGGAAACCAGGACCGCCTGCGCCGAGGTGACGTTGGGCGCATTGGCTGCTCTGTCTCGGATGGCCAGGTACCGCCGGCCGCTGGCGATGGCGTTTTCCAGCCCATCCAGCGCTGGTAAGAATGCCTCCAGCAGCTCGCGCTCCCGTGCGGCCACCCGCTCTTCGGCCGCCTGTTCTACCAATTGGGCCTGCTGACCACGGGCGGCCTGCGTCTCGGCGATGACCTGCTCCCAGCGGGCGCTCTGGTCCTCGACTATCGCGTTGGCCTTGAACTGGGCCTTGCCCAGCTTGCGCACCTCGTCCTTCAGGTTCTCCAGCGCAACGCCTAACCGAGAGTCCTTATCCAGCGCCGCGTCCGCTTCTTTCTCGAGCTGTGACAGAAAGGCGGCAAGTGTTTCCCAAAGTTGGCGGCGTTCGCTCATAGCGTGACAGGCCTGTAGTCCGACTTAAAGTCCATCCGCCCCAGGTCGCCGTGCTGTTGCAGCAGCCACCAGATGTCTTTGGCGTGAACGTCGAGATCGATCTTGCCCCTGCGCTTGCGCGGCTCCCAGGGAGATGGCAGTTGGAACAGGAAGAGATCGGTCTCTGCCTTGACGTCGGCCGTGCGCAGTTTCTCGTAGGCCGCCCGGATCAGCTTGAATGTATCAGGGTACTCCTCCGGCGGATACTGGCGCACCAGGTCGAAGTAGGCACGCTTGATCTCGCGCGGTGAGGCTCCGCGCACCAATCCCAGCACCGCGTAGGGGTCGCTGCTAGTCAGGTTGGGCGTCCGGTCACGCGCCGGCCCACGTCCTTTCTCAACCCCAGAAGCCATAGTTGTCATCCTCATCATCTTCGTCGTAGAAGAAAAGGTCGTCGTCTCCTTCGTCGTCGTAAAAATCCGGAAGGGCAGGGCCGAACGGGCCACCGCCCAACTGCATCAACAGACTGGCAAGTCCCGGCGGCCCGCTGAAGAGGAGGCGCGTCATCTGCACCCGCTCCAAGAGCTCGCCGTCACGCTCCTGGCGGGCGATCCGCTCCGCCTCGCTCCAATGACTCTCGGCGGCCCTCCGCATCCCTTCCTGGGTATCCACGATACCCAGCATCAGGTGGGCCTGCCCCAACATCTGGCCCGCCGCTATCGCCCGCTCCAGGTACTCCCGGGCGAGCTCCCACGCGCGGGCGGTTACTGCCATCTCGCCGATTGCCATAAAGACGGGTTCATCAGGCGGCGCCTTCTCGACGGCGCGCTCCAGCCACGGGCGCGCCAGGTCGCTGCTCCGGTGGATACAGTAGTACGCCTGGTTGATGTAAAACTCGCAGGGGATCATCTCGATGGCGGCCTCTGCTTTTCCCATCACCTCCCACGCCTGATCGGGCTTGCCCACGTCCAGCCAGGCGTGGATGATCCGGTCGTACACGCTCAGATTACTCGGAGCCGTGCTCAAGGCCTGCTCGATGTAACACTGGGCGACGGCCTTCTTGTCCATCCTCAAGTGACAACCTCCCAGTGCCGCCAGGATTGGACCGTTTTTGGGTTGGTATTCGAGCGCTTTTTGATACATCTCGGCCGCACCAGCGTAATCACCCCAGGAGAGATTGTAATCCGCCTGATCCTGGTAAAAGTCGGCCAGCAACTGGCGCGCGGTAGGGTGATCCGGCTCCAGCACCAATACGTGCTCCCAGTAAGAGGTAGGGCTGTTCCACCGCCACCAGCTTCCGCTCGCGGCGATGACCTCTCCTTGGCGCAACAGCGCCGGGATGTTGTTGGGATCGCGCTCCAAGATGCGGCTCAACTCGTTCTCGGCTGCCTGCATCTGTCCGTTGGCCAGCAGCATCTCCGCCAGCGCTAGATGCGTCTCTATGTGATCCGGGTTCCACTTGACCGCCTGCCGGTAAACGCGCACCGCCTCGTCGTACTCGCCGGCCTTGCTATAGGCCTCAGCGGCGCGTCGCCACAGCTGAGCCACCTGCTCATCGCTGATGGCATCAGGATGGTCGTCGCGGCGTGGGCGGCGGCGCAGCGCCTCGCGCCACTTCTCGCCAGCGGCGAAGAAACCCCCGGCGCGTTCGTAAGCCAACGCCAGGTTGTAGGCCAGGCGAAAGCTTCCGCCCTCTGCCTGGTCGGCTGCCTCCCAGTGCTCCAGTGCAGTTGCCCACCGGCCGGCCGACGCGGCCTCGTAAGCCAGACGTTGATGCGCCTGGGAAACCAGCTCGCCGAGCCTCTTGTCGCCCGGCTTGTGACGCAGCGCCTCGGTCGCGGCGGCCAGTGCGCCTTCCGCGTCGCCGCTCTCCAGCCGTTCTTCGGCCAGCCGGTGATAGACCTCCCCCATGCTATCTTCTAGGCGTGGCATCGTCAGGCCCGATGCGCAGGTGGCGTTCCAGTGATGGCGCGCCGCGTCCCAATCCTCGCCCTGCGCCGCCAATACGCCCAGGTAGTAGTGAGCCATCCCTTCTTCGGTGGGACTGGTCGTGTGATGCAGCCCGTCGTTGAGGAGCGCCCGGGCCTGCTCATGGTCGCCGGCGTCAAGCGATGCCAACCCGCGCCACAGCGGCGGCGCGTCGGGCGGGAGAGTATACGGACGGCGATGGAACGTGTTAACCTGGCTCAACATCGCCTGCTCTTCGGCAGATAGCGCCGACCATGCTGGCGTGGAGGTGGGGGCTTCGCCGTGCTGCAGCGTCGCCAGGGCCAGGGGATAAGCTGCGCGCTCTGCAAACTCTCCCCCGCTTTGACGGGCAACGTGGTACATACGAATTGCCCGTTCGAGATCGCCCAGACGGTGAGACGCCAAGCCAAGATGATAGGCGTAGCAGGGGTTCTCAGGCTGCAGCTTTGTCGCCTGCTCCAAGTCGCTCAGGCCGGCCCGTGGATCAGGGGACGGACCATAGGTGCGCTTCAGCCCCCGCCGAAAGTAGACCTGCGCCAGGGCGGAGGTGGGCTGTATCTGGGGAGACTGCCGCCCTACCCGCTCCCACGTCTCAATCGCCTTGTCATAATCCCCGTTTCTGAACGCCCCCAGCCCGTTCTTCAGCAGAGCGGCCGAGCTTTGCCTGGAGCGTCGTTTGCGTGCCTTGCGTTTTGCCATCGCATTGACCTTGTGTGTCTTTCGAGGCGGTATTATACGACTCAAGAGCTAAACGGTCAATTGTACACAGGCCACTTTTGGCTCCACCAAAAGGAGCTTAGGCGTCATCCATCGGTTACACGGTATTCACAGGTCGGGAAGCAGCAACAGTCGCGGATACCATCCAGGTTGACGCGCAGAAACCCCTCCCCGCACGTTTCGGTCAGGCCGAGCCGGCGACGGGTGTAATCGTCGGTTGCTACAGTCACCCCAGCTACGTGTCCCAGGCGGGTGAGCAGGCCGAAAGCGGCTGATAGCTCGGCTGTCGACGGGTTGAATCGTGGGTTGCCGCCCTTGTAGCCCAGGAGGAGTAAACAGTGTGCTCTGCAACGCAGTGCCTCGACTGCCCACTCCATCACTTGCGGTAAGCCTCCACGCAACAGGAGCAGGTTGACGACCGCACGAGGATGAGCGACCAATCTCTGCCACTTTCCCTTGCCGGCCGAAACGCCAAAGCTGTCCAGCAAGCCGGCATTGGTGAGTCTCAGCACCTGATCAGGATCGCGGGCGTTTGTGGTCAGGCCGGCGTGTAGAACTCGCTGATGGGCTGCTTGCAACAGCGCAGGCAGCGCCGGATGGAGCGTCGGCTCGCCGCCACCCAGGGCCACCGCCTCGACACCATCCACGGTTAGCTCGTCGAGCAGCGCGGCGAAACGGGCTGGCGACATATCCCGCTCTGTCTTGGACTGCTCACAATACAGGCAGCGATTGTCGCAGCGTTGGGTGATCTCCATCGACGCCAGGCGGAATCGGTCACTCGGCCAGGGGATCGCCTTCATCGCCTTCGCTTTCTTCGAGGTAGGATAGTGGCTCGGCGGCGGCGTGGAACCATTTCTCGACATTCTTGCCCAGCCGGACGGCCAACGCGGCCCAACGGATATAATTGGCAGGCTCTATGTCAGCCGGATCCAAGCGACCCACTTCGTATTCCATCACCGCCTCGGCGCATGTATTGATTTCTTGGAGGGCTTCCTCCAACCGCTTGATTGAATCCTGAACCCAACGCCAGCCCACCGTTGGATGCTTCGCCCAAGCGCTCAAAACAGGCATGCCCCGCTCATCCATAAGCTGCTGGCGGTAGGCGACCATCGAATCCGGCAGGGGCACCGGCATCTGAAAGAGCGTCCCTTCTTCCCAAGTCGCCGAGCGGATACTATTGGCGAGGTCGTGGACGTACTGCTCGCGGGTTTCCGGCGTCGGGCCATCTTGGGACAGGAGCGGTGTATTGCGCAACTCGAATGATCCCACACCCTGCTCCGCTGCCCGATCGAGGAGTTCTCTCAACCGCGCCTCGTCCGCCGGCTCCCGGTTGCCAAAGGCAGGCGGATGGCCGCCATCGTGGGGCACTTCCAGACGAAAACCCCGCCAGGCTTGTTCGAATTCGGGTCCAAGCTCGCCGGCCAAAGCGCCGAGCTGACTGCCCAGGGCTTGGGCGCGGACAAAGTCTACGTGTCGCAACACGTGCTCTAATTCCTCAGCCAGGGAAACCACCAGGCCGGGATCGCTACATTCGACCAATGACTGACGCATGTTGCGCATGTTCCACCACTCTCTCAAGGCTTGCGGTACATATCCTCGTGGGCACCGATCACCCGGTGCACGCAGATGCGCTCACCTGTTTCTGGATCCTCCTCAAAGTGAAATGTCCGGCGGTACTTCCTGCTGCTGCGCCCTGACCAAACGCCGGGATAACCCTCTATGCGCTCTATGGAAAGGCTAGGGTGGGATATATCCTCCTGAAACAACAGGAACGCTTTACGCGCTTGGGTTTTGACTTCGGCAGGCAGCGCTTGGAAGGCTTTGACGAAGCGCGGGGTTCTGCGGTGTTTCACCGAGGCTACTCCAGGCTCGCCAGAAACTCTTCCATCGTGTCAAAGGTCTCAAAGCGCCTGGCTTCCAGGTCGGCCTCGGCCTCGCGCTCGGCTGCCTGCCACTCCTCGGTCCAGAACCACTCCTGCCCCGGTTTGATGGGTTGCTGTTCTAGGTGTGCGTCTATTGCCTCTCGGATAATCTCAGACACGGGCTTCTTGTTCACGAACGACAGCCAGCGCAGCCGCTCATATTGGTATTGCTCTAAACGGAGCGAGATCGCCTTCATCGCATCACCACCTCCTGCTAGCTTGTATACCAGTATATTACGGTATATCAATATGCGCAAGGGCACGGGTAAGTTGCTACTGCTGATGCCAGCCGGCCCTTCTACAAACATCAACCAGCGCTTTCCACACCTGAAGAGCTGGCAGCGGGGCCTGCCGTAGTTCTATGTTTAGATTTCCCCGAGAATTTTGGTAACATCCGGGATTATCTAACCGAATACAAAGACGGCAGGATGACGGCCGAGGCCAAGGCGATCTACGAGGCGATACTGGAGAACGGACCGCTCGATACTGTGCGCCTGCGCCGGGAGGCCCGCATGAGCGCCGAGAGCGCCAAGTCTCGCTTCGACCGGGCGCTGGTAGAGTTGCAGGTAGGGTTGAAAGTGCTCCTCATCGGCGTGGCCCATACCGGCGCGTGGAACTATGCTTTCACCTACGAGCTGTTCCAGCGCTGGTTCCCCGAGGTTCCCGAGCAGGCCCGTGCCATCAAGCGCAGCGAGGCGCGGCGGGTGTTGGTGTCGCGCTACCTCGATAACGTCGTCGCCGCAGACCGGCAGATGATCGCCAAGGTGTTTCACGTCTTGAAGTGGACGTCGAGGGAGTTGGAGTGGACTATCAACGCGCTGCTGGAGGAAGGAGCGATCCAGGAAGTGCAGGTCAAGGGTGTGAGGCAGCCTCAGCTTGCTTCGGCCCGTGTTCTGGATCAAACGTCGTAACGTCTTGCTCCCTGTCGGTGGACGTGTTCTGGACCTTCGACGGTGGCAGCCCTGATCATCTCACTCAGCACCGTCTGTCCTGCCTGCTTTGTCCGTCCGCCAGTTCTCCCTGGTAACTTGCTTGATCAGAGCGATCGTTTCAGCGGCGATCCGTGGTCTTCTTTTCCCGGTGAAGCCGATGCATGGATTACGTGACCAGCAGAGGCAGTCTATCGTAGGGTGATTTGTGGCATCAGCGAGCGTCTACCACAGAAGCAGCGTGGGTGTCTCCAGCGCCTCCCTCAGATCGGCCAGGAAGCGTGCTGCCACCGCCCCATCCACAATGCGGTGGTCGGCCGACAAGGTCATTCGCATGATCGGGCGCACGACGACCTGACCCTCATCGTCAACTGCCACCTCTGGCTGGACGGCTCCCACCGCCAGGATGGCGGCCTGCGGTGGGTTGATGATCGCCGTGAACTGCTCGACGCCGAACGGCCCCAGGTTGGAGATGGTGAAAGTCCCCCCGGCCACATCGGCCGGTGTCAGCCGGCCTTCACGGGCCCGGGTGGTCAGATCCCGTACCTCGGTGGAGATTTCGGACACGCTCTTGCGATCCGCCTGATGCACCACCGGCACGATCAATCCGGATTCAAGTACCACGGCTACCCCGACGTTGATTTCGGGCAGTAGGTGGACCTCCTCGTCCTGCAAGGTGCTGTTCAGCCAACGGTGGCGCCTGAGTGCCCACGCCACCGCCTTGACGATCAGCGCCGTGATGGAGGTGTGCGGCAGGCCTTCGGACTCGGCTTTAGCGTTGAGTTGCGCTCGTGTCTCCTCCAGTTGGCTCATATCCACCCGCACAGTGAGGGTGATGTGCGGGGCGGTCTGGTAGCTGGCGGTCATTCGCGTGGCGATCGTGCGCCGCATACCGGTCAGTGGTATCACCTCGGCGGGAGGTGCGGGGGCGGTGAGAGGAACTGGCGTGAGGGCCAACAGGTCGGCGGCCTGGATTCGTCGCCGTGGTCCACTTCCAGCCACAGCCGTGAGGTCCACTCCCTGCTCCTTGGCGATGCGCCGGGCAGCAGGGGTGGCGCGCACCTTGCCAGCCAGTGCACGTGCAGGCTGCAAGGGAGGGAGCACTGGGGTAGCTCCTTCACCTTCGAACCTTTGGTCTGCGCTCAGGGCGAGCTCCACGTCTGCCTTGGTGATACGTCCTCCGCCCCCCGTGCCGACCACTCTACTCAGATCAACCTCGTGGGACGCCGCCAACCGCTGTGCGACAGGCGTCACTTGCACCTCTCGCTCTCCCTGCTCCTCTGGGGCTTCCCCTGCGTCCACGGCGACGAGTGCGGGGGAGAGCTCTGGCAGCTCCTCGCCTGGTTGGAGGATGTAGGCGATGACCTGGGTGACCGGCACCACCTCTTGAGGCGCGGCGCGCACGCCTGCCAGCGTGCCTGTCGCCGGGGATTCGATGTCAACTGTTACCTTGTCCGTCTCCACCGTCAGCAATGGCTCGCCTTTCTCGACGTGCTCTCCCTCCTGCTTGAGCCACTCGATGACGGTCGATGTCTCCTGGGACATCTCCAGCTTGGGCATGATGACCGGCACTGCCATACTATATCCTTCCCTGGGCCAACTGTCGCGCCGCCTGGACGATGTTCTCCACCTGCGGCACGGTGTGGTACTCCAGCGTACGGTTGTAGGGGATGGGGATGTCCCGTCCCGCCAAGCGGACGATGGGAGCATCCAGGTAGTCAAAGGCCTCGCTGCCGGCGATGACGGCGGCCAGTTCGCCACCGTAGCCGCCGGTCCTGCAGGCCTCGTGCACGATCAGCACCCGTCCGGTCTTGGCCACTGAACGGACGATGGCCTCCTCATCCAACGGCTTCAGCGTGCGAGGATCCACGACCTCAGCCTCGATGCCCTTCTCGGCCAGTTGTGCCGCTGCCTCGAGCGCACGCTCGACCATGATCGAGGTGGCGACGATGGTCAGGTCGCATCCCTCCCGCTTCACGTCGGCGCTGCCCAGAGGAATCGTGTACTGCTTCTCTGGCACCGGTCCCCTGATCTTGTAGAGCAGTTTGTGCTCGATGAAGATGACGGGATTGTCGTCGCGGATGGATGCCAGGAGCAGCCCCTTGACGTCGTAGGGAGTGGAGGGCATCACCACCTTGAGACCGGGGACGTGCACGAACCAGCTCTCCAGACTCTGGGAGTGCTGGGCCGCCGCTCCTGTACCGGACCCTGCCGGAGTGCGCAGGACGAAGGGGACCTCGATGGTGCCGCCAAACATGAAGCGCATCTTGGCTGCCTGGTTGACCAGTTGCTCCATCGCGAAGGTGGTAAAGTCCATGAACATGATCTCGCCCACAGGCCGCATTCCGGTCAGTGCTGCGCCGGTGATCGCTCCGGCGATGCCGTACTCGCTGATGGGGGTGTCGATCACCCGCTCCTGGCCAAAGTGCTCGACCATCCCCCGCGTCACGCCAAAGGCGCCACCGTAGACGCCCACGTCCTCACCGATGATAAAGACGCGCTCATCGCGCTCCATCTCCTGCCACAGCGCCTCACGGACTGCTTCCAAGTAAGTCAGTTCGCGCATCAGGCGTACACTCCCTCTTCGATTGTCTCCACCGTGGGCTCGGGGCTGGCCTCGGCGAACGCTACAGCGGCATCGATCGCAGCGTAGGCCTCCTGCTCGATCTGATCAGCCTCCTCTTCGGTCAGTGCTCCTTGTTCGATCAATTGCGCGCGAAAACGCTTGATCGGGCATTTCTCCTTCCACGCCTCGATCTCCTCTTGGGTGCGATATCGATTGGCGTCGCTCTTGGAGTGACCGCGCCAGCGGTAGGTCACGTTCTCCACCAGTGACGGTCCTTCGCCCGCGCGCGCCCGCTTCACGGCCTCGCTCACCGCCCCGAGCACAGCCATCAGGTCGTTGCCATCGACGGTCGTGCCCGGCATGCCGTAGGCGGCCGCCCGGTCGGAGATGCGCTCGATGGCGAAGGCCCTCTTCACGGAGAAGGACATCGCGTATTGGTTGTTCTCGCACACATAGACCACCGGCAGCTTCCAGATTGCGGCCATGTTCAGCGACTCGTGGAACGAGCCCAGGTTGGCAGCACCGTCGCCAAAGAAGCAGAGGACGATGCGATCCGTTCCCGGGCTATCGTCGCGCCTCTGCATGTTGAGGCCCAACCCCACACCCATCGCCGTGGCGATCCCCCCTCCAACAACGCCGTTAGCGCCCAGGTTGCCCCCCTCGACGTCGGCGATGTGCATCGAGCCACCGCGCCCACGGCAGTAGCCGTTCTCCTTGCCCATAAACTCGGCCATCATCAGGTTCAGGTCCGCGCCTTTGGCGATGCAATGGCCGTGCCCCCGGTGGGTGCTGAGGATCAGGTCGTCGGGCCGTAGTGCGGCGATAGCACCCACCGCCGAGGCCTCCATCCCGATGGAGAGGTGCATCGTGCCGTGGACCTTGCCCATCGTGTACAATTGCTCGGCCATTTCCTCGAATGCGCGGATGGTGACCATCTGCCGCAGCAAATCCTGCTTATTCCAAGTCATCCGTTCTATCTTCTCCTGTCAGGTTAATAACTCGTCTACGGACGTGTGGACCGATCATACCGCCATAGCTGATATGCTCGGGTGGCTGGGTGTTCCGACGGCCGGTTCCCATGTCAGATTCTACACCTACGACGAGATCCGTCAACCCTCGTCGAACCATAGACAACCGTAGAACTCGGTGAGAAAACGAAACACGCAGGCGGACGAACACCTAGCACATCGCCCGCCTCCTTCCAGTAGGGGATGGTGATCTCGTTCCACTGATAATCCAGCATCGTAAGTGTTTGCCGCCGAGATCGCTGAGAGCGCAGAGATGACAGAACGGGAAAATCTAGAGAGGTGGAAACAGGTTGCGCACCTCCGGCGCCAACCGAATTCCAACGTTTTTGCACCGATCCCAGCGGAAGCCCATCGGTTGAAGATGATGTCCTGCGCTATCATATAGAGGTAGATAGACTGTGCCCCTCGCTGTATGTTTGGGGCGGGTCTGTGTCCGTCTGGGCCAAGAACCGCACGCTGCCGTTGGAGATTGTCAATATCGTGGGGCGTTCTCCACCTCCGGTGATTGCCACGTATGCCACGCTGATCACAATACCTGTCGTCTTTGTGACTTACCTTATGCAGCGTTGGATCAAGGCCGATTATCTGGCCAGAGCTGTGAAGGGATGATCGAACGGAGATAGGGACCATTTTGATTTTGTCGGTTACGATGTGTGTTGACTGCGAACAGTATGTATGGAGGAGGAAAAGATGAGTAAGATTGTAGGTATCGATCTAGGTACGACGAACTCGGTCGTCTCTGTGATGGAGGGCGGCGAACCGACCGTGATCCCGACCGCCGAAGGAGGAAGATTGTGCCCCTCGGTCGTCGCCTTCACCAAGAGCGGCGAGGAACCGGTCGGACAGACGGCGCGGCGGCAGGCCGTCGTCAACTCGGAGAACACCGTCTTCTCCGTCAAGCGGCTGATGGGCCGCCGGTACGACGACCCCGAGGTGGTGAAGGCTCGCGAGATCCTGCCGTACGAGATCGTG
>Ga0180437_10007839_pt1 | contig 13766 bp, 11 predicted proteins | sample SS_ome_4_FD_132410 | JGI IMG/M metagenome (GOLD analysis project Ga0180437, IMG submission 132410) | Hypersaline lake sediment archaeal communities from the Salton Sea, California, USA - SS_3_D_1 metaG | ecosystem: Environmental > Aquatic > Non-marine Saline and Alkaline > Hypersaline >...
GCCGCTTGAGGTAGAGCTCCTTGGCGATCCGCAGGTAGAGGCGCATCCCCAGCGCGTTATGATCGGTCTGGAAGGGCCTGGCGTTGGCGCCCCCGTAGAGGGGCTGCAGGACGGGCGTCTCGACCTCCATGAAGCCCCGAGATTCCAGGAACCGCCTGAGCGTCGATAGCACGCGGGCCCGGGTCTCGAAGACCCGACGGGAATCCGGGTTCATGATGAGGTCCACGTAGCGCTGCCGTGTGCGCGTCTCGAGGTCCCTCAGACCGTGCCACTTCTCTGGCAACGGCCGGACCGACTTGGTGAGCAGTCGGAGGCCCCGGGAACGGACCGTGATTTCGCCCGTCCGGGTCTTGAACACCGTTCCCTCCACGCCCAGGAAATCCCCGATGTCGCACAACCCCAGCAGATCGTACGTCTCGGCGCCGACCTCGTCCTCCCGCATGTACACCTGGACCTTCCCGGACCCGTCCATCAGGTCGAGAAACGACGCCTTCCCCTGCTTGCGCCGGCTCAGCATGCGACCCGCAATGCGGACTTGCTCGCCCGCGGCCTCCAGAGCCTCCCAGCCGGCCGTCACGTCGGCCGCCCGGTGCGTCACGTCGTAGCGGTACTCGTAGGGCTCGACGTTCCTCTCCCTGAGCGCCTCCAGCTTCCGCTGTCTCTGCGAGATCAGGGCTCCGGCCTCGTCCAAGCCACACCCCCTCCCGGAAGGTCTACCCGCCGTGCTTCCCGTCATAAATCCGGGGCTCACCCGCCCGCACAGGGTCGGGGTTGCCCCGTCAAACCATCCACCAGAATATAGGTAGGGAAATCGCCCCTGTCAAGGAAAAACACCTTGCGGGGTAGGAGGTTAGCTAGTCCGGCGCGCGCCTGGCCCGGTCGCGCAGAGCGGCCGCGATGAACTTGTCGATCTCGCCGTCCATCACGGCCTGCACGTTGGAGGTCTCCACGTCGGTCCGGTGGTCCTTGACCAGCGTGTAGGGCTGGAAGATGTAGGAGCGGATTTGGCTTCCCCACGAAATCTCCATCTTGCTGTCCTCGAGGGCCTGCAACCGTTTGGCCTCCTCCCGCTTGTGGTGGTCGTAGAGGCGGGCCCTCAGCATCCCCATGGCGTTGTCCCGGTTCCGGTGTTGGGAACGGTCGGACTGGCACTGGACGACGATGCCCGTCGGCAGATGCGTGATGCGGACGGCGGAATCGGTCTTGTTGACGTGCTGGCCGCCGGCACCCGACGCCCGGAAGGTGTCGACTCGGAGTTCGGAATCCTGGATTTCCACCTCGGGAAGATCGTCCACCTGCGCGTACGCGAACACTGATGCAAACGACGTGTGGCGGCGGTGGGCGGCGTCGAAGGGGGAAATCCGAACCAGGCGGTGGACGCCGGATTCGGTGCGCAGGTACCCGTACGCGAAGGGGCCCCTGACGTCCAGCGACACCGATTTGACCCCCGCTTCCTGCCCAGGCTCTACGTCCATCACCGAGTATTCAAACCCATTTCGGTCGCCCCACTTCGAGTACATTCTCAGAAGCATCTGGGCCCAATCCTGCGACTCCGTCCCGCCGGCGCCTGCGTGGATGACGAGGTAGGCATCCCGCGAGTCGTCCGCCCCGGTCATGAGGCTCTCGAGCCTGCGTTGTGTGAGGCGCTCTTCCAGGTTCCGGACCTGGACCTCCACCTCGCGCCGGACGGACGCGTCCGTTTCGTCCTCCTCGGCGAGCTCCACCAGGGTCGTCAGGTCCTCCATCTGCCGGCTGAGCTGGCCCCAGGCCTCGAGCCAGCGCCTGTGCTCCCCCAGGGCCTGCCCCAGACGGAGCGCGCGGGCGCGATCGCCCCACACGCCGGGCTCACCCAGCTGCTTTTCGAGTTCAGCAACCCGGGCGACTCGCTTGGCGGGGTCAAAGAAACTCCCTGAGTTCGTCGAACAGCCTCCGACAGTGCTCAACCCGTTGTACGACGTCCGACCAGATGGGCATTACGAACCTCCCTTGGGTTTTGCGCGGTCCCCCGCGGCCAGGGCCAGAAGCCGAGTCCAGAGCCCCCGGGTCTGGTCGAGCAGGTCCTCGACGCTACCCCGGTTGACCACGATCTCGTCGGCGACTCGTGCGCGGGCGGCCGAGTCGACCTGAGCGTCCATGCGCCCGAGCGCCTGTTGACGAGTAAGCCCGTTGCGCCTGCACAGGCGCTCGATCCGGAGGTCGGGGTCCGCCTCCACGACAACCAGGTACCCCACCCACTCTTCGGCCTTCCACTCGACCAGGAGCGCGGCGTCGATGACGATCACGTCCACCTCCGGGCGATCCCGGAGCGTCTGGATCCGGGACCCGACCCGCGCCAGCAGGCGCGGATGGACGATCCGGTTCAGGCTGGCCAGCGCGCCCGGGTCGGAGAAGACCTTGTTCCCCAACCAGACCCGATCGACGCGACCCTCCGGGGTGAGGACCGATGACCCGAAGGCGTGGACGAGCTCGGCCCGGGCCTCGGGCGACGAGTCGAGAACCTCATGGCCGACCTCGTCGGCGTCGATGAGGCTCGCCCCCAGGCGCTCGAGCTCGCGGGCGACCGTGGTCTTGCCGCTGGCGATGCCTCCCGTGATGCCCACCACCAGCGCCCGCCCGGGGTTCCCGGTCGGGGGCCGCTCTCGTCCCCTAGTGTGCCTCAAACCAGTTCCGTCCCGTCCCACCGGTGACTTCCACCGGAACGTCCAGGGCCGAGGCCCCGACCATGGCCTCCGCGACGATCCTGGCGAGGCCGTCCACCTCGCCAGAGGGCGCATCGAAGACCAACTCGTCGTGCACCTGCAGGATCATGCGGGCCGCCAAGCGCTCGGCCCGCAGGCGACGGGCGATCTCGACCATGGCACGTTTGATGATATCGGCCGCCGTCCCCTGCACCCGCGTGTTCACGGCCGTCCTCTCGGCAAAGGCCCGCTCGCGCGGGTTTTCGCTGTCGATGCCCGGCAGGTACCGACGCCGGCCGAACAGCGTGGTGACGTAACCGGTGCGGCGCGCGTCGGCGACGGTCTCGTCGATAAAGGACCGCACGCCGGGGTAGCTCTCGAAATACTTCTCGATGAAGGCCTTGGCCTCGGACACCTCGATCCCGACCGACGCGGCCAGAGCCCGAGGCCCCATCCCGTAGATGATGCCGAAGTTCACGGCCTTGGCCCGGTCCCGATCGGCGGGTGAGATGTCCTCGGGCCGAACGCCGGACACGGCCGCCGCGGTGGCCCGGTGGATGTCCTCCCCGCGGCGGAAGGCTCCGGCCAGACCCCGATCGCCGGCCAGGTGGGCCACGATTCTCAGCTCGATCTGCGAGTAGTCGGCGGAGTGAATGCGCCAGTCGGGTCCCGACGCCACGAAGGCCTTTCTGAGCGTACGCCCGATCTCGCTCCGCATCGGGATGTTCTGCAGGTTCGGGTCGGAGGACGACAGCCGCCCGGTGGCCGTCACCGTCTGGTGGAAGGTCGTGTGGATCCGGCCCGTCGAGGGGTCCACCATCCCCGGGAGCGGGTCGATGTAGGTCGACTTGATTTTGGTCAGATGGCGGTGTTCGAGGACCAGCCGCGGGACCTCGTGCTCCCGGCCCAGCGCTTCGAGCACCCCCTGGTCGGTCGAGAACCCCGTCTTGGTCCTCCGCCCGGGCTTGAGCCCCAGAACGTCGAACAGGATTCGCTTGAGCTGTTGCGGGGAGGCCAGGTTGAACGTCTCGCCGACTCGGTCGTAGACGTCCTGTTCCAGCTCCCGAATCCGCTCGGCCAGCTGTTCGCCCATGGACCGGAGCAAGGTGACGTCCACCTTCACGCCCGCGCGTTCCATCTCGCCCAGAACGGGGGCCAGGGGGATCTCGATCTCCCGGAACAGGGGGACCAGGCCGCGGTCCTCGAGGAGCGGGGCCATCGCCGAAACGAGATCGGGGATCAGGCGAACGCGGGTCGGTCCCTGTTCGTCCCCATCCGCGAACGGAATCTCCAGCGAGGCGCGCCCGCGTCCGGGCGCGATGCCCTCGGGACACCGGCCCAGGTACTGGGCGCAAAGGACGGCCAGATCGTGCTCGCGGCCGGGATCCAGCAGGTAGGCCGCTAGCTCCACGTCGAACTCGACGCCCCCGAGCTCGAGGCCCTCGACCGCCAGCGCCTTGGCCAGGCGTTTCCCGCCGAGCACCCACTTGGGCGGCCGGTCCGACTCGAGCACGGGGCGCAGCTGGTCGAGACCCCGACGGCCCGCCCGCCGGACGTCCACCGTGTAGACCCGGCCGTTTCCCGGTCGGAAGAGGAGAGTCTGCGGGCCATGGTCCCGGCCAGGATCCGACGTCAGCTCGACCGTGAGGGCCTCGCCTTCGCGGAGCACGCGTACGAGGGCGCCCAGATCGGTGACCTCTTCCAGGGAGCTGTCGCCGGCCGGCTCGCCCGCCTCCCGGGGGACGATCTCGGCGAGGAGACGGGTGAACTCCAGCTCCGCGAAGAGGATCCTCAGCCGAGAGCGGTCCGGAGACCCCGGTCGGAGCGCATCGACGTCGACGGCGAGGGGAACATCGTCCTTGAGCTCCACCAGCTCGCGGGAGAGGTAGGCCTGGGTCCGGTGTGCCTCGAGCGCACGGCGAACGCGCTCGGGCTCAACCTGGTCGAGGCGCGCGTAGACACCGTCGATGGACCCGAACTGCGCGATCAGGCTGGCGGCCGTCTTGGCGCCCACGCCGGGGACGCCGGGCACGTTGTCCGTGGCATCGCCCATGAGGCCCAGGAGGTCCACGACGCGCTCGGGTCTGACCCCCAGCTTCCGTTCCACGCCTTCGGCGTCGAGCTCGGCCGGTCCCTTCGGTCCCGAGCCGGGGACGAGCACCCGGACGCGGGGCCCGACGAGCTGGAGAAGATCCTTGTCGCCGGAGACCATGACGGTCGCCAGGCCGCGGGCGTTCCCCTCCCTTGCCAGCGTGGCCACGACGTCGTCCGCCTCCACCCCCTCCTCCTCCAACACACGGATCCCGAGGGCCTTGACGATTTCCCGGATCTTGCCCATCTGCCGGATCAGCGACTCGGGCGTGGGCGGGCGGTTGGCCTTGTACTGGGAGAACCGTTCGTGTCGGAAGGTCGGCCCCGGTCGATCGAAAACCACGGCGATGTACGCCGGCTTGCGCTCGAGGATCTTGATCAGCGTCTGGACGAACCCGAAGACGGCGCTCGTCTCGATGCCCGTGGAGGTCCGCAGGGGACGCCTCTGAAAGGCGAAGAACGAGCGGTAGGCCAGGCCGGATCCGTCGACCAGGTAGACTTCGTCCTCTCCCTTCCCCGCGGTCGTTCCCCCGTCGTCCCTCGGTCCTGCCCCCGTCATCGATGGTCACCCTCGGTGAGGAACTCTTCGGAGCGGACGAGCACCTCGCGGGCCTTCGAACCCTCGAAGGGACCGACGACGCCCGCCTCCTCCAGCATGTCGATCAAGCGCGCCGCGCGGGCGTACCCTACGTTGAGCCTGCGCTGGAGCAGGGAGACCGATCCCTGCTGGTGCTTGACGACCAGCCGGGCGGCCTCGTCGAATAACTCGTCCCTGCCCCGGGATCCCGCCCCATGCACGTCGGCTTTGGCGAAGTCGACGAAGGGTTCCGCGGGAGGCATCGACTGCTGACGGACGTGACCGACCAGCCGCTCTCCCTCGGCCGACGACATGTAGCTGGCGTGCACCCTCACCGGATCGCGCTTGCCGGAGACCATGAACAGCATGTCGCCCTTGCCCAGGAGACTCTCGGCCCCGTTCTGGTCCAGGATGGTGCGGGAGTCGGTCTTCGAGGGCACGCGGAAGGCCATCCTGCAGGGGAAGTTGGCCTTGATGACGCCCGTGATCACGTCCACCGAGGGCCGTTGAGTGGCCAGCACCATGTGGATCCCGACCGCCCTGGCCATCTGCGCCAGCCGGGCGATCGTACTCTCGATTTCGTTGGGCAGGGTCAGCATCAGGTCGGCCAGCTCGTCGACCACGATCACGACGTACGGCAGGGGCCGCGGGGCGTCCTCCTCGCCGGAGTCGGTCCATTCCCGGGCCTTCTCGTTGTACGCGCGGATGTCGCGCGCGCCCAGCCTGGCGAGCAGCTGGTATCGGTTCTCCATCTCGCTCACGGCCCACCTGAGCGCCCGCACCGCCACCTTCGCATCGCAGATGACCGGGCACTTCAGGTGCGGGATGCCGTTGTACGGCGTCAGCTCGAGCATCTTCGGGTCGATCAGGATGAAGCTCAGCTCCTGCGGCGTGGCCGAGAACAGGAAACCCGCGATGATGACGTTCAGGCAGACGCTCTTGCCCGACCCCGTGGATCCGGCGATCAGCAGGTGCGGCATCGACTCCAGGTCGGTCAGCACGGGCTGTCCCGAGATGTCCTTTCCCAGAGCGATCTTCAGAAGCGACGGGTGCTGTGCGAACTCTCGAGACTGGATCACCTCCGAGAAGTACACGGTGGACGGTTTGTCGTTGGGAATCTCGATCCCGACCGTTCCCTTGCCGGGGATGGGCGCGACAATCCGCACGCGGGCGGCCTTCATGGCCAGGGCCAGATCGTTCCCCAGGTTCACGACCTGGCCGATCTTGACCCCCGGGCGCGGCTCCAGTTCGTAGCGCGTGACCACGGGCCCCGGGTGTACCTCGGTTACCCGGGTCTCGACCCCGAAGTTCTGGAGTTTCTCCACCAGGACTTCGGCCCGCTCGAGCAGGTTTTCCTTGCTCACGGCGCCCGCGTCGGGAACCGGAGGGTCGAGCAACGAGAAGGGCGGCCGCGCGTAGCTGCCCTCGTCCACGGGCCCGGACGCCGGCACCGAGACGTGGATGCCGGCCGCCTCCCGAGTCACGATTCGAGGCATGGGCGAGGGTTCGGGCGGTGGGGCGGCGCCTGCCGGGGGGGCGTCCACGGCCGTCCTGCCCGGGCGCCGGACCTCGGCCTCCGCAACCGGCGCGTTCGGCTCCCGGCGCCGCAGCCAGTCGGGGCGGTGGAAGCGGAGGCGCGGTTTCCACCGCACTCGCGGCAGATGCACGCTGGGAGGGTGAGTCACGAGCCTCGTGACGGGCGTGAACACCCCGGGGACCGCCAGGAGCAGCATCACGACGAGGACCGTCAGAAGAAGAAACGGCGCCGCGGTCAGGCCGAAGTAGAGCGTCAGCCGCTCCTCCACGTACCCGCCCAGGAGCCCCCCGAGGGGACCGATGCCGAGGAAGTGCGACAGGCCCCCGACCACCGGCACGAGAAAGAGAAAGAACAGACTCCACAGGGTCGTGCGCACGACGCTCCGGCGCAGGAGGAGGGCCAGGCTCCACATGAAGAGCAGGACGGGCAAGAGCCAGATCAGGTATCCGAAGAACTCGAGGAGCAGGGGCGCCAGGGCGATGCCGATCTTGCCGGCCGCGCGCTCCGCGTCGACGTCGAAGGTGGCCCCCACGATACCTCGCCAGTGGCAGAGGGCGAGCCAGATGGATATGAGGGCGGCCGCCGAGAAGAGCAGAACGCCCCCCACACCGCGAACTCGGCTGATCGTTCGCGTCCTCCGTCGACTCACCGGATCCTACCTCCCCTCCTCCGATGACCGGTACCGCGCGATCTCGGCCCGGTAGGCTTCGACCCGCCCGCGAACGGTGCCGGTTTCGAAGATCCCAGAAAGGACGGCCAGTCCATCGGCCCCGGCCCCGAGGACGTCGGCCACATGCTCGGGCCCGATTCCCCCGACGGCAACCAGGGGAACACGAACGGCCGCGCGCGCGGCCGACACCCCGGCCAGGCCCACGGGCGGCCCCGTGACCTTCGACGCCGACTCGTACACGGGACCGACCGCGACGTAGGTCGCGCCCTGCCGCTCCGCCCGGCTCGCCTGAGCGACATCGTGCGTCGACACTCCGATGATCAGGTCGGGGGCCATCCGTCGAGCCTCCTTGATCGGCAGGTCGCCCTGCCCGAGGTGAACCCCGTGGGCCCCCACCGCCAGGGCAACGTCCACCCGGTCGTTGACGATCACTGGGACGCCGAAGGCACGCGCCCGAGCCACGATCCGCCGGGTCTCCTCGACCAGGTCCCTCGTGCACGCACGCTTGCGCCTGACCTGGACTGCCGAGACCCCGCTCTCCAGCGCCTCGACCACAAGGCGTTCGAGCGCCTCCCGATCCGGGGCCTCGGGCGTGAGCGCGTACAGAGACCAGTCGACCCTGGGGATCACCGACTCTCTCCCCTGGCCTGGAGACCCGCGATCGTCTCCTTCTCCAGAGTGTAGACCGAGTACCGCAAGTCTTTCAACCGGGAAGCGATTTCGGCGTCTGCCAGCTTCGAGAATTCTTCCAGGACCCGGAGCGCCTCTTGCACGCGATGGGCGTTGGCCAGCACGATGCCTTCCACCCGGGCTCTGCGGGCTTCGCCATGCGCCGTGCGGCCACGCCCCACATCGCCCTCGCTGTCCCGGAACGCGTCGAGGCCCCGCCCCCCGCTCCGCAGGGCCGACACCAGCTCCGTCACCGTGTGGCGACAGTCCTTGGCCCGGGCCGCCAGGGACTGCTCGTCCAGGACGAACCGGGCGACGTCCTCCAGGACGCGCAGGCCCTCGCGCGCCCGGTTGGCGTTGGCGTCGATCAGTCTCAGGATGGGTTCCCGCATGGCGGTGTGCTCCCGCCGGACCCGCTCGGCTCGGCGGCAGGGGTAGGGAGACCGCGTCCGGCGCGGTCGACGGACGGCGCTCTCCATGTCCAGAGGGACGAGGAACTCTAGGAATCCGGTCGGTCGTTCGCGGCTTGGGAGATGCGGTCCTCCCGGGCGGGCGCGTCCTCGCGGCGGATCCGTCCCTGCCGAACGACGGGAACCACCGAGAGAGCGTCGACCTCCGCGCACACCCGAAGGTCCTGGTCGAAGCCCAGGGAGCCCAGGTATCGCCCGTGTTCGCAGTTCCTGAGGATGGAGAGGGTGTCGGGAGGGCTCGACCGGTAGATGATCTCGGCCGCACCGGCGCTGTCGCCCAGCTCCAGGTCCCCCTCCACGGCCTCCCTCATCCGCGCCACCAGCATGCCGGCGCAGAGCCCGTCCTCCATCGAGAACCGGCCGAACTTGCCGGCGCAGACCAGCGTGACGTTCCGCTCGGCCGCCACCAGGTACTCGACGACGGCCGAGGCGTTGACCAGACCCGCCACCACCACCTCGCGCGCGATCTCGCAACGCTCGATCGCCTTGGTCCCGTTGGTGGTCGTCAAGAGCAGGGTCCGACCCGCCACCGTCTCCTCCGTGTACTCCTGCGGCGAGTTTCCCAGGTGGAAGCCGTCGATCCGCTTGCCCTCCCGCTCCCCGCAGAGCATGACCTCCTCCCCCAACTGTATGGCGAGGGCCGTGGCCGCCTCGATGCTCGCCACCGGGATGATCCGGGCGGCTCCCCGGGCGTACGCGTAGGCCATCGTGGTCGAGGCCCGGAGTACGTCGACGACAGCCACCGAGCGGTCCTTCGGCTTCTCCAACTCCAATCCCGACGGCGCGAACAGGACATCGATTCTCATCGTGTTGTGTTCCTTCCATGATCAGCCGTTCCCTAGGGGACGGCGGTCTGCGTCTCGAGCACGTCCACGAAGCCGGTGTCCACCTCGCCGCGAACGAAGCGCTCATCGTGGAGCACACGCTGGTGAAACGGAACGGTGGTAGGGACCCCCTCGATGACACACTCATCCAGGCAGCGGCGCATCCGCAGGATCGCCTCCATGCGATCCTGCCCGTACGTGATCAGCTTCGCCAGGAGTGCGTCGTAGTAGGGATAGACGACGTACTCCGGGTGCGCGTGCGTGTCCACACGAACACCCGGGCCCCCGGGAAGGTGGAACGCCGTGATCCTGCCGGAGCTCGGAACGAAGTTGCGGGCGGGATCCTCGGCGTTGATGCGACACTCGATCGAGTGGCCCCGGACGACCACGTCGTCCTGCGCAATCTTCAGCCGCTCTCCAGCCGCGATGCGGATCTGCATCTTCACCAGGTCGAGACCGGTCACGCACTCGGTGATGGGGTGCTCGACCTGGATGCGGGCGTTCATCTCGATGAAGTAGACCTCCGCCTCGGGGGTCAACAGGAACTCGACGGTGCCCGCCCCCACGTACCCGACCGCGCGGGTCCCCCGCACGGCCAGCTCGCCCAGCCGCGCACGGAGCGCCGCGTCGACCGCGGGGGACGGTGCCTCCTCGAGCAGCTTCTGGTACCGGCGTTGGATGCTGCACTCCCGTTCCCCCAGGTGGATGACATTCCCGTGCTTGTCGGCCATGACCTGGACCTCGATGTGGCGGGGCCGCTCGATGTACTTCTCCAAATAGACGGCCGCGTTGCCGAAGGCCGCATCGGCCTCACGCCGGACCACCGACACCAGATGCCGCAGGTCCTCGGCATCGCGCGAAATCTTCATCCCCCGGCCGCCGCCCCCGTGCGTCGATTTCAGGAGCACCGGGTAGCCGATCTCCTCGGCTCTGGCCAGAGCCGCCTTCTCGTCGGTGAGGTTGGAGGGCGTCCCCGGAACCACAGGGATTCCGGCCTCGGCCATCGCCAGACGCGCCTCGACCTTGTCGCCCACCTTCCGCGTCGCGCCCGGCGGGGGCCCGATGAAAGCGATGCCGCACGATTCGCAAACCTCGGCGAAGTGCGCGTTCTCGGCCAGGAAGCCGTAGCCGGGGTGGATGGCGTCGGCATTCGTGATCTCGGCGGCGGCGATCACGGCGGGGATGTTCAGGTAGCTCCGCCCGGCCGGACCGGGCCCGATGCACACGTCCTCGTCGGCAAACCGTACGTGCAGCGAGTCGGCATCCGGTTCCGAATGGACGGCTACCGTGGCGACGTTCATCTCGCGGCAGGCCCGGATGATCCGGAGTGCAATCTCACCGCGGTTCGCGATCAGAATCTTGCGAAACATCCGCTACGGATCGAACCCCTTCCACGACTCGTCCGCGCTGGCCTCGATCCCCTTGGCCCGAAGCTCGAACTCACTCGGGGACGTGCTGTGCTCCCGGGCCGTCTCGTAGGAGATCCTTCCCTCGCGGTAGAGCTTCATGAGCGCCTGGTCGAAAGTCTGCATCCCGTACTGGTCCGCCCCGTCCTGGATGGCCCCCCGAATCAGCGGGGTCTTCGTCTGATCCAACAGGTATTCCCGGATCGTGCCCGTGACCAGCATGATCTCGACGGCGGGAACCCGGCCGGTCCCCTCCACGTTCGGCACGAGCCTCAGCGAGACCGTCGCCTCCAGGCAGCTGGCCAGGAGGAATCGGATCTCGTCGTGCTGGTGGGGTGGGAAGAAGGAGATGATGCGGTTGATGGTCTGCATCGCGTCGATCGTATGGAGTGTGCTCAAAACGAGGTGCCCCGTGTTGGCCGCCGTGATGGCGATCGACATCGTCTCGGCGTCCCGAATCTCACCGACCATGATCACGTCGGGATCCTGCCGCATCGAGTGTCGGATGGCGTCGGCGAAGCTGCCCGTGTCCACTCCCACGTCGCGCTGGATGATGATGCTCTTCTCGTTGCGGTGCAGGAACTCGATGGGGTCCTCGATCGTGATCATCCGCTTGGCCTCGGTCTCGTTGATGTGCTGCATCATGGCGGCCAGCGTCGTGCTCTTTCCGCTCCCGACGCTTCCGGTCACCAGCACGAGTCCCCTGGGCTTCTCGCATAGGGTCACGACCTGTGGGGGGAGGCTGAGGGCGGCCAGCGGCGGGACCTGTGTGGGCACGCACCTCAGGACGGCCGCCACCGAGCCGCGCTGGCGGAAGAAATTGGCCCGGAACCGGCCCAGGTCGGAGACCCCGATGGCGAAGTCGACCTCGTTCTTCTCTTCGAACTGCCGCCTCTGCCGCGGGCTCATTACATCGTCGGCCAGGTCCGACAGGTCCTGGGGCGTCAGGCTCTCCCGACCGAGAAGCCTGACGAGGCCCTCGACCCGCACACTCGGGGGGGAGCCGGCCTGGAGGTGAACGTCGGAGGCCCGCATGTCCACGACCTCCCGGAGAAGTCCTTCGATCTCGATCGGCATGGCCCTACTTCCTGCGAGAGGTCTCCTTGACCTGCGGTTCAACCCAGAAGAGCGCCTCGCCGTACTCGACCGGTTCGGCGTTCCCCACCGGCGTCGAAACCACGCGGCCGGCCACCGTGGACTGAACCTCGTTCATGACCTTCATGGCTTCAACGATGCAGACGACTTGACCCACCTCCACCTCGTCGTCCACTTCGACGTAGGCCTCGGCGTCCGGTGCGGGCGCCCGGTAGAAGGTGCCCACGATGGGGGACTCGATGCTGAGAAGGCCCTCGGACGCCTCCGGGGTCTCCATCTTGGCCGGAGTCGAGACGGCGGCCCCGTCGAGAACAGGGTCCAGCGGGCGGGCGGCCACCTGTCCGGTCACCCGGCGGATTCGAATCCTCGACCACAGTCCGGAGAACTCCGACACTTCGACTTCCTCGAGGTCGTTCTCCTCGGCAACCCTGATCAGCTCTTTGATTCTCTCGGCGTCCATGCCCCAGCTCCCTCATCCCGCGATGGGCGTTGCGTCCTCGTCCCGCCGTTCCAACGGTGTCCGGTCGGACGCGACCGCCGCCGCCTCCTCGATCCGGCGCCGCAGCTGCGCCGCCTTCCCGGCCAGCAGACTATTGGTCGGGTGCTTCTCCCTGAGCGAATCGTAGATCTGGAGGGCCGCCTCCAGAACGCCCTGCTCCTCGCAGATCCTGGCCATCGTGGCCGTCCGAAAGGTGTCTTCTACTTCGAACCCGGAGGCTTCCAGGGCGTCGAACCCGGTATCGGCGCTCGCCGGCGGGGGGGGGACCTCGGCATCGGCGCTCGCTGCGCCCGGGCCGGGCTCAGCGAGCCTCGACGACCGCCCTCCCGAGGCGAGTAGGTTCAACGCCAGGTCGGTCTCCTCGGTCTGATCCCCCAACGAGCGGGCCCGCTGGTAGGCCGCTCGGGCCTCATCGTCGAGCCCGGCAAGGGCCAGCGCGTCGCCCAGCAGCCTCAGGGCCAGCGCGTTCTCCGCGTCGATCTCGACGGCCTTGCCCAGGTGCTCCAGAGCCTGCGAGTACGCCCCCGTTTCCAGTAGGCTGCGTCCCACGACCACGTGCCCGCTCGAGTAGTGCGCGCACCGGGCCAGGGCCGCCCGGCCGTAGTGCAGGGCGTCTCCGTGCCGTCCCTCCGAGCGGTAGACCTCCGCCCGGGCGGCGAGATAGCCGGCCGTGGGCACGTCGGGCCCGATGGATCGGTTCGATGGCAGGGCCGTCATCCTCAAAAGCCGAGGGCCCACCGGACGCAAACAGGCGGCCCCTCAACCCAATCCCCCTTCCAGGGTGCATACAGTGGGCCACCGCCCTTCGGCGGCGGCAGCCGCAGACTATCAGAGCGCGCCGGTGGTGTCAACTCCTATGTACGTACGGGGCGATGGTGCGCAAGCGGCGCCGGGGTTCACTTCGGGCTACACACGAACGTCAGGGCAATGGCCTCCATCTCGCGCAGGAAGGCCACCTGTTCCATCCCGGGTGCGTACAGGTAGAAATCGAGCATCACGGTCCGGCCGCGCTCGGGAACCGAGACCCTGTAGGTGAGGAAGGCCCCGCCGATCGTGTGCTTGACGTTGCGCCAGAGACCCTGGATGCGGACCGCAGGTCGATCACACAGGGTCACTTCCCGGGAGACGACACTCTCCTCGACGACCTCGTCCTCGTCGTACTGGGTCCAGGCCAACTGCCTGCGCCGCTCGAGGCAGCCCTCCACGGTCCCGTCCTCGGCTCCCTCCTGCCAGGTGACCGAGGCGATCAA
>Ga0180437_10007840_pt1 | contig 13765 bp, 9 predicted proteins | sample SS_ome_4_FD_132410 | JGI IMG/M metagenome (GOLD analysis project Ga0180437, IMG submission 132410) | Hypersaline lake sediment archaeal communities from the Salton Sea, California, USA - SS_3_D_1 metaG | ecosystem: Environmental > Aquatic > Non-marine Saline and Alkaline > Hypersaline > Sediment...
ATCAACTTCTGGATGTGTTTGGCAGTCCTGAAAAGGCCCGCGCCGCCAGCGCCGGAAGCCTGGCAAAACTGGGCCTGAAGCCGAACACCTTGAGGGCCATTCAGACACCGGACGATCACCTGATCCAGGCCGACCTCGACTGGCTGCAGCAAGATGACCATCACATCGTCACGTTTCATGACGCCCGCTATCCCGGGCGGCTGAAAACCATCCCGTCCGCCCCACCGCTGCTGTTCGTGCGTGGTGACCCTGATTACCTGCAGCTGCCGCAGCTGGCGATGGTCGGCAGCAGAAACCCGACCGCTGCCGGCCGAAAAACCGCGACGGAATTTGCCCGGCACCTGTCTCAGGCCGGTATCACCATCACCAGCGGCCTGGCCAGGGGCATCGATGCCGCCAGCCACCAGGGCGCCGTCGAAGGCCTGGCCGGCACGGTGGCCATGGTGGCACACGGACTGGACATCGTCTATCCGGCCGAGCACCGCAAGCTCGCCGAACAGATCAGCAGAAACGGCGCGGTGGCATCCGAGCACCCGACAGGCACCCGGCCCACAAAGGCGTATTTCCCGCGTCGAAACCGGCTCATCAGCGGCTTATCGCTGGGGACACTGGTCGTAGAAGCCGCCTTGAAAAGCGGCTCGCTGATCACCGCCAGGCACGCGCTGGAACAGGGCCGGGAAGTGTTCGCCATCCCGGGTTCGATACACAATCCGCTGGCGCGCGGCTGTCACAGACTGATCCGCCAGGGCGCCAAACTGGTGGAGACGGCCGACGACATCCTGGAAGAGATTTCGGCCTTGCTGCCGGGTGAAGTGCCGGTCGGGCAGCCGCCCCGGGCAGACGAGCGGGCCGATAATCAATCTTCGCAGAGACTTGACCCGGATCACCAAAAACTGCTCAAATGCCTCGCGTATGAACCCATGCCGATCGACGAACTTGTTGATCGCAGTGGTTTTGCAGCCTCGGAAGTGGCTTCAATGCTGCTGATCCTGGAGCTGGAGGGCTGCGTCGTCAGCGAAAGCGGACTGTATACGCGCGTGGCATGAAAGCCGTTTTCGAGACTCAACCATGGAGAATTCCGGGGAATTCTCCAATTACAGGTTATTAATAATGGTTATCAAACAATCCGTTGTCGACGTTCTGATGTTCCTGTTCGAACGTTACCTGGGTGAGGAGAACGAGAGTCTGGATGAACGCGATGACGTCACGGGCCGGCTCGAGGAAATGGGGTTTCAGAATTACGAAATCGACAAGGCTTTTGACTGGCTTGAGGACCTCGCCACAATCCAGCACGGCCGCCACTACGCACCCGTAAAACAATCCAGCATCCGGGTATTCAGCGACGAAGAAAAAGCCCTGCTTAACGAAGAATCCCTCGGTTTCCTGATGTACCTGGAACAGGCAGGGATACTGACGCCGATTACGCGAGAGCTTATCCTCGATCGTGTCGTCGCTCTCGACAACGAGCTCGATAGCGAACAGCTCAAATGGATCGTACTGATTGTCCTGCATAGCCACCCGGGCGAAGAAAATGCCTATGCCTGGATGGAAAGTATTATGTTTGACGAAATAGTAGACTATATTCAGTAAACACAAACCATTCTCTTTCTCAGGCGACGCGATAAGACTGCATGAGCACTAATCTCGTTATTGTCGAATCCCCCGCAAAAGCGAAAACAATCGAGAAATACCTCGGCAGGGATTTCAAGGTGCTCGCCTCCTACGGTCACGTACGCGACCTGGTGCCAAAGAAAGGCGCTATCGATCCCGATCACGACTTCGCGATGAAGTACGAGATCATCGAAAAGAACGAAAAGCACATCAACGCGATCAAGAAAGCGCTGAAGAAAGCCGACGCACTCTATCTCGCAACTGACCAGGACCGCGAGGGAGAAGCCATTTCCTGGCACCTGTACGAATTGCTCAAGGAAGACGGCGTACTCAACAAGAAAGACGTGCACCGCGTCGTCTTCAACGAGGTCACCAAACGCGCGATCAAGGAAGCCATCGATAATCCGCGTGAGCTCTCCAGCGACCTGATCAACGCCCAGCAGGCGCGGCGGGCCCTGGATTACCTGGTCGGCTTCAACCTGTCGCCCCTGTTGTGGAAAAAGGTTCAGCGCGGGCTGTCAGCCGGGCGGGTACAGAGCCCTGCACTGCGACTGATCGTGGAACGTGAAGAGGAAATCGAGAATTTCAACGAGGAAGAATACTGGACCATTGCGGCCGACGTTGAAAAAAGCGCCCAGCCTTTCATCGCCCGCCTCGTCGTCTACGACAACGAAAAGGTCATCGACAAGCAGGTAAAAAAGGAAGGCGAAAAGGCAGCCGAGAAGACCAACTTCACTTTCACCAATGAAACCGATGCGCACAAGGCCAGGGACAGCCTGCTGTCAGCCGCGAACGGTCGCCTGCACGTCAGCCAGGTCAAGAAGAAGGAAACACGGCGCAATCCGAATCCGCCGTTTACGACCTCGACCATGCAGCAGGAAGCGGCCAGAAAGCTGCGCTTCTCCGCACAACGCACCATGCGCACCGCGCAACAGCTCTATGAAGGCATCGACATCGGCGGCGAAACCGTCGGCCTGATCACCTATATGCGAACCGATTCGGTCAGCCTGGCAAACGAGGCGCTTGCCGAACTGCGCGGACTGATCGAGAAGAGCTACGGCAGCGACTACCTGCCCGAACAACCACGCGTGTTCAAGACCAAGTCAAAAAATGCGCAGGAGGCCCACGAGGCCATCCGCCCGACATCCGCGCACCATTTGCCTGCCGAAATCAAACAGCACCTGACGCCGGAACAGTTCGGCCTGTATGAACTGATCTGGAAGCGCACCATGGCCTGCCAGATGATCCACGCCACGCTCGACACGGTAACCGTAGACCTGAGCTGCGGCGAGGGCAACACCTTCCGCGCAAACGGCTCGACCATCAAGCACCCGGGCTTCATGAAGGTGTATACGGAAGACATCGATGATGACCGCCGCGGTGAGGACAGGAACAAGATCCTGCCCGAAATGAAAGAAGGCGAGGATATCAAACTGGTGGATATTCGCAGCGACCAGCACTTCACCCAGCCGCCGCCGCGATTCACCGAAGCCAGCCTGGTGAAGACACTCGAGGAATTCGGCATCGGCCGACCATCGACCTACGCCAGCATCATCTCGACCCTGGTCAATCGCGAGTACGTGGAACTGGAAAGCCGCCGCTTCACGCCAACAGACATCGGCCGCATCGTAAACGGCTTCCTGACAGAACATTTCACCAAGTACGTCGACTACGAGTTCACCGCCAATCTGGAAGACGAACTCGACAGCGTGTCGCGCGGTGAAGAAGACTGGATTCCGTTGATGCGCAAGTTCTGGGAACCGTTCATTTCGCAGGTTGAGGACAAGGATGCGAATGTCACCCGTGCCGAGGTGGCGCAATCCAAGTTCATCTGCACCGACCAGAAAACCGGCAAGCCGGTCACGGTGCGCATGGGGCCCTACGGCCCCTTCGTTCAGATCGGCGACAAGGACGACGAGGAAAAACCGCAGTTCGCCAGCCTTCGGCCCGGCATGAAAATGAACGAGGTCACTGCGGACAACTACCTCGACCTGTTCGTGCTTCCGCGCGATCTCGGCGAGACGCCCGAGGGCGAGAAACTCAGCACCAACTACGGGCGCTTCGGTCCCTACGTCAAATACGCGGACAAGTTTGTCTCGATCAACAAGGCCTACCAGGACCAGGGCGTCGACCCCTACAATATCACCTTCGAACAGGCGATGGAGCTGGTCAGGGCGAAGAAGGAATTTGACGCCAACAAGTTCATCAAATCCTTCGAAGGTACCGACATAGAGGTGCTCAACGGACGCTTCGGCCCCTACATCACCAACGGCGAAAAGAATGCAAAGATTCCCAAGGACCGGGAACCGAAATCGCTGACGCTGCAGGAGTGCGAGGAACTGCTGGCCGCGGCACCCGAGCGCAAGGGCCGCAAGAAGAAGGCCGTAAAGAAAGAAGCCGTCAAGAAGGCCGCGCCAAAGAAAAAGGCCGCAAAAAAGAAAACCTCGAAGAAAAAAACCAGCAAGAAAAAAGCGGCGAAGAAAAAGGCCGCCAAGAAGAAGACCTGAAGCCCGCCACAAATAGCGCCAGCTCTCCCTGAGCGCAAAATCTGCAGGAGCGGCTTTAGCCGCGAATTGCGTTTCAGCCGAATGACAATGGTATAGTCCGCAAAAAACGCAAATAACGCGAATGATAAACACAGTTTTTTGCGTTATTCGCGTTGTTCGCGGACACTAAGCGTTCACCCAATCCGAAAGGCTGAAAAAACACACCTAAGGCCGTTCCATAGTAAGGCCGAAAGACCGCTCCTGCAGGCTGAAATCACCTTTTGTCATCAACGCCAGTACAAAAGATACAGTAGAATCTGACGATAATCCTCAGGCTTACCTAAAGACAACAGCGCGATCATGACTTCAGAATTCGCAATCCGCTATGCAGCACACTGTGTGCGCCGGGGCGGTGTCATCGCCTATCCCACCGAGACCGTCTACGGCCTCGGCTGCGACCCGCTCTGTCACGATGCTGTCGATACCATTAACAAGCTGAAAGGCAGGGATGCGCGCAAGGGGGTGATTCTGCTCGCCTCGCGCCTGCAGCAGCTGGATGCCCTGATCGAAGTGACCGACACCGATCAGCGCGCCGCGATCACCGCGGAAGACGAGCCCACCAGCTGGATCGTGCCCGCAAGGAACACCACGCCCGCGTGGCTCACGGGCGGCCGCACAACCCTTGCGATTCGCATCTCAACGCATCCCGTTGTGATTGAGCTTTGCGACCGGCTCGGCCACGCACTGGTCTCCACCAGCGCGAACCCATCCGGGAAGCCCCCGGCGCTGAGCCCTCTGCAGCTGCACCGCTATTTCGACGGGCTGGTTGATGCGATACTCGTATCCACCCATAATTGCAGCGGCCGACCCTCGAAAATCCGCCACCTTGGAACCCGACAACTGCTACGGAAATAACATGAGTTCAGACAGCACACCCGACGCCAATGCCGTGAAAAACTACCTGCTCGAACTGCAGGAAGACATCTGCAGCCAGCTCGCAGCCGAAGACGGCGAGCAGGATTTCATACGCGACGAATGGCAGCGCGAGCACGGCGGTGGCGGCGGTGTCACCCGCGTATTGACCGGCGGCGCTGTGTTCGAGCAGGCCGGCGTGAACTTCTCACACGTACAGGGCAAGGAGCTGCCGGCATCGGCGACGGCGCACAGGCCCGAACTCGCAGGCCGCGAGTTCGAAGCCATGGGCGTATCGCTGGTGATACATCCTCCCAATCCCTACGTACCCACCTCTCACGCCAATATTCGTTTCTTTATCGCCACGAAGGAAGACAGCGACCCGATCTGGTGGTTCGGCGGCGGCTTTGACCTGACCCCCTATTACGGCAACAGGGAGGACTGCAGTCACTGGCACCGTGTCGCCCGCACCGCCTGCGAGGAATTCGGCGCCGATGTCTATCCGCGCTACAAGAAGTGGTGCGATGAGTATTTTTTCCTGAAGCACCGCAATGAACCGCGCGGGATCGGCGGGCTGTTTTTCGACGACCTGAACGAAGGCGGCTTTGACCGTTGTTTTGCTTTCATGCGCAGCGTCGGCGACCATTACCTGAAAGCCTATCTGCCGATCGTGCAGAAACGCAAACACACAGACTACGGTGAGCGCGAACGCAGTTTCCAGCTGTACCGGCGCGGACGCTACGTGGAATTCAACCTGGTGTACGACCGCGGCACGCTGTTCGGCCTGCAGACGGGCGGCCGCACCGAATCGATCCTGATGTCGCTGCCCCCGGTGGTCAACTGGCGCTACAACTGGAAACCCGAAGCGGGCAGCGCCGAAGAAGAACTGTACGAGGTGTTTCTCAAACCAACCGACTGGCTGGCGTAAGACCACTCCGTAGGAGCGGCTTCAGCCGCGAACATCGTTAGCTAGTGGAACGTGTTAGCAACGGCTTTAAAGTCCACAGATGAACGCAGATAAACGCAGATTTTTATTTGGTCCGTCGCAATCTGTCGATTATCTACCCAGCCCAGATTCACAATGCCTGAAAACATCCGTGTTTATCTGCGTTCATCTGTGGACTAAATAAACTGACACGGCTTAACCACCGTTCAGGATTAATTCGCGGCTGAAGCCGCTCCTGCGAGGTAAAACGCCTATTCTGCGCCGACGCGCTTTTGCAGGCTGACCACGTTCACGCTGGGCAATTCCTTCAACGGGCGCGAGATATAGTTGCCCTGCACCTTGTCGACGCCGCAGATTTTCAACAGCCGGATCACTTCCGGGCTCTCCACGTACTCCGCTACGGTATAGCGCCCGAGCGAATGCGCGACGTCGTTCATCGCGGTAACGATAGCGCGGTCGGTGGCGCCGCGCGCCATGCTCTTCACGAACTGGCCATCGATCTTGACCAGGTTCGTCGGCAGGTTTTTCAGCTGGGCGAACGAGCAAAAACCGGACCCGAAGTCGTCCAGCGAGAAACGGCAGCCGATCGCACAGAGGTCGCGAATGAAGCGGTTTGCCTGCTCCAGGTTCGCGATCGCACTGGTCTCCGTGATCTCGAACACGATCGAACTCGGCGGAACGTCGTATTTCTGCAGCAGCCTGATGATATTGGCCTGGGCGTCATCATCATCGAGCGAGTGCCCTGACAGGTTGATCGACAGTGTAACCTTGCCTTTCGGGTTGTCGCTGCCCTGCACATCCATGAGCGCATGCTCCAGCACCCACATATCCAGCTCGACCAGCAAATTGAACCGCTCGGCTGTCGGCATGAACGCACTCGGGTAAAACAGCTCCCCGCGTTCCCCGCGCATGCGCACCAGCACTTCGCAGTGAAAAGCGCCATCGTTGTCATTCAGGAAGGACTGCCAGATGGCGCCATCCTGCGCGGGCAGGTTGTTCACGTTGACATCCGCCATCGACAGGATCGGCTGGTAATGCAATTCGAAATCATCGCTGTCCAGCGCCGCCCTGATGCGCGTCGACCAGCCGAGCTCGGTACCCATTGCATTGCGTTCATCGCTGGCCTGGTCGTACAGGTGCGACTGGTTGCGTCCCATGCGCTTGGCGATATGGCAGGCGATATCCGCATTCGCCATCAGGTCGCCGGCTGTCATGTTTTCATCGTCCATCATCGCGACACCGAAACTCGCATGAACATGGTAGGTCTGCTGACCGCCGTTGACGTTGATATTGTTCAGCGCGGCCCTGTATTCGTTGGCAAGCTTGCAGGCCAGCGTGGCATCCACGTTCTTCAGCAATATTGCGAACTCGTCGCCGCCGATGCGTGCCATGACATCGCTTCTGCGCAGGACCTTGGACAGCACGCGGCTGATCTCCAGCAGGATCCTGTCGCCGGTGTCGTGCCCGGCCGTATCATTGACGTATTTGAAACGATCAAGGTCGATGTATATCAGCGCGCTCCTGATGCCGGTGCGCTGTGCATCCTTGATCTCCTGTTCGAGCCTGGTTTCAAAATACCGCCTGTTGTAAAGATCTGTCAGATGATCATGAGTGGCCTGCCAGCGCAGTTTCTCTTCCAGCATCTTCTGGTTGGATATATCCCTGAACGCAATAACGGAGCCGTCCTGCTTGCCGTTCAGCTTCAACGGATGGACGGTACACTCGACCGGTACCGGTTTTCCCGTATGATGCGCAAACCGGGTCTCCCAGCAGCGCAGCTTGGCATCCTTCCCGTAGGCGTCGCGCAGCTGGTCATCGGCGCAGCTGTCGTCATCGACATAATGCAGGGCATTGTAGGCGGATTCACCGATAAGCCCGTCATCATTGTCGGCGCCGAGCACCTTCAGGGTTGCGTGGTTAACGAAGGTGAGCTTGCCGTCGTTGTCGACCCCGTAAACTCCCTCGCCCACCGACTCAAGAATCGCCTGCAGACGCTCACGCTGCTGCTCGATCGAGTTCTGCACCTCGATGAAACGGCGCATGGCCGCCAGCCGCGCCAGGAACAGCTCTTCAGCCTCGTTCTTGAACATGCATTCGACTGCACCGGCCTGCAGGCAGTCCCGTATCACGGAATCCAGGTAGGTCCCCGTAATGACCGCGGTACGGATATTTTCGGTACGCTCATCGTCCCGCAGCTTCTGGCAAAGCACGTAGCCGTTTTCGTCCGGCATGAAATAGTCGACGATGGCGATGTCGATCGGGTGATTGATCGCGATTTCATAGGCCTCTCTCACCGACTCGGCCGTCATCACCTGGTAGCCGTTCCGCTCCAGCAGGCGCCTGTAATAGGTGCGTATACTCTTCGAATCATCAACGAACAACACCCGCGTGGGCTTGTCGCCGGGCTGGATCTGCCGCTTGTCTTCGACAATTTCCTGCCCGGGTTGCAGCAACGCCTGCAGTGAAGTCGTGACTTCCTGGTAGTTCTCCCAGGGCACCAGCGCAGTCTTTTTGCGCGTACTCATCCAGTTCAGGAGTTCGACTTCCGCGTCGTTAGACAGCAGAATGACCGGGGTCTCGCTGTAAGGCTCGCGGTCGAGCAGCACCAGCAGTTGCGTCGATTCTTCAAAATTTTCGTAGTTGGGCCAGCCGACGATGATGCCGTCAAGGTTCAGCGTTGCATTGTGCAAGGTATCGATGGCGGAGATGAAGGAGTCGACTGACAGCAGTTCGAGGCCCTGTTTCTGCAAAAGCTTGCCCAGAATGTACCGCAGGGTTGCAGATTCTTCGACCAGCAGTATGCGCTGCTTGGTATTTGCATCAGGCATTCAATGTGACCTCCACAGGCGTCACCCGTGATACCGGTTCGGATCACGAATATTCGAAATTTCAGCGGCTTACTCGGATTTGGGTCACATTTTGCGGCACCGCGGGATGGCGCCTGTTCATGATTATATAGCCAGAAAATTATTGATTTTCCAGCTATTTAGGCAATAGCCGGGGGTCAAGGGCTCAACCTGGACAGCAGACGGCTGCCGGCGCCTGATCGGCGCGTTTTGGCTAGTTCATTCCGTTCCTGATCGCGGCGATCACGTGGCTCTCCAGCTCGGCAACGATTTCCCTTGCCGGGCTGCCGGCGGCGATCACGCTGGGCCTTGCAAACAGCGCAGTGGTCTCGCCGTCTTTTTCGATCAGTGTCAGGCTCAACGGGCACAGCGCCAGCATCTGCGGATCCCTGTTGCTGACCTGGTTTGCGTACCAGCCGTTGCAAAACACCATGCTTCGAATGGCCGTCAGCCTGTTCCGGTTGTAGTCGTCACCCCAGCGCTCGGCAAAACCCGACAGGTTCTTGCCGATATCCGGCTCCAGCACAACATACAGGCGCGCGTCCTCGAGACTTTTGTAAAGCTTGTCGTAAATCTGAGCGATCGGCTTTTCGACGCTGTAGGTGAAAACACTGCTTTCCGCATGAACCGGCGACAGGCCAAGACACAGGATGAATAACACGGTTCGCAGCAACATTTTCATGACGAATGGCTCCTGATATGCCTGGGTAGACGGAGGCTGGTACAATACCGCATTCATCAATGAAAGTGGAGTCCGCCGTGTCCAGCAACGGTTCCTATTCAACTATACGCAAGCGCCGCATGCGGCGTGACGAGTTCTCGCGCCGGTTGATGCGGGAGAATCACCTGCATGTCGATGACCTGATCTATCCGATGTTTGTGATCGAGGGCGAGAACCAGCGTGAACCGGTACCGTCGATGCCAGGTATAGAGCGTGTCAGCATCGACCAGCTGATCGTGGAAGCGCAGCAGTGCCTCGAGCTCGGCATACCCGCGGTCGCACTGTTCCCGGTGGTGGGCGACGCCAGAAAATCGGACGACGCCGCGGAAGCCTTTAATCCGGACGGCCTTGCACAGCGCGCCGTGCGCGCGCTGAAAAAGCAGCTCCCGAAACTCGGCGTGATCACCGACGTCGCGCTGGATCCGTTCACATCGCACGGCCAGGACGGACTGATAGACGACACCGGCTACGTACTCAATGACGAGACCGTGGAAGTACTGGTCAGGCAGGCGCTTTCGCACGCCGAGGCCGGCGCGGACATTGTCGCACCTTCCGATATGATGGACGGCCGGATCGGCGCCATCAGGGAGGCGCTCGAGGCGAAAGGGTTTATCCACACCCGTATACTGGCCTACTCTGCCAAGTACGCTTCCAGCTTCTACGGCCCGTTCCGCGACGCCGTCGGTTCTGCCGCCAACCTGGGCGGCGGCAATAAATACAGTTACCAGATGGACCCGGCCAATTCCGACGAAGCACTGCACGAAGTCGAACTCGATATCAGCGAGGGCGCCGACATGTTCATGGTCAAACCCGGCATGCCGTACCTCGATATCGTTCGCAGGGTCAAGGAAACCTTTGAAATGCCGACCTATGTCTACCATGTCAGCGGTGAATACGCGATGCTGAAAGCCGCCTCCCAGAACGGCTGGCTCGACGAAAAAGCGGTCGTCCTCGAGTCGCTGCTGTCGATCAAACGCGCGGGTGCCGACGGTATTCTGACCTACTACGCCAAGACCGCAGCCGAGTGGCTGCGCGGCTGATTTGCACCCGGGCCAGATGCCAGACACCATCGACCGCTACGCGGTATTCGGTAATCCGATCGAGCACAGCAAATCGCCGTTCATACACAGCCGCTTTGCCGAACAGACCGGACAGCAGCTGGAATACACGGCTCAACGTGTCGATGTGGACGACTTCGCCCAGGCCGTTGCACGCTTTGCCGGAAACAACGGCAAGGGCCTGAATATCACGGTCCCGTTCAAGCAGGACGCCTGGCGGCTCGCTACAGCACGCAGTGCGCGCGCTGAACGCGCGGGTGCTGTCAATACACTGGTCATCAACGGGCCCGGTGACTACTATGGCGACAACACCGACGGGGTCGGACTGGTCCGCGACCTGCGTAACAACCACGGGGTGCAAATCGAAGACCGGCGCGTCCTCGTGATCGGCGCCGGTGGCGCGGTGCGCGGCGTGATCGAGCCGCTGCTGGAAAGCAAACCGGCCCTGCTGATGATCGCGAACCGCACCCGGGAGAAGGCGCTGCAGCTGGCGAAGGACTTCTCCGACCTCGGCAGAGTCCACGGCTGCGGTCTCGATGAATTCGGCGCCGACACCTACGACATCATCATCAACGGCACCTCCGCCAGCCTGAGCGGCGACCTGCCGGCATTGCCCGCAACACTGGTCACTGACGACACCTTCTGTTACGACATGATGTATTCGACTGAACCGACGCCGTTCATGCGCTGGGCGCAACAGCATGGCGCCCGGCAGGCAGTCGACGGAAAGGGCATGCTGGTCGAGCAGGCCGCGGAATCGTTCCGCATCTGGCGCGGCTGCGAGCCGGATACCAGGGCCGTGATCGAAGCGCTCGAAAAGCTTTAGTTTTCACCTTCGCGCACGCACATCCTGTAGGAGCGGCTTTAGCCGCGAATCAGGTTTTCCTGGTGGCGAATACCTAGAGATTATTAAGTCCACAGATGAACGCAGATGAACACGGATTTTTATTTTTTCTGTCGCTGTCTTTCGCTTTACTACCGGGTCCCCAGGTTTTAAGCACTTAAAAACATCTGTGTTTATCTGCGTTCATCTGTGGACTAAATAAACTGCAAAGACTTACCCACCAGGCAGGAAAAATTCGCGGCTAAAGCCGCTCCTACAAGTAAGGATTGATCAGGCGTAGGCTAACCCGCCTTGACTTTTGACCCGTCCAGCAATGCCGTGAACGCGTCCAGCGCCAGCGGGTGGCTGATTACGAAGCCCTGTGCCGTGTCACAGCCGAGGGCCGCCAGCCGGTCGAGCGTTTGACTGCTTTCCACGCCTTCCGCCACCACGGACAGGCCAAGGTTGTGCGCAAGCTCGATGGTCGAGTGCACGATCACTTCGTCGTTTTGCGACTGCTCCATGTCCCGGATGAACGACCGGTCGATCTTCAACTCGCTGACAGGCAGCTTTTTCAACCGGCTCAGGGATGAATAACCGGTACCGAAATCGTCGATCGATAGCGCAATGCCCAGATACCGGATGTATTCCAGCACATCCAGCAGCCTGTCGTACTCGGAAAGGAACAGGTTTTCCGTGATCTCGAAGGTCAGCAACTCCCCGAACTCCCTGGATCCGACCAGGCTCTCGAGGCGTTTCATGAACTCGGGATTGAGCAGGTCCGTGACCGAAATATTCACCGCCACATTGATGTTATGTCCCCGGTCCCGCCATTCGATTGCATTTCTGAGCGAAGTCTCTATCGCCCAGGTCGTATATTTTTCGATAACGCCGATCTGCTCGAGCTCGGCTATATAGACATCGGGATTGACCAGGCCGTAGCGCGAGTGAACCCAGCGTCCAAGCGCTTCGACAGCGACGATACGCCGGTCCTGCAGATCGATCTGCGGCTGGTAAAACAGCTCGAACTCGCCTTTGGACAACGCCTTGCGCAGGTCCGTGACCATGGTCAGGTAGCCGAGAGGCGAGCGGTCGTTGGCCGGCTCGTAAAACATGATGCCCTGCTTGGACCGTTTTGCTTCGTACATCGCCGAATCCGCCCGGCAGAGTATATCGGTCATGTTGTCGCCGTGCTCCGGGTACACCGTCATGCCGATACTCGCGCCGACGGTGATTGTCGAGCCATCGATGATGAAAGGCTTCTCCAGCGCCCTGAGCAGGACCGCGGCCCTGTCCAGCATCTGCTGCCTGTCACTGTCGGGTAGGATCACTGCAAACTCGTCGCCGCCCAGGCGCGCAAAGGTGTCGTTCGGGTGAATGTACTGCTGCAGCAGCAGCGCGATCTCTTTCAAGAGGTAGTCACCCCTGTCGTGACCCAGCGCGTCGTTGATGTCCTTGAAACGGTCGAGATCGATCAGCAGCAGACCGAGCTGGCTGTTGTTGGACTCCGCCAGCGAGATGCCACGCGACAGGCGGTCGCTGAACAGCGACCGGTTGGGCAAGGAGGTCAGGGGATCGTACAGCGCGTGAAACTCGAGTTCCCTGTTGCTCTCGAGCAGCTGCCTGTTCATGATTTTCAGCCGCCGGCGGTAGTCTTCGTTCAGCCGGCTGGTTTCTTCCATCTGCTTCACGGTCATCGCGTTCTCGATCGCGATGGACACGATGCCCGCAAACATGGTCAGCAGGTTCAGGTCCCTGCGCGTGAAGGCCTGCCCGCCGGTCTTGTTGATCGCAGAGATACCGCCGAGAAAATGCTTCTTGCCCTGCAGCGGCACCATAATAAGCGATCCGGCATCACGCTCCCACCGGTTGCGTTCCTCGTCGCTGAGTTCATCCAGCACACCCTGCCACCAGGCTTTCTTGTGCTTCCACACCCAGCCGCAGACACCGAACTCCAGCGGTAACGAGGTGCCGACGATCTCGTCGATATTCCTGCCGGAACCGGCCTGATAGGTATAGCCTTCGCAGTCCTTGTCCAGGATGGGAATCAGCAGCGTTTCGGCCTTGACCAGTTCGCGCGCCCGGTCCGCGACCACCTGGAGCACCTTTTCCAGATCCAGCTCGCCGCCAATTTCGGCGAAGGTCTGCTGCAGCAGGTCGATTTCGGCCTCACGGTGCAGGAGACGCTCGCGCAGATCGCTAATCCTGGCATCTTTTTTTTCCTTATCAGACACTTAGATCACACCGATGGAAGAAGATGGGCATTGGTACCAGTGTAGTACAGATCGCGGCCGCGGCCATGGCTGGCCGACGGAACGCAGGTTTGCGATCCGGGCGACAACGGGCCACCGGGACCCTGTCA
>Ga0180437_10007841_pt1 | contig 13764 bp, 11 predicted proteins | sample SS_ome_4_FD_132410 | JGI IMG/M metagenome (GOLD analysis project Ga0180437, IMG submission 132410) | Hypersaline lake sediment archaeal communities from the Salton Sea, California, USA - SS_3_D_1 metaG | ecosystem: Environmental > Aquatic > Non-marine Saline and Alkaline > Hypersaline >...
ACATGCTCCCAGGTCAGTTCCTCCTGAATCCTCCGGCGACCGTTCTGTCCAAGCTGTTTAGCCAATTTTGGATTCTTGAACAGCTGAATGACCCGATCTACTATCTCCTGAGTATTCAGGGGATCGACGAGATAACCGGTGACGCCGTCCTGGATCGCATCGGGTATGCCGCCGGAGCGACTCCCGATCACCGGTTTCTCGCAGGCATTAGCCTCCAGGAACGTAATGCCGAATCCCTCGGTATCTCCTTGCGCTTCCAACTCGCGGCTGACCATAATATACACATCGGCCAGGTTGTAGTATCGGTATAAATCCTCATCGGGCACGAGCCCCGTGAAGAGAACGTGCCGATCCAGCCCCGTTTCCGCCACCAGTCGTTTGAGGTCTCGAACGATCCAGTCCCTCCCCGGCCCTGCAACGATATAAACCGTATCGGGAAAGGCTTCCAGGATGCGCGGCAACGATTTGATGACGGTATCGTGTCCTTTTCGTTCCACCACCCGTGCAAGCGTCATCAGTACCTTGGTGTCGCTCCGAAGTCCCAGGACAGCCCTCAAATCAGACGTGTCTGAGTTCGGTGAGAAACGACTCAGGTCCACGCCGTTGGGCAGTACACGAATCCTGGCAGGATCGATGGAAATCCGCTGCAGGATACGGTCTTTTGTGAACCGGCTCACGGCCACGCACAGATCCGACCTGGAGAGTGTACGCTCCATCCGGCGGAGCATTCGTACCGGAATCTGCCGGGTGACCTCCAGACCGTGGGCGATGGTGATCAATTTGAAATCATAGAATCTCTTAAACCGGACGATACCCTGGGCCAGATCCCAGGTCGTGGCGATGACCGTCGACCGGGGATATCGGGAAAGGAACCGCCATCCATAGTACGTGCTGTAGAGCGACCGGTATTTCTTCCAATCATGGCCCGCCATGGTGATCAGATGAAACGGCGCCTCCCGATGCATCTCGGATCCCCGGACGGATTTCTTCTTTGTATACACGTACACAGGATCGGCATGCCGGCACAATTGCTGAGCGATTCCGAGAGCCCACTGGGCAATGCCACCGCTGGTAGGCGGAAAATCCTCCGAGAATAGTCCAATCGGTCGCTGGATCATACCATCCTCGAATTCATGTAGGGTTCCAGGACGCCTTTCATCTTCTGCCAGCATACGTCCAATGTAAAACGTTCCTTCACAAATCGATAGCCGTTCTTCCCCAACCGTGCTCGGAGTGCAGAATTGTCGATCAAGGCCGTCAATGCAATGATCCATTCCTCCGATTCCCCGGCGAGACATCCCGTTACGCCGTCTCGGATCAGCTCAGTATTCATGCCCACGGGCGAGGCTATCGTCGGAATACCGGCAGCCATGTACTGGAGCACCTTGAAAGAGCACTTTCCCCGGCTCCAGGGATCATCCGTCAAGGGCATCAGCCCGATATCAAACTCCGATAATGCCCGGTCAGCCGTGGACGCCTCCCAACGCACGTTCTGGATGGGAACGCCATCCAAACAGAAAGGCTCGCTGCTGATCACACGCCAGCGAACCTGAGGATATCGATGGGCCACAGCTCGAATGACGTCCCGAATCCCGTCCAGATACACCAAATTCCTTCCCGTACCGATCCAGCCGATGACCGGGCCGTCCTCCTCGGCCTTTTTTTCGGGAAGCGTTTCTGGTACGACGACGGGTGTGGGCAGCACCGTCATGGTCTTGGCCAGCGATCCGGCATAAATCGCCAGCGTATCATTCCCGGCAATCACATGATCTGCTGCCTGGATGATGCGCTTTAAACAGCGCTTCGTGTAGGGAGCTCCGGGCTTCTTCACACGGAAACGTTTGCCCGTGGGTTCGGAGGCATAGAGGGCATCATCAAAATCATAGATGAGACGGGGATTCCGCCATCTCAAGAGACGCACGTAATGGACGGGCATTAATTTTTTTTGAACGAAAATGACGCGGTACCCGGGGGCCCTCTTCAGGATACGGAGTTTCTGGATCAGACCCATGCCTCCGGCAACGATGTCGTACGTCCATCCCTCCCTATCCAACAGAGGAAGATAGGCCAGCACACGAAATTTCGAACTGGGCACATTCCGCCCCATGATCAAGAAAAGCATATGTCGCCGCGCATCATTCATACTGTAAAATCCGATCCCCGTTCGAACGAAACAACGATTATTATCAAGTCCCCATTTGACGAGATTGCATCATGGCCCTGGCGTTCTTCCAATGGCCCGCTTTATTGTTACGACATGTGCTTCGATCGGACGATTCCCCATTCCATTATTTCCGTTATGAATTAATTCGTCAACCGCACTTATGACCGATTCCACACCGATATCCGCAACCCGATGGGTGGGAGAGGCCAGTACGCGATGGGGAACGGCATACGGGTAGAATCGCTCGATATGATCGAGATCGGCTCGGTAGAGTCCTGCTACCGGTGTGCCGTAACACGAAGCCACATGAACCAGGGAGGTGTCCGGAGAAATCAGAACCTTTAAACGTTGGATGATCTGACCGGCGTCATAGATAGATCGTGTCTGGGGCGAAGGAATCACATGGTCAAACCGGGTCTCCAGGAAGTGCTTGTCCTTGGCTCGGTCGGGCATGGCCAGCACTACCACCGGATGATCCATCCTATTCAGCAGATCGACCCATTTCTCCAGCGTCCACTCTCGATCTTTTTCACCTGCACTCAGGTTGATTCCCACGGGCCTATGTGCCGACAATTGCGTCGCGAACTTACGAACCGGCTCGGAGACATCTCCTTCCGGCAGGTAGGGACGACAATCCTCCTTCCGGTAAGGGATGTTCAGTAGGTCCAGGAGCGCGCAATTCTTCTCCACGACGTGTTGATGAAAATCCATACGGATCAATCGATGGAAAAAACCTGCATGGAGCGGATGCTCGATGCCCACGCGATACCGTGCCGGAATCAAGCGCGCCTGGTAGACGAAGGTGAACGAGAAATGATCTTTGGTGCTGTATAGTACATCGAATTCCCTGCCCTGCATGGCTTTGTAGAAGGTTGCATAATGGTTTTTCCCCCGATGAACCTCATCGATATGCGGATCATCCTTGAAAAAGGTATACACGGAACTATACGTAACCAGATGAATTTCCGCCTCCGGCAGGGCCGTACGCAACAGCTTGAGCAATGGCGTGAGCAGAATGGCATCGCCTATCTTCTCCTGGGCCTGAATTATGATGGAATTCAAAGGCCCCTCAAACCGGTCTTTTTCATCCACAGAACCCACCAGGGCCAGAAGAGTCTTGGCGAGCCACAGTTTGGATTCGCGCTCAATTGTTTTTGGAATCGGCTCTTTTTTCTTTTTCATGCCATTTTGCCAGAAAATACCGCTCTAAATTCTTGATCATGGCGGAGATGGTAAAGTGCTCTTGTACCCGGTTCAATCCTGCCTGCCCCAACGCCTCCAGCCGCCGGGGATCGTCGATCAGGGCCTCAATGGCTTCGGCCAGGCTCTCTGCACTCCCTGAGGGTACGATGACGCCCGTCTCTCCGTCGACGACGAGCTCACGAACACCGTTGACATCGGTCGCTAAAACGGCCTTGCCCACGGCCATGGCCTCCATCACCACGTTGGGCATGCCTTCGTACAGGGAAGAGAGAACGAACAGATCACAGCCCTTGAGATAGGATTCGATATTTTCATGAAATCCACAAAAATGAAAGGCATCATCAAGATTTCGTTTGTGGACACGCTGCTTGAGTTCCTTTTCTCGGCGTCCTTTTCCGGCTACAAAGAACACCACATCATCGCGTTGATTCAATATCATTTCAGCGGCATCGATGAGATAGGAAAATCCCTTCTGCTCCGACAATCGACCGGCACTGAAAATCACTTTCTTATCCGGGTGCTCCCGGCTAAAATCATGGGCTCGCACATCCGACCTGGCTTCTATGCCGTTGTAGATAACTTCCACAAAATCGTCGTCGAACCAGCCATAGTCCAGGTACGCGCGTTTGATGCTTTCTGTATTCGTTAAAATACCGTCGGTCAGATGCGTGAGAGTGACCTTGTGCTTCCATGCCTTCCCGCATAGCTGGACGCCGTGCCTGGCGATCACGACGGGACGTTTGACGAGTCTGGCTGCCAGCCCTGCCACACGTACATCCTTATTCAGGTTGCACACGAGCACCTGAATCTGTTCTTTCTTGAGAAATCGTGCGATTCGCCATGTGTTCAGGGGGCTGACATCCGAGCGGACGTTGATGATGTGCGTCCGAACGCCGGCTTGTTCTGCCGCCTTCAATATTTCGGCGTCTCGTTTGCTGGCAAGATAAACACAATGCCCGGCCTCGGTCAGGCCTTTGGCCGCCTTGACCATCCATTTCTCACCGCCGCCAAACTTGGTCCGGCTGATGGAGTTGATGAACAACACACGCATTTTAACGTCAGCATTCATGAAGACTCTACGACTCTGGAAAAATATTGGATCAGTTCCGATTTCATCCGTTCCAGAGAAAAACGCTCTACCGCGGTTCGCCATCCGGCCCGGGCCATATGCTGCCGGAGTTTGGAATCGGCGAACAACTCGGCTAACGCCCGGGACAGTTCTTCGGGATGGTTGACGGGAATCAGATAACCATTCTCGCGATGATGGAGGATTTCTTCCACACCTCCCGCTCGCGTGCTGATGACGGGTTTTTTCAAGATCATGGCTTCCACCAGAGCGTTGGACAGCCCCTCGTTCCTGGATGTCGTCACAAAGACATCGCTTCGAGCAATGAAGGGATAGGGATTCGACCGAAAACCCATAAATATCACGCGATGGGCGATTCCCAGCTCATATGCCAGTGCCTTGAGAGATTCGGCCGCGGGCCCGTCTCCGATGATGATGAGTCCACACTTCTTTCCGTCTGCGAACCGGGCAAATCCCCGGATCAGCGTATCGATCCCTTTCCTGTCCGAGAGTTCTCCCAAGGATGAGATGAGGAATGGGAACTGCGATTCGAACGTCGCATTCTCTCCAGCACCCTGCATCACCCTGTCTGTATCGATCCCGTTATAAATCAACTGTATTTTTTCCGGTCTTAAAAATCCGGACTTCAAGAGCATCTGTTTGATGCTGTCCGCGTTCACTACGATGCCGTCACAGAGTTTGTCGTAAACCAGGCGGTATACCCATTTCCCCCGCAAATCCCGGACGATACCCAGGCGCAGCACATTCTTTACACCACAGAGCCGCGAGGCCACTCCGGCCAAGGCATAATCCTTTCGTTTCGTCGGGATTAAAAGCCTGATGTGATGTTTCTTTATGATAGAAATCAGACAGAACAACGTGACGAGGTCGGCCTCGTGATAAAACGGCAACCGGTATTTTGGGATTTCAAAGCGGCGGCCAATATCACGGCATCGATAGGCAAGATAAACGCCGTGTTCCTCAGAGCACTGCCGGGCTGCCAGGGCCGTCCATTTCTCATTGCCTCCCCACCTTCTGGCCGAATTCAGAAACAAAATGTTCACAACGTTTCCGGCGGACGTGTTTTCCACCGCCTATGCATCCAGAACCAGTGGTCGGGTTGGGCGCGAATCGCCTCTTCCAGCAGATGGGTGTACGCTTGGGTTACGTCCCGTATGTTCTCCGGGGTAAGGCCTTTCAGATGGTCGAAGGTGAGAACATGAGACTCCACACGATGCCTGCCATTGGGCAGGCGAATCGCACTGCCGAACAAAACAGGTGCACCGGTCTTCAAGGCAAAAACGGCCGGGCCTTGATGCACGGATGATTTTCTACCCAGAAAATCGACGAACACGCCATCACCGCCAGCATCCTGGTCCGAAAGCAGTGCCACGAAGCCGTTGTTTCGTAAGGTTTTAATCACACCCCGGACGGCCATACCCATATGGATAATGCGTATCGTCATGAGTTCGCGATAATGATTCATCATGTCGTCCACGAGCTTGTTGTGCTGCTCGCCGACCAAGAATGACATGGGATACCCCTTGAGCGCAAGCGCCGCACCCATCAGCTCCCAGTTCCCGAAATGGCCCGCTACCAGGACACCGCCCTTTCCCGTTTGGAGTATTTGGTCAAAGTGTTCTGGATTTTCTATATGAACCAGTGAGGAAACAGTCTCTTTATCCAGAATCGGAAAGCGCATGTATTCGAAAGTCGTCTTGGCAAAATTTTGGTAGGCCCGCTTGGCAATGCCCAGAAGTTCTTTTTTGGATTTCTCCGGAAAAGCCGAGGAGAGGTTATCCATCACCACTTTCCGCCGGATACGAAGGACAGAAAAAATAAACCAGCCCAGCCAGTCTCCTACCATCAATGTCGTTTTCAAAGAAACGAGCCAGATAAAGATCAAGAATCCCCTTGAAGCTACGTATTCAACCCGATGCTGTACGCTCTTCCATCGTTTCGAAGCCATACTGTTCCTCTTCTGCCCACCTTTGTTTTATCCTTCGTGTCCTGTTCCGTGTGACAAAGAAGGCCGTGAAAAAAAGAATCACGAGAACGAGACTGAACATGACCCAAAAATCCAGGAGTATGTACCAGCGGTATTTCTGTTTCATGGCATGGTACCAATCCGTCTGGAAATCCTGAAATCCAATGCCGATGGTGTTCATCAAGGCATCATCCATCGTCTTGCCGGCCCGGATAGCCTGAATGATTCTGCCGATGTTCTCACGACCATACGATGCAATCAGATAATCGATGGCGGCTCGAGACTCTCCATAGGCCAAAGCCGCCTTTTCTCTCCGGAATTTCAACACCTCATCGACTTCATCCAGCCAGATAATGTCGCCGGAAAGAAGACTCCGGGCCAGGAGTACGGCTCCCCGAATCCCCATCTCTCCCGATTCCAACTGTGCCAATCCTTCGTCGAACCACCGGTCCACAGGGTGAGAATCCACGGCCATCCACAGCAAAACGTGGCTCAGTTCATGATGCACGACTTGCCGAAGGTTCGTCTCGGGACGGGAAAAACGCGGTGATTTCAGGAAAATCATTGCTTGAGAAGGATCGGCCGCCCCTGAACCCCATTCCGGGATCTGGCCGCCTGTCAACCGATGGAATGCCTGTTCCGAGGGTGCGATTACGATGTGTATCATCCCTGTCGATGAAAGACCAAAGTCGCCGGTCATCCGGGGAAGCGCTTCATCGGCCATGGAAAGCACACGCCTCCCGTTTTCCAGATCTTCCTCGTGGCAGTGGAGTACCCAGGTTCCCCGAACCAGCTGACGCCACTCCAACGCTGCTACGGAATGCGCACAAAAAGACACACCCAACAAAATGGCAAGAAACAGGCGATGGAGGAAGCGCATACCGTCTCCCGAGATATTACTATTCGATTAAAAGGTACGTATTTTCATATACTTTCGCAAGGGGATTTTCCGTCATGACTTCAAACAAAAAACCCCTTCCAGAAAAGGGGTTTTTGAATACCTTCATTTTAAATGTCGCCTTAAAACGGCACCGTGACTGTAAACGTGTTCATACTTCCCAGGGCTCCGAATGAACTGTATCCGTAATCGATGCGATAGTTTTTAATCCGGATTCCAAATCCCAGGGAGACGCCAGCGAACCGGTCGCTGTCTGTGCCCACTTTCTGCTCGCCGCCCCGGGAGTTGTAGCCCCAGCGGAGAAAAAAGTACTGGGAGATGGTGAACTCTCCGCCCAGGGCCCAATAGAGTCCCAAGAACTGATCGCTCTCTTCGTGGAGGAATCGGAAGACATCGAGATTGAGGCAAAGCGGAAGGTGGGCCAGTCTCTTGGAAACGCCCAGCCGGAAGGATGTCGGCGGTTTCTCTCGTTCGTCGATAAAGGCTGTTAAGGCCGTACCCAGGTTGGAGATGCCGACACCGATGTTCAGATCCTGACTCTCGACACGATAGATGGCGCCTACATCCAAGGCCACGGCATTGGATGTATATTGATCGATTTTGGACTGGATGTATTTGATCGCCACGCCATAACGAAGACCGGAAGACAAGCTGTTGGCATAGGCGGCATTGATCACAAAGTCGCCCGGGCTGAACGATCCCTGATCGTTCCCCACGATATCGGTGCGGCGGATCTCGCCGTAATTCATGTAAAAAAGGCCAATGCCCAGATGACCGGCGTTGGGTATGACCTTGTTGAATCCTACGAAACCCGATTTGATATCTAAAAAATGATTCAGGTATGTGAACGTGGATTCCAGGTCCTTCACACCTGCCAGACTCGCCGGATTATAGGCCAGGCCGTATAGATCGGCTATCTGAGCCGTGAACGCACCACCCATGGAGACAGCTTTTGCACCCTGCTCTATTCTGAGAAAATCAAATCCCGATTGTCCCCCGCTAGCGCCCGATAAAACGACCGAGGGTAAAAGCAGGAATGAGAAGATGATGAATACGAACCGTTTTTTCATCGAGACCATCTCAAATAAAAAAATCAGGGGTTTGCCCTGCATGAAAAAACCGAGCCACCCGTCGGACTCGAACCGACGACCTGCTCATTACGAGTGAGCTGCTCTACCAGCTGAGCTAGGGTGGCTAAGATCATAATCGACCGAAAAGTTAAAAAACTTTTGATTGAAAGTCAAGGTAAATCAATCCCACGCCACGGTGCCTGATAGACACGATGTGCCCCATGCCGTATCCAACGATGTTGGTCGTGTAATCGACAATACGTATAAGTCAGAAAGCATCGTGATGCAGAAATCAAGAGCGAGATCGCATACAACAAAAAACGGCGGAGCCTATATCCGGCCCCGCCGCCTATAAAAACCTTCCCCACGGCCTACTTATCGGACCGGTTCACCATGCTCTTGGCGATGACGTAATACACCAGGAGCGCCAGCCCGGCCAGGATAAACATGCTTCCGATGGTCACTTCACCGGAAACATCGCTGGGAACCAGCTGTCCAATCAGGAACGCCAGCCCGATGCCGATCAGGACAATGCCCCACTTCAAGGCAGAAGGAACCCGGTATTCGAACCGATCCGTGTACAGGAATTTCACATTCTCGTCGACCATGCCTTTATCGATGAGCTTGCTCCTGATCTTGTTGTCTGAGAGCAGTTTGATTAAAACGATGACGGAAACTAGAACGATTCCTGTGATGACGGCACCCGCGACTTCACCTTCCATGACATCCTCCTTTATTTATTGATATCTTCATTCAATCTCATCTTCGTTCACTAGTATCAGACAGACAGATCATAAAAATGTTACACGAAAAAAGGCATTGCATGCAACATTTTATTTTTTAAATTGTCTGATATTAATGAACCTATGATGAAGATAACGATGGCAGAGTCCCGTCAATTGATCGACCGTATCAAGTCGGGTGATCACAGCGCATTCCAGACGTTGATCGAATCGTATCAACGCCTGGTCAGTCACATTGTATTCAGGGCAATTCTTAATGCATCGGACCGCCAAGACATCTGCCAGGACGTATTCTTAAAGGTGTACCAGAATATCGGGGGCTTTCGTTTTGAATCAAAAGTATCGACCTGGATTGCGAGGATCGCGTACAATACATGCATCAATTATCTTCAAAAAAAGAAGGTGCCCCTTTTCGACGATCATGCGTTCGAGGACGAAACCCTCGACAGCGTATCGGGTCAGAGCAGACTTCCCGACGCCATCGCCGAAGGGAAGGATACAGCGTCTCGTCTGCAAACGGAAATCGAGGCCCTGGACGTGGGTTACCGTACCATCCTGACACTGTACCATTTGGACGAGATGAGCTATGCTGAGATCGGGAAAATCATGAACTTACCGGAAGGCAGTGTGAAGAGTTACCTGTTCAGAGCCAGAAAACAGCTGCGGAAAAAATTGCTGATTCAATATCAGAGAGAAGAATTATGATGGACGACCATTTAACGGATGAAGAAATTCAGGACATTCTGGATGGGAATCGCTCGCAGGTTGAAACGAGCCGGAAACACCATCTGGAAACCTGCGATACATGCCAACAAACCCTGAATCAGTACCGGGCCCTGTATGCCCATCTGGAATCCGACACGGGGTTCAAACTCCCGAAACACTTTGCAAAATCGGTGGTTGCAAAACTAACATCTGAATCTTCGAGTCCATTCTCTTTTCCTGCAACCGAACTCATCATCATCGTCGCGGGAGTCGCCATCGCCCTGGGGGCCGCTTTCCTTTTTGTCGATTTAAAGCCGTTTTTCAATTCCATTGCCCGAATTTCCCTACCCCGACTGGGATTCAACGCGTCCTTCATGGCTCCCATAAAAAACATGCTCTCCGATTTAAACGGCAGCCTGATTCTACTGCCTTTTGCCGGTCTGGCCCTTCTCTCGGTCGCGCTGTTTGACCGCTTCATCCATAAGATAAAACATCAAAAAATGCCGCTGTGATGGATCGGAAAGAATGGATGGCCACGACGATGCTTGGCGTGGATATCTTCTTTATGACATTATAAATAATTTAGTGTTATCGGAATATCCGATAAGGACACGGCGTATATTGATGAAACAGCGAATCCCCACCTGAAGTTTTATTCCACGGACGACGACTTCGCTCACATGCGATCGTGAGCGTTATACCGGATTAGACTTCTCTATTATTTCCCCTTCATGCCAATGATCCGGTAGTTGAATTCGTACGCCAGACTGTGACTCCATGTTTCGTCGAACATCGTGTTGTAACGGGTACCGTCGGCAGGACCCACAGGTTTTCCGTACGTAAAAAACCAGTTAACGATGGGGCTGCCCGTGTAGCCCAGGGCAATCCAGTACCGTCCGGGGGGCAGGAGCGTTTCTTCTTTGGTGAATGTGAAATCGACCCAATCATAGCCCGGTGAATAGGGCATTCCATCCAGCGGTATCAAATCACTGCTGGCAATATACTCTCCCGGTTTTCCCGTCCCGTCATCCTTACTCAACTCGATCCAGAGCTGTCCTTCGCCTCCAAACTTATGGAGTGCCGCACCGATCTTTACCAGCTTCAGCGGATCTTCCAGGATAAACGTCTGCGCGTATTTCTGACCCTTGGTCGTCACATACTCGGAGGTCTCCACGAGAAAGCTCTTATGCATGACCATCAGACTATCCTCTGTCTCTTCGATGGGGCGCTCAATATCCAGGAAATCAACATTTTCTGGGAAATCCAAATTTCCGAAGACAGAGGGTTCATCAAAATTCAGCGATGCCAAATTTTGGGAGATATCCACGATGGGTGGTACGGATGCCTCCTCGAAGGCGACCCGGGAGAATGATGCTTCGACGGGCGGAGAAAACAGCATCTTCCTTGGACCGTATGGCTGTCTCTCGGCCAGTAAATTCACTTCGTCGGATATAAACGACGCATTAATCTGTTCTTTCAACTTCGGTCTTCCTCGAAATCCTCTGGATTGGGACCAACGAACCGTACCGTCCGCCACGGTTTCGTTGTTATCCATACCCACTTCGACGCGAATAAAGCGATTGCTGACGAACAGTTGCGTTTGTTGAGGATCGAAGGGAACCCAGTTAAGTCCAGGGAAGTAGACCTCTATCCAGGAGTGCCGGCCCTCGGCCATCCGCATGGTCAGCATGCCTTCTTTCACTTGCACGTCGTACGATTCCCTCAAGGTAATGCCGTTGACAATTCGAACCGGGATACCGACGGCCCGCATCATCGCAGCAGCCAGATGCGAATAGTTCTGGCAATTCCCCTTTCCCGTCCTCCAGGAGTATAGAGCATCGTAACTGACGGGCCTTTGTACATACGTCATATAATCGACAATCCACGTCAGGATTTGCTGTACAGCGTCGAATTCGGTTACGGATGATCTGGTCAGCTGGCGAGCCTTGCTTACGATCTCGGGATACGTGGATGGCACTTGTTTGGTCGCATCAAGATAAACGCGAATCCGGTTGGGAAGATTATTGGGAGGAAACGGGGCCAAAGCTTCAACAGGCTCGAGTTCCGTTCGGTTGATGGCTTCGAACGAAATAACGGCGTTGATGGGCCGTCGGGGTCTCCTCCACGTGGCTTTGATGACCACGTTTCCCCGTTTATCCAGTATCCTCTCCTTGGAGTAAGGTTCCTCAGAAAAGGTCAATTCAAACGCCCTGATCTCCTGACTGTAACTCGGCGAGCGGAACGTCTGGGGTATCACATAACTGAGAATCAGCGTTGTTGTAGCTGTTGCCGGCACTAAATGCTGCTCCATTTTATAAGCAATGCGTGAGGATTGCCCGCCGTCCAGCAGATAGTTCTCGGCAAAACATGGAAGCGCGACGAGTCCGATGAAAAGTACTTTTTTCATTGTCGTCTCCATAGGTTTGTGCCTACGATACGTCTCGCAGATGGCAAATACGGATGATCTAATGTATGCCAATCGAAAGATAGGTTATTTGAATTTAAGGATATATGTCCGAATTAGTCAAGAAGAAAATAAAAAAAGTTGACCATAATGAAAATATGATATAGTATATTATTATGTTATCATGGAATATATAACATCTGACAAATCTGTTTTTTTCTTATGTATATGTCTGACAAGACGATAAAATACAGATGACACGACTGGAAAGCCATTCCCTAAAGCCTTCCAGCGCGTCAGGTTTGTATCGAAAAAACAGATATAACGGACCGTTCTATAACGTTAAGCAGATCTCTTACTTTTTATGCACACGACACAAACAAAACCCGTTGACAATCAGAAGTCTTTTTAATATCTTCAGGTGGTGAATACGAGAGGCATTATTCCAAATCGGAATAAAGTACGCAGTAAGAGTCGATTCGGCTATAACAGATCGATGTTCAGATTTTTAATGTTGTTTCTGATATCCCGATAAATATCTTAAATCAAGACCAGCGGTTAAGCAATGAGAACAGCTCGGAGAACGTCCATGCCTATTATTAACAAAATGCTCGTCATTTTATCGATTCTGACTCTGTCTGTCGTACAGGTAAATGCTCAGGACATTCACGAAGCGGCATGGCATGGAGACTTCGAAAAAGTTCAAGAACTGCTGAAAGAAAATCCCGAATTGCTGAACGCAAGAGGCCCGTGGGGCTGGACGCCCCTGCAACGTGCCGTCTATTTTAACCATTCGAATATCGTGAGGTTTTTAATTTCGAAAGGGTCGGATGTTAATCTGACAACACCGGATGGTGAGACCGCACTGCACTGGTCACTCAAATGCGGACACCGGGAACTGGCTAAGCTTCTTATCCAAAATAACGCCGTTGGCGACATCCAAGACCAGTGGGGAATAACACCACTTCAGCTAACCGTCGAAAACGGGTATACCGAGATATTACGAATGCTGACAGAACGTCGCATGAACCTTATGGTCAAGGAGAAACATTACGGCAGAACATTCCTGCATCTGGCAGCTATCCACGGCCATCTAGATATTGTCAAGATGCTTATCGACCAAGGGTTAGACGTCGATGCAGTCGATCATGACGGTAACACTCCCTATTACTATTCCCTTAAATATGGGAATAAGAAAATCGCACAAATGTTGGAAGAAAGGGGCGATTTTAAACATCGTCATGGAACATATCGAAACTGTTCCAACGAACTGAAAAAGCAGCTCGAGGCCGGTGAAGCCATCATCTGGTACCTGGGAAGCTGCGGCTGGGCGATTAAGACCCAGCATCATTTTCTGATCTTCGATTACTGGGAATACGGAAAAAGGCCTGCGGAACCCTCGCTTTCCAACGGCCACATCAACCCTGATGATATCAAAGATTTGCACGTGATGGTATTCGTGACGCATGCGCATGTGGATCATTATGATCCCGTCATATTCGATTGGGAAAAATGGGTGGACGA
>Ga0180437_10007842_pt1 | contig 13762 bp, 6 predicted proteins | sample SS_ome_4_FD_132410 | JGI IMG/M metagenome (GOLD analysis project Ga0180437, IMG submission 132410) | Hypersaline lake sediment archaeal communities from the Salton Sea, California, USA - SS_3_D_1 metaG | ecosystem: Environmental > Aquatic > Non-marine Saline and Alkaline > Hypersaline > Sediment...
ATCAGCCCATCGTAACCCGAAGCGTAAGCGAGGGCCGTCTAACGAGTTCGCCTCGCTTACGCTTCGGGTTACGATGATACACTCTGTAGCCATATCCCTGGGGCCATGAATAATCCGGGCTAGTGCTCTCCGTTGGTCTTGCTTTGCTTCTGTGGCAGGGCAATCGTCACCGGCGATGAACAGAGGGTGGTGCACTTGCCGTCCAGCAAGACGCGCGACAGTGCCACCGCGTGCAGTTCGACGGCGTCTTTCGGTATGGGGCGTATGCCGATTTCAACGCATTGGTTCACGACTGACCGTTCGTAGTGGACCGGCGACTCGAAGGGGAAATCGCCTGCACGGAGTCCGACCGGCTCTTTCACTTCTGCACTCTCCGGCACGTCCGGCCGTTGGGCAACGGCTTTGGCGTCGAGGAAGCGATACAGTACCTGGGTGGCACCAACCGGCAGCTTGCTTCGCCAAGTGAGCTGGGCCGTGTTCAACTCGGGTTGGAGCGTCAGTCTTACTTTGTCGAGTCGCTCGTCTGCCGTGAGAACCACTTGGTTGTCCACGATACGTCGTGCGGGCCAAGGCACTTCGCGCAATGAGACGGTATCCCAATTCATCTCGTAGATCGGCCTTTCTTCCGGTCGTTGCTTGGGAAAGCAATAGAGGATCGCAGTAATCGTGTCGGAGCGGGCCTCGGCGGTTACCTGAAACTTGCCCCAACGATAGTGCGACCCGTAATCCGACCAGATGGTCGTCTCGTTGACGTCCGGGCCGCGGCTCTCGCTCCGCTTCGGGTCGTTGCCCACACCTTCATCGTACGGCGGTGGTGGATACCTGGTCACGTCCACCGAAAACTGCTCGGCCAAGGTGCCGCACGGGTCGATGCCGATGCGGGCTTTCGGCTCGGGGGCCCCCTCCGGCTGAAAGAACCCGTAAGCCGTCAAGCGATACACGTGGCAGGGATGCACGCCGCTTACGTTCTGGAGGATTCCACCCCGCCAGGCATGCGCCCACATGTGAACCCGCACGTACTCTTTGCCGGAGTGAGGCAAACGTCGCCCGACCGCGTGTTCCGGCGCATGCCCACCGCGCGTGAACCACTGATACCAGCCGCTGGGCGACCAGCCGCGGTAGCGGTCGTACCAGATGAAGTTATCGAAGTTGCCGTTGAAAAGCAAGTTGGGGCCCACCGTGTGGTCGAAACGCCCCGAAACCGAGTCTTCTACAGCGGTCCGTGTCACCCTTGTGCTGCCGATGCTGCGGCCTTCGATGGATGCGGCCTGGGGTGCAACCGGCTGGTATGCAGAGAAACGCCCCCGGCAGGTCCAGATCGTCTCCGGGCCTTGGATCGGGTCCATCGTCTGGCCTTTGGGAAGCAGGTATCGATCGAGTTGCACGCGGTCCTTGAAGACCCAGAGCGTCATCGCATCACAATCACCCTTTTGCCCGTGGGCCATGCCGGCCGCCGTGATGAAAGTCACTCCGTGACGCTGCTCCATGCCGTAGTTGTGATGGTCGCCGCTGAGCACCAGCTTGACGTTGTGCCTCCCCTGGAGTCCCTCGAAGTACTTTGCCAGATCGTCCACCTCGTGCTTGTGCTGCAAGAGGATGGAAATCGAACTCTGATCCGGCTGGGTTATCAGTCTGCGGACCCAATCTCGCTGCTGATCGGTATAGTAACAGTCGCAGACGATGAAGCGAATCCCGCCGCGGCGAAAGACGTAGCGGTAAGGAGGCTCGGGATGTGTATGCCGCTGCGGCTGCTTGTTGGCCGAGGGCTGCCAGGCCGGATGGTTTCTTACTTCCGGATTCCAAACGGGCCAAAGAGGTCCCGAGGCGTCCTCGGTCATTCGACCATGATAGAAGCCCTGTCCCTCGGTCTGCATGCCCGTGTCCAACCGATAGACGCCCTGGCTAGCGGCCCGCCGGAGATGGCGATGAAGGACACCGTTTTGCAGGTCGTGGTTGCCCGGGGCCAGGTGGAATTCGATCGGTCTCGTCCCGATCCGCATCAGCCACATCACGTCCCGCCACGCACAACGGTTGGCCCATTCAAACCGTGTATCGCCCGTGTGCAGGACCATTTGGGGCCTGTTGGCCGCGACCCGGGCCATCAGCGCCGCGATCCACGGAGACTGCGGCGTCTGCGTGTCGGTAATCCACGCCGCATTCCAAAGTGGAGAGTCTTCCACGGGCCGCTGTTCTGCCGGCACGGCGGCTTCGGCCGTCATCAGCAGGGGCAATAGGCCCAGCGGTAGCAAGACACGCATTGACACGGCCATTTTCGATTCATGCATGGGTGGCCATTCCTCCATGTCGGACGCGCTTCGAATACGGGCTCGGAGGTGCTCTGGGCGGCAACGGTTTTTCCGCCCCTCTGTTTGCCTCTTTCGACTCCAACGTGATTTCGATGCCGTTTGGCTAATCGGGCAACTCCGCCCGGACGGTCACGATCCCGAACGCCGGCACTTCGATCGGGCCGTCGACTCTCTTGCCCAACTCTTCGGACAGATTGCTGATGGAGACGCTCTTCGGCTGCGGATTGCTCCAGGTGAGCCTCGCCTTGGCGGCCCGGCCGCCCGCTCCGAACAGCCGGACGACCAACGCTCGGCCGTCGGCGCTCGGTTTGAGGGATGTAACGATCACGCCCTCGGGCTCGACGCGCAATCGCGAAGGGACGACCGCCGGCGTCTGTTGCGTCGCCGCCACGGCCACCAGCGGCTGGCTCTGCTCGATGCCGAACCGCGCCGATTCGATCGGGCGATACCCGCCCGCGTGCGGCCGCAGCGCGTAGCGGAACGTGGTGGGACCTTGCTGACTGGCCTTGTAGTTGGTCTCCCAATAGTTGTTCATCACGTAGGAGTAGAACGTCGCGGTCGGCTCAAGCCGCTTGATCCACGCATCCGGCTCGGCAATCGGACGCGGCACGTCGACCGTCACCTCACCCACCTCCACCAGCGGCGCCTCGACGGTCGCCCAGGTCACGCCGAAATCGTCGTTCGATACGTCGATCCAACGCTGGACCGTGAAGTAGTTCTTGCAGGCCCCGGCGAACTGGTCCTGCTCGGGCCGCACCACCGCCCAAGGAACGTCCATCCGCATCACGCCGCCGGGAACGTTCCACGCGAAACCGAAATGCACGCTCTCCTTCGAGCGGATCTGCTGCTTGTCGAGCACGTCGATCAGGTCGACGCGATTCAATCCGGCGATGATGCGGACCTCCCGGGTCAGCTTGCGGCAGCCGGGGGCGTCGGATTCGGCCAGCAGCGAGGCCACCAAGGGGCCGGCCTCCTTGACCGAGACCTTCACCGGGCCGTTGCGCTGCTGGTTCGCCGGATTGCGGCCGTCGACGTAGACGTACTCGTTGAGCCCCAGGCCGGCCGCCGTGTTGACGAGGTTCCCCGGCAGGCCGCGCCCCGACAGCGCGGCAATCGCACCGCTGCGTTGGTCCAGGGCTACGCTGACGGCCGCATTGGAAAGTCGCACGCCGTCGACCTGGATCTCACCGGCCGACGGCGAAGCGCCCGGCCCGAGAATGTAACGCTTGGCGCCCAGCGGCGGGACGTCGGCGGCCAGAAAGGCCAGGCGGCCGTCGGACAGTCGCTGCGAGGGCACCGGCTTGCCGTCGGGCCCCGTCACGCGGTCGCCGGCCCGGGAGCATGGCTCCGGCAACATGACCAGATCGGTCCGCGGCCAGGAGCACGTATTGAAGACCTGGACGGCCGGCACGGTGCCTGCTGGATGGCCGGACTGGCCCGTCGCTTCGGACAGCAACGCTCGCGACTGTGCTTCGGCGTCGAGTGCAAAGGCCTGCTTGATCTTCCACTGCGAGAGGGTGAACTCGTCGTCCGGCTTGCTGATGCTGCAATGGGCCCCCCAGGTGTGTTCGTCGTAGAGGATCACGTTGCGCCAGGCGTCGTAGAATCGATCGTCCGGATACGGCTTCGGGCTAAGCAGGGCCCAAAGCGTCTCGGCCTGGACGAGCCTCTCGGCCGCCATGCGGTTGAGTCCCGTCTCCCGGGACGAAGAGCCGGCCCCGTCTTCCCAATACGGCGTGAAATCGCCCCGCACCTCGGGCACCTGGTCGCCGTAGCGCCGCTCGAACTCGCGAAACAGCTCGCCGGTGGTGGCGATGGCCAGTTGGGGATAGGCGTACTTGGCGTTCCAATCCTTGACGAAATCGGGCAGGTTGGGGTCGGGCGGGCCGTTGTCGCCCTTGATGCTGTAGCGGATCTGGACCATGTCGTAGGGATAGCCGGACACGGAGAGTTCGCCGAGATACTCCAGCAGCGGCGTCTCTCCCGCCTTGTCGATCGTGCCCAGGCGTCCGCCATGGAACCACGAGTACGCCTTGCCGGCGATCCAGCAGAGCACCCTTTCGCGGCCGGAGGGCGAGGTCCAATAGAACGCACGATCGCCCCACTCGGAAAGCGTATAGCCGATGCGGTGGCAGTGGTTCGGTCCGATCGAGAAGTACTTCACGCCGCTTTGGGCCATCGCCGGCACCAGCCCCCAGGTGTAGCCCGGCACGTCGCTGATCATGGCCGAGTCGATCGTCAGCCCGTGCTGTTTCGAGAGCCGCCGGGCGCAATCCAGCAGCCTCATCAGCTCCTCCGGCCGGCACAGCGCGGTCAGCTCGTTGCCGTAGAGTCCGTCCAGGCCGATCTGTCCCTTGCGCACGGCCTCGAGAAACTCCCGCCGCTGCTGCGGCGGCGCCTGTTTCAGATAGGCGTCGACCGCCCAGAGGACTTCGACGTTCCACTTGAATCGGGCCCCCTCGGGATAGTCGGCCGTGCGACGGGCCAGGTCGATGGCCTGCTGGAGGTAGTCCCACTGCATCTGCATCACTTCCGTCTGCACGTGCGTGTAGCCGATGTCGACGTGGGAGTGCGGCAGAAAGTAGACGGTCCAACGTCGGACGGGTTTCAATATCAGTTGGCTTTGGACCACGGCCCGGCCGTCGATTTTCAGCACCACTTCGGCCGACGTTTCTTGCTTGACCGCCGGCACGAAGCCCTCGAGCTTCTGCTGGCCCAAGCGCAGCTCGATCTCTCTGGTCCCTTCGCCGGGGACATGCAACGTGGCCTTGGCGGACTCGGCGTAGGGATACGTCACGGTCATGGCGTAGGGCAGCATCAACCGGCCGCCGCGCTTGACCAGCGCCGGACGCATCACCGGCTCCAGCCCGGTTTGCCCGGGGGTCGGCTCGGGCGGACCGGCGGTGAGGAACTCGATCTCGGACCCGCCCACCGTCTTGTAGGTCGTAAAGGCCGTCACGCGCCATCGCACGTATCGCGCCTTGACGGTGGGGAACGACACCAGCGTCAGACCGCCCCGGGTTCCCACGTGGTCCACCTCGACCCGGGCGATGACGCGGCGAAAATCGGGCCCGTCGCTGAAGAGCAGTTCTCCGGCGTCGACGTTGGCGATGTCGAAACGGTCGACGTGCTTGAAGCCGGCCATCGCGGTGGGCCGGCCGAAATCGAAGTCGATGTACGTCTCCGTCCCCCGGCTGTCGCTGGCGTACTCGCTGCTGCGATTCACACTGACGATTCCATCGACGATCTTTTCCACGTTGAAGTTGTCGCCCGGGTAGGCCACGGCGCTGTCGATGATCCGCGGCTTCGGCAGCGGAGAAAGGGGCGTGAAGTCGGCCAGGCACGTTCCCGCCGTGCCGAGCAGGAAGGCCAATAGGATATTCACTCGGATAGAAGGTTTCATTGATTTCTCCTCATGTTTCTCGACGGGCGTTTATTGGCCCGGGCGGTCAGGACGGACATGTTAAACCCCGGCAATTCCGTTCGCAATGGGGGCCGCGCCGCTTTCGTCGGACCGGCGCCGCGGTCCTACGGCTGATCTCGCAGCACGAATCGCACCTGGTCCAGGGTTGCGCTCCAGGCACGGCCCCCGATGGCCATGCCGGCGCCCGTCCAGTGCACGCCGTCGCCGCCCATGTAGGTGCGGCGGTCTTCCGGGCCCTTTTCCTGGAAGCCCTCGAAGATGTAGCCGGTGGGGATTTCGAGCTTTCGGCAGAGTTCGATCAGGGACTGGTTGAAGTCGGCCTCCGGCCGGCTTTCCGCCGTCCAGCCGCGTGGCGGGATCGTACCCAGCACGGCCACCGTACCGTTGGCCTCGCAGGCTTCGACCACGGCCGTCAGATCGTCCATCGCCGCCGGGATGTTCTTTTCGGCCTTGTTGTTGTTCGTGCCGTAAAGAACGAACATGAACTCCGGATTCTCCCTTTCGATGATCTCGCGGACCTTGTTTCGCGCGAAGCTGGTCCGCTGGGCCGGGTAGCCGAAGGCGCTGACCGTCAGGTTTCCAAACGCCGCTCGGGCGCATTGCGGATAGACGGTCGCCCCGGTGAGCGAGTCGCCGAAGAGCGTGGCGTGGTTTCTGCGCACCTTGCCCTTGCCTCGGGCGTGTACCTCGCGGACGTGGTCGGCGTAGCCTAGGCGATCGTGCGTTTCGCGGGAAGCCTCGGGATCAAGCGGCGTCGAAGTCGCGTTGACCGTCGCCGTATCGGACCAAGGCCCGAAGTTCTCTTCGAAGTCGATCGCGAAGACGCGGTAGCGGCAGCGGCCTTTCGGCGCGGCCGTGTCGAGATACGAAGTCCGGTAGCTCTCGGCGATCTTCCGAAAGCTGCCACGGTCGGCGCGAGAGACAACGTAAACCATCGGCGCCACGTTGTCCTCGGCCGCCTTCCATTTCAGTTGCACGCCGCGGGCGGTGGCCACCGCCTGAAGGCCCGTCACCTTCCCCGGCGGCCGGCGGTCGTCGCCGCGGTAGATCACCAGGTTGTCCAAGGCGAACCACGCGCCGGGCGACACCCGCTGCGGCCCGTAGAAACGCACGCTCGAGTAGTGCGTGTTCGGCGAAACGAAGCCGGTGTCGCGGCTGTTGTAGCGAAACTTGTCGAGGAAGTAGACGACCGGCGTCCAGCTCCCTTTGAGATAGCGGTAGCCGTAGGCGGTCGTATTATCGCGGGCGAGCGTGTCGTAGACGTTGATGCCGGCGCTTTCCATCTTGCGGCCGTTGGCCATCAGGGCGATCTTCAGGCCCTGCGAGCCGACGATGCTGATCGGCAATTCGCAACCGGCCCAGCTTTTGCGGCACTCCACGCGAAACGCCTTGCCGCCGACGGCATCGTCGGTCGGGCCGGCCTCGATGCCCTCGCCCGCTTGGAAGCCGCCCGCGCCCGCGTCAAAGGAGATCTGGTGGTAGACGGTCACGCCGCCCTGTTGCCGGCCGCGGTTGGGGGTCGTCGGCCGGGGGACACCGTCGGCAAGCACGCGGGTCACGCCGTCGGCCCGCTTCGGCACGTTGATCCCGGCGACCACGCCGAACTCCGCGACCGCATGATAATCCGCCTCGCGCATCACCGACCACGAATACATGAGCGTCTCATCGCCGCCGCGAGCCGGGCGGGTGCGATAGACGTTCATGGTCCAGACCTGGTCTTCTCCCACGTAGGCCGGCAGGTCTTTCAAAGGCACTTTCAACACCACGGTCCACGCCTTGCCCTGGTCGATCGACGTCTTGGCCTCGGCCGAGCTGTTCCACGAGGGCCGTTTGTCGCGGGCGTCGTAGATCACGCCGCGGGGATTGACGGCGAACTGGCTGCAAGGCTGGTGCGGGTCGGGCCGCAGGAAGACCTCGACCGAGTCGCCATTCCAAACCGGATCGTCGTGCTTGGTGCCCCGGATCGCCATGCCGTCCGTATCGGGCTCCGCGCAGAAGACGCCCACGTAGACGTGCGTGGCGTCAAACAGCACTTTGGCATACGTCTCGTATTTCTGCGGGTCGTCGGAAGTGCAGGCGCCCATGGGCCACGACCGGCACTTCTGCCAGAGCGGACCGCTCATCGTACCGTCGATCTCGGGGCCCTTCTCGATGGTCACCGCCAGTGCCTCGCCGCGTGTCGAAGCCGCGACGTTTTCGGCGGCGGAGCCGGGTGAGGTCAGACTGCCCAGAACGGTCGATGCGCAGACCGACATGAAGATGAAAGTGCGATTCATGACGCAGTCCTCCCGGCAGGGTTAGGCTAGGTCGGAAAAGTCGTTTGCTTCTCTTGTACGACGGCTCTCCGAAGCCGTCGAGCGCCAGTTTTCACGCGAAGCCGAACCACGATGGACGGCTTCGGAGAGCCGTCCTACGAGTCTTCCAACAACGGCTAGTTTCTTTCAATCACAACGCGGTGTTTGGCCTTGGTCACCTCGAGCCCCTTCAGCGTCACCAGGCCCCATCGATCGGCCGTGACTTGCCCGGAACCGAACCTGCGGCCGTCGGCCGTGCTGGTCCAGGCAAACGTCTGGCCCGGCTGAGGTTTGAAGCGTTGGCAATGACGCGGGGTGACGTCCACCGTGCAGCGGTCGCGGGGACACGAATCGTGCAGATAGACGGTCATCTCCCAGCGGTCCGGCTCATCGACCCACCCCTGATCCTCCCAGAGCAGCCAGCCGTTGATCTGGCCGTAGTATTGGCCGTCGGCCGGGTCGCCGGCGCCGGGGTTGTTGTCCAGCGAACAGTGGCTCAGCGCGGGAAGCGGGCCGTCGAAGTTCATGCGCTCCACGGCCGCCAAGACCGGGTAGTGGCGCCAGTTGCCGCTCCAGGCGGCCACGAACGGTTGCCGGGCGTCCTGCAGTGCCCGCCAGCCGCGCGGGTCGTCCTGCCAGCCGAACTCGGAGGTGTGTCCCCGGTCCTTGCCCGTGCCCGAGATGCAAATCAGAAACGGGACGTCGCGGTCCGGGTACTTCAGCACGTAGCCGCCTACGCTGTACATCTCCCAGGCGTCTTCGCCGTCGACCGTTTTGATCCCCTCCGGACCGAGGTGGGCGGGACTGCCCGGGGCCCAGCGGTAATCGTAGGTGGCCGTGTAGGCGCCGAACGACATCTTGGGAAAGATCTCGGGATGGCGCAACCCGAAATACAGCAGGCTGCCGTCAATGCGCGATCGATCGATCTTGTACTTCGACGTCACCCATTTGATCAACGTGTCGAAGTACCGCTCGCTGAAGTAGTCGACCCGGCACTCGGTGGCCCCGCGGAGCGTATCGCGGCCTTCGTTGTAGAACAGGGCGGGCAGCCAGGCGAGTTGCCGCTCGACTTTCAACGTGACCCGGTCGGCCGCCGGCACGCGAATCTCTTCGCGCACGTTGAACGCCCCGGAAATCGAGCCGATCGAAAAGGGCCCGGGTCCCTCGAAGTCGTCCGAGACGGCGATGCCCACGCGGAAACTGCGGACCGGCAGGTTCACCAGCGGCGGAGCCGCCCAGATGCGATACCAGTATTCGATGGGATCTTTCTTGTAACGGTCCTCCTGGACGTACTGGAGCACGGGCAGCGGTCGGCCGGGGCGCTCGGCCACCGGCTTTTGGAGGCTGTTGCCCGGGCCGATCTGCGTGAGATTCTCCGTGCCCCCAGCATACACGTCACGGCGTAATACGCCTCGGCGTCGCGCTCTGGCGTGTGGACGTAGAGGGCCTCGCCGGGGCGAATAGCCTGCCCCTTCTCCACGCAGAAGGTCGGGATGAACGAGTTGGGCTCCTCCCATTGGTCGAGGTATTCGCCCTTGAAATGGATCTTGTAGACCTCAGTGTCGTAACTGCTTAAAGGGTCGACCGTGGCCAGCAGTTCGGCCCGGCCGATGTTCGACGAGGTGATCGGCTGCGTGTGACGGTAGACGCGGTACGCGACCGGCTCGACTTCGGCTGCGCGCTCCAGCGGCCGAATGCCCTGGAACCCGCTGGGCTTGTCGCGCAGCCGGAGCCCTTGAAGCCGTCTGAGCGTGCGGAGGTTGATGCCCGGGTGATTGGGCATGTCGAAATCGCCTTGGCCCGGCCCTTGGGCCATGGTGTCACCGTTTTCGGAGAATCGCGCGACCCAGAGCACTTCATTCGGCTTGGGGCGGTAGGCCGGATGTTCGGTCCACACCAGGAACGTCTGTCCGTCGTGATGCTCGGCCCTCAGGCCGCTGACTTGGGGCGGCACGTTGTTCGCCGGACCGTCGTAGAGGATCTCCAGAGACGTAGCCTCGGCCCGAAATCCGTCGAACGGCACGACGGCGAAGCCGAGGTTTCGCTCGGAGTCGGCGGCCCAGTGCCGGACGGTCTCGGTGGCCACGAAGCGGCGATACCACGGCGGGTCCAGTGCGAGCCGCTTGCCGTCGTGCTTCAGTCCGCCGTCTTGGGCGGCAGTGATCGTGTAGACTTCGATCGGCTCATACGGCTGGCCGTCGTCCTTCTTCACGTGCAGCCACGCACCGTGGATCTTCACACGAACCGGAAGCGCCGAGAGATCAAAAGAAAGCCGCACCAGCCCGTCGACCTGATCGACCGTCAACGTGCCGGCGTGGGCGGCCCGGGCCTGTGGACCACACCAGCGCTCCAGCGTGGGGGCGGCGTGGCCGGCAGCGACGAACAGGTACGTGGCCGCCGTGGCAGCCGCCACAACTATGCCTGACGCGCGAAGAATATTCGCCATGGCAGTCTCTCCTCACTTGCTCGCGGTGATGGTCAGCCGATGCGTGCCTTGGGCGATGTGGATATCGCGCAGCCGAATCAGCCGGTCGCTGCCGACGGTGACCGTGCCTTCGGCCGGTTGGGGCTGCTGTCCTCCTCGCCCGGCGACGACTTCGATCGGATCGAGCTTCCAGGCGTAGCGCCGGCCGGTTTGAGGCGTAAGCCGCTGCAAGCGTCGGAGCGTGATCGTGCCGTTGAACTCCCCGGTCGCCTGGCGCAGCGTCACGGCGAAGCGGGCAGGCTCATCCACCATGTCGGCCGTTTGCCACAGCAGCGACCCGTTGCGCACGGCATCGCCCGTCTTGCCGTCGGCCGATATGGCCAGCATGGCCCGGTCCCGGCGAATGTCCAGCGGCAGGCACCAGTTGGTCGCCGTCGCCGAGACGGGGATCATCCGCTGCCCGCCCCAGGCCTTATGCGTCACGACCGGGTGGCCCGCCGACATCAACAACTCGGCCAGGGCATCCGTCTGCTGTTGCTGGCTGGAATAGGTCATGCTCACAAACGGCAACTCGGCGCCGGGAGCGAGCGACCCGACCCGGCGGATCAGGTCCAAATCTTCCCAGACGCTCTTGGCGTTTTCGGTCTTGGGGATTCTCGCAGGAATGTTCTCCGGCGTGCGGAAGGGGACAGTCCCATTTTCGCTGCGCGAAAATCGGGACAGTCCCCTTTCGCTGCGCGAAAATCGGGACAGTCCCCGAGTCGTTTCCTTGCAAGTCCTTAGTCCCCAGTCGACCTTGCCCCACAGCCGCTCGGCCGGCTCGCCCGTGCCGCTGTAGCTTGGCTCGCCGTGGCCGGCGATCACCATGTTGAACACGCCCGGGTATCGCAGCCCGAGTTGCAGGGCCCCGCTGCCGCTGGCGCCGCCCTGACAGCCGGTGACCAGCACCCGGCCGCGATCCACCGGCCATTTTCGCGCGGCCCAATCGATCATCCCCAGCAGCCGCTTCTCGGTGTAGTTGCGGATGGTCCCTTCGTTCCACGGCCGAAGCGTGCCGCGACACTCGTGGTAGCCGTACCAGAAGGTCTTGATGGGAAAATCGTATGGGCAGAGCACCACGCTGCCCGGCTCGATGCGGTAGTGCGTGCGCCAGTAGCTATAGCCGTCTCGATGGAGATTCAGCTCCAACGCCGCGCCGTCTTGGAGTTCAAGCGGCACTCCCACCGACCAGTTGTGGTAATCGTAAGGCCGGTTCGTCAGCGGCGGAGCGACCCAGCGAACGTAGTGCAGCCGCTTCTGGGCGAAATGGAAGAACGGCGAGTCGGGCAACTCGCCCTGAAGCACCGGCTCGGGCATGGCGACCTTCTCGTCGATCGGCCCCACGACGTTGAGCCCCCCGCGAACGTCTCGGGTGTTCTCGACGCCGTCGACCGCGGTGACCACCGCGTAGTAGGCCCGTTGGTCTTTCGCGGCTGTGTGCACGTACAGGCCCGTGCCGCGCGGAAGCGGTGTCCCGCCGTCGCGGATCACCAAGCGGTCGATCGGGCAGTCCCGGCCGTAATCGCCGTCGATGCCGGCGTCACGGAACGGGTTCCACTGGTGCCAGTTGAGCACTCGGGCGGTGGCGATAAAACGATCGATCGACCGGCCGATGTTTCGTCCGTTGAGGTTCCAGCCGGAAAGTGGCTTGAGCCGGGCGATCAACTCGGCCTGGGGAAGCGTCTCGGGCATGATCGGTCGCGTCGAGCGGTAAATGCAGTATCGCGTCTGCCGCCGACGGTCGAGATCGCCCAGGATGGACTTCAATTGGCTCCAGGTGATCTGGTCGCGTCGGACCGGGTCGTCGATCTCCCGGAAGGTGATGAACGTCTGGCCGGCGCGGTGGAAGGCTTGAACGTCGGAGACCGCCCGGGGCACCTTCTCAGGCTCGCCCTCGTACATCAGGTCCAGGAACGTCCGGTCTTTGTGCCAGCCGGGAAAACGCTTGACCCAGACGCCCGCCGACGCCTGACCGGCGACACAGCGGCGGATCAGGTCGGTCACGTCGAACGCATCGTACCACGGCCCGATCGGCTTCAGCGGTGCGTCGGCAGCCCGCGGGCGGCTGCCTTGGACGTGTGGGCTCGCCAAGGGATAGATCTCGATGGGTCTCAGCACGTCTTCGTTGAGCCCATCGATCGGCGCTCGCTCGCACCGGAGTCGGGCTCGATGGACCTTGGCCCCGGCGGGAATCGCCTGAAGATCGAACGAGAGCACCGTCGTTCCGTCGTCGAGTTTATCCACCTCGATTCCGCTTTGCTTGTCGACAACCTTCTCCAACTCGGCCCAGGGCGACTCGGGCGTAAAGAGCCAGTGGCCGAATCGTGCCGGCACGTCGTAGTCGCCGCGGAAGGTGGGCGAGAAGGCCTGGCTCTGATGCTGCCCGCCGGCTCGGCGGTTGCGGTAGATGTTCGCCCGCCAACGATTGGGCATCTCCTCACCGACGCCCAGCGCCTGCATGGGCACGGCCACTTCGAGCGACCAGCCGTCGGCACCGACCTGCACGGCCGCCTTGGCCCCCGCGTCCCAATCGGCCGAGTCGCCGTGGCCGTGCCGGTCGTAGATGCCCCCGCCGGCGCTGACGATCAACTGGTAATAGCCGCGGCCGGGATGCGGCGAGAGGAACAGCTCCACCGAGTCGTCGCTGTAGGCCGGCCCATCGGCGTCGCGGACCGCGCTCTTAAGATCCGCCACGAGGGGTTCGGCCAGCTTCACGCCCACGTAAAGCACGCCGCCGGTATGAACCAGAAACGCCTCGGTCCTGGGCGTTGCCTTGCCGTGGCTTTCGAGCTTTCCCAGCAGCACGGGCCGGGTCTTGCTCCATGCCGCCTCGTCCAGCTTGCCATCGATCACCGGGACTTTGTCGGCCGGAGCGACCCATGCCTCGGGCAGCTTCGCACCGGCGGGCGCGGGCGGCAGGCCCGTGCCCAGCCGCCGCGTCACGACCGCCGCATCGGCCACGGCCCCCAACAACGCTGCGCAGGCGATCGCAGCAGTACCCAATCGACGCGTGTGCTCGAGTCGTCGCATGATTCCGGTCTCCGGTCGGCGGGGGTGATGCTGCAAGTCCCCGGCAAGGAGTTTCTTGTAGCGGGAAGCGTGCCGGGGTAGAATCACGGCCGGTGGCGTTATGCCAGGTCCCCAGAGACTAACCGGAGGAGCGAGCCATGTCAAGGATCACCAACATCACGGTCCTTGCGCTACGAAAGCTTGGGAAAGGAGGATAACAAGCATGACGTGAGTTTGAAACCTTTCGTTGGAACCCTGCGGGTAA
>Ga0180437_10007844_pt1 | contig 13757 bp, 20 predicted proteins | sample SS_ome_4_FD_132410 | JGI IMG/M metagenome (GOLD analysis project Ga0180437, IMG submission 132410) | Hypersaline lake sediment archaeal communities from the Salton Sea, California, USA - SS_3_D_1 metaG | ecosystem: Environmental > Aquatic > Non-marine Saline and Alkaline > Hypersaline >...
AGCTCATCTTGCAAAATAACCTTATCGCCCATTTTGATATAGGTATTTTATCACTATGCAATACAAAAATCAAGAATAATTACATTCCGTTATATTATGAAAACATCTCGGATATGTACCAAACACCCCCGAATTTCAAACAGACAGTCGTTTCTAGGCGGTTTTGGACATAGGCAAGTATCAGAATATTACCACAAACAAAGGCGCTTAAATCGCCTTAGAATGCGTTATTTCAATTCGCTATTTTAACCGCTCTTCCATAGCCTCGAAAAACGGTTTCCAGTACGTTTCCCACACGGTATCCCAGCTATACCGGCTTGCGTTCTCCTGTGCCATCTTTTTCACTTTCAGCCAGTTTCCGTATTTCCAACTCTGCCATGCCGACTCAAGACATTCGAGAACCGGACCTTCGCCCACTTCATACCTAAACGTGTTGTTCGGCAAATAACGAAGCTGATCCTGATCTGTGCGGATGAGCCATCCCTTATCGTTTACGAGTTCCGGGCCCGTTGTGGTGTCCGTAGTGATTATAGGTATTCCGGCTGCCCCCGCCTCGACTAGGGGGATTCCGAAACCTTCGCCACGTGTCGGCAGGCAAAACACATCCATCCCATTATAGCAGTCATTGAGCCAGCCCTCGTCTATCCTTCCTATGTCATTCGATCCCTGATGTGGCGCTCTGAGCCATTCTGTTATCCCAAGCTTCTGTGCAATCCTGAGATAAGGGAGTGTCCCTGAGTATTTCCCCTCGATATGGGTATGCAGGTAAAGCCTCGCCTCCGGGTGACGCTCGTGAAACCGCTTGAACGCCCTCATGAGAGGGATAAACCCCTTGCGGTCCTCACCATAGTTTAGACCGACGGCGCCTATAACAAATTCATCGCCCTTCAAGCCGTGCTCTTCCTGGAATCGCTTACGCCCGCCCTCATCCGGTTTAAAGACGTTCGGGTCAACTCCGTGTGGTGCATAATACGGGTCAAGTCCTATCGAGCGGAGTTCCCGCTCACCATGCCTAGACATGGCGATGTGCCACCCCGGACCTTTCGTCCCTCCGTCGGCATCAGCCTTCGGGTCTTGCCCTAAGCACACCTCTTTGAGCGTATCCGATATCCATTCCGTATCGACCGGGATGTAGGCTATCCATTTTTCGCGGGGATAGTGGCGCTTGCCGTGAAGAAGCCAAATGTCCCATAGCGTGAAAACATAGTCGAAACCCTCAGCCTCGACCATCTCGTTTACTATGGCGGCGTTCGTACCCTCAAAAATCTCAACACCGTCAAGTTCTGCCTGTGCCGCCTCAAGATGTTCTATCGCAAGTTTGCGTTCACTGCTTGCAAAGCGTAGCCTGGCCTCCGATAGATGTTCACGTATCCTCTGCCTGTCAATCCAGCATCCCCAGTGTGCGTAGGCATGCTTGGTTGCGATACGGACGAAATGCCCTGCCTCCCGGAGCCGCCTGACGAGTTCACGGGTTACGACACCGTATCCGCTGTGAGACTCAGGTGAGGTTGAGTGCCAGAGGATTTTCATTTTTGTTCGGTTTTCAGGTTCACGTCATAAACGGCCTTGCATACCGGACACGTTCCCCACATCAGACCGAGTTCCTTATCCTCTTCCAGCTCAAAGTCACGGTTGCACTTGAAGCATGTCACGTACCGCTTAGTAATTTTTTTTTCAATCATCGTTCCGTCCTTTCGTCGAAGGCCATTCCGGGGGAAGGTTGCCCCTCCCCCAAAATAGCCGTGTTATCGAAAATTTATGGTGCTAATTAGGACAGCAAGCTACTCTGTGCGTAGCGAGGCCGCCCCTGTACCAGTACCAGTGCCACTTTCTCGGTCCCGCTGCCATTACTGGTAGCCAACCGAGCCCCGACATACCGATACCCCGAGCTGAGCTGTTCTGCTCGAATCTCAGCCTGAAGCAAATCGGTGTCTGTCGTATTCGTGGATGTGAATGTGTCTGTCTGAGATGTAGTCGCAGACCCTGCGCCTGCCGTAGACGTTCCCTCAAGGATGGTCAGTGTGATAACTGACCCGGAAGCAACGCCCGAGGCCATAGCATAGGCCGCAATCACATCGTAATATCGCATATCGGCAAAGACCGCTGTTTCGATCTTGTCGCTGGTTTCACCACCGAGAGCACTGGACCAAGCACCATAGGAAGGTCTTAAGTTTTCCTTCATCTTGTGCATTTCTGTTTCTCCTGTATTAACTGCTTGTCGTCAAGACAACGAAGTTCGAGAGCGTTTCCCCCGATGCGCCACGTTTAGGCGTGATGGGACTTGTCAGGATGGGTTGACCATCCACCCGAAGCACCATGCGCCAGCACGTTTGGTTTTGGAGAAAACCGTAAGAATTCGAACTGTAGGTCGCATGCCTTGACCCTGAAATTTCTAACGACCTGTCCCCGATTACATAGCCCGAGAAGTCCGCGAGGATAATGTCACCCGTCGTACCGAGGGCGGCACAATGTTCGGAAACGATTATAGGCGCCCCGAGACACCGCATCGTAGCAAGGTCGATAACTGAGGACGAATTTGCAGCCGATGACTGCATCTCTACCCACTGAGCCAGTACGCTTTGGTTAATGAGCCATACGGCGTTCTTCAAGCTTCCCGGAAGAAGCCGCTTTGCCATATTCCCGATATCGGCAACGTCGACTAGATTTCCAGCCGTCCGTGTCACCTGTACGGTATAGCCGCTGTTCATAACGCCCAACGGCTGACCCATTACCGAGCCTGACCCGTGAATGTATGAGTCGTCCTCGTAAAATGCTATCGCCCGCCCAAATGCGAGCCTCATAAAATCTTCAAACGCCTTCTCGTTTCCGTCCTCATAGTCATCCTCTAGCTGATTCTGGACGAAACAAGTCGCTATTCCTTCGTGAGCGGTAAGCTTGAGTTGGCCGATGACAGGATCGGTAGCATACTGAGCCTTATCCTCCGTCTCCTCGATCCAGGTGAAAGTGATTCCACCGAAGATGTTGGATGAGCGGTCAGAGTCAACGAGCACCCCAACGTTCAGGGTATCCCGTGTCATCTTAAACGGCGTTGCCCGCGGACGGACAAGCGCCTGTTCTAATGCCGCATGGAGAATTTCGCCAGCCCACTGCTCGGGAACGGTGAACCCGCCCCCGCCGTCTGTGCCTTCGGTCATAGTCTTTGAGACTAGCCTGTCAAGCCTACTGTCTGGATGCACCCTGTCACAATATTTGCGGACGGCGACAAGGAACTCACCCGTAGATTTAAACCCGCCCGTCTTTTTATCCACGCTCATTTTCAGTACCTTTAGCTTGTACTAGAGAGTGCCACGAAGGGGGAGAGGGTCTGCGTTCCGTTGGCCGGCGTAATAGCCGAGGAAAGCCACGGCTGACCGTCCACGCGGATAACAAACCGCCAGTAGGTCGTGTTCGATGTGAACCCTACGTGTGAAGAGGAATCGATTGTGAGCTTCTGCCTGTCACCAATGATGTAATAGGACAGGTCGAAAAATCCGATGTCAGAAGCCGATCCGAGAGCCGGCATCTTTTCCGTCACGATATACGGACGGCCAAAGATGGCCTCAGGGAGCTTCAACGCGGCGCCCTGGTCTTGTGCAACCCAAACAAGCTGATGACCGGATGCCTGTGCGGCATTGCCGGCGCCGGCCTGCATAAGCTGTTCCAAGACCTCATGGTTCATCAGCCAGACGCCTTTGCCTCTCGATTCCGGGAAAACCTGCGACCAGATGGCCACGAGGTCGTTGTAGCGGACAATTGTATTTGCCTGCCTGGTGATCGAAATGAGGCATGGGCTGTTGGTGATTCCGAGGGGCTGCCCGACACCGTTTCCGGTGACAAATGCAGTATCCTCGAACCATGCGTAGGCATCGGAGAAAAGCCGCTTGAGCAGCATTTCCAGCCCGACAGCGTTATCGGCGATAAGGGCATTGGAGGCACGGGTATAACCGCTCAGTTCATGGGCGGTCAATTTGCAGTTTCCGAACTTAGGCTCGGATTCCGTCTTGGTCCCGGCTTCCTCTGTCCAGTATGCGGCGATACCGCCGTAGAGCGTAGAGGCGTGCGAGCTTTCATCGATCCTGGGGATGTTTACCGTGTCGGTAGACATCGGGATGAGCATCGGGTTCTGCGAGCGGACAATAGAGCGTTCGAGTGCGAGCTGTTGTATTTCCATGACGTACTGTTCGGGAATTAAAAACCCTCCGGCACTGTCTGTGCCTTCCGTCATGGTTTTGACCAACTGGTCCTGCGATTCTACTGTATAGTGAACGGGTTCGATCATCTTGCCTTTAGAATTAATAAAGACAAGACGATTGTCGGAATGGCCGTATCTGCGGAACTTTTCGAGAGCGAGAATAAATTCACCAAAGCTCTTGAATTCTTTCTTGTCAGCTTCTTCCTGTGCAATGTCGATGTCGGTCTTTTCGGGTTTCAGCATGTTAGGGATGCTCGCTTTCTCTGCTTTCTTTTCAACTTTCTCTTCGGCCTTAACTTCAACCTCAGCTTTCTCGACTTCTTCTTTGACTGCTTCTTTCGACTGCTCTGTAACGCTTTTGCTCACAGCGGTCTCGATCATATTTCTAAGACTTTCTTCTGTGATTTTCATTTATCTATGATCTCTATCCCTGGTGAATTTCAACGTATAGGGTTGTGCCGTGCTGTTTATAGCTCCATGTATCTCTAAGGGCTTGCCCGTATATTTTGTGTTCTTGGTTGTAGCGGCTAATATGATGTATCAGAGCATATCTCTACCGCCGGGCGTGCCCTCTGATAGTCCGAGCCAGCCGTCGCGTTCCTGGGATGGAACACAATTCCGGGGGTGGAATAACGGCCAGCTTAGCAGTTCCCTTATTTGCTGACAGGGATAAATGTTACTGGTTCTGTGCCAGTACGATTAGTACACCTCATATACGCTATGGATATGAGGCTTGGCTAATCTATGGTTAGTGATTCCGCTTACTCGGGATAACGAGCTTAGGCTGCTGCCTGCGCTTAGCCTTTGCACGTTTCCTCGATTGCTTGAATTCACGGACGGAGATTTCGTCATCCTTGCCGTCCGTCAAGACTTTGTGGTTACCCTTCTTTTTTACGAATATCATGATTATTTCCTGGCGGGAGAGGAAGGAATCGAACCCTCACCTTACGGTTTTGGAGACCGTCGCTCTCCCGATTAAGCTACTCTCCCAAAGTCGGGGAAGCCGGACTCGAACCAACATCACTAGCTCCCAAAGCTAGTCGTCTGCCGTTGACTTATTCCCCGGCATGGTGGACTCGGTCGGGATCGAACCGACATCTAACAGTTTGCAGGACTGCCGCTTTCCCTGATTAAGCTACGAGCCCTCGAGCGACCATAGAGACTCGAACTCTAATCTGAAGGCTTGGAAGGCCCCCGCTTTACCAATTAAGCTACGGTCGCATGATGGCAGAATCGACGGGACTTGCACCCGCTTCCTTCGCCGTGACAGGGCGATGTCTCGACTACTTCGACCTCGACTCTGTATAATCACTCATCCTCAGTCAACACCTTCCCCCGTATCCGGGCAATCTCTACCCGTGCGGCTTCCCGTGTAGCTTCGGCAATCAACGTCTTTATGTCATCCGACTTGAGAAGCGTTGCTAGGGCTTCGGCTATAGCGTCGATATTCTGGTCGTCCCCATCCTCTGCATTTTCTGTTTTCGTCTCAACGCCGCCCTCGCTGTCATCTGTATCCTCAATTTCAATATAATCTTTCTCTTCTTCACGTGCCGGATCTGTAGCGTCTAGCAATGTTTTCAATTCAGGAAGAGCATCCTCGATGGATGAAATGACGCTTTTAATCAGCGTGCGGTTTTTGGAACTCAGGACGCGTCCCTCTTTAATCTCTGCAACCTCAGCTTTCAGTTCCTTGATAATTGTGAGTGCTTCTTTCAGGTCAGCCCTGTCGTCTGGCTCGTGTTCGGTCTCCTCAAGTTCAACCTCAGCCTCAATGTCACCGACTCGAAACAGATATTCCTGGTCTTCGGTATCTTCAGCGTCCTCGAATATCTTCCCCGGTCCTGGCCGGTCAGCACGTCTCATCTTACCACCGCATTTTTCGCATTCCAGGTCACTGCAATGTTTCCCCGGTTCGAGCATCGTCTTGTGTCCGCACTTGATGCATTCACAGGTTATCGTTTCCTCGGGGACTAGGTTGTCTTCGCCGGCCTTATCTTCACTGACCTTGCTCTCTGCCTCAATATCTTCGGTTATCTCGATTTCTTCAGGCTCTATATCCTCATCGGCACTCTCTTCATCATCTTTTTCGGTAACCTCGGCAACCTCAGCAACAATCTCAATCTCGGCATCTGCCATGTTGATCTCATCAACATCGCCACTCTCGACAAGTTCTAAGTCCTCGCCCTCCCAAGGTTCAATGCCCGTCGGGACGCGCTGGAAAATGTCGTCTACCTCCACCACTTCACCGTACTCGAAAAACTCACTCTCTTCGGCTTCCTGTAGAAGCTTCATTTCGACCAATCTGCAGACTGCCTTTTCGTGTTCCTTAACCCAGGCTTGCGCCTCAGCCATCGTCCACTTTTCAACGTCAAAAAGATACGTGATGATTTTTTTGCACGTACCACAGTAAAGCGCCTTGATTCCCTGCTTGGCGGAGACAGCAATAGTCTTGATCCTATGATCGTCATGACCTTCGGAGACGGGAATGCGGTGATAGTTATCCGTAGTTTCAGGCTTGGTTACGGTTTCACTTTTTGTGTCGGTTTCAACGTTTGTTGAAACAGCGGATTCTGTTGAAACAGTAGTTTCTGGTAAATCCTCAGCCTCGAGGATTTTCTTCAGCGCCATATCACCAACTAGCTCCTCATCAAGGTTATCGGGTTCGTCAAAATCTTCATTGCCTAGCTTGAACTCTTGTTTAAATTTTTCTGACTGGATAGGTAAGTCACCCTTTTCGAAAGCTAGGTTTAGACTTTGGGCATTTGATGCAATCGGTACGTCTGAGTGTTCGAGTAAAATCCAACGCGTATATATCATCTTGGCTTTCTGGCTTTCTTCTTTGGCAATGCCATAATCTTTTTCTAGGGCATCTTGCCACTTTGCAAATTCTTTTGGGTCATCTTCGGCATTTACGCCATCTACCGGGATAAATCCAACACTGTTTGAATTAAGAAAACCACCCTTGATGCATTCGTATACGTCTTGTGCAAATGCATGTTTGGCATATTGACTTTTGGCTAAAATTCCCTTTTCAGTTACCTTGAGCCATAAGTCTTTTGCGACGGGTAATGAACGGTAGTCATGCCCAAAAAGAACACTTGGCGATGCCCTGAAATCATCTAATATAGCCCCATGTGGGATCAAAATGTCAGAATCCCTGTCTGTATGCGGAGTCGTAATAAGACGAATTACGGCTCGTTCGCCATCCTTAACGGTTATGTCCTGTGAATCCACAGGAATCATTTTTCTAACAAAATCTATTTGATCTGCTTTTTTGTGCAGCTTCTGTGCATATTTTCCAGCTTTTTGCGGGAATATATCTTTAAGTTTATATCGATCGGTTCTAAACTCCATCTGTTTGTTCCCCTTTGCTAACGTGGATCAATTAGCTGGTTGGAATGAATCCCTGAACCATGTAAATTGTTCGGGGGTTGTAACCTTTCCGTGCTGTTTGTGAAATTGTTTGTGTTCCTGCTCCGCAAGGGTCACAACGTTGTTAATGTCAAATAAGATATCTTGATATTCTTGCCAGTTGCTATGATTTATTTTATAGGTATCGAACAAACCGGAACACGTGATTGCACCACAGGCACGTAGTAGTATGTTTCGGTCTATAAAGATATTTATAATAACAAGCCCTGCAAACCCCCTTAGCACAATGTGGTTTACTTTCGCCACAAATTCTACAGTTTATATGTGGAGCCATTCTATAGTGGTGTTATTTCGACCTCTTCCCGGCTTTCTCAACCTCGTCGATAATCTCGAGCATGAAGGTGGCGAACGTCTCGAGGTCAACGGCAACGCCTGCCCCGAAAGCTCCGTCATCCAGTGCTTTCTTGAGATGTTCTACCACAATCTCCTGTTTTTTCTTTTTGCTGATCATGTCCAGTCCTTTCTGTTTGTTTATTGCTGCTTTATTGATATTATGATTGCTTTGAATACAGTAAGCCCGAGAGAGGAATTGAACCCCTAACCCGCTGTTTACAAGGCAGCCGCTCTACCGATTTGAGCTACTCGGGCATGTCCTTTATTTGATATTATTTGATATTATCATGGGGAAGATTTCTGTATTCTAGACACAGCGCCAAGGAGAGGTTGTGTTACACCACTACAATTCTCCCTAAACATCTTGTTTAGCACTTGCGGGAGACACCGCTCTAATTGTTTTTTAAACGCCTCGTCTTGGTCTACGTATTTCCAACTAATATTGCCAGTCTCTGGTTCAAACATTGTTATTCTCCATGTCCATATTGAGAATTATTAATAGCATCCATCACAGCCTCCGCATATGTTCGTCCGCTTCCCCAGATAACGCGGAGTCGCTTGCCGGGATCTGGATGCTTTCGATATCGTGAAAAGCCTACAGTAACTTCGGTTATCAGGATACGGCTGTAGCCGACATATTGCTCCCGGACACTCAATAATTTCCAACCTCGCTCGGCTAGCATCGTTCGCCCACGCTCCCAAGTCATCGCTCGCTTGCCGTAGGCTATTTCAGCTTCCCTGTTTGCTATGAGGACATAGCTTGCAAGGGAGACATAGAGAAGCGATAGAACAAGACAGAGGATTAAGATTGAGGATGAGCGCATGGGTTAACTGATGGATATTTGATGATTTTAAATCCTTGATGTTTACCATGTCCACAACAGGCAGAATGAACACCTGGGATATAACCAAGACATGCATCATAGCCCTCTTGCGCTGGAGGACGTCCACAGCGTTGGCAAAACCGCTTTCCGTCTATCGGCTTGCCGGTATCACAATAAAGCCAAGTTTTTGCCTTCGGATTAAAGAAAATATCCCATCCCCGCTCGGTTGATTTAATCATGGGTAATTAATGGTTAATTGATACAAAAAATGTAGGACGGCGGGCAAGGATATCTCCGTCGATGTGCGATCGGCATGACCACCGTCCCATTAGCCACGTGGCGATGTCAATGGCTTCGGGGTAATCCGCATCCTTCGTTGGGATGGGAGGTGACCCGAAGCGGCATAAGGGACTCTCTGATGAGTCCAGTAGTGCTTATTATTACTTGATACTTTGTAACGTTATGCGTAAATTTATTCAGTATTATGACGCAAAACATCAAGTGACAACAACCTATCTTTCTGACCATCTACGGGCACAACCGTCACGAAATAGTCATACCGACACTTCTCGCAATATGCTACACCGTCTAGTACTTCGAGATTGCGCTTGCATCGAGGGCAGGGGAAGGTCAGGGTAGTCATTAGTCTAGTACGGGAACGATAGAACACCTGCATGAAACGTGACGAGGAGGCTCACCAATATCACGATAATCATTTTTGAAGGTGTACGTCCTACCATCTTGCTCTATAATTTCAGGGTCATCTCCCTTACTAAAATAATTTTCTTCAAGCCCGATTATTTTTCCATCTAGCAATTCGCAACTAGGGCAGGTTCTGCGGTCGAAAAATGTCTGCCATTGCTTAGCCTTGACAATACCCGATTGCTTGTAAGTCTCTACGTTTCCCTTATTGCTAGCCAGTAGCGTTTCGGTGCGTGCAATTTTTTCTGACCGTTGCTTAGAGCCGATGATGTTCGAATACGCCTTATTAACTCGCTTGATAAGCTGCGGTATGCCCTCGCCGTCGGATATACCAGCAATCAATTCACGCCTCAGCACGTCGGTATTCACCGCCTCGAGATTCTTACTTAGCTCTGGCGTGTAAGCCTTCAGCCATTTCTGCACTTCCGGGTTTTCTACGTCAAACGACATTTCGAGGCTGTAGCGGTCAATCGTGCGCTCCGATTCGGCTGTCATCACGTCTACGAATATCGCATTCGTCTCGTCCGCAATCTTCTTCTCCATTATTGAGACGGGGTAGAGAATGTTATCGATCTTGTCCTTCGTCCTCCATGCCTTTTTGGTTTTCTTGAGGTTTGCGATGATAATCCGGCGCTCCTCATCCCAGACGCCTTGAAGCATTGCACCCATTCGCCGTTCGTAAGGTTCGATGGCCTTGAAGAGTGCCCCGAAAAACTCATCGTGTTTGTCCTTTGCTTCCTGGTCTTCGGTATCCTTGCGTAGCCTTTGAAGCATGAACCGTGCTAGACGCTTTGAGATGGTCTCGCAGGCCACACATTCACATTGATGCTGGATGTAGTCCTGTGCTATCTGCTCTGCGAGTTTGTCTTGGGATTCGGGTGTTAGCATGGGTTATCTGTTCATATCAAGGTGTATGGTAATGGTTTTTCTTCCCGTATATTTATGATTCCTCCATAATTGTTCTGGCGGCGTATATACTTCAGCTACCTCGTTTTCCATATCTACACTTGTGATATGAATAATGTTTTGTTTGGCATAATCCAGAATCATCTGGATATTTTCTTGGCCATCAATATTGCTGGCTTTCATCGTTCCCTCTCCGGCCACTCCGTCATCTCACAAAACGGAGGCTTCTCGCTTAGCTTTGATGAATCGAGCTGGCATTTATATTTTTTGCACGTATCACCCTTTTGCCTGTTAGGGCACTCGATGCAATTTTCAATCTTCACTCGCTCATCATTCGCCGCTTCCCGTGCCTTAATCCGTTCTCGTTCGACCTGGGCCTGGTAGGCGTTCTCTAGCAGAATATCCCGTATGTCTATGAGTGCTTCGGCGATTATCTCACGGGTACAATCAAAATCATCATCTTGCAAATCTGCCAAAAGCTCTTCCCTTGTCCTCATTTCTCGCTTACCTTCACCCATTTCTCACCATCCCATACCTTGCTATGCTTTTTCTTCATGTAAGACGAAACCCACATCTTTTCCAAGGATTGTGACAACAGGGGTGGCTTCAACTCAACTGACGTTGAAAGCTGATACGTAAACCAATCATAAAACATGATAACAAGATTATATGGAATGTCGTCCATTATCTCCTGGATCTGGTCTTGCCTGGGGAGTCAAGTGCAATCCCGTAGTTCGGCGTTTCCATGTGGAGAATCTAGATATACGGGTCTGTACATATATTCAATTCCACATATAACCTGTGGAATATCAAAGTTATCAGGTTTACACCAATCCCCTAAAGATGGCTCCCACGTTTCCCGAATCTCATCGCAATCGCACATCTTTACATACTCAGGTGAAGTATCCATCATGCCTTCTCCTTCATCCCCTTTTTCGGCTTCACTACAACACGCTTCCACTCGGGACGCTCGCCCCCAAAATAAGGCTTTGCATACCCTACAGCAACAAGCGCCGCCGCTAAATCGATACCGTCACATTCAACCATCGCAAGTATCCGAAAATACTTATCCCTCCGCATGTTGCACAGCACAACCTCATCAGCGCCTAGTAGCATAGCCGTTGCAAACAGCTTAGCCTTCACCGCAAGGTCACGCTCATACTGTGTTTTACCGAATATCTCAGGACAGTCTATGCCGAATACTCGGATGCTTATCTTCTCCCCGACTATCGGGGGAAAACAGTCGATGTTTACCTTGAACGTATCGCCATCGTAAACGGATACGATCTCGCTTACCCGAACATCGCCATATGTCCCGGCGGGTCGAACGCTTGTCGCTTCCTGGCAGGTCGGGGCAACCAAGGCAAGGATGAGGACGGCCAGAAGTAGGGTGCGCCTCATTTGCTAATCATTCCATTCATCCCAGTTATATTCATTTATTCTGCTATACCAGGGCGGATGATATATCGTAATTTTGTGCTCATCCGGTTCTTTAAGCCGGATAGTTCCCGCGTCATGACGTTGATGATTTTCCGGTTCCTCTTGATCCCACATGTGGCATGATTTATATTTCTCAAGTGCCTTCCAGGGTTCGTAGGGTTTATAATTGCCGTAATCGATTTGTTTCCCTTTCCTTTTGTGCTTCTTGATAATCAGCCTCACTCCCCTTCCTCATACTCAAACCGCTGTGCACAATGTGGACAAGTAATGACTTTCCCTTCTAGGGTTAGGATTCGACGTACTGCCTGCCCCTTCTCTATGACAAGCTCCCACCTATCCTCAATATCCTCACCTTGGGCTACAAATTTTCCCTTTAACCCGAAGTTGGGATACTTCCTCCGCATTTCCCGAAGAATGAGATTGACAATTCCATCCATGCTGTATGTCTTCTCTCCCCCGTCCCATCGAATCCCTGAAAAATCCTCGTTAAACTCCAAATCGATGTAATGCAGATCACGGGACTCCCACTCGGGATGTTCCCTGCAATCCTCTCCGAACATAGAGTTGAGCTTTGCAAGTTGGGATGCGGTAAGTTCTTTCGTGAATTTTAACTCGCCTTTAAATTCGGTATGGTATCCCATGTTATTCCTTTCCCCTTTCCTTAATCTTCTGCTCGCATAGCGGACACGTCTTCCTTCTTGCAAGCTTACGTTTCCGTGCAATGTTAGTCCCGAAGCCATCGCGGAAAAATTTTAGGTATGGAGTGTCGTTTTTGTTATATGCTAAGGCTATAGCATGTACTAAACCGCAAGCTAGGCTGATACCCAACCTGGGTTATCCGCCTCTTTGCCATCTTGCAGTAATCAAACTTAATATCTATGCCGATAAACTTACGACCCAGTTGTTTCGCCACGACACCCGTCGTCCCTGCGCCGCAGAACGGGTCAAAAACCACGCCCCCCTCTGGGCACCCTGCCTTAATGGGTTTCTCGCATAACTTCTCAGGAAAAACTGCAAAGTGGGCCTCAGGAAAAGGGCTTGTCGGTATCGACCAATAGTCCCCAGGATTAGGGCCGTCAGGTGGTGTCCAGCGTGGATCCCGCTGATACCTTGCGCCACCGCCCTCGATTCGTGACGGATTTCCTAACTTAGCCTTCGGCCTAGTCTCGGCAGGTATCGACCATGAATCGCCTGGATTTTTGCCGAGGGGACCATTCCATTCTCTGTATCCCTTGCCTAATGGCGAAAGTCTTGCCGTTCCATATTTTTCTTCTCTCTGATTGCGAAAATTACTCTCTGTGATATGCGGTTCCCTCACCGCATCTAAATCGAAGTAATATTTCCTTTCCTTCGAGAAAAGGTAAACATATTCCCATTTGTTCGAGAACCTATCCTTGACACTACTCGGCATCCCGTTAGGCTTGTACCAAATAATCTTGTTCCTCAGTATCCATCCATCCTGAATCAGCGACCATGCCAACCTCTCTGGGATCATGCAGAGGCATTTTTGAGCCATCGGCAAATCTCGTTTTTTCCCAGACATAGACGATAACCCATTTTTATTACCTAAATTTCCTTGACTATGGTAACCCGGACTGGAAGAGTAAGTATCCCCAATATTCAACCAGAGAGTACCCATCGGCTTCAGCACCCTTTTTACCTCGCCGAATACCTCAGTCATGTGCTCTATGTAAAGTTCCGGCGTAGGTTCAAGGCCGAGCTGGTCAGGGCCCGTCCCATAATCCCGCAATCCCCAGTATGGAGGGCTGGTTAGGCACATGTCTATACTCCCAGACCGAAATGCCCGAAGAATCTCTAAACAATCCCCGTTTATCACCATATCACTCATTAAGTGCCCGATCCCCCTCCTTTAAAAATGATTTGCACAATTCAATCTTTATATCCCACAAGGCAATTGCCAGTTCTCG
>Ga0180437_10007845_pt1 | contig 13757 bp, 10 predicted proteins | sample SS_ome_4_FD_132410 | JGI IMG/M metagenome (GOLD analysis project Ga0180437, IMG submission 132410) | Hypersaline lake sediment archaeal communities from the Salton Sea, California, USA - SS_3_D_1 metaG | ecosystem: Environmental > Aquatic > Non-marine Saline and Alkaline > Hypersaline >...
CGGACGTAGTAATCCCCCTCGTGCGGCGCGACGATCTTGCTGTACTTGAGCACGTCAGAGTCCCCGTAGTGATACTCCAGCGGGTCGATGTTGTCCTCCGCGTACAACTCGTCCTTGCTCAGGTTCAGGGTGTCCCACTTCTGCTCTTGATAGGCAGACTTCGAAAGCGCAATCCGAGGCGCGCTGTTGCTGACGTAGACCACCGGCAGGCCCACCTCGCGCGCCAAATCTGTAGCGGACCGGATGCGGGGAATCGCGCTCTTAACGCCCTGTGTATATTGTGGGGAAACATCCCATGCAGACCCGCGTGCATCCTCGGGGTCCAAGCCCAACCCATACACATCGACAACCAGAAAGATCGTTTCCGCCGTGTCGAGTTCAAACCCCTTCTCCGCATACCCCAGGAACTTCTCCGGGGGATACATCCGGTAGTATCGTCCTCTGATCTTGATGATAGCCATGCAGCTCGCTCCTTTGGACAAATTCACCGCCTACTCCTGCCAAACGCCAGGCAGAACGTGATCGCGGGGCGCATACGCGCCCCGCGACCACACACCGTCGGGTCTACCAGCACTGGTCAAGCCACTGATCTATATTCTCAGGAGTCACACCTGCCGTAGGCGCATCGATCCGTCTTGGGATCAGACGGCCTTGCAGCACGTCGTAACCAGCGCGGACAGAGTACACACCGGCCAGATAGCTAAGCTGCAATGCCGTGCCATGCATGTCGCCCGCCTTGATCGCTTCACAGGCTTCCTTGTTACCGTTCACACCAAACACCATGAACTCATCTTCACGACCTGCAGCCTTGATGGCTTCCAGTGCACCGAGTGCCATGGGATCGTCCAGGCCATACACGAAGTTGATCTCCCCAGATGGATAGCGGGTCAGGAAGTCCTGCATCACTGTCATGGCCTTGTCCATCATCCATTCCGCCGGCTGGACATCGACAAACTGAATGTCCTTGCCTGAGGCATCGATCACTTCCTGTGCACCATCAATGCGTTCCTGCACACCCGTCTGCCCAGGCTTGCCCGAGAGGATCACACCTCTTGAGCCATCCGGGAGCTGGGCGACCATCGTCCTGCCCACCGCGCGCCCCTGCTCTGTATAGTCAGACCCAACAAAAGAAAGACTGTACTTCTGGCCATCCTCGTTGGTGTCAGCGTTATGCATGATCAACGGGATGCCCGCGTCATCGACCTTCTTCAGACCAGCCACGACAGCGGCCGGATCGACGGCGTTGACAAAGATGGCGTCCGCGTCCAGGGCGATGCAGTCCTCAATCTGGCTGATCTGCTTCTGTGGGTCGAAGGCTGGGTCAAAGAACGTTACCTTAATGTTGTAGACTGCAGCCTCATCTTCAAAGCCCTGCGCAGTGGCGGTAATAGAAGGATGGTCAGCGTTGTTATGCACGACGCAGAAATGGTAAAGATTACCTTCCTCCGCAGCCTCTCCTCCCGCCGGTTCCTCTGGCGCTGCCGGGGGAACCGCGGCAGGTTGACAAGCAGCGAGGACCATAGCGCCCAGCGTCAGCAATACCAGTAAGAATTGTAGCCTGTTTCTCATCTGTTTATCTCCTTACTAACTCTTGTTTTGTCATACTGTAGCCAATCCCAATGAGCCTGCGTTTCGTCATACTATCTGCAATAGCTTTCCCCCTTTCATATACAGTCTCAGACCCAGCACGATATGACAACTTGACTGCATAACGGCGAATCTGTCATCCGATTGTCGGCAAACCACTAATCCTGTGCCTCGGATAGTGGCTGGCTCTCTACGTGGGCCCCTATCGCCGATGCTCTCATCAACCTCCTGCGAACCGTCGTCGCATAGAACGCGTCTATGGCAACGATTGCGATAAGGATGATGGCGCGAATGGCCATCTGGTAATACGTGAAGATACTCAGCAAGTTCATACCGTTGGCCAAGATAGTGAGGGCCAAAACGCCCAGGAAGGCACCGAGGGTGCTGCCTCTGCCGCCCAGGATGCTGGCCCCGCCCATGATGCAAGCTGCTATCACGAACAGAGCAGTCTGTTGGCCCAGGTGAATGGTCGAGGAATTGAGACGCGATGCCAACAGCACACCCGACAAAGCTGAGCAGAAGCTGCTCATAACGAAAGCCCAGAACAAGTATCGCCTTGCCTGGATGCCAGCCAGACGGGCAGCTTCCTGATTGCCACCGACGGCATACATATTACGGCCGAAACGGGTGTAAGTCAGCAGCACGTGGAACACGACCAATAAGACCAACATAATGATCGCAGGAATGGGCACAGGTCCCACGCTCCCGCTGCCGAACACGGTGAACCATTCCACCTGTCCCGGAATGGGCTGCTGCCTCGTATACGTCAGCATCATACCGTACACGGCCGTCATCGAGCCCAGGGTCGCGATGAAAGGCACGACCTTTCCCCGTGTTACGACCAGCCCGTTGAACACACCGACAACGATACCCATCAGCAGAGCAGCCGCCACAGCAGTCCCCACGCCGTACCCCTGAAGGCCCATCGTCAGCGCGGCTGACATAGCCATAACTGAGCCAACTGATAGATCAATGCCGCCAGCAATGAGAACCACCAACTGTCCAAGAGCTACAATCGTGTCGAATGAGACCTGACGGGCAACGTTGTGTATGTTCTCACCAGATAAGAAGCGCTGGAAGTTAAGCACCGAGAACAGGACAGTCAATCCGACCAACACAATGACGATAGTCTGCCTGGTAAGAATACTCCACAGTCTTCCAGCAAAGGCTTCTTGCCGCATACTCACCTCTCCTATTCCATCCAGTCGAATGTTCCTAGATTAACACAGATCACAGACGCTACTGTGGACATTCCGGCGAGCGAACCTAGTGCCGCTTGAAGAAAGTATCGGCCCACACCACAAACAGGAACACAACACCCTTGGCAATCCACTGGGCCTCGTACGGTACGCCGGCAAGAACCATCACGTTGTTGAGAATTCCAAGCACCAGGACGCCGACGACAGTACGGAGTGTGCCTCCTGAGCCTCCGAACAGACTGGTACCGCCGAGTACGACGGCGATGATGGAGTCGAAGTCCAGACCCATAGCGCCACTGGCGCGCGTGGAGTTCAGCCGGGACGTCATAATCAACCCGGCAACTCCGGCGGTGAACCCGCAAAACGTGAAAGTCAGTATCTTGATACGATTGACCAGCATACCCGAGAGTCGCCCGGCCTCCTCGTTCAGGCCCAGCACGTACAGATGTCTCCCGTAGGGCATGCGGCGCAGAACAAACTCAAGGAGCAACGCCATAACCAAGAAAATGATGACTGAGTAATGGACAAGGTCGAAGACCTGGCCACGACCCAGGACAGTAAACCCAGGGATAGTCCCATACCAGGTCTTGGCCTGGGTGAGGATCAGCGCTACCGCGTAGATCAGTGTCTGGGTGCCAAGCGTGATCAGAAAAGGATTGGCCTTGGTAAGGACGACGATCAGACCATTCATCAGTCCAACCAGTATTCCAGCCAGTAAACCGGCCAACATTGATGGCCCAAGTTCCCAGCCTGCGATCTGCAATCCAACGGTCACAATCCCTACAAATGGCACCGACATAGTGACAGACATGTCGAAATTGCAGGTGATGATGAGCAACGTTTGACCGAGCGCTACGATGCCGAGCACGGAAACCGCCCACAGGATATTCAACAGATTGCGGGGGGTGAGGAACACAGGGGACAGGAAACTGCCGGCAACGATCAGCAGGATCATCAGCAAGAGTGTCACCTGCCCCTGCATAGAGCCGCGAACGCGCCGCCAGAAGTGACCAATAGACATCTACACCTCCCCAGTCGCGGCACGCATGATTTTCTCCTCTGTGGCCTCTTCTCGCGAGAAGTCCCCACAGATGCGCCCACGGTGCATGACCAGAATACGGTCACTCATACCCATTATCTCCGGCAATTCGGACGAAATCATCAGCACCCCAACGCCCTTTTCGGCCAGGTCGCACATCAGGCCATGGATGAAAGACTTAGCACCAACATCAATGCCCTGCGTAGGCTCATCCATCACTAACACCATGGGATCCATCGCCAACCACTTGGCAACAACCACGCGTTGCTGGTTTCCGCCACTAAGATATGCCACCTGCTGATTGAGAGAGGGAGTGCGAATACTCAGTCGCTCGACATATCCCTGAGCTAATCGCGTTTCGGCGCGCGTGTTGATGATCCCTAGGGAAGTGAGCGCCTCGAGTCGGGGCAGGCTGATGTTCCCCTTGACAGAGAGGCCAGTCACCAGACCCTCCCCTCGCCGATCCTCGGGAACCAGGCCAACGCCGTGCTGAATAGCGTGATGCGGCGTCTTGGCCGCCAGGGGCGCGCCCCTGAGATTCACCTCTCCACTATCGTAGGGCTCAACCCCAAAGATGACGCGCGCCAGGTCGCTGCGCCCGGCGCCAGCCAGTCCAAACAAGCCCAGGATCTCGCCTCGGTGCAACGTGAGAGAGACATCTTCCAGGAACCCCCGCCGGTAGAGGTTACGCACCTCCAGGACCGGCTCACCGATAGGTACACTTCTCTTCTGAAACAGCTCAGAGACCGACTGCCCGATCATCATAGAGATGACCTGGTCCATAGAAGTCTCTTCGATGGGCAACGTCCCGACCAGTTGGCCGTCGCGCAGGACCGTGACCCGATCAGCCAGTTCAAACACCTCTTCAAGCCGATGTGAGATGTAGACAATGCCAATACCGGTGGCCTTCAGTCGTTGTATGGCGTCAAACAAGAGGTGGACTTCGTGCTCGGTCAAGGGAGCGGTCGGCTCATCAAAGATGACAATTCTCGCATGCGTAGAAGTAGCCCGGGCGATGGCCACCATCTGCCGTTGGGCCACGGACAGTTCGGCGACAGCCCGTTCAGGTCGAACGTCCACCCCCAAGCTGTCCAGCAATAACTTGGCGTCACGACTCATCTTCCTACGGTCAATCAACCCGAAGCGATCAAGAGGTTGTCGGCCGAGGAAGATATTCTCGGCCGCACTAAGGAGAGGTACGAGATTCGGGGTCTGATGAACTGGGCTGATCCCTATGGCCAGACCATCGGCCGGGTGCCTCATAGACACAGGATGTCCATCCAGGACAATTTCGCCAGCATCCTGGATATAGACCCCGGAAAGGACCTTGATCAGAGTCGATTTACCCGCCCCGTTTTCGCCCACGAGGCCGTGCACCTCACCCCGGGAGAGCTCAAAGTCAACGTCTTCAAGTGCACGCACACCGGGAAAGCCCTTCGTGATGCCCCTCATAGACAAGAGAGAGTCATGCATAAACAAGTCTCCTCACGCACAACCTAAACAACCTAAGTCCATTTAACATCCACACGAATGCCGGATCACCAGGGTGGATTCCAGAACATGAGCAGTGTCGTCTGATTCACGACCTTCTAGGTTCTTCAACAGGAATTCTGTCGCCAGCCTTGCCATTTCGGGTGCTGGTTGCCGAACGGTTGACAGCGGGCAGGCCACAACTTCCATCCACGGAACATCATCATACCCGAACAGAGCCAGGTCGTCGGGTATGTCCCGGCCAAGCTGCCGAGCGGCTCGCAAAGCCCCCATGGCTGTGGATTGACTGGTGGTGAAAATGGCGTCGACGTCCGTACTCGAAAGAAGATCAAGAGACAGATCGAAAGCCGTATCACCGGCAAAGTCAACTTCCCGAATCAGGTTCGGGCTGTAAAGCCCGTTCTCCAGCAAAGCACGACGGTAGCCCTCAACGCGATCTGCCGCGTTTGCCCCCAGGACCGGGATGGTCACCAAGCCAATCCTCTGATAGCCGTGCTCCACCAAATGGCTGACGGCCTGATAGGAGATCTCCCTGTTGTTCGTAAGGACACATTCGACCCCGGGCACTCTGCGCTCGATTGCGACAACCGGGACAGACAGGCTGATCTCCCTAATATGTTCGTAGTACTGCGAGAAAGCAGGGGCAATCACAATCCCATCGACCCGCTTGGAGAGCAGACTGCTTAGAGATCTCTTTTCTCGATCGACATCCTCATCCGTAGTAACCAAGAACGTGTCAAAGCCAGCCTTTTCAGCCACCCTCTGAGCAGCGCGCACCACCGGGGGCCAGATTGGACTGGTGGTGTTGGTAAAGACCAGCCCAAGGGTCTTGGTCTCTCTCACCTTGAGGCCACGGGCAAGCAAATCAGGTCTGTACCCCAATCGCTCGACCGCCTGCTCGACGCGCTGTATTAGCGCGGGACTGACGTACTTGTTCTTGTTGATCACAGCAGAGACAGTGGCAACAGACACGTCGGCCAATTTCGCAACATCACGAATGGTCACCCGATTATTCATAATGCTCCTTAATAGGGGAACTAAACGTTTAGCTAAACGTTTAGCCAGTTGACACTATATCACAGAATATGCCGCTTGTCAAGCACTTGTTCCATTAGCTGTGAAATCAAGGAGTTTCCAACCCCAGCAGCACTGTCACCAGCCATTTGTTAGGGCACAAGGACCCGGGAGGCTGCGTCTCGTACATTCTTCAGCGGTAAGAACACTCACCTAGCCCACACGGAGCACCCAACCGAGCCGGTAGTGGAAAAGGCTTGACAGGTCACAGGTTGTGTGATATATTCTTGCTAGTTAAACGTTTAGCTAAACGGTTAATCTCACAAACAGTCACGTATTGGCTTGACAGACCTCAGACTGGCAGAAAGGACACGCTGACCATGAAGTATGTGGAATTTGACGGGACGGGCGAAAAAGTCTCCGAGATGTGTCTGGGCACGATGATGTTCGGGAGCCGGTGCGACGAGGCAGAGGCCGATCGAATATTAGGAACAGCCATAGAACACGGTGTCAACTTCATCGACACCGCAGCAATGTACGCCGGTGGTCGTACCGAGGAAATCCTGGGTCAGCTTATGAGAGGAAAGCGGGACAAACTCTTCATCGGTACCAAGGTACATAAGGGCGTCGATGCCAGGAACATCACAAACAGTATTGATGAAAGCCTCTCTCGCATGCAGATTGACTATGCGGATCTATACATGATCCACTGGCCCGTGCCCGGAATGCGTCCCCTGGAGATCATGGAGGCCCTGAACCGCGTCGTCGAACAGGGAAAGACACGCTACGTGGGCTGCGCCAATTATCCAGCCTGGCTTTTCGCCCACTCCAACGCCATCGCCGCGCGCCACGGGTGGGCACCCTTGATCTGCAATCAGGTCGCGTACAACATCTTCGAGCGGGGCATCGAGGTCGAGATCCTGCCTCAAGCCGTAGCCGAGAAAGTGGCGATCATCACCTACCGCCCTCTGGCCGAGGGCCTGCTGACAGGAAAGTACAAGGCAGGAGCACCACTGCCAGCCGATTCCCGTGGTCAGATGAGTCCCTTGGTGATTACCTGGCTATCCCAGTATGGAGAGAGCATCGACCGCTTCAGCCGCTATGCTGCCGAGCTCGGCATTCACCCGGCTCAACTGGCGATCGCGTGGGTGCGCTACTCGCCTGCCGTAACGTCGCCGATTGTAGGCGTCAGTGCACTCCATCACCTACAAACAGCCATCGATGCCTTCAACTTCGACCTGACGGCCGAGCAATACGAGGAAGTCACCCTCATGTTTGACACAACCGTCAAGGAAGAGAGCCTGCAGTTATTCCCAGGCAGGCGCTACAATTTCCCGCGCCTGCGTCGCAATCTGAGCCTCCTGGAATAACCCACATCATTATGAATCACATCCACCCCAGTCCCACGATGACGAGCCGTGAAAGGGTTCGCAGGGCATTGACGTTCCAGTGCCCCGACCGGGTGCCGAGAGATCTGTGGACACTCGGGACCATTCCAAAGTGGCACAAGGCAGAGCTAGATGCCGTACTGGCGCGGTTCCCGGGTGATTTCGAAAAAGCACCTATCTCTTACGGCAAGAGTGAGCGCGCTGTAGCACTCACAGGTGCGGGCGAAGCTCATACCGAGCCACTGGATGCGGTCGCGATCGGGGCGAAGGATGCCCACGGTGATGCCCTGGCAGGATGCCTGGTGGGACGCTATACCGACGAATGGGGTTCGGAATGGGAAGTGCTCGAGCCCGGTATATGCGGCGAGGTGACGCAGCCCGCGCTCGCCGACTGGTCTCGCTTCGATTCATACACGCCCCCCGACGAGGTTCTCGACGGACTGGACATTTCGCTCTCGTTCGAACGCTACGAGCAAACGGACAAGTTCGTCATCGCTCACTCTTCCGTGCAACCTTTCCAGCGACTGATGTTTATGCGCGGCTTTGAGAACGTCATGCTGGATTTGGGCTACGGAAGCGCCCGCTTGCTGGACCTGTTACACATGGTGCACGAGTTCTACGTACGTGAATTGCACCTGCTGGCCCCCGTGGCTGCCGATGCGATCATGTTCCGGGATGACTGGGGCACTCAGACCAACTTGCTCATATCGCCCGGGCACTGGCGGCGGATCTTCAAACCGCTGTACGCCGAGTACTGCCGCATCACTCACGAAGCGGGGAAATTCGTGTTCTATCACTCGGACGGAAACATCTCCAAAATCTACCCGGACCTGATCGAGATCGGAGTGGACGCGATCAACTCGCAGCTCTTCTGTATGGACATTGAAACCCTGGCCACGCAGCACAAGGGGGAAATCACGCTTTGGGGCGAGATTGATCGGCAACAGGTCCTGGCGTTTGGCAGCCCCGATGACGTGCGCGCTGCGGTTCGCCGCGTGCGGCGTGCGTTCGACGACGGGCGAGGCGGGCTGATTGCCCAGTGCGAGTGGGGAAACGACAACTCACGCGAGAACATCGAGGCCGTGTTCGAAGCCTGGTCAGAGCCTCTTGATAGCCTCTGATCTCAGGACATCCACATCCACACGAGGAGTCACCTATGGACAATCGCGACAACGCCGGCACACGCCAGGTTATCCGTACCGCGGTGGTCGGCTGTGGCAAGGTGGGGCACACACACGCAAAGGCGCTGAAGAACCTGCCCCAGTCAGACCTCGTCGCCGTTTGCAGCCGCAGCCAGGAGAAGGCAGAGCACTTCGCCCACCAGTACGGCGCTCGGGCCTACACGGACCTGGAAGATATGCTCACCCATTCGGACGTGCAAATGGTCGCTATCTGTACCCCCCACCCCTCCCACGCCGACTTGACCGTGCGGGCCGCTCGATATGGCGTTCACGCGCTGGTCGAGAAACCACTGGCATCCGATCTCAGTGACTGCGACCGGACGATTGCTACCTGCACGCAAGCAGGTGTGAAACTGGGCGTCATCAGCCAGCGTCGACTCTACCAGCCGGTCGTCCGCATGCAACAGGCCGTCGCAGCGGGGAAAATCGGCCAGCCCATCCTCGCCACCTTGAGTGTCCTGGGCTGGCGTGACAAAGCCTACTACGAATCAGACCCCTGGCGCGGCAAGTGGGATGCCGAGGGCGGTGGCGTGATGGTCAACCAGACCGTCCATCAGCTAGATTTACTCCAATGGCTGATGGGCCCCATCGATGAACTGTTCGGCTATTGGGATAACCTGAACCACCCATACGTCGAGGTAGAAGACACAGCCATTGCCGTCATCCGCTTCAAGAGCGGAGCGCTGGCGACCTTCGTCGTCAGCAACTCACAGAATCCGGGCTTGTATGGCAAAGTCCACATCCATGGTTCCAACGGCGCGTCGATCGGCACCCAGACGGAGGGAGGCTCCGCCTTTATCGCTGGCGTCACTACCGAAGTGGACCCGCCCATTAACGACGTCTGGACCATCCCTGGAGAGGCGCACCTCCTGCCACAATGGCAGGAGGAAGACCGCGCATTCGCGGCAACCCACGACGTGATGACCTGCTATCACCAGCTTCAAGTCGAGGACTTCCTACAAGCCATTATCCACAACCGTGAGCCAATGGTCAACGGCGAAGAGGGTCGCAAAACCGTGGAAATCTTCACGGCTGTTTACCGGTCACAGCGAGACGGGCGACCGGTGAAGTTCCCGCTCCAGGCCGAGCGGGATCGGGACGATTACGACGGTCGCCTGAGCTACGTCCCCCTGAGCCACAGAACGCAGCGGTACTGAAACGCACCAGATCGACCACACAGGAGGTAGCCACGGGGTAATATGAAGGCATTGGTTTTGGAGGAATACAACCATTTCGCATACAAGGACGTGCCGGACCCACAAATCACGCCGGAGGACGTTCTGGTCCGGGTGAAGGCCTGCGGCATCTGCGGCAGCGACGTGCACGGCATGGACGGCAGCTCAGGGCGGCGTATCCCACCGCTGATCATGGGACACGAGGCGGCGGGTGTGATCGCAGAGGTAGGAACGAAGGTCACAGGATGGCAAGAAGGAGATCGGGTCACATTTGACTCCACCATCTACTGTGGGAAATGCCACTTCTGCCGCCGTGGGTTGATCAATCTGTGTGATGACCGTCGCGTGTTGGGAGTGTCTTGTGATGCGTACCGTCAAGCCGGGGCATTCGCGGAGTACGTCGCCGTTCCCCGGCACATCCTGTACCGCTTGCCGGAGGGGCTCTCCTTCGAACAGGCGGCCATGGTGGAGCCGCTATCGGTCGCGTTCCATGCCGTCGGTCGCGCGCCGATCACCTTGAACGATACGGCGGTAGTCGTCGGCGCTGGTATGATCGGGCTATTCGTCATCCAATCACTGAGAGCGGCAGGGTGCGGCCATATCATCGCCGTCGACCTGGACCAGAGCCGCCTCGATCTGGCGCGCAAGCTGGGAGCCGACGAGGGACTCAACTCGGACGCCGTCGACGTGGTGGCGCACGTGCTCAAGCGCACGGCCAGCCGGGGTGCCGACATCGCCTTCGAGGTGGTGGGCCTCACGCCCACGCTCAAGCTCGCGACTCAGTGTCTCAGGAAAGGCGGCGCGTTGACGCTGATTGGAAATCTATCGCCCACGACGGAATTCTTGCTCCAGGCTGCCGTGACGCGGGAGCTGACGATATACGGATCATGCGCATCGTGCGGGGAGTATGCAGCCTGCCTGGATATGATCGCCCGGGGGGCCATCAACGTGGACGCCCTGATTAGCGCGGTTGTCCCACTGGCTGAAGGCGACTCGTGGTTCGAACGCCTCTACAAGGGTGAACCGGGCTTGATGAAGGTCATCCTCACACCTTGATGAGAAGATCCCCTGGCAATACCGAGTTGGGGGTCATCTCTATCTTATACCATCAATCCCAAAAGTGCACACGCACCACCCACGTTTGACAAAAGTACCCTTGTGTGGTACACTCTGGCCGACCTAAAGCAGGATTGAGACTATGACAGACCACTGTGCAGTCAAGACCGTGAACGACATCCGACGACGAGCCTACCAGGAGCCGGACCACCCGTCTGGATAGGCTTGTGTTGGCTGCATAGTCGGCCACGTACTCAACGGTGATCACAGCCAGCCCCCAGACGGAGGCTGGCTCTTTTTTTTGCGCGATGGCGCCTGCTCCATCGCGCTTTCGCGTGTCTGATCGTTTACCCAATCACTCAATCACATTACACTAGGAGGCAATATCATGAAAGGCAAAGTCAACAAAGTAGTCCTGGCCTATTCCGGCGGTCTCGATACCTCGGTCATCGTGCCCTGGCTCAAGGAGAACTACGGCTGTGAGGTGGTCACCTTCACGGCCGACCTGGGACAGGGCGCGGATGAACTGGTCGGGCTGGAGGAGAAGGCCATCGCCAGCGGGGCCAGCAAGGCCTACATCGTGGACCTGAAGGAAGAGTTCCTCAGCGGGTATGCGTTCCCCACCATGCAGGCCGGCGCGATCTACGAGCGGCTCTACCTGCTGGGGACCTCGTTCGCACGTCCCGTCACCGCTATGCACATGGTGAGGATCGCCGAGCAAGAGGAAGCCGACGCGATAGCCCACGGCTGCACGGGCAAGGGCAATGACCAGGTGCGGTTCGAGCTGACCGTCAAGGCGCTCAACCCCACGCTCAGGGCCATCGCCCCCTGGCGCGAGTGGGACATTCGCTCCCGCGAGGACGCATTGGCCTACGCCAAGGCCCACAACATCGCCGTGCAAGCGACCAAGAAATCCATCTACAGCCGTGACCGCAACATCTGGCACCTGAGCCACGAGGGCGGCATCCTGGAGGACCCATGGGCCGAGTCCGAGGAGGAGATGTTCCTCCTCACCGTCGCCCCGGAGGCTGCGCCCGACGAGCCATTATACGTGACCGTCGATTTCGAGAAAGGCGTGCCGGTGGCGGTCGACGGCGAGCCGCTGGGACCGGTGGCACTGCTCACGAAACTCAACGAACTGGGCGGCGCGCATGGCGTGGGCCGCGCCGACCTGGTGGAGAACCGCCTGGTGGGCATGAAATCCCGGGGCGTGTACGAGACCCCCGGCGGCACCATCCTGTACACCGCCCACCAGGGACTGGAGAGCATCTGCCTGGACCGGGACACGCTGCACTACAAGGACACCATGGCCAACCGCTTCGCCGAACTGGTATACTACGGCAAGTGGTTTACCCCGCTGCGCGAGGCGATGAGCGCATTCGTGGCCAAGACCCAGGAGCGGGTGACCGGCACCGTGCGGGTCAAGCTGTACAAAGGGAACTGCACCGCAGTAGGCCGCAAATCGCCCTTCAGCCTGTACCGCGAGGACTTCGCCACCTTCGGCAAGGATGACGTCTACGATCAAAGCGACGCCGAGGGCTTCATCAACCTATTTGGCCTGCCACTCAAAGTCAAGGCGCTGATCGACCTGGAGAACGGCACGCCCGCGGAACTGGAATCGCCGGATTATAGCGTGTTCAAGAGGGACTAGGGGAGAGGGAAGAGGGGAAGAGGGAAAAAGGAAGACGGAAAAGGGAGAAGAGAGTAGGGAGTAGGGAGTAGGAGGCGATTGATGACACTTTGGGGGGGGCGGTTTGGGGAAGAGACCAGTGCGTTGATGCGGCGGTTCAACGACTCGATCTCGTTCGACCGGCGGATGTACGGGGCCGACGTCCAGGGCAGCATCGCCTACGCCGGCGCGCTGGCACGGGCGGGGTTGATCACGCCCGGGGAACGGGACCAACTGGTCATAGGCCTGGAACAGGTGCGCGCCGAGTTCGACGCCGACGCCTTCGAGATCCAGCCCGGCGACGAGGACATCCACACCGCGGTCGAGCGGCGGCTGGGTGAGCTGGTAGGCGCTGTGGCGGGCAAGCTCCACACCGGCCGGTCGCGCAACGACCAGGTGGCCACCGACATGCGCCTCCACCTGCTGGGCGAGATGGCCACCCTGAGCGATGCGCTGATCGCACTCCAGGGGGCCATCATCGAGAAAGCCGAGACCCACATAGACGCCATTATGCCCGGCTACACCCACCTGCAGCAGGCCCAGCCCGTGCTCTTCAGCCACTGGCTGATGGCCTTCTTCTGGAAGTTCCAACGCGACCGCGAACGGCTGGCCGACGTGGCGCGGCGCACCTCGGTGCTGCCGTTGGGGACAGGGGCGCTGGCCGGGCACCCGCTGGGCATCGACCGCCAGGCGCTGGCCACCGAACTGGGCTTCGCCGCCGTGGCCCCGAACAGCGTAGACGCGGTGAGCGACCGGGACTTCGTGATCGAGTTCCTGGCCTGGGCGGCCCTGGTCCAGGTGCACCTGAGCGGCCTGGCGGAGGACCTGATCATCTGGTCCAGCCGGGAGTTCGGCTTCGTGCAGGTAGACGAGGCCTACGCCACCGGTTCCAGTCTCATGCCGCAGAAGTGGAATCCCGACTCGCTGGAACTGCTGCGCGGCAAGAGCGGGCGGGTAG
>Ga0180437_10007846_pt1 | contig 13757 bp, 11 predicted proteins | sample SS_ome_4_FD_132410 | JGI IMG/M metagenome (GOLD analysis project Ga0180437, IMG submission 132410) | Hypersaline lake sediment archaeal communities from the Salton Sea, California, USA - SS_3_D_1 metaG | ecosystem: Environmental > Aquatic > Non-marine Saline and Alkaline > Hypersaline >...
CACTGCTGATTTCATTTTGTTGTATTTTCTGTTGTACCAAGTTATGCTCTGCATCGCACGCTTCCTCTGAACGCCGTCTTAACTGGGACATTTGTCCCGATTCGCATGAACAAGGGCATGTTCTGCAATGATGGATCCTGATCCGGCGGATGTTCTCGCGCTTCACCCAAATCTACGTCCGGCGCATGACTTATTGGCAAAACTCGTGTCCCAAGGTAAACTTTCGCAATGCCGGAACTCAGTCGATTTCTTGGGATTTCGATTCTTATGTACTTCAACGACCATGCGCCGCCTCATTTTCATGTGAAATACAACGAGTTCAGAGCGTCAGTTGAGATATCCACCTTATCCATAGTTGAAGGGGAGATACCTCCCAGAGTACACGGGCTGGTAACAGAATAGGAAGAACTCCACCGGGATGAACTTCTCAGAAACTGGAATACCATACGAGAATCCGGTGAATATCGAAAAATAGAACCATTGGTTTAGGAGAGGCAAGATGGTTTGGATCAAAGAGGCAGAGTATATCGAAGATTATAAAATTAGTATCACGTTCAACAATGGTGAAAGTGGTATCATTGACTTGAAGGAAGTCATCTGCAACGATAAACGAGCAATATTCATGGAACTTGTTGATGTCGCCAAGTTTAGACAATTTAGAGTTGATTTCGACACCATAGTCTGGAGAAATGGTCTAGATCTAGCTCCGGAGTTCTTGTACGATTTTCTTATGCAATCAGAGCACGCCGTTTAGAAGATGCCGGCGGTCGGAGTCGAACCGACACGAGGGTCACCCCTCACCAGATTTTGAGACCGACACACGTTTCATATAGGGCATGTTGGACACGCTTCAAAGGAAATTGGCCTAAATTTTAGGTCATTTCTTCATATACTGGATCTAGAGCATTTCATTTTGTTGTATTTTCTGTTGTACCTACACACTTGATGCATTGTACAATTTCCCTGGTGTTGGGTGTAACTGAGACACTTGTCTCATTGCGCAAAAACAACGTTTTTTTGGATAAAAAAATCTTGACTTGGGTGGTCAGTCGATGAATCCTCAGCTAAAAGTTCTTCTTGTAGATGTTCATACCGGTTTCTATAAAATCGACCGGTACAAGCTTGGGGATTTCTTTGGTCCTGTTGATCTTGGGCTACATCTGTCCGGGCGATTGAATAGTTTGAATCTGGGGGTTGGATTACTGGCTGGCTCGATCTTTCCCGGCTGTAATCGCCTTATCGTTTCCGGGTTTTCACCCTGTTGGAGCGGCTTTTTCATTTCCTCCATGGGCGGCGCCGGACTGGTTTTCAATAATCTGGGTATCAATCTGCTCTCGATCACTGGCTCGTGCAACAAATCCTCGATCCTCTACCTCAACCGGAAGCATGGGGAAGAGATCGAGGTGGAACTCATACCCATTGACCCGGAAAATGTCTGGTATCAGGGGAGGGGCGGAATCTACGGGCTCATGGATTATGTATTCGAACATTTCGGTTCCCGATATGAAAATGATCCCAGAATACTGGCAGTAGGCCCCGCGGCTCAGGCAACGGATATAGGTGCGATCGGATCGGCTCCGATTCGAAACGGAAAGCTGACTCATGTCGACACATGGGCGGGTAGAGGTGGCTTTGGCAGCAAGCTTCTCCAGCAACACGGGATCGCAGCAATCGTATATGGTGGCACCTTCATTGAAGAGGATTTTCGGGATCGAAACGTGGCCGACCAGTGGTTCCAGGATAAGTACAACCAGAAACTAGCTGCCAAGGATTTTGAAGCGACCACCAAGTATCGGTTTGATCCCAAGTTCGGCACCGGTGGTACCTTTGGAGTGAACTACGCCGCTATGGGGGGGCGTCTTCTTGCCTTCAACTATCGATCGATCTACTGGGACGAAACCGAACGTAGTGAAATCCAGGAACAGTTCGTCACAAACCACTACTTGAAACAATTCAATGAAGAGACGATCCAGGGCAAGCAGCAGCGCACATGTGGCGAGCCTTGTTCAGCAGTCTGTAAGAAAATGCAAGGGCAGTACAAAAAGGACTATGAACCTTACCAGGTAATGGGACCACTATGCGGGATATTCGACCAGAGGGCAGCGGAAAAGCTCAACCACCACGCTGACCGGTACGGCTTCGATGCAATCTCAATCGGTGGGGTTCTATCCTGGCTCATGGAGTGCCTGGATGCTGAGCTCCTTAGCCCGGAAGAGCTTGGTGTGACTAGGCGTCCTGTATTTGCCCCAACCGATTTTCGCGTGGTCACCGATTCAATGCACAACGCAGACCTGGGAGTAGAACTGCTGGATAGTATCGTTCAGCGCAAGTGCCCAATCGACTTCTCCATGGGAGCCCGCAGGGTTGCTCGCCGTCTGGCTCGAGACAAGGGCAAAGATATACTCAACCGATTCGTGTATACCGCCTATGCTCGGGGAGGATGGATGGTTCCCAATCAGTACTGGACTCCCGGAGTGCTTGCGCCGATGGCTATCATGGGCAAGTACTACATGTATTATGGAACTGACTTTGTTCCCCCCAGGGACCTTGGTCGGATGTGCGCTGAGCGTTTCAGGCAAGAGCTGATTGTTGACAACCTGGGCTTTTGCCGTTTCCATAGAAACTGGGCTGAGGATATGTTGCCCGAGATTATCGAGTCGTTATACGGTTGCAAAGATGCTCTTTTGCGAAACATTGAAATGACCGCAAGTCGCATTAGCAGCCGCAATGCCTCTGTGTATTGGGAGTCGGATCGAAACCTCGATTACATAGATGCTTTTTTAAAACGTCATCGCGATATCGAAGGAAACAAGGACGCGGATCTCCTGAAATGGATTGATCGCTTCACGCGAGATAAGAACGAAGCAGGACTGGAATTCTGGTACGAAACCCACAAAGGTATCCAAGAATCCTTGCGGGAGTTTTAACGGCAATCGAGCGATAATGTATAGAGCAAGAAATCTAGAGATGATCGGTTTTGTAGGCCGAATAGAACAATTAGAATCGATTCAACCCATATTCATTTTTTCGGAGTAGATTAATGAACTTCGAAGGCAACTCTGAGTCTTACGACTACGCCGAGCTCGCCGGGAGAAATCGTGCCGATCCCGAAACCTTGACTCCCACCCAGTCCTTCAGCAACATGGGGTGAAGAATCGATGATCTCACTTACACTAATAATTCTTCCCAAGCTGAGATCAGCCAGGCGAGCCAACTCTGCAGCCTTTTCCTCGGCATTTTTCATCGCTTTGGTCCGAGCCTCTTCCAGGAGTTTTTCCGAATCCGCCAATCTGAAATCAACCCCCCAAATATTATTGGCTCCAGCGGTTATCGCAGCATTCAATATCGTGCCGATCGCTTGCAAGTCGTGAATCGTAACACGTACCATATTTGTTGCTCTATACACCCCATCGGTAATTCTCGATTCTTCATTGGCTGATTGGTCTGTTGACGGTGGTATTATTTGGTTTTGTTCGAAATAGATACTGTAGCTCGAGGTCTGTATATAACGGTCTTCTATTCCAGAATTTCGGAGTGCTTCGAGTACACCATCCATGATTCGAACATTGCGATCGATCGCTTCTTTAACGGTTCGTGAACTTGTGATCACTCCGATCTGGGCTTCCGCAATATCAGGTTTCCCCTGCACCGTCCCCTGACCTACTACGGTTACTGTCCTATGCGGAACTACTGATTCGCCCTGTGGTCGTGCAGAAAGAGTATCGATTCCAGTGCCTGCGACTAAAATGAAAAACAGAATTGCGATAATTCCAGTTTTATACTTCAAACCTTGGCCCATCCTAGTTTTATTCGAAACAATCGGAGCGCACATGTTTTTTTCCTCCTGGTTTTTTCGCTGTGTGGATTACAGATAGTCGTTGGACTACTTAGTCAGTCCAAGCAGGATCTCACGTCCCTGACGCAACACTCGGAAATGTATCTCTCCTTTAGCCGCGTTCATGGCCTTATAAAACTCTGTCACTGTTTTTGTACTCTCTTCGTTTACTTTCACAATTAAATCACCAGGCCTCAGCCCCGCTGAATGCGCATGCGTACCGGCCAAAACCTTTGTAATCATTACACCCGATCTTGTTTCAGAAAGAACTGTTTTGTCTTTAACTTCATCGGGGTTCCGAGTGACGACTAAACCCGGCCAGAGTTTGTTGCTGAGTTGCGCTTCCTCCTCACTTTCTCTGTAGCCGAAGGTTGTAAAGATAGTTTCCTCTTTTCCATACCGTATTACTGAAAAATCCATATTTGCCTGAGGGCGGGTATTACCAACAAGAAGTGTCAAATGACGGCTATTCTTGAGCTCAAAATTGTTTACCTTGATAATAAAATCTCCGGGAAGGATTCCTGCCCGATCGGCTGGAGAATCTCTGAAGATATTGAGAACAAGCACGCCGTCTTGGTTGTTGATCCCTAGATCCTCACTGATCCCCATGTATTCTTGCGCATCGTAGTCACCAGTACTTACACCCAACCATCCGTATTCGACCCTTCCTTTGACAATGATGTCCTCAATAACCTTTTTTGCATTGTTGATCGGAACCGCAAAACCAAGCCCGACGCTTCCTCCGGTGGTGGAAGCAATCCAGGTGTTGATCCCAATAACCTCCCCTCGAATGTTTACCAATGCACCGCCGGAGTTGCCGGGATTGATGGCAGCATCGGTTTGAATGTAGTCGGTGTACGCCGCTGTCGATGGACCGGGTTTATTTGTCCTTCCCAAAGCACTCACAATGCCGGCGGTCACGGTAGACTCGAAACCGAATGGATTTCCCACAGCAAGAACCAAGTCTCCAATCTGAAGCTCATTCGAATCCCCCAAGCGCGCGACGGGAACAGTCTCGATCGAATTAAACTTGACCAAAGCCAGGTCGGTCCGTGAATCCCGGCCTGCGATTTCAGCTCTATACTGTCTGCCGTCGTACAGATGAACACTGATCTGTTCGGCATCTCTGACCACATGATTATTGGTCAGGACATACACCGTGTCACCGGTTTGTCGTACGATCACCCCGGAGCCCAATCCCGTCTTCCGGAACTCTCGCTCCTCGGGAGTGGTTTGACCTGGAGACGGACCGAAGAAAAACTCCCATGGAGAGAACGGCTGAGGTATTTTTTGCCGAAACACCTCGATGACATTTATTTCCACCACTATAGGAAGTACGCTCTTTGCCACCTCTCGGAAACTTTGTTGCAGAACGACTAGGCTCTCAGGTGCTTGATCGAAGTTCCCCGCCTCTTCTGCTACGACATCGGTGGGGATGGAGATACCCCTGAAAGCCATAATACCAGAGATCATTATTGGCAGAAGAACGAGTTTCAATTTGACATTCCGCTCGGTTCTCATATTCCACCTTCATTTGTAGGAAGCGGACTCTTGATCATCTGACAAGGCTCGCTCCCACCAATCGGCAAGAATCTCAGCTCCTTCCCAACGTGCTTTTTACTGTCGGAATGATTCGATCGTCGATTTCCGAGCGCTTATTCTTCTGTACTCCCCGGTGACGGTGTCCAGGATGTACACCACGGCATTCTCGCTCTTTACAGTACCTGATGTAAAATCGTAGGTTTTCTCAACGTAGTGATACATTTGGTATCGTCCGACGTCCCCGTTTCCTCCTGAGGCACCGAGCACCAACATTGCCACACCTAGTAGCAAACCGATCAGTAGATATTTGATGTTTTCCTTCATCCTGCAACCTCCGTACTAGTCAGACGGCAACGACGAAATGCCAATAATCCCGTATGCGATACGTAGCCCGGCTCCTCCGCCAGGTTGGGTTTTGAAGTCATCCGCCCTCTCTTTGATGACGATGGATCGACCGATGATCGAATTTCGCCCCTGCAGAGAAATCCGCGTATCAAGGCGGTTGTACTTTGCCCGGCCGGATCTGTCTGCCTCAATGTTGCCGAGGTCCCCGACGTGCCGTTCTTTGTCCTCCGGGCCGCCATGCGTGGTGTTCGTTGGATTGAAGTGTCCCCCTAAGGACATGCCGTCAACGGCGGTACCGTCACCGAACTCGTGGATATGAAACCCGTGTTTCCCCGGAGACAATCCGGTTATCTCGGCCACCACCCTCACGCCGTTTCCCTCCTGAATGAAGGTAACGATGCCTTGAACACCGCTTCCCTGAAGCGGCCGAATGATGGCTACCGCCTTGGTCACTGGCCTGGTCACTTTTACGATGGGGCCGGTGGCGCAACCCAACAGTCCTGCGATGACCGCTATGACGAGAACCGTCACAGCTACGATTTTCAAACCTTTCATTTTGCCTTCTCCTTCCACATGGAAAGTTTTTATTGTTTCTCCAGAATGAATTCCACCCGCCTGTTTTTCCAGCGGTTTTCCAGATCGCTGAACGGTACGATCGGCTGCGAGCCGCCCAGTCCCACAGTGGACATACGGATTTGCTCGATACCGAGACCGGTCAACGCCCTCTTCACCGCCTCAGCCCTGGCCTTCGAGAGGGGAAGCAGAACGTCTCTGTGTTCCTCCTCACCCCTGGCAGGATCATACCAGTAGACCATCACAGCGTGTCCTTCGATGGTAATTTTGTAGCGGGCGAATTTCTTAAGTATTTCCGCCAGGCGCTTGAGGATCCATTCGTTCTCCTCCGACTGGTCCGCACTGATTTTAGTAAAATCTGCGCTGTACGGGGGAAAAGTGATGCTGGCGATTACGATCTTCAGACGATCTCCATCCCGGAAGACCAGCACATCCACCGGCACCTCCTTCTTTGCCTCTGCGTTATTTCCTAACGTATCTCGCACCGAGGCGATCAAGGGGTAATCGTCGGCGGACTGCACGAGCTCACCTTCAGCGGAACGCCCGTTCCAGACCAGGGATTGCGCAGGACTACCCATCCCTGAGAACCTTGCGAATAGATGCTCCATTGGGTCCAGGATGTCGATAATCCAGGATTCGATCCCGCTGGGATCTTCTGTCTGCAAGGAGATGGTGATCTCATCATCCACGCCATCCCCGTCGGGGGAGAAGGGCACAGGTGAGAGCGATACTCGAACCGCGGGTGGTGTGACATCCAATCGGAAAGGAGCCGACTTCGCCGTAACTGACCGAGACCCGTTGACATAGTCCAACCTCATCGTAGCAGTATATAACCCCTCAGGAGCTCGGCCAGTTCGGGCCATCCCGTCCCAGCTCAGGAATTCGGGTAGATCGGCTTTTCCTGAAAATACTTTCTGTGTCCCTATCACTGTGTGTGCGATTGCAACCATCCAGGACTTCAGGTCTTGTCTTCTTTCTGTATAAAGTTGGAATTCAATGCTGTCATCAAAGCCATCGTTGTTCGGCGATAGCCCTGTGGACTGCACTTGTATCAGGGTGGTAATTTTGCTTGTATCCAGAGTCGCTGTCTGCGGAGCGGTTTTACAGCTGAGGATCGCCACCACAAGGATAAGGAAAAGTGAGAGCTGTAACAACGTATGTCGTGGCGTAGTGTTCATTCCATCCCCTTCAAGCACTTGGGTTGACGAAAACGGCTTGCGGGGGACCGTACGACGTACAGTCCCCCGGGCCGTAGGAGGGGAATCTCCTAAAGGGACGGTCGTCACAATCGACCGTCCTCCCGATTGCATACATCTTGTCAATTTTGGGTTTCGTGATCATTATTGCTTGACCAGGATGAACTCTACGCGGCGGCTCTTCCAGCGGTTGTCCAGGTCCCCGTGAGGAACCACGGGGTACAGCCCGCCATATCCGGTTGTAGTCATCCGATCCGCCAGCACACCTCTCTGGACCAGAGCCTCCTTGATCACCTGGGCTCGCCCCTGAGACAGGGGAAGCAGAACCTCTTCCTGTTCGATTTTGGCCTTGGCCGGCTGGTCCCAGTAGATCATGACCGCGTGTCCCTCCAGCTGGATTTTGTAGCCCTGATATTTCTTGAGGATTTCCGCCAGCCGGTCGAGGGTGTTAAGGTTTTTCTCCACCCGGTCTGGAGAAATCGCTTCTGTATCCGTGTAGTTGGTCGTATAAGGTTTGAAGTAGATACTGGAGATGATGATCTTGAGCTTGTCCCCGTCCCGCATGACAAGGATGTCCACAGGAATGACGGAGCGCACTGTGGCGGCGTTCCAAAGGTTGTCCCGCACCGTCACGTACACCGGATAGTCCTCAGCAGACTGCACCAGCTCTCCCTCTGCGGACCGGCCGTTCCAGGTGAGGCCGGTTGGCATGCTTCTCCCGCTGAAGGAGGCGAAGTCGTGCTCCATGGGGTCCACGATCTTCACGACCCAGTCTTCGATCGGACTTGAGTCTTTTGCTTCAATACGGATGCTGAGCGCGTCATCGACCCCGTCGCCATCGGGGCTGAAGGGCTGAGGGGTTATTTTCAGGATGATATGAGGGGGCGTGATGTCGAGCTGGAAGAGAGTGCTCTGAGCCTCAGCCAGGTTTCCCTTTTCGTAAACGACGCTCAAGCGGGCCTGGTACGTCCCCTCTGTGATCTTCCCGTCTTCTCCGCGGCCGTTCCAGGTAATTCTGAGCGGCAGGGGTTGGGCCGCTTCCCCCGAGAAGGTCTTTTTCACGGCACCGTCACGCTGTACCAGTGAGAGCTTCCAGGCTTCGATCTCCTCCTGCTGTCCTGCAGAGATGTTGAGGATGATATTGTCCATGATCCCGTCGCCGTTGGGTGAGAAGCCACCGGTTCCCGGGCCCACCGATACGGTAGTCGGTCGGGTATCGACTCTGATGTTCTTAAGCTCAATCACATTGGTGTTGTCCGCTTCGTCGGTAGAGCTGATCCGGTAGGTGTACGTCCCGTCTGGTGCTTTTTTGCCACTGTCGTCGGTGCCGTCCCAAATAAACTCCAGCTTGGTGCCCTGCCAGGAGGCTTTTTTTACAACCTGATTCGCAGCACTAACAACCTCTGCTGTCCACAACTTTTCCACGCTAGTTGTTTGCCGGATTGTGAGGGTATCCTTACGACCGTCTCCATCTGGGGAAAAGAGTAGATAAGGGGCGCTCAAAGCCGCCCGTGGCATGGCGGTGTCGATCTGGAACTGCGGCGAAGCAGCCCTTGGATTGTCCCCGTTGCCATACAGGACATTGAGAACGCCAAGGTAGAAACCATCAGGAAGCCGCTGTCCCTGGGCATTTTTTCCATCAAATACGATCATTCCTGGAGGTACGCCCTTGCCGTTCATGGTACGGCCGGGCTCTCCCTCTTCATCCACGACCTCAAGCTGCCATTCCTCTACGTCTTCGCGACGAGTGAGCTTGGGATAGAAGCGCAGCAGGTCTTTCTTTCCGTCGGCATTCGGCGAAAAGGAGCGCAGATCGATGTCCAACGTGATCGGGGAGGGTCTGGTGTCGATGATGATACCTTCCAGCGAATAGGAAGCGCTGTTCCCGGCCAGATCGGTGCTCCGGACCACGTAGGTATATTTGCCGTCCGGGCTCACGGTACCGGAATCGTTGCCCCCTTCCCAGTTGAAGTCACTTAATCTACCCGACCAGTTTAGGCTTCTCACGACCGAACCGGCAGCGTTTTGGAAAATCCCTTCCCAGAGTTCCTCCTCTGTCGAGTGTCTCTGATTGATGGTTAGGGTGTCCCGACGTCCATCCTCGTTTGGAGAGAACACGGCGTAGGCGTAGGATAACTCCACATATGGCGGTGTATCATCAACGATCACCTTCAGAAGCGGGCTGCGGGCTTGAATGTCCCGTGCGCCCCACGCTTCGAGCTGGTATTTGTACTCTCCATCGGCGACAAACTCATCATTGTCCGACCGACCGTCCCAGATGAGCAATCGTTCCCCGTCTTGATCTTTCTTTGCGAACAGCCCTTTCAAACCCCCGGGTCGGGATTCCTCGATGACGCGCACCGGCGCGTCTTCCGCATCGGTAATCGTGAGCCGATACCCCTTTATTCGTGGTAAGTCCCCTGCAACAGCAGATAATGGTACGGACAGTTCGTCCTGCACGCCGTCGGCATTTTTCGGTGAGATGTAAGTCACCTCGGGAAGCTCCGGCGGAACCATTATTTCACCCACGCTTGTACAGCCGGCTGCAAACCAGACCATGACTGTACAAATGCCCAGCAGCAATGTTTTCTTATTCGTTTGTCTTGTCCTTTTCATCTTTAGCTCCCTGAAAATCATGGACTTATTAGAATCCCATCCAACAGAATGTCTCAGACTCATTATTTTCCTCTATAATCAATTCTAGATCCGGATCGTGCTTCCTTCCTGAGCCGCGAAGCAGTAGATGTTCTTCTTTTGCCGGGCGACCTCGTTCCGGCAGGCTTGCAGAATCTGATCCAAGCTGAGGTCATCCCGGTCTGGATCGTGGTGGAACAAGCCAAATCGCTTGACATTAGCCTGGATCGCCAGACGGAGAGCCGAACTGTAGGTACTGTGCCCCCATCCTTCCGTGCGTTCGTACTCCTTGTCCGTATACTGGGCGTCGTGCACAAGCAGATCCACTTCGCGGCATATCTTTGTATACTCGTATCGTGCCAGGGATCCCTCGTGGTCGTAGTCGATCTCATTGTCTGTCAGAAAGACAAAGCTTTTGGAACCGTCCACAATCTTGTAGCCGTAACCGCCATTGGGATGACTGAGGGCAATGGGAATCACTTCCGCCTCGCCAATATGCTTGACAATGGGAATGCCGTTGGTGAAGTCGAACTGAGCCTTCATCTCACGAAATTTGGCTGGGAAATAGGGCGGCTGCATCTGATGTTCCAGGTATGCTTTTACTGTTTCCTTTGCAATGGGTCCACCTCGTATATGGATCCTGTATCTACTTGAGTAAGCCGGCGCGAAGAAGGGAAAACCCATTAGATGATCCCAGTGTGGGTGCGTGAGAATCAGGTAGATATCGCTGCCGTTCGGATTTTGCATGAGATTTTTCCCAAGGTTGCGGATCCCTGTACCCGCATCCAAAATGATCAAGGAACCATCCGATAACCGAACCTCTATGCAAGTGGTGTTGCCGCCGTACTTGGTGCTCAGCCTGCTGGGAGTGGGTATCGATCCCCTGCATCCCCAAAACGTAACATCCATCGTTATTCGCTCTTTATTCTAGAAATGCAAAAGTTGTGCCAGATATGGTCTGTTACGCATTTCTCACTATAGAATAGAATTACAGAACTCTATTTTCCCCCTCACCATAACGGTAAATAACAAATGCTAATTTGTAACAATAACGAGTAGTACTGCGAAACCGCCGCATCATACGCGGATCAAGAGTCTATTTGTCTGACATCGCCTAATAGCATCTCGGTCGCGCATCGGTGCATCTTTCGAGAGTCGAGAATCTGCACATTGGTAAACCAGCAGGGCGACCAAAAGGATGTTAGGCGAGTTAAGTTGATTATCTCTGTTTATCTCCGCGGGTGGCACCACACGATAGAGGAAGGATAGAGGACCCGCCTTGATCGAGGGGTTCGTTTGCTGAGCAAATCCTAGCTTGCCGTGCTCAGCTACGGATTACGGGGAGCTCGATGTGCGAGGCGTGCCTGCGGTTGCGATACACTGTGATCGTTGGCTCTCCCTGCGCCGGGATGCGGGCGAAAGTGTCCGTGTCCGCTCCTGCGATGGCCACCCTCAGGCGGTGCCCCATGCGGAGGAGCCCAGAAACCGGGAGCAGTCCGAAGCGCAGCTCCGCGACCTCTCCCGGCACAAGAGGCGCACCGTCCTGGCGCAGGAAGGAGTGATACGGGACGAAGAGCGCCAGCGATGGCCGTTGGTCAGAGACCCGGCGGTGGACGGCCCGCAGCAGTCCCTCGGTTACGTAGGTCACGTTGCCCTTCTCGTCGACGTCTTCCAGGTAGACATGGAAGGCGCCATCCTCAGCGGTAGAAGCCACCAGCAGCGTAATCACTGGGTGACCGGCGATCTCCATGTCTCGCGAAAGCGGCAGGCTCGTATAGGTGAGCAGGCGCTCGTCCGCCCCGGCCCGATTGCCGTAGACCACCCTGCTGACGCCGTCCTGAGTACGCCAACGGTTAGTCAGGCCAGTGGTGGCCTCGAAGTCGACCTGGTAGATGTCGCTGCCCTCCTCCACCGTGGGCGCCTCACGAGCGAGACCGTTACCCGCGGCAAGGTACCAGCGCTCCGTCGTGGAGCCGGCCGGAGGCCAGATGTCGGTGATCTTCCACGTCTCCTCGCCCAGGGTGTAATACACTAGCGCCTTCTCGGATTGTCCCTGATCCGGCGCAGCCCTCAGGTAGTGGTCGAGGTACTCAAGGATTTCCTGCCATTGCTCTCGCAAGGGGGGGCGCAGCGGCGATCTTGGAGTGCAGTAAGGGCTCCCGTGGTTGAGATAACCATGACTCCAGGCCCCGATTACGCCCCGCTGCGGGTTGTCGTAGGAGGCGAAGCGCCGGATCACACCGTCAGCGGTGCAGCCGTCGAACCAGCTCCCCCAGGTGAAGATCGCCGCGCCAGAACGCTCGATCTGGCGGTGATAGCGGGTGGTATTGAAGGCTTCGATTGTAACCCCGGAGGGACCGAAGGGGTCGTCACGAAAGGTCACGGCGCGAGCGTATGCGGCGACGTCTCCGTTAGCCCCGTGTTCGACCACCGCCCGCCGCAGCTCGCTCCCATCCCTGTCGGCATCCACGGGGCGGACACCCTTGATGGTCCGACTGCTGATACTGGCGAGCATCCTGATCAGCAGCGAGCGGCGCTCACTGCCCCCGGAGGCCCACTCCGTCGGAAAGCGGTTGCGGTCCAGCGCCTCGTTGGTGTGCTGCCAGGTCCTGATCAACCACTCGCTGGGAATACCTCCCGGCAGCAGGAACTCGGCGTACTGGTCGATATCAGCCTGCTGCGAAACTACGACCTTGCCGTTGGACCAGGGCTGGCGGATGATCCATTCCACTACCTCGCCGTAGTCCCGGATCTCGCGTTCGTTGAAGGGGTAGGGCGTGCTCCCGGTGGAGGCGCCGGAGCCTCTGGAGTCCATGACGACTACTGCGTATCCACGAGGTACGAGGAAGTCGGCCAAAGGCTTGCGGGGGCCGATGGGTGCCCGGTGGGACTGAGTGAGTCCGCGCAAGGCGAAGCTGCGCCAGTAGCGGGCGATGATCAGAATTGTCGGAAGCCTGAGATCAGCCGGAGCCGATCTCGGGCGCAGAAGATCGATGGCGATCTTTGCGCCATCGCTCATCAGGATGTAGAGCGACTGCGTCGTTACCCCCTTGTACATCGATCGGCCGGGCGGCCTTCCGAAGCGGGTTTTTGCGCTCATACTCTTCCTCCTTCATCGCGATTTCTTCGCCCTCGCACAGGGGGTATCGTAAGTCCTAGTGCACTCTTGAGATCCAGCTTGTTTGCTTCACATCGAACAAACAAGCGAAGTTCAGTGCTGAATACAGAACGTGTATGACTCAAGAGGATTTGCCAAGCGTGGCTACATCCGTGTTTCCGCCTCAGGTTGGAACAGAAGGCCTTCTATAGCGACCTGAATTGTCCGGCCGCCGTCTTTACACACCACCACGTCTCCCACGGCATGACCGATGACTGTCGCTTCTAGCAACGAGGTAATTGATAACCGTCGCTCTTCTGGATTCGCCTCCCAAGGAAACACCAAAGAAAAAGTGTACCGAGTTCCAATTGAACATTCTCTGATTTGAAACACAGAGTGCATTGTTATGATGTCTTCAGGAATCGCTTCTGGCTGGACTATTGTAGCGCTCGTCAACTTGAAAGCAAGATTGCCGAGAGCTATCGATCGGTGCACTCGGGTTGGAATCGTATCAAGCAGAAATGCAATAATTGTA
>Ga0180437_10007847_pt1 | contig 13756 bp, 10 predicted proteins | sample SS_ome_4_FD_132410 | JGI IMG/M metagenome (GOLD analysis project Ga0180437, IMG submission 132410) | Hypersaline lake sediment archaeal communities from the Salton Sea, California, USA - SS_3_D_1 metaG | ecosystem: Environmental > Aquatic > Non-marine Saline and Alkaline > Hypersaline >...
CACGTTCATTTACCCCTTTACCTTCACCTTGCGCGATTTGGTACACAAGCTGCTGGGCAAACAGGCCGCGCGGGTGGTCATCGTCACTGCCGGCGTCATCAACGTGATCATGGCCGCGCTGCTGGCCTTTGTAACCTGGCTTCCGGCTGACCCTACCTGGCCGCTGCAGGAAGCCTTTGCCTCGGTTCTTGGCCCTACGTGGCGCATCGTCATGGCCAGCATCCTGGCAGAGGTTTTCAGCGAACTGACCGACACAGAAGTATATAGCCTTTGGGTTAGACGCGTAACGAGAAAAGCCCAATGGGCTCGTGTCCTGGTCAGTAACACGGTGAGCATCCCTCTGGACAGCCTGATCTTCTGTTGGGGCGCGTTCGGGCAGTGGGGGGGGCTCTTTCCGGCCGGGCTACCGGTGGGAACGGTCTGGTCCATTTTCTGGGCCAATGTGTTGGTCAAAGGGCTGGTCACCCTGGTCAGCCTGCCGGGCATTTATCTCGTGCCGAAAAGGGATTTGGAGCCTGGATAAAGCTCGTTCGCTTTTGTCTTCTATTGCACTTTTTCACAACTCATGATATAATTAAACCATCTAGATTATATCTCCCAAGAGCGATGGGATCTGAGGGGGAAAGAAAAAGGGACAAGGCGCGTTCCGGTCATGGCAAGTCCTTCATATGTCCCCTTCCTGCTTCGGCTAGGAAGGCCCGGTTCTACAGATCACACCACAGAGCCGCTTTCCGTGTCAAGCAGGGAAGCGGCCTTTCTGTTAACAGCCTCCCTCCCGGCTGTCGACTAGGGTGCAGGCAAAACCACTATGGCCAGCCTGGCTCCTCAAGGAGTTGAAGATGTGCGGCACCATCGAGTTGCGGATTTCTTTGCAATGAGGATGAAAGTGGGAATCCCGTCAGCAGAAACAGAGGGACAGGAACAGCAGCATCAAATGGCAAGCGAGGTCAAAGCAATGACGCCACAATTCACCAATTGTGTAATAGCGTCCGCAGTTTCTCACTGTGGACGTTTTTGTTTACTCATAGTCTGACTATGAGTCTTGCCTCTGTGGAGAAAGGATGACCCAACTGCGAACCCAATTTGCTGAGAGATTGAAGACTCTCCGCATCGAGAAACAATTAACCCAGGAGCAATTAGCGAAACTGACCGGCCTCTCGACCAGCTTCATCAGCAGCATGGAGAGAGGCATCAATGCACCTTCGTTCGAAACCTTGGAGAGCCTTGCCAAAGCCCTTGATGTGCCAGTAAAGGATCTGTTTGATTTTGATAGCTATGGACCTGAAATTTTTTGAGTTTCCACCTATCTTGAACACGTCGGATGCTGACATCATTGCCGATTTCTTTGTGCCGGCGCTAGGCGCTTCCGTGCGTTATGACCGTGGTGTCGGTTTCTTCAGCGCCGGTTGGCTGCGAGTGACAGCAGAAGGCATGGCCGCCTTTGCACGCAATAGCGGTCAGGCACGCTGGGTGACCAGTCCTATTCTCAGCGAGGAGGACTGGCAAGCCCTCCAACTGGGAGAAGCGGCTCGCTATGATGAAGTGTTACGACGCGCCCTCGAGCGTAATCTGGATGACCTGGAGCAAGCATTAGAGCAGGAAACGCTCTCAGCCCTCGCCTGGCTGGTTGCGGATGATATCCTGGATTTCAAACTGGCCCTGCCACGCAACAAACTTGAGCGCGGCGATTTTCACGACAAGTTTGGTATCTTCACCGACGCTGAGGGCAATCAAGTCAGCTTCAACGGCTCCTATAACGACAGCATCCAGGGCACTCGCAACTACGAGTCCATCAAAATCTTCTGCTCGTGGCAGCCATCCTTTGCCGACTTGGTGCGGGCTGACGCCGAACGCTTTGAGAAACTGTGGAATAACTTTGATCCTAACGTGCAAGTATTTGATCTCCCAGAAGCCGCTCGCGAACGTGTCGTGCGTCTCCGCAAGCATGACCGCCCCTACCCGGAGCCGGACTGGGAGAAAATGCGGTTGTTACCGGAAGCTCGAGCGTCCTACATAGTGCATCGCCCACCATACCCCCACGTACCCCCTCACATCGCGCTGCGAGACTACCAGGTTCAGGCAGTAGATGAATGGCTTGCCGCCGACTGCCGGGGCCTGTTTGAGATGGCAACCGGCACTGGGAAGACCATCACGGCGCTGGTGGCGGCAAGCCGTCTATTTGACGAGCAAAAACGTCTCGTGTTGGTTGTCACATGCCCTTTCAAACACTTGGTCCGGCAATGGGCAGGTGAAGCACAGCAATTCGGGTTTCGTCCAGTTCAGATTGCGGAGTCACGGACGAAATGGGAACCGGAAGTTACGAGGCAGCTTCGGGTTTTTCGCCGAGGGCGGAGTAAGCTAGTAACTATCATAACGACAAACGCGTCGCTGCAGAGGGGGCTGCTTCCTGAGATTTTGGAGGAATTCTGGCCAGAGACGCTGTTAATCGCAGACGAGGTACACAATGTTGGTGCCCCAAAGATGCTAGCCGCTCTTCCCGTTCAAGCTCCTTGGCGGTTGGGGTTAAGTGCAACACCCATTCGGCATTACGATGAATATGGAACTGAAGCCATCCTCGACTATTTTGGCGAGGTTGTTTTCGAGTTTAGCCTTGCAGACGCGATTGGGACATACTTGACTCCCTACTACTATTATCCCCTTCCTGTAGAGATGACAGAAGATGAGTTCGCGGAGTTCTGTGTCCTAACACGGAAATTGCAGCGGTACATCCGGGGTCCAGATGAACCACTTCCAGAGGCGGCACAAAAGCTGGCAATCAAACGCGCTAGGGTTATGAACAACTCTACTTCTAAACTGGAGTGGCTCCGCAATAACATAGAAGAATATGCTGGGTTCCAGCACACTCTCTTCTATGTAGGAGACAAGCTTTTCAATCAGGTCAAGGAATTACTGGGAGTCGAGAAACGTGTTCGGATTCACGAGTTCACTCAGCACCAAAACAATAGGGAGCGGGAGCAAATACTGGAGCGATTCTCGGAGAGTGACCTGCAGGCCCTGGTAGCAATGAAATGCCTGGATGAGGGTGTAGATGTCCCTCCAACCCGAACAGCATACTTTCTGGCGAGCTCTGGAAACCCACGTGAATTTGTGCAGCGACGCGGTCGTGTCCTCCGTCTTTGGGAAGGTAAACGGTATGCTACCATATATGATCTGATTTCCATTCCGCCTTTTGACTTTATCGAACTAGGAAATCAAAGCCCTGATTATGCAGCAGTTCGGGCTGCAGTAAGGCGAGAATATCGCCGCGTAAAAGAGTTTGCCGAATTGGCTGAGAATCACTATCAAGCGCTTGACGAGATGTTTGACATTGCAGACAGACTTGATCTTTTGGATACATAGGAGGTCAGAATGTCACACCGAAGGCTGAAACTTACAAAATCCCAAGAGAGGCTCATGAGGCTTTTCAGCGAAGTTGATGATGAAGACATTCGCGAGATTATGGCTGACGTCGTGTTCATAGAAGGAAAACACCGCTCTGCGAGAAACTTCCCTGTGCGTCTAATACGGGATGCAGTAGATAAGGTAGCGCGACTTCAGGAAATGTCAGAGAAATAGCCAGGAGGTCACAAGTATGCACTTTGAACGACTCGAGATTCTCAATTTCGCCAGCTATTATGGTGAACACTCAATAGACCTTGACTGCACGTCCGATTGTCCAGTGGTAATAGTCTTGGGCGGTACTGGATATGGTAAGACAACTCTCTTTGATGCCATCAATTGGGCGTTGTACGGTGCGGATTATGAACGTGACCTGGTCAAGCGCCGAGAGCGACAAATAATTGACTACGTGAATGAGAGCGCTTTACGGGATGCAGAGGCCGCACAAGGTTTTGTGGAAATGTCGTGCACTTTGTACTTCGAACACGACGGGGTTCACTATTATATCAATCAGGCATTGGCTGCTCAACCTGTCAGGAATAACGAGGGAAAGCTGACTCCAATACAGACTGATCGCACCACTGCCCTGTATGAGATCACCTCTAGTGGTGACCACAAGCGTCTAAAGTATGACACAATATTCCTGGATGAGATCTTGCCAAATAACGTTAAAGACTATTTCCTGTTTGACGGAGATAGGATCTACAACCTGTCAAATCCAGGCGCCAGCCAGGAAGTGCGTGATGCGATCTTTCGAGTCGTTGATCTTGAGCTGATCAAGAATGCGATCGGACACTTGTCAGACGTGGCCACAGAGCATAGACGAGCGGCCAATCGAGAATCTACTGGTGAATTGAGCGAAGTAGAGGAAAAGTATACTCGCGCTCGCGATCGCTTATCACAGTTGAAAGAGGAAGAAGAAAACCTCAAAGAAGAAGAACGTGCTATCAAAGCCCAGATAGAGGCACTTGAGGAGAAACTGAAGAATCTGCCGGATACCAGCAAGCTACAAGAACGTCGCTCTCAGTTCATACAACAACTAAGAAGGGTAGAAACCGATCAAGAAAGTGTCACGGCTGAGATCCGTACTCTATGTGCTACTGTTGCCCTGAGCTTTGCCAGAGAGCCTGTTCTGAACCTCGCCAACGAGCTTGATTCCAAACGACAAAAAGGGTTAATCCCTAAGAAGGTTTCCCAATCACTTCTAAGAGATTTGCTGGAACTGAAGCGCTGCATATGCGGCACCGAGTTTAAGGAGGGAGACCAGATATTTCAAGCTCTGACCGCTCGACTAGAAGCGGAAAGAGCCAAGTCTAGTGGACAGGAACTCCTTGAGCTATTGTTCCAGCTAGGAACAGCTTCAGATTTAGTAGGAGAGGCAGTGCAACAATTGAACGAAAATGATGAGGAACTCCAAAGACTCCATGAGCACAGACGTGAACTCGATATAGCCATAAAGCAAATAGATAGTGAGCTAGAGAAATTGCCCAAAGAGGACGTAACAGCCCTTACAAGCGAGGTCCGGGAGCGACGTAATGCGCAGATTTCCATAGCCCGGAAACTACAGCAGACCTCAGATCGGATAGCTCAGTGCCAAGATGAGATCAAAGAATACGAGAAAAAGCGAGAAGCACTGGGTAAGAAGCAGGAGAAGGTTCGAAGGCTACAGCGTCGTGAACGACTAGCTCAGAGAGCCGCTGACGAGTTAGAGGAAATATACGAGGCTTTTGCCGAGGATAGCCGACAAGCCGTAGAGGGGCTCACAAAACAAGAGTTTCGTCAATTCGTACAGAGTGCTTCAGCTTACCAGGTTGCGTTAAACGAAGAGTATGAGCTTCAAGTATTAGACTCTCATGGAAACCGTGCGCTGCAAAGGCTTTCGATGGGACAGTCGCAATGTCTGAGCTTGGCCTTTATCACAGCCATTTCACGTGTTTCGGAGAAGAATCCTCCACTGGTGATTGATATGCCATTTGGACGCCTAGATCGAGATGTACACGACGAGGTTTCGACGCGCTTGCCAGAGATAACCAGCCAATTGATACTGTTTCTGATCCCTGAAATTGAATGGAATGAGGTGACCGCCAAGAACTTACAACCAAAGGCAAGCCACATATATCGGCTCGAGTTCGACAAAGCCAATCGTGAAACCACAATCACTAAGCTATGAGGTGAATAAATGAAAACCCTTGATTTAGCAGGCATTTCGGTCTATGTAGAAAGAAAGGTTCACCCCATTTATGAAGAGCTTACCTCGCGCTCAAGCAAGAAGGCAGAAGATCATCCGTTTGCGACCATGAAAGACTTATTCATGATGTCTGCCTGTATTGGTGCACAACAGGATAAATTCGTGGAACTAGGACCAAGTCGTGATATCTTCTCTGGCGAGACTTTCAATAGCAAAACTGAGGTTCCGGTGTTAGCTGCACTAGCTTATCATCAAACCAAAGACATCGAAGTACTTTCAGATCCAAAGAAAGTAATCGAGATTGCACAGGGATGGGCCAACGGTGGAATACACATTGTACGGGAGGCACTGCTGGAGCGGCCAGGGCGACCTCTGTACAACCTGGTTGAAATGCTGCTGTCAGAAGTAGCATCGAGCTAGGACCTTTCGCCACAGGCCAACGGGAGACTCGACTCTACAAACCTGCTCAGGTGCTCGTTGGCATTTGCCCGGGTGCCAAAGATATGATAAGACTGACTTGAATCCTGTCTATATCGGAGAGTAGTCATGATAAAACACACAGATTCAATACAGGTTGGTACACTCATTTCCCAGAGACATCCTTTTGTTGTGCGACCCTACCAACGTGACTATGCCTGGGAAGAGGAAGACGTTGAAGACTTTGTCAAAGATGTCCAGACGCTTTATCGGGCACGCTTACAAGGATCTCCAAAAACGCATTTCTTTGGGGGATTGGTTCTTCTAGACCGATACGTGTCAGGTACTGGGTCGGGTATAGTACGTGAGGTAGTAGATGGTCAGCAAAGGTTGGCTACCTTCTTCATCACGACAGCCCTGATAGCAGCAGCAATGGAAGAATTAGCGGAGATGGCGGAGGAGGGCGATAGTGGGGTCTACACAGAAGCACAATCTCATGCCGAGCTGACGCGGAGTGGCTTCTTAGAATATCAGGAAGTAGCTGAGGGGCGTAAGCAGGCGCGATTAAGATTGACTCTTTCGAGAGCAGATAGAGCCTATTTTGAACAACTTATCAGAGGAGAAAAGGCTTTGCCGCCGGAACGTGAATCTCACAAGCGCTTAACGAAGGCAAGAGATACTATTTGGGCAACTCTTGTCGCCCCTCTCCTGAATGCTCCTGTCTCGCTAGCTAATAGATTGCAATATCTGTTAGATTTACAATCGTCTGTAGTAGATGACTCATATGTTATCCAAATCGTCAGCGATGAACGGGATGAAGCCTACCGTCTATTCATGGTACTCAATGATCGAGGAAGGACACTTAGTGATGGAGATCTGTTGCGAGCACGCACCTTGGAACTGCTTGAGGGGTACCCGGATCATCAAGAGCAAGTCGAACGATATTGGGATCAGATTCTATCTGGCAGTTACACAGAAATTGATCAATTCCTGCGCAGCTACTACCCTTCTCACCTTGGACAGCGGGCACCTAGGCGTGATCTTTTTGATCATTTCTGCGAGCACTTTTTGGACTACTCAGCCTCCTTGCCCCGTGATGATGCCGATAAGGTAATGGCTCGTGTTGCTAATATGAAAACCGAGTCCGAGCTCCACTCCAAGATTGCAGAGGGAGAGTGGCCTTATGACGATACACAAGTCTCTGCCTGGGATCGTGAGCGGCTTTTCCGCCTTGTGAAAGTGCTCAGGCACAAACTTTGCATCCCTCTTCTGCTCAGTGTAGCAAGTCGTATGGACGAAAAGTCATTTTCAAGATTAGTTAACATGCTGGAACGTCTTGTCTTTCGCTACGTCATTGTTGTGGGCGCTCATCCGGGATCGCTGGGCGAGAAATACTATCAGCACGCCAGAGATCTTAGAAGTGCGCAAAACGGCTATGACCTAGACAAATTAGGGGAGGATTTGAGAAAGCTAGCTGAAGCGAACGCGCCAGACAATTTGTTTAGAATCAGCCTGACTGAAAAACTTGATTACTCCAAGTCGTCCCAGCGCAGGATTATCAAGCATTTCCTTACCACATTGGAAGATCATCACACCTGGTTCAGAAATGGAGCTCCCGGTGAACCAAAACCTGATAAAACCAGATCCTTTGATATTAATCAGGTAACTATTGAGCACATCTATCCACAGAATGCTTTTCTAATTGTACCAGAGTTGGAACCCTCAAAGCACGATATAGGCAACCTCACATTCTGGGCACCTAATGACAATCGTGCTGCAGGCAACGCCCCGTTTGTAGATAAGAAGGACCGGTATGAACAGTCAAACGTGATGTTGACTCGGGAACTCGCGGATCTCTCCGATTGGACTGCGCAATCCTTGACTGAACGCCGACGGAAGCTAGTCAGAATGGCATTCAAGATCTTCGCGATATAGAGACGCGCCTTCTTCGACCAGTGAGGAATCTCGTTTAGGCCAGTAACAATCGACGCAGCTGTTCCACGGCTGCAGTAAATCGTTCCAAAATGAAATCCACGTCAGCTTGCGTATTCTCTCGCCCAAGGCCGAACCGTACAGAGCAGTGTGCTCGATCCTCGTCGTAGCCCAAGGCCAAAATGACGTGGGACGGTTCTGCTTTGGCCGTAGTGCAGGCTGAGCCCGTGGACAAAGCCACATCGTACTTGAGTTGCACGAGCAGGGACCGGCTTTCTACACCTGGAATGGCGATACTCAGGTTATGTGCCAGTCGTTGAGTTGGGTGACCGTTCAAATCCACGTGATCCAAATTAGCCTGTAGTTCAGACCACAATCTGTCTCGCAGCCCACGCAATCGCTCCCCCTCGACCTTCATCTCCTTTCTGGCAATCTCCAAGGCTCTCCCCAAGCCCACAATCCCCGGCACGTTCAGTGTACCAGAGCGCATACCCCGCTCATGCCCACCACCGTGTATTTGCTCGGCAAGGCGAACGCGGGGCCGCAGTTTCCGCACATACAAGGCACCGATACCTTTGGGACCATAGATCTTGTGAGCCGACATCGAAAGCAGGTCAATATTCATCGCTTCGACATCAATAGGAATGTGTCCCACAGCCTGGGCAGCGTCCGTGTGGAAGAGCACCTCGTGCTCACGCGAAATCCGCCCGATTTCGGCGATGGGGGCCAAGACGCCAATCTCGTTATTGGCTGCCATTATCGAGATGAGCACCGTGTTTGGCGTGATCGCCCGACGAACGTCATCAGGGTCAACAAGCCCCTGTTGATCAACCGGCAAATATGTCACCTGCCAGCCTTTGCGCTCCAGATATTCGCATGTGTCTAGCACGGCCTTATGCTCTGTCACGCAGGTAATGATATGACTACCCCGGTCGACATAGTGCTCAGCCACACCCAAGATGGCCAGGTTATCTGCCTCCGTTGCGCCGCTGGTGAAGATGATCTCGTCATGTCGCGCGTTGATCAGCCGTGCTATCTGCTGGCGGGCAGTTTCGACGGCGCGCGCGGCTTTGGCCCCATATTCGTGGTCTACGCTGGCTGCGTTGCCAAAGACCTGACTGAAATAGGGCAGCATCGCCTCCAGCACCCGTGGATCCACCGGCGTGGTGGCGTGGTGGTCCATATAAACCGGGCGACGAGAAAGGCCATCGTTTTCAGACATTTGCTCCCTCGCTGTCGGGTGGTCGGATACCGGCCCGTCGCTGCGCTTCCGCCAACATATCCGCCAGGTCTTCGAGGTTCTTGAGGCGCTGATAGAGCAGCAGGACGCCTCGGCTGAGGTGCGCTTTGAACTGCGCTTCCAGGTCGGCTTCTGGGTTCAGTTCATCCTGGGCTAGCCGTTCACGCAGCAGCGAGAAGAAGAACAGGTCCCACTGCCCGGTGAGGGTATAGCGGTTGAACTCGCGGGCCTGGCTATCGGTATAGAGCTGTGGGTCGGGAATCCCAGGCTCGGCCAACGACAGGCAAAAGCCCAGGCGACAAAGCAAGTTCGGTGTCAGACCAGTGCGCGCCTTGAGGTGACGCAGACGCCAATCTACCTCTTCGCCCACATAGATGCGATTAAGCGTCATGAGTAAGCTCCTTTTCGCTGTCCAACGCATCCTCAAGTGAGATCAGAGTTGATTGGTCCCTTGCCGCTGGCTTGTCGGAGAGTACAACTTCTTGGGGCATCAACTGGGATCCGCCGTATGTCGCCACTGTCTCCTCGCTTCGTGGGTCGTAGTCCAGGCGGTAGAGATGGGCTCGATAAGGCTCCATCTGAGCCATCATTGCGGCATCCAGTTCGGCGTCGGTGACGAAGAGCACCACCTGTTCGCTCACTGCCGGAAGGTAATCGTGCACCAGTCGCCTACGGTGAATCTCGTCTAGACGAGCCAGAGGAGTGTCTATGACAAGTGGCAGCTGTTGCCCGCTCACCTGACGCAGCGCCCACAGCAATGCCATAGCATACAACTGTCGTTCCCCCGCCGAGAAATCGACCAATCCCAGCACGTGACCGTCAGTACCTCGTAGTTGCACGTCAAAACTGTCCGGATCAATGCAGGCCGCTTTGAGCAGGTGTTCCTTGCGGCAGATGGCGTTAAAGGCAGTTACCAAGTTCTCCTCCAACATCCCCAACCGCTGACGGGTCAAGGCATCTTGATAAGCTCTAAGAACTAACTTGCTTCGCTCCGCTAGTTCCAGTTGCCGCTCACCAGATTGAGCAGTTCTCAACCGTTCGACCGCACGCTCCAGTTCCCGTTCTTGTTCATCACATTGGAACTTCAGCTTTCCCATCTGCTCATCCAGTGCCTTTCGTTGTTTCTGCAAATCGGCCAGTGCGGCCTCTAGACGCATAATCTCCGCGTGGATGGGGGCCAGCACCTCGTCATCGGGGGCCCGGCTCAAGTCTTCCTCGATGTGTTGACGCTTGGACTGAAGTTCCTTCAGGCGCTGCCCTATATTTTGAACCTGCTGGGGAACAGCATGCAACGCGAGAGTAATCCAAGTCTGCAACTGCTCCTCATCAGGCGCAGCCAAGTGGTGTAGCAGAGGCTGTTCATCAGCCTCCGAGATCGCTTCCTCAAGCAGCATACTAGTCAACCGTTGGGATAGAACCCGGCGTGTGGCAGGAGGCGTTTCTAGGTCTTTCCATAGCTCCTCGCCCTGTAGAGCAGTCTCAAGATAGGCAACTCGCTTCTGCCAAAACTGGTCGGCAGATCGATGACGCCGCAGGTCCGCTTCTTGCGCCAGACGATGACTTAACGTTTGGCAGAGATCAGGAGCCAAAGCAAAGGGCAGTAGGCCAGCACTTAACTCGAGCAATTTGTCTGCGGTAACCTCGATCTCTTCTCGTGCGGCCTCCAATTCCTTTTGGAGTATAGGCCGACGAGCAGCGTAGCTACCTCCTTCGGTCGCCAGACGACGCTCCTGTTTGTCCAGCTCGGCTTCCAAAGCGGCCTGCTCGGCGGTAAGATTCTCAGCTTTGGACTGAAGCTCATTTAGCTGTGAGGTTATATCATCAAAGGCGGCTTGTTGGCGCAGCACTTCTTCTCTTTGGCGGGCTACGCGGTCTCCCCCGCCTCGATATCGAGTGTAGTAGACTAGGTCAGATCGTAGGCGCTCCACCAAATCTAGCCCCAGCAAGCGAAGTAAGGTCTCACCGAGCAACCCGTTGTGTCGTTCAGGATTTGCCAGAGCGTTAAGCTGTTCTGCATCAAAGAAGCATAGCGAGGTCAAACCCGGCGGCACCAAGTCGTTCAACCAGTTTTGATAGTCTTCGGGATCCACATCTGGCGGCTGACCGTTCTGCAGTAGGGTCAACTCTTCTCGCACAGTGTGACCGCTGCGCTGCCAGCACCGTTCTACCTCGATCTTCAGCGGTTGACCTGATTGCACGTAACGGAAGGTAAGTGCCACACTACCCTCTTCGCTTACAACGGGCGTACCTTCCGCGCCGTGACGATGCAGACGGCTCAGCAGGAAGTCGTTATACTCTTGGCGGCTCACGCGGTCGCCCATAGCTAATGAACCATGGAGCGCCAATGCAATTGCCTGGAACATTGTGCTCTTGCCAGCGCCGTTGTGCCCACTAATGACTGCCAAGTGGCGGCGTGCTCCATCTGGCTGCAAGGTTGGCTCCAGATGGAAGGATTGAGGAGTTCGAAAGACCCCCCAGTTGCGAAGAGTCAAGTTCAGTAATTTCATCGATTAAAGAGTGACAACTGTCTAGCCTCAGCTAGAATTTCCGTTTCGCTGCGCCATTCGCGAACTAGCTCGGCGGCAAGTGCCTTGTGAATCCCTGCACGTCTAGCCATTCCCCTCGCTTGGCGCTCTGCTTCCAACATCCTGGCAATCAGCTCGAACGGTACATCGTGTTCCCTGCAAACGCTGTCGAGCAGTGCCTTGTGGTCCATATCGAAGTAGCCATCATCGTCCACAGGCCAACCTGGGTCGTAACCATTGACTTTGTAAAAAATTTTCGGTACAGAGTCTTCCCAGTCCTGGCGTTCCACACGCCAGATTCGGCGAATTTCGAGCAACTCTTTCATAGAGATTAGCGTTGCATAAGGATCGGGGCCGTTCTCGCGTATCTCTTTTTGGATCTGCAGCACTTGCTCTAGCATTTGCTTGCTAACTTCCGGCTTGTATGTACGTGCGGCAAATTTACCATTTTTCATTAGGATGACGCGTCCATCTCGCCCGCGAATATCACGGAACTTTCGCTTATGTTCCGGGTCAGTACTACGGGCTAGCAGCTCTCTGAACTCCAGGAGAGGTTCCATCCATTCCTGGCCACTGTCGATGAGTGCCTCCATTGAGGAATCCCGCTCTGCTACGGTACAGACCCAACATCCAAAGCGGCTGTTGCCACACGGAGGTGTAGAAGTGTCAATAACAAGCGGACACTCACTATCAGCGCTGCGGTAGAGGGCAGCTAGGTCACGGTTCTTACTGCCCCAAGGAGAGGGAACTTGCAGCAGATACGTCCATACATCGTCAGCTGAGAAGTCGGCAATGGGTGCATAGACGTAGGCCCCCCGGAGCGAGGCGTGACGACGCAATAGGTGATCTCTGACCTGATAGGTATTCATCAATTGCATACGCGTTGCGCTTTCCGTCTTGCGCACACCGAGCACCATGATGACCTCGCCATGTTGGGTCACTTTCTCCTCGATGAATCGGTTGGCGGGGTTGATCTTCAGACGATCTGTACACCATCGAAAGCGGGCAGTGGGCGATGGATAACCGCGGCCGATCAAATTCACCCAGAAACTGTCGTTGAGTGTGGGGCCTATTTTCTCGGCCTGGAAAGGTAGTCCCCTTTCCTCGGCTGTTTCGTTGATTCGATGAAGAGTATTGTTGATGTAATCTACAATTACTGGCGTCTCTACACCGGTATCGGATGCGATTACAAAGACATTTTTCTGACGTTCTCCAGGAGGCAGACCCTCGATAGCTTTCCATACCAGTTGCAGAACAGCAGTTGAGTCTTTACCACCACTGTAGCCAAGTACCCAGGGCTGAGGATAACGTTGGTAGATATCACGGATCTCGCTATAGATATCCTCAATAGTACGCTGCTCAAAAACAGAGTTCTCTTTGGGCAACCCGATGGTCACGTTACCACCTCACTCTTGGTTCGTCTCAAGCTGACCCTAGAATCCCTCTTCCAACTTCCGCTCCTCCGGCGTTAGCTCCAAGCCCAGGACAGTCTTGGGCAGATTTGCTGTTAGCCACAAGTTTTGGCGTGCTTTTCAGTGTTCTTTTAACACGTAATTCAGGTGGAATGGGGGCTTCATCGAACAGAAAGATCTTGGAAGTAGCTTCGGGGGACACATTGCGACAAAACACTAACGTCCCGCCTGTGTGACGCGCAATTAAAGAGAAGTATAAGCATATCCGTAAGACATACTTGCACCTATACTGGAAGTATTATATTCCCTAAACTGCCATTTGTCAACGTCGGCGAGGAATCGAAGAATAACGGAAACTCGCAGGCGGTCAAGATAAACACTACAGGTGCCAAAAGTTTTTGGAAAAGCCACAAAGTGACGCAATTGCTACCCGGATGCTAGCTGTGCGTCTCTTCTGTTTTTCTTTGGACAGAAAATATTGACAAAGTGGTAAGGCTGTTGTATAGTTGAGGTGGGTACACCTGTACCGTACAGCGGTGAATGAGCGGGATCTCACGAGAAGAGGGGAGGCATCATGGCCCAGCAAGGGGAAATCGTCGAGTACCATCCGACCATCAAGGAGCTACCGGTCAGCGAGCGGCCA
>Ga0180437_10007849_pt1 | contig 13755 bp, 14 predicted proteins | sample SS_ome_4_FD_132410 | JGI IMG/M metagenome (GOLD analysis project Ga0180437, IMG submission 132410) | Hypersaline lake sediment archaeal communities from the Salton Sea, California, USA - SS_3_D_1 metaG | ecosystem: Environmental > Aquatic > Non-marine Saline and Alkaline > Hypersaline >...
TATCAACAGGAGGATCAATTGCCTCGTGCCAAACCTCGATTCGTGCGGTGTCAGGGATTTTTCCTTTGGGAAATAGGGTTAGTAAAGTTTCTTCTTTCATATTAATACCTCATGATTGCCCACGAATTCGGTTAGCAAACTTAGTCCAACGCAGGGCATCCTCTGACTTTGCAGCCAATTCCCTAAAATCCTTCTCACTGGAAATAATAGTTAGTTTCTTTTTGGCTCGCGTAACTGCAGTAAACAGCAGATTACGATAAATCATTCGATTGTGGGTGGGGTCAACCACCAAAATAACCTCGTCCCACTCTGACCCCTGTCCTCGATGAATGGTTATGGCGTAACCCAGATTAACCTCATCGCCCATGGTAGACCGGTTGAAAGCAACCGATCCGTCATTCTTCCCCATAATGGAGATTATCGTTGGGTCCTTTTTGTCTTTATGATTGAAATGGGCTATTAAACCAGTATCCCCATTGAAAGTGCTGGAGTCATAATTATTCTTGGTGATGATGACCTTATCGCCCTGACTGAATCCTTTAAACCCTATGAAAGACCTCTCCCCGTTGTTGAGTCTATCGGCCAACTTAGAATTAAGCCGCTCTGTGCCAAGCGGGCCAATATTGGTTGGGGTAATTACTTGAAAATTAAGTAATTCACCGGGGGAATTTATGTTGGGTAAACTACGCATTAACGCTGGCATCACGTCACGCCACGACTTAATTGGTTCCCAACGAACCTCTGGATCGTACGTTTTGAATGGTTTAATAGTATCGTGGATGATATCGTGGGCTAGACGTATAATCCCAGAATTTTGTGCCTGACGATGAATTTTAGTTAAACTTACCCCAGGAAGCCCAGCGGATAAAATTTGCTTGAACCCGCTACCTGGGGAGATGGACGGGATTTGTCCTGGATCGCCAACCAGAACTACCCTGGTATGCTCCTCGGCGAAATCAAAAATTCGGTATAATAACTCCATGGACAGCATCGACGACTCATCTACGATCAAAACCGAAGGCATGACTATTGATTCTGCATACTCGCTATCCAGATATCTCCAGGTGTCCCCGTCATAGCCCAAGTAGCGATGAATAGTTGATGCTTCGTGTCTGGTAGCGATAGATGCATTCTTTGCTGCAATGCCAGTGGGTGCCAAAATGGCTACCCTAACCGCCTTCTCCTTACAGTATTCAACTATACCCTGCAGTGTCTTTGTCTTACCGGTTCCGGGAAGACCCGAAATAGTTGACACCTTGTGAGACAAAGAATTGTAAATCCCCCTAATTTGATCATCGGTAAAATCAACTTGCCCAGAAGATACTTTTAGAACTTTTTCCTTTACCTTGGTTATAGCGGCCACGTCTACTGGTATTTCTGGCTCCTGCATGCGATCTGACACCATCGAAGCAGTCCTAGACTCATAGTCATAGAGATCTATTAAATAGATAGAGTCATCTTCTAGATGCAGGGTGTTCCCATCCAGCGCGTCCAATGCCTCCGTAAGCTTCGAAGTCCCAAACTCCCGTGGGTTGAAATCCTCCATGTAGAACTCGCCGGAGTTCAATAAATTCATCACTCTCTCGCGAGTGGTTAGGGTGGAATGCTCATTGTAGCAATCGAAAATCACTGCCGCATGGACTATCTTTATCCCCCTCCTCTTCTTATCTATGGCTTTGAGGAACCTGGACACATAATCCACGTAGTCAAACCACTTTATGTACTCAGTTGGCCCCATGTCCTCGATGCCGCGATACTGTAAAATAAGGTATGGGTCCTTCTTCAAGTCGTCTGGGTCTAACTTTTGCAAGTGGAATATACTGTATGCGTCATTCTTCCTCAACCCGAACAAACTTGCCCAACATAAATATCGCCACCACTCAGCTGTCTTTATTTTAATGGGGTTATCCCTATTCATGTAGTCCCTGTCGTACACATCATCGTCTAGATCAGCCGCCAAATCTAGTAGGACGTCCTTAATCTTTTCCTCTTCCACGTCGTTAGGAACGTATGACCTGATTGCCGCCGTATCACCCTTCCAGATTTTAAGTATTACATCAGAAGGCATCTTAGAACGAACAAGCCACTTAACTATGGCTAGCTCGTTGGAGGACCGATATGGCTTAATGCGGACAGCTATCGCCCTGGCCACCGCTTCATGGAAGGGAGTAAGTGGAATCTGCGCCGAGTAGAATTTTAATTGTTCCCCGTACTTACCGTTGTCCTCGATGTTTCCCTCGGCCCTAATCCACCGATGGGGCATCGCTTTTAAACGGGTGCTTCCTAGCACACTCTTTACTTTGGTTTCACCCTTCTCGATCTTCCAGATCACATATGGATTTCGCCCGCTGTTGTAGCGAGCGAAAACTTGCTTTGGTTGTAATAATACCGTTTCGGTCATAGCTGCATTTTGAATTTCTTTCCGAGACCAAGCTTGGGAAGCTTCTTTGCCTCGCGCACAGCTTCCTTCTTCTCTTTCTCGGAGTAATGCTCCGCCATCTCCCTGGTCTTCTTCTTAATTCCGCTGCCCATCTTACCCTCCGGTTTATCTAAAATGGTCTTGTTGGCATCGAAAGGGCCGCCAGCAGGAGAAGAGCCGGGAGTAGGCGAATCATCTGCCTTTGGTAGATCCGCGCTGACTTGATCGGGAGTAAAAACCCCGTCCAGCACCTCTTGCTTGTCTGCTAGTGATTCACCCCCACCCACCCCCTGCGCGTAGTCTGGACAAAAAGAAGCACGATCCGTCATCAATGGATGCCCCATCTCGCAATTTTCATCCCATTCCATTAATTTTGGGCGGTATCGGCATTTTCTGCAGGATTTCATCTTGGTTTGTTCTTCCTTATCGCGCTTGTACGGAACCCGATCCGTCTTCTTAAGCTGTGGCTGTTTTATTTGAGTATCACGCCAGTGCTTGATGTAATCAGCAACGCCCGTGTCATCGTTGCGGGTAATCATAGCAACCCTGCCGCTATCCAGGGCTTCGTCTACTTCTTTGGAATTGCGGATTCCGTTACAGCCTTTCCCGTCAGGCTCCCAATTAATACAGCCATAAAAGGGGTTTTGATCCGCTAAGCGCTTCTTAAGACGCATCCGAGACCCGCACAATGGACACTGAATCTGGTCTAATGGTTTGCCGTCCTTTTGCTTACGACTGCGCATATGGGTGGGCAGCGCGTTATAGATTGGTTTACTCGGAGCCATCGTTTATACCTCCTTGACGAGCCAGCCTTCAGATAGGACCAAATCCAGCACTAACCACCTGTCGCGCCCGTCTTGATGAAACAAGACTAAGTCGCAATCACCCTGATACTTGATCTGCTTGATTGAAGCTTCCTGACCGTCTTTGGTTAATAGAAGTGGATTAGAGGGCCACATTGAGGGAGTGCGCATCACCAATCGATGCCTGTCAAAAGTCCCGCCTAAATTGCTGTGATAGCTCATGGTCTTTGAATAGGGAAGGTGGGACCGAGGGTGGGTTAAGCCCCCCGGTCCCACAGGGAAGGAATTTTAAGCGTTGTACTCGAAATCCTGGCCCCAATGACGAAGAGCAATCTCGCGGATCACCGCTCGCGCTTCCTCGTCGAAAGGATTGAGGCACGTTAACTCGAAGGATTCCCAGAAAAGGAGTCCGGCGCGTAAAGCAAAAACCAGTTCGTTGGTCTTGCGAATGCTGAAAGCGATGTCGATGTCGCCATTAATAATAGCCTTCTGGACGTCACCAAAAAATGCGTCTAATTGACTGGCGAAATTAGCGTTGACCAATCCTTCGTAGACTTCGGCCAGCTTCGGAAATTCAAATTCAAAGGTGGCGTTAATGCGATCAATGATCGCTGCATTCTGGGGCTTGGTGCCCTGGAACATCCCGGTATTATCGCCTGTGGCGCGGGTGTTCGACGTAAGGATGATGCTAAATTGCGGGTGAGCCTTAACGACACGTCCACCATCTTCGCCAAGCATCACTGAACGACGGTTGTCCAGGCCAACCTCAAGCAGACGCTGGAGGACCATCATTACGCCGGGTTGACCAGCGTCCCATTCATCCACGATCAAAATTGCGGGAGGACCAACCTCGTTGTCCTGGTCGTCCAATCCTTCACGCATTGCGCAGACAATCGGACCGTCCAACCAGTAAGTAACCGGAGAGCCGGTCTGAGGATCGGTGGTGACCTTAGTCGAGCCAAGAAGGTGCATATCCGTGGTATCATCCGTGATGTTGACCCGGTAGACCGGGCGAGGCTCCGGAAACATTCCGGCCAAAATCTGCGGTAACTGGGTTTTGCCAGTTCCAGGCATGCCAACATTCCAGATGACCTTACCGGCCCGCATGTAGAACAACTGCATGTTGGCATTCTCAGGAAAGATAAAATTGACGGTGCCCTTAGCCTGCGCGATCCTGGCGTCCATGGCCTTGAAACCCATAGGATCATCATCAACCTCGGGCTCGGTAATCTCAGGCTCGGCGATGGCCTGGGCAGCGCTATTCATGGTGGCTGCTGTCGGGGATAGCCCAGTATTGACCGACTCCAAATATTCATACAGCCGAACAGCAATGGTATCGCCTACCTTGGGCAGCTTAGACAAGATGCGAAGGCATTGTGACTTACTGGTCGCCCTAACCGCCCTATGAAAGATGTCCTGGTTCTCCTGCTCCCGGAGATACTGGAAGGTCTTCTTCCCGATAAAGGTGACGTTGCGAAGGCCACTAATGGCATCTTCGAAGGCGTCTTTATCGTGCAATTGGCTGAACATCGTCTCTGTTTCCTTCCCTTGAAATTCGAAATTGGGGGTGAAGGGGACCCATTCCCTTCACCCCAAAAACGGCCCCCAGAACGGGAATTAAATATTAAGACCTACGCGAAGTGATCCCGCCCCAGAGGAATTTGAACAGCCGGTCGGTCAGCGCAGGACCAAAATTGCTGGCACTGGGCAGCTTAACCCAATCTTCTTTGTCCATGTAGCTGCCAATGGCATCGGTGTTCAAACCAAACCCATAAACCTCGAAACCGGCCTTCTTCATGTTGGAGACTAGTTCCCGGGTTTCGTAGGAATCAGTGGTATCCCCATCCGAAACAATTATCATCACATGACGATCAACGCACTGCTGACCGAGACTAGCAGCACCATACAACACCGGCTGATGGGTGCAAGTGCCGCCCCTAGTGCGCGTACCGTACAGACGCTTACGGATACCTTCCTTGCGCCAATTATCCTTGAACCCCTTGACCACCTGAAATTTGTGATCAAACCGGATAATCTCGGTTGGAACGTTGCACTTATGACAGATACTCGCAAAGTGGGCCACGGCACGTTTGGCCAACATCCCCCGACTACCTCCCATGGATCCGCTGAGATCCAACACCATGGTTACTGCGATACTCTTGGCCTCTACCCGCTTTACGGACTTGAACCCGCGCTTAGTGGCCCCAGACACCACGTGGGGAAGCATACGGCGATCCAAGACTCCAAACTCCTGCCGAGACATCTGGTACTTCTTCGCCATGCCGCGCAACACCTGCACCATCTTGTTAGTGTTCTTCGAGTCTTCCTTGACCATAGCTTCGTATGCGTCGAAAGTCGCCTGATTACAATCAAAGATCAATTCGCCTGGGGTGGGGACCTCGAACCTCCCAACGTTTTTTAGCTCTTCCTGGAGATCCCGAACATCCTGGGTCCGCTGATCGCAATCCTTCATCCTGTCTTCTCTAATGTCGTCACCGACATCAGAACAATCCCCATCCCAATCAGACAAATCCAACTCGTCCGTACCGGTTTTGCTGCCCTCTCCACCCTCGGATTCGCCCTCGGATTCGGTTTCCTCGGATTCGCCCTCGGATTCGGTTTCCTCGGATTCGCCCTCGGATTCGCCCTCGGATTCTTCGCCCTCGGATTCTTCGCCCTCGGATTCGCCCTCGGATTCTTCGCCCTCGGCTTCGCCCTCGGATTCGCCCTCGGATTCTTCGCCCTCGGATTCCTCACCCTCGGATTCGGTTTCCTCGGATTCGCCCTCGGATTCGCCCTCGGATTGTCCTTTATCCTGGTCGCTTGCCTGACTCTTTCGCTCTTCCTGATTTTGCTTGGCCAACTGGAAGAAGGCTAATAAACGCTTCCAAAGAGATTCGGCAAGTTCCATGACCCGGCGGGTCTTGCGCTTGGAAGCGGCGTACTTATCGCTCTTTCCATAAAGATTAAGAACCTCCAGGGCAATAGGGCTGAAAATGGTGTCTAAGGCTTCCTGACACAGGTCATCCAGCTTTAGATTCACGCCACCAGCATGTTTAAAAATACCAGCGACAAAGACCCGATCAATGGGATTTTGGTTATTGTCTATCACCTGCTGATATTCAGGTGCCCGGTGCTTGTAGTCGGCGCGAAAATCGGACCGCGCACCGGGAAACATCCGCGACATCAGGTCTTCCTCGCGAATATCTTCAAGGACATTCAGGGTAAAAGCGATGCTAGCGCCCCTGGCGTGAGCCTCCTTCATCACCTCGAAATCGGTGAAAAGGTGGTGGCCAATCTCGTGGTTTGCCACGGTACGAGCGGCCCGAAGATCCTCTGGACGGGAAGATTTTGGTATGGGCAGCACCATCTGTCGCCCATCCGTGTACGCCGATTGCCCATTATGAAATTTAACCCCAACTTTGGCCTTCTGGGCACGCTGGGCAATCGCCCTCACGGTCTTGGTGGTCGCGCTCATTAGTGCTTCGGGCTTGATGATGTTGGGCATTTGGTTCTCCGTTAAGGGTTAATCTGGCTGGTTCATCCCCAAAACGGACGGAAGAGCGCTTGTTAAATACTTTGGTTAACTATTCTTCTAATATCGTCAGGATATCATCCGACAGCTGTCTAAATACCGGAATACCCAGACGCCCGGCCTCCTCAACCTCTCCCTTGGTCCCGCTAGATACTTCGTCAGCTGTAGGAAATACTAAAAGAACAGCATCGGTCCTGCGGACCACCTCCAGGGTACCCGGCACCCAGTATTCCTCCTCGGAACAGCCCTCAACCTTAGCATAGAACCCGTGAGACAGGTTATGGGGAACTATCGGAAAGATCCCCTTGGACCCATACTTGTGTAGAACCTGCCCCGCCATCTGCTGCGCGGCCTTGATGTTTGCCTCGATGTCTCCCCGGAAAGGTCCGGCGATGTACACCAATTTGAATTTATTGGCCATATTAATCTCCTAATATAACTACGTCGCTCATGGTTAGCGACCGGACAAGCGACCACGCCCGCAGCCAGATACGACGTAACGTCGAGTACGAGTATGGGTGGTCTTGAATTGGAAAATCCCTAAATCTGCCAGGATTGATGCCGAGATTAGTCAAAATTTTGGTGAGTTCCAAATGATACGCCCTGCAGGTACCGCTTGCCATCTGCTGTGCCGACCTAAATGCCTTTTGGGTTCTGGATTTCAAGTATCTCAACTCAACTGGTGTATGCCTAGCTCCTATCGCCAACTCATAACAATCCCCACTAAGCATGGCAACCCTGTCCAAAAACCTGGTCTTGGCATGACCCTCTAAGTTATCCGACAGAGGCTTCAATTCATTGATGTAAGCTAACAGATCATCTGGTCTTTCCGGTTCGTTAGTTAACAGTATGTTCTCGCCCTGTATCTCGAATTGTTCAACTCCCCCGTACTTCTCCGGTGTCATACTTCGAATCCCGTCTCCTCTTAACACGGGGCATTCTGAAAATGCCGCGATATCTGTTAGGTGATTGTACGGATAGTCATCATGGCTAACGCTAAAAAAGCACCAAAATTTACCCTCTTTAAGATACGTCTGCATGGAAACAGCGTGAGTTATTTTAATGTTTTGACTACGACAGAAAACCAGACAATCGAACCCCGCTTCGTTGGGAATCTCTAAGATGTCCTCAACATCCTGCATCGTTTTTACCGCGCCATCATAAACGACAACCAAGGGATCTTGCCTGCTCCCGATTGGCTTACAAGACAAAATACCGAAAGGAGGGGGGTTCTCCCACTTTAACTCGTAACCGCGCAACGACCGCAGTTTAGTCTGCTCAGCCATACCCTCAGTTACACGGACCTTAGCGTATAAACCAGCTTCAATAAAATAATTAAGTATAGCTTCGCGAAGGTCATCCGGTAAATCCCGTGTGCAGTAATTGAGGTGCTCCTGTATTTGTTCCTTGCCCACTCCCAGTGGCTCTAGGCTAAAGCCATCCTCCAATGCGGAAATTTCGCAATTTCTTACCCTCCTCTGGAAGTTCTTGGCTACATGTCGGATTAGCGTTGCTGCGAGAATTACCAAAGTCTTACCACCATCACCAAACTCATCAAGCTGATCACGCGCAGCCTTACGAAACAACCCAAAGATTATGCTGCGCAACTTCGGTTTTACCCTGTCTAATGGGGCAAAAATCTCATCCGACGATTGCAGTACCTCAACCGGCCTTTCCCTGCCCAGTTGCGCTAATACGTGTCCAGGAAGACTAACCAAGTCTTCCAACTCATCTATATACTTAGAAACCCGCGTCCAAATCTCTGGATCACGGAGGTTAACTGTTCTCATCAAACTACTTGTTCTGGATCAATGGTGATTGTTGTATTAGCACCCACTCTTACTTTGATGCGACTCTTCCCGCCTTCTCGCACAAAGCCTAAGACAACCCCGGGAAGCGTCTTCTCCTCGGAACGCTTCTCCCCCAACTTCTCAGGGTTATCGACCATCTGAATATACTTGAACTTGATGCTCTGACCCTGTCGAAACTTTCTAGCCATTATAGGTCCACCTTGTGCTTGCCACCCAACTTGGGTAACCCGCTTTTCTTAGGATTTTGTGATGATGGCGGTTTATATGAAGCCTTTTTGGGACTTGGTACATCGGTATCAGACCTTACATAAGGCTTTGTTATTACTGGCTGCTTTTGCTTCTGGGCATCCGGTAAACCGTCCCACCCCGTGCCCAAAGAGTCGGGAGGGGAACCAAGCAACTCCCCAGTATTGAATTTAGGGTCGAATTGTTGCTTTAACTTCCTTGAGGGCTCTACTACGCCGCATCCCGTGGTTCGCTCCTCGGTTATCTGAGCATCCTGGGATAGTTTCCTCGTGGAAATGATTTTCTTTTGTCTCTTAGTGCATTCCTCGATGAAATGCACTTCCGACTGAGCCAAGCTTTGGTGACGAAGAAGCCTCTTGCGATACTCAAGTATCACCGTTAGGTCCTTCTCATTTAAAGTATTGCTGTTAATTAATTCCTGGATGTCTGACAGGTACTTGATGCTTGACTCTTCTCGCTTACTTACCCCTTTCTTAACTTGGTGAACCCAGGACCTAATTTGTTCTGGAGTAACATGTAAGCTACTTTGTAACAAACGGGTATAAATTGCTCTTATAGAGAAATCCTCTTCTAGAAGCTGAAGACCGGGGTCAGACCCCAACAATTGCAGTAATTCCTGAAACCGGGAACCAAGTTCTACCTTCAACCTATCTATGTTTACTTTAAGCTCCTTGCTGGGCACGACGGTACCTCCTGGAGCATTGAACTTCCACGTAATTTCCGTGGAGTTCGTCCATCAAAATTAAGTTCTTCTCATAGAGATGAAGAGAACCCTTAAGACTCGGATCTACCAGATAATACCTAATTCTACCCAAAGGGTCAATCATGCGAAAAGCAACCTGCCACGCCTTACCGGCGATACGGACGACGTGACCAGGCTCATAAACAGAAGGGCCCCCATGCGGTTTTAGATGCGGGGCGATGATCGGATTTTCACCCTTCAAAGCCGCCGCCTGCACAAGGACCAATTTATCTTCCTTGAACGGCAAAACCAATTTTGGGTTGCGAACAGGGTACTTTATGCGCCGGTTATATTCAGCATCTTCAAACACGGATTTTGTCTTATTAGGTAATAAGTCCTTGAATATCGCCATCTGGAACCTTTTCAACTACATCTTCAGGAACCCAGAAAAGAACCGAAATATCTGCATCCAAACGTAGAAGAAGTAACCCATGGCTGGGGTCTCCGTCAACAATGTAACCCTGGCACCCCCTGAAGGAGATTTCGGGGGGTGGATCTCCTTCATGGAAACTAGAGAGGAACAACCTGGCTTTTTCCTCCCCCAGATTTTCCCTTATTTTCTCGCTCGTAATGTTGAAAGATCCCACAACCCTAACCAAATCGCCAACCCCGAGTTCCAATGCCTCAATGCTACGCTGCACCACATCTCTAGTCGTGTAAACGGGAGATAACTCAGAAAAAGCCTCACTGAGCCTGTCTATCTCAGACCAGGCATGAGACAATATTTTATTGAATTCCTCCCGCAGGCGCAGGGCCTCTTCAAACAGAAAGGGAGTACCCTTTCGCTCCATTAACAATTTCCTGATAATTTTCTTTTCTTCAGACATACAAAACCTCCTTTTACTACTCAACCTTTCAGTAGCTAGTGGAGGTTTGGATTGTTAATCAGTCATCAAATATGGCCCTATAACATCGTGCATAGGCCACTCCCCACTCAGCATGGTGATCCCCCTCCTTACCCTCAGCGGCAGGAGAAAACCACACCATCGCATGTGCCCACTCATGCACAAGAATCCTGATTGCCCACTGAGTTGACAGCCTTTTATCAATGCGAATTAAAAATTTATCCTCTATTCCCTTCCGGGTAGAGGGTTTATACTTGCAATACCCAAAATGATGATTAAAGAGTATCCTACGTACTGACACCTTGGCCGAAAGCGGGCATTCCTTCTTCAACGTCCTAATTGAATCGTAAAAAGCCTTGGGTAACCTTCTTTTAGCCATTAGACTACCCTCTGTGGGTCAGAATCCTCCCAAATCTTCTCTTCTTCTGTCCGGTAGTAATATTCACCGCCGACCACCGCAAAATTAGTGATTGGAACATACTCGAAATTGGGTAATTCCTTGTAGGTGTCAACGTGAGCAATCATAAAACCATTGCTCCATTGTTCCCCATCAGTATAATGACTTATCCTCTTACACATCGAGCCCAATTGGTGCCACTCGTAAGGACCGCCATACTTTACGGAACGATGCGGCCAAACTTGGTGCAAGTGATAGTGCCCGTGAAACCCGGGCATGCCCATCTTCTGACCAGTAGGGAAATGATGGGCCATCACGCAACCAAAGTATACCTTCCAGTTGCGTTCCAATTCCCTCTTATGATCTCTCTCGGTGAAGGATCGCGCCTTTAAACTGGCCCTGCCGTGATAATTAATTTCAAATTCATCCAAACCCAAAAGGGTCGGAACGGTGTAACCGTGGAGATCAGCAAGAACTGCAAGCATCGCGGGGGTGGCATCTGCCAAGTGGCGCAATAAACGCATCTCGTGATTGCCCTCGATCAAATCAATTTGGGCATTCGGCGCTGCCTCCCTAAGATGGTACAACATATCATGGCCGAACCACAAGCGCTCTACCGGATTGAAATCCCTTGGATCTTGGGTGTACTTACTAAACTCATAGAGATCAAAAAAGTCGCCACTAAGGCAGATTGTATCTGGTTGAATACGAAACACCGTATCAAGAAATACCCGAAAAGCAAAGGGGTCCACCTCCACATCGTGAAAGTCGGACCCAATTACCATCGTCTGCCACCGCTCCGGGTTGTCCCGGTCGTACTTAGTAGCGTATCCTTCACGCTGTTTGGCTATCTCCTCGTACTGGTCAGACCCGGCATGCTTTGAGATGTTCAAACCGTGACGATGCGCACCGCGACTTAAAGTTATTCCGGCACTGCGCTTAAATTGGTTAAAAGTGCCGAAAAATTGACTCCATGTGGATTCCTTAATACCGGAGTTGTTGCGGAAATAATTTCGCGAGATGTGGCGCTTTGGATCGCTTTCCGCCATGGCCCTGAGAAGAGCCGTACAGTGGAAGGCATCCATTTTGTCCTGAATCTTGTCCGGTATCGGATTGGGCGACGTCTGGAGTGTTTCTGATAGCGGGGATTCTAGTTTATCCGCCTTACGCGCTAGCTCTGCCGCAATATTGTGGCGAAAGTTGCGAAGGACTTTTATAATCTCCCTTTCAATAGGGTCCTCCTGGTTTAATCCGCGCTCGGTCTTGGTAGCTGGTGCTAAATCATCGGTTAGAATGCGGGGGGCTTCTTTCTTTTTACCAGCTTTACATACATTCCTTTTCTTTCGGCGTTTATTAGCCATATACCGTCCTGATTATGTGATCGCAAACAAGTCCCCATCATCTACCGTTAAGCATAGCATAATGAGCTCTCTATACTTTAGGGTATCTGACTCCTGTACGAGATTACAAATACAACCAATAATATATATACGGAACCGGCCTCCATTACCTGTTGGTAATGGAGGCCGGTAACATCTAATCTGAGATTCGTGGTGGTAAATTAGAACTGGATGGGGACCGTCTTCACCAGCTTACCCCCGGTACGCGGAGAGTTGAAGAAATTGACATCCTTCTTCTCACCCGGCTTGATCTTCGACTCGTGAGCCAGCGGGGACTTGATGTCGCCTAGATGGGCTTCGTGGGCCACTCCGAGTCCGTATTTGGGCTTCTCTTCACGGAGACGCTTGCGGATTGCCGTCTTGGAGAGAAACTCCTTCTTCGGCTTCTCGGCCTTCGGCTTCTCGGCCTTCGGCTTCTCGGCCTTCGGCTTCTCGGCCTTCGGCTTCGGTGGTGCGGCAACCGCAGTGGCCTTCTTCGGCTTGGTCTTGGCTTTCTGCGGCGGCGTCTTCTTGGAGGACTTCTTTTCGGTCATGATGATTTGGTTTCCTTCGGGGGAATCGAGTAAATGAGAAAAGGACTCGTCGGAACTACCTCGTTGTTCCGAACTAGTAGAGCGGCGACCGAACTTCTCGGTCATGGCATCGTCTAAAGTAACTTCGGATAGGTTTGCCGATGTGGCCGCGTTGACTTCACGGGTGGTACCATCCTTCTTGATCCAATTGCCGAGGACCCTCTCCCCGTCAACCTGAACAACCTGGATGAAACGACGCTGACGGCCAGTACCCTTAGCGACAACATCACCGGGGAGTAATTCTTGAAGAGTAGACATCATGATACTTTCCTTCCCTGTTTTAATCCACCTGCACACTGGTGGATAAGTCAAAAAATGAAATGGTGTATTAAAGACGCATTCTAAATGTACCACCAAACTTTGGCAGCTTCATTTTGTCTCGTTTTTCTTGCTTGACCTTTGCCTCGGCCTTTTCCTTGGCCTCGGCCTCGAAATGTTCCTTCAATTTATTCATAACGCCATTCGGTGTAATTATTCTGGAGGGGTCCACTCCCGTTTCTTCCTTGTACTTCTCGCAGTATGCTCCCACTTGGTTATGAACAGAGCGGGCAACACCATTACCCGAGGGCAGGGACCAAGCATAGGCATCGCGAAGGAAGTCCTCTTCGCTTAACAAGATACACCCCTGGCTCCTGGCCTTCTTGGCTTTGCTCGAATTGGAGCTAGGGTCGGCTATTACAAGGTGGGTTGTGGTCGTGGTGACGTTGTCGTGGAAAGACAAGCCCAGGTCATTTACCAGGCCTTTGATTTCCACACGAGTCATGGTCTTCAATGCCCCGGTAGCGCAGACTTTAGAATCAGAACTGAACACGCCATTTCCTCCTACGATTACTTTCCGGATAGTAAGTTCCGATCTAGGCAAAACCCCACCCAAGGGGCGTTTCCGACTATTTATAGTTAAGACCGTAGACAGGAACAACGAGTTCGATGTGCGGGCGACCGCTACCGATGCCGCCCCGAGAGATAAGCTGTTTACCAAGCGAAA
>Ga0180437_10007850_pt1 | contig 13755 bp, 14 predicted proteins | sample SS_ome_4_FD_132410 | JGI IMG/M metagenome (GOLD analysis project Ga0180437, IMG submission 132410) | Hypersaline lake sediment archaeal communities from the Salton Sea, California, USA - SS_3_D_1 metaG | ecosystem: Environmental > Aquatic > Non-marine Saline and Alkaline > Hypersaline >...
CCCGGCTTCAGCCACTTGGGCATGCATACTGTCCATGGTTCTGTTGTAGTTGTTTGCATGGCATGTCTGGCAGGCTAAATACAGGGAACGGGAAAGTTCACGATGATTGGAATAATCGATTTCAGGATGCGGATAGCTCACAATTTCAGGATGGCATCCACGACAACTAATCCCAAGTTGGTTGTGAACCGATTGCTGCAGGGCTTCATCCGAGATGAATAAGGAGAGAGTTTCTCCGCTGGGGAGAGTCATGCTCAAGTCTGGATCCCCATGACAGGAGAGACAGGTTTCGTTTGGATCCTGTTGGGGCAATGGTTGTGTGATACCGTCATCGGCGTGAACCCGAGAGTTTGGATAGAGTATCAGAACAACAGCGATGAGGAGAAGGACCAGGATAGGAACCAGGCGGGATAGGCGTTTATTTCGAACCATGGGCCGGGTCTCCTTCCTCAAGCTTGATGTCTTCTTCCTCTTTCGGAGTCTGATCGGGAAGGTTTGGCTCGCGTATCAAACCAAAGTGTCGGAGCAGCTGGGAAACCCCTAGCATGATGGCCAGTGGGACCAGACATCGCAGGACGAACAAAAGGGCGATAATGATGGGAGGGGTGCTGCTATTTTCCATTCCGAACCTTCTTCCGGATCACTTTCTATGCCAATTGGGGGTCGCACTTCACAAGGGCTATGACTATTTTGGAATCAACCAGGGCATTTAGTCAACCGGATGAACGGATTTCGCCATTTTTGAAGATGGGTAGGAAGCGAATGGCTAACGTGAAAAGGAGCAAGGCATATCCTAAAACCCCTACAGCAATTCCCCATTCTACCAGACTGGGCGTGTAAACTCCTGGGTCAAGTTGAAATTCGACACCGGGAGAATAATCCAATGGAACAATCAATCCAGATACCGTCACGATCCAACGGTTAACAACAATCCCAACCGCCGCAAATAAGCTGCCAATAACCAGGTTTATGGGGTTGCGGTTGAAGCGTGGGATCAGGAATAAGATTACCGGGATCACAATACCGATGACAATTTCTCCCACCCAAAAGCCGAATCCGTAGGGAGTGTATTGATTGAGAACGAAGAGTGCCTGGTTCGAACCAGGAGTGCTCCCATAGTAGGTCACAGCAGCCAGGTCCCAGAATTTGATATAGGTATAGACAAGAAGAGCGAGCCCACTGAAGCGGGCGATTGTCCGAAGGACTTTGTGAGGGACTGTTTTTCGTCCTGTCACCCACTCAATGATAAAGGCTATTCCCATGGTCAGCGCGGGTCCAACAGCCACTGCGGATATGATGAACATGATCGGCATGCTGGGTTTAAACCAAATCGGCCTGGCTTTAATAATCCCATACGTGGCGCCAAGCGATGATTGGTGGAGCAGAGAAATTAACAAACCTGCTAATGCCAGGATGGGAGCTGCGCGGTGAACCAGATGACCCATACGAGGAATAATCGGCCAGCGTTTAAAAAGAGGAAGATCGGAGATCACAGGAGCAAACTCGATGATAAGGACTCCCAAATACAGGGTGATGCACCAGGTAATTTCCCATAAAACCGAGTGTACATTCCAGTAAACCCAAGGGTGCCAGAATCGATCTGGGCGGCCAATATCCATTACAAGGGTTAGCAATGCAGAGGTATAACCCACAATACCAACGAGGATAGCTAAACGAGCGATCCGTTCTAAGGCTTTGATCCGAAAGAGGTAGATAATAGCGGATAAAGTGAAGGCTCCCGCTCCCAGAGCTATGGAAGAGAGATCAATGGTAATCCACAAACCCCACGGAACCGTATTGCTCATATTGGTCACGATGAGCCCCTTGGTAAACACTTCATAGGCTGAGATCAAACCAATCACGATGCACAAACCCAGGAATGAGAGCCATGCCAGGAAACCTGGAGAGAAGGAGAAGCGAGATCTTGAGATGGATAATGTTGTCATGACTAGATCCCTTCCCTGGGCGGGATGTAGTAAACGCTACCGTTTGTGCCAAGTTCCTCGCGTAGCTGTAGGGTTGGATTCTCATTCAGGATATGTGAAATCGTACTGTCCGGATTGTTCATATCACCGAATGTTCGCGCTCCAACAGGACAGGCATTCACACAAGCGGGTGTTGCCTCCACCTGCTCTCCTGGGAGGAGCCCCTTTTGGAGGGCAGAATCGATACGGTGGACACAGAATGTGCACTTCTCAACCACGCCTCTTGACCGGCGTTCCACTTCCGGGACTCCCCAGGTGGGGACGAAGGCGTTTTCATCTTCCCTTTCTTCCCAGTTGAATTTTCGGGCGTCAAACGGACAGGCAACTTCACAATACCGGCAACCGATGCAGCGGTCGTAATCCATGATCACGATACCATCATCCCGGACGTAGGTCGCCTGTACTGGACACACCTCCACGCATGGGGCATGCTGGCAATGCAAGCAAGGGCGGCTGAAGAAGAACTTGCGACCCGATTCGGTTCGATCCTCAACGACAATGTTCCAGGGTTTATCGGGAGCGACATCATTGACGGCTGAGCATGCCCGCAAGCAGTACTCACATCCAATGCATTTCTCCAAATTGATCACCATGCCCCAATGATATTCACCAGGGGCATGGCGGCTGGTTTCCTCTCCAGTGACTTGAGCGATCTTCAGTTGACTGAAGGGGGAAAGGGATCCAGTTGTGACGAGTTGGGCGGCGACTGCGGATCCAGCTGCAGTGGCGGCGACAGTGAAGAAATCTCGTCGGGTGAGATTCACCTTCACCCGAGTCTTTTTCTTACTCATCCTCGTCTCCTTCCTCCTCCACGATCTCGATGCGGCGACTGACAACCCAGGCTGCTACAGCACCCGTGGTCAAACCCACAATGGCGCCTTGCGCCAGTCCAATGTACAGGCGGACGCTGTTTCTGGATTCAAGATCGCTGATGACCTCCTCCTGTTCTTGAACCTTCTGACGAAGTGCCTCGGGGTCGAGATCACTCAGAGAAAGCACTTCTCCTGTAAGTTCCAAAATGGTATCGCGGGTGTGAACAGTATCCTGGTGACAGCCAATGCAGGCTTCCGAGCCCACGGTAAATGTGTGTCCAGTGGGGACAAGTCCTTCAACCGGATCACTTGTTCGAGGGCTGGTGTACATATGGCAATTGCTGCATTCCAATTTCTGGCCAGCGTGGGTGCCATGTGAAAAGGATGACCCTGTATCCTTATGGCAGTTGCTGCATAAGGCGGTTACACTTTCTGCTTTGGGCATTTGAGCATGCGGATCATGGCAGGCCTGGCATTGTATCCCGGTCTGACCGTGCACACTGGCTTTCCACTCGTTCGTGCTCGTCTCATGGCATGTGGCGCAGAGTTCGGCATCGGGTGTGATTGGCATTGGCTGGGCGGGGTGTCCGGTTTGGAACGCTCCATGGCATGATTCACAGGTGACACCCTCGAAAGCGTAGCTACTGGTGGAGGCATCAAATCCCGTTGTGTGACATTCCAGGCATGAGAATTGGCTCCCGAGCTCCTCCCAGTTTTGCTGGAAGATAGGCGAGGAGAAAGCGCGTGCATGGCGGCTCACATCCCATTCTTCGTGAATTTCGGGGTGGCAGTTTGCACAAGATTCCGGACCCGCATATCCTACCACTGTTTGGGGTAACGGGTCGGGGGCTGGGGCAGCTGATGCAGGTGTGGCTGCGCCATAGGCTGCTCCGATTGCCAGGAAGATACCGAATGTCAGACCAAATGCCACCCATGTTCGTTTGGATCGCTGCAGGCTCCGTTTTTGCATGCTTTTGTTCTCCCTTCAGAGAATCACGTGGTCAGTGGGGATAAACGCGTATCACCCATGGGGTGTTCGCCCCATGGAATGGGAATATAACCCCACAAACAGGATGCTAATCCTTGTAGGTTGGGAGATACAGTATCGCGTTTCCTATGCGTACCATGAGATTCTTCCTCTTTTTTGGCCTATTTAGTTGGTGTTTCGTGGATTCGGTTTGGAACAGCCCTCTCATTCCACTACCAATGAACCATGGGGAGTTAGAGAACAAGGATCCTGTCCATCAAGGGTCCTTCTAAAAGCCAGGTTGATCCAGATATCTTCAAGCTGAAGATCGAGCATACTGCAGCTTGCGCAGGCCTCCATCGGTGGTTCTATCAGGCTTGCCAACTCAGCCATTGAACGGAGAACTTGAAAGTGCTCTCTCCATTTCTCATCATTCCATAGTTAAATACTCATCTGGCATTAAGAAATGTATGTAAAAATTTACTGTGAGTTTCGTAAACCCTCTGATGAGATTGGAGTAGTACGGAATTTCTTAGAAAACGAACCAATGCTACGGACTGGGGTGCTTATCCAGATATTTAATAGGCAATGATTTGGATTTAAACTCACTTTCTGATATAGATGATAAAATTTGTAAGATATTATATATTCGGATGGCGATTAAAATGAGGTGGAAGACATGAGCGATGCATCAACTCCCGAAATCGGACACAATTCTGGAAATCGGGCAAAATTCATCCTGGGTGGTATCCTGATCGTTGCTGCCGTTATTTACCTGATCGTCACGTCAACCCAGGCAGCCGCCCAGTATTACTTGACCATCGATGAATTATATGCCAAAGCTGAGGCTGTGAAGGACCGGGATCTCAAGCTTTCCGGTGCGGTTGTGGGTGAAACTATCCAATATGATATGGAGAGTTTGACACTGAGGTTCACGATCGCAAATGTCCCCGCCGATTCGGATGAAATTGAAGCAGGAGGCGGTTTGGCTGAAGTTCTGCATCAAGCTGTCATGGATCCAAATGCCAGGAGGTTGGAAGTTGTTTATATTGGTCCCATGCCAGATTTGTTGCGACATGAAGCCCAGGCCATTGTCACTGGACGTTTGGGTGAAGACGGCGTCTTTGAAGCAGATGAGCTTCTCCTTAAGTGCCCCACCCGGTATGAGGATGAGGTTCCTTCTCAGGTTGTTGAGGGATAGGCCAAGGTTTTTCTATTGGTTTTTGGATCATGAGGTAAGCTGAATAACCCGGGCTGGTTCACCAGCCCGGGCGTCATGCTCGCAAGTTCCGGACGCTAGAAAATGTGAACATGTGCAACAAATGAGTTGAGGAGGATACGTGATCGAAAACGTCGGCTACTTTTCTTTGGTGCTCACATTATTGATTTCAATTTACGGTGCAGGAGCAGCAGCCTATGGCGCCTCCCAAAAACGAATGGAATGGGTCGAAAGTGCCCGCCATGCCATGATGCTTACCTGGCCTCTCCTCACGCTTTCTTCCTTGGCCTTGATTGCTCTGCTTGTCATGGGTCGTTATGATATTGGTTTTGTAGCCTCCGTCACCAGCAATACCATGCCGGTCTATCTAAAGATAACGGCATTGTGGGGAGGGCAATCGGGGTCCTTGGTTTTTTGGTCCTGGTTGATGGCTGCTTTCGCCACGGCAGCCAGTGTCAGGAAATGGGACCGGGATAGGGAGTTCCTCCCGTGGGTCATTGGGGTGACCCTGGTAACGATCGCTTTCTTCCTGGTTTTGGTGGTCCTCTTTGAAAATCCCTTCGCCCGCCTTTGGCAAACCCTTGATGGAAGGCAAATCCAGGCTATGTTCCAGCCAGAGGGTACCTTGCCTTTGATTCCAATCGATGGTCGGGGATTGAATCCATTGCTGAGGCATCCCGGAATGATCATCCATCCCCCTATGCTTTACCTGGGTTTTGTATCCTTCGTGATCCCATATGCTTTTGCCATCGCGGCGCTGGTTACCGGACGTACGGATGCGCGCTGGATCCGGATTACCCGTCGATGGACGTTGATCGCGTGGCTGTTTCTCTCCTTGGGGCTCATCCTGGGTGGCCGGTGGGCATATGATGTCTTGGGTTGGGGAGGATATTGGGGTTGGGACCCGGTCGAGATCGCGGCTTTCATGCCCTGGCTCACGGGGACGGCATTTTTACATTCTGTTGTTATCCAGGAAAAGCGGGGGATGTTAAAGCAATGGAATATGATCCTGATCATCCTGACCTATGCCCTGGTTATTTTTGGGACCTTCCTAACGCGTTCTGGCGTTCTGTCCTCCGTGCACGCTTTCGCCGAGTCGGAAATTGGTCCTTTATTCTTCCTTTTTATCGGTGTGACCTTTCTCACTTCCGTTTCCCTACTCCTCCATCGCTGGAAGGATCTAAAGAGTGAGAACCACCTTGATTCGATGTTTTCCAGGGAAGCACTTTTCCTGCTTAACAACCTTCTTTTCCTGGGTATCCTCATCGTTTGCTTCTGGGGAGTTCTCTTTCCGCTCATCTCGGAGTTGGTCAGTGGACAGAAGGTGACGGTTGGCCCGCCTTTCTACGAAAGGTCCGTTGGACCGCTTGCGGGTGGGCTGTTGCTCCTGATGGGAGTCGCCCCATTGTCTGTCTATGGCAGAACATCCTGGAAGCGTTTGGGATGGTCGATGTGGAAGCCTGCAGTTCTAGCCCTTTTGTTGGTTGTGGTCCTCTTCTTAACCGGGACAACTTCTATCGCGGCCTTGATTGGATATGGACTGGTCGCATTGGTCGCATTGGTCACGATCTATGAATTCTGGAGAGGTGCTTTAGCCCGTCATCGAAGACACGATGAAAATTTGCTACTTTCGCTTTGGCGACTGGCAGGACGAAACAGACGCCGGTATGGTGGTTATATTATCCATATAGGCGTGATCTTGATGGCTCTAGGCATTTTAGGGATCGAACTCTTCCAAACTGAAACTCAGGGCACTTTAGCGCGAGGTGAGCAAATCACATTGGGCAGGTACACCATGATCTACGATTCATTGGCCATATGGGATACAGCCGATGGGCGTAATATGGCGCGTGCCGTGGTCGATGTCTATAAGGATGGAAAACCTGTTGGCCAGCTCTATCCAAGGCGTGATTATTACTATGATGCACAGCAATCCGTGACTTTACCTGGCGTCCGTTCGACCCTGGAAGATGATTTCTACGTGATCCTTGTGGGCTGGGAACCGATTGGCGCCCAGGGAGCCACATTTAAGGTCTACCATAACCCCCTCGTAAATTTTGTCTGGGCAGGGGGGTTGGTCTTTATTTTGGGCACCATGGTGGCTGCATGGCCTGACCGTGATCTTGAAGTGATCAGGCGAAAAGCTCCTGATAGAGGCGCAGTAGTACGTGCGTGAGAGGATAAACAGATGAGAATTAAATTATCTCTCGGGATCCTATTGCTGAACATCATTTTTTCTATCTTCCCACTTTATCGTATTGAGGCGCAAGAACCCACCCCCTCCGATGATGAAGTCAACGCGATCGCCAAGCAATTGTACTGTCCGGTTTGTGAAAACATCCCCCTCGATGTCTGCCCAACACAGGCTTGTGAGCAATGGCGCGGGACAATCAGGGAAAAACTAGCACTGGGATGGGACGAGGCACAGATCAAGGAATATTTCGTGGCTCAGTATGGAGATCGTGTCTTGGCGACACCTCCTGCAAGGGGTTTGAACTGGCTGGTTTACGTGCTTCCACCGGTGGTTATTCTGGCTGGAGCAGTTGTTCTCTTTCGTTTCTTCCGAAGTTGGTCAGCAAAAATAGACGTGGAAGAGCCCGCTTTAGAGATCCAGCGCGAATTGAGCCATGATCCCTATGTCGCACGGCTTGAAGAAGAATTACGCAGGCGAGACCAATCTGGAGATGTGTGAATTGAAATTCCATGGCAGATTGTCTTTGAGAAGCTGAAATAATCTCTCTATAAAACGGACGGACAGTAAATGATAAATTTGGATATTTTGGAAAAGTGGACATGACTGAAGCGTTATCTGAACCTGAAGTGCAAGAGGAGCATTCCTTTCGGTGGGGGAGCCTGCTCGTCTGGGTTGGAGTTATTGGGATATTAATCGTGCTTGGGCTTGGCTTGACTCGCTCCAAACAAGGCCCGATTGGTGTTGGGGAAGATGTGCCTGATTTTGTCCTTACGACTTTCGATGGAGATCAGATCGATATCGAATCCTTGCGGGGCAAGGTAATCGTCATCAACTTCTGGGCTTCCTGGTGTGGGCCATGCGAACTAGAAGCAGCTGAATTGGAGCAGGCATACCAGAACTTCAAAGATCAGGATGTGATTTTTCTGGGAGTCGATTATGTCGACACCGAAACCGAAGCCCTGGCCTATTTATCCAAGTTCAACATCACCTATCCCAATGGACCCGACCTGCGTACAGAGATCTCGCAAGCCTTTCGCATCCGAGGCGTTCCGGAAACCTATATCGTTGGCAGGCAAGGAGTACTGGTCGATGTCAAGATTGGACCCTACACTTCCCTGGCAGAAATTGAAGACGCGGTGCGCAGTGCGTTACAACAATGAGATTTGTATGATCGCTCGTTTCCTGCAGTTTAACTACGAAAGATGGATGCTTGGAATATTCGAATAGGAATGAACCAGGCATCGGCCTTTTATGGAGATAAGAAATGGATATAGCTTCGATTCTGGTTTTGTTAGCCCTTGCCATCATTGTCGTCGGATTTATTGGACGACCTTTAATTGAGAAGCGTATTGCATCTGTCACAGATGTCAGCCGGTACAATTCCGAGCTCCAGGCTGAGAAGGATCAGATCCTGATGAATTTGCAGGAACTGGACCTGGACCAGGCCATGGGAAAGATACCGGCGGGTGAATATGAGAGCCGAAGGACCTCTTTGGTTGCGCGTGGTGCTGTTGTCCTAAAAGAGCTTGATCGATTGGAAGGAGTCACTCCAATTGTCCCTGCTCAAATCGAAGGATCCACAGGGAAAAGTGCAGAAGATCTTGAAACCCAGATTGAGATGGAAATCCGCCAACGGAGAGGAAAACTGAGCGAGAAGGCTGCAGGATATTGCCCTCAGTGTGGTCATGCATTGCATGCAGGTGATCGATTTTGCACAAGATGTGGTTCTCAGGTACACGTGGCGGAGGCTGAGAAGTGAGAAAGACCCCCACTGTCTTCCTTATTGTAGCGATATTTCTATCAGGTTGCAGTTTGGGGGGAGATATCACACCTCCCCCTGTACTGGCAACATCCCAGGCGGAACAGGCTCTCATACAACCCACGGCACTACCACAACCCACTCAGACGACTGAGGTCGAGTTCGTACCTGTCGTTGCACCGAGCTCTGAACGTGGCGCTTTCACCTACCTTGAGAAATGTGCACCCTGTCATGGAGATCTTGGGTTGGGGGATGGCTCCCAGGCCAATCAGCTTTCCAACCCGGTTGCTCCTATTGGAGATCCAGATCTGGCACGAGCCGCCAGCCCTGCAGGTTGGTATGAAATCGTCTCTCGCGGCAATATTGAGAAATTTATGCCTGGCTTTGAAAGCCTCACAGACCAGGAACGCTGGGATGTTGTAGCGTATGCATTTTCATTGAGCTTGGATTTCACAAAAGTTGAGTTAGGCGAAGAAATTTACACTGGTTTGTGTATGGATTGTCATGGAGCAGAATTGGCTGGATCCGAATCTGCCCCTGCCCTCGCGAATTTTCAATGGGTCGCGCAGAAAAGCAAGGACGACATTATCACAACAATCGAAGAAGGACGTGAGCCTGGAATGCCAGCTTTTGCAGAGGCGTTATCAGCAGGGGAAAGCGAAGCTTTGGCTGAATATATCTACAGCCTGTCATTCCCTGCTGTTGAAGAACAACGCCTGGTGGAAAATGTTGAAATGGAAGAAGAGCTCGCTGAGGCTGTTGCTGGGCAGGGGATCATTCATGGACAGATTAGCAACGGTTCAGAAGGCGGGCTCCTTCCAGATGTTCTTGAGGTGACACTATTTGGTTTTGATGGTCAGCAGGAAGCCTTCTCAGAAACAACGATTGCTGACGAGAATGGGAACTATTCTTTTGAGGGTTTAGAATTCGTCCCAGACAGGATTTTTATCGCGACGGTAAATTACCAGGGCACCATCTATGCCTCAGACGTAGCTCATTTTATCGAGGAAGCTGAACAGGATTTGCCTATCATCATCTTCGAAACGACACAGGATGTAACCAGTGTCCAAATAGACCGGTTGCACGTCATCATCGATATGGCCAGCGAAAATGTTTTTGAGGTGACCGAGTTATGGATCCTTTCCAATCTGGGAGACCGGACGGTTTCAACCGAAACGGGTGATGGCCTTCTGCATGTCCAGCTTCCAGAGGGAGCAGCTAACTTGAATTTCGAGAGTGGGATGTTAGGAAACCGCTTTCAAGTGATTGCGGATGGATTCATCGACCTATACCCTATCCGCCCTGGGAATGGGAGTCATGAGATTGTGTTTTCGTTCAGCATGCCTTTTGAAAAGTCTCTGGAATTCTCCCAGCCTCTCGCCTACCCGGTTGAGGCTGTAGTGATGCTTGCTCCGGAGGGTATTGTGGACTTGAACGGGGAGGGTGTGCAAGATTTGGGTGTCCGACAGATGACAGGGACGACACTCCATAATTACAGTATGGGACCTTTAGCTTCTGGAAGTGTACTGGAGTTTCAAGTTAAGCGTGGATCAGGGGCAGGAATGGCTTTCAACGGTTCTAGATCGATGCTTGAGATTGTGTTGGGCGCGTTGTTTTTTATAGCTGCACTTGGAGGAACCGGGTTTTGGTTCTATCGCCGCAAGGGAGAGCGAGAGGTTGAGGATGAATTCCAATGGTCTGAAGACCCCACAATGGATCTAGAGACGTTGGATGATCGGGATGTGATCCTTCAAGCTCTGGCTGATCTGGATGATTCTTATGAAGCCGGTGAGCTCAAGGACGCCGTTTATCAGAACCGAAGAAAAGCCCTTAAAAGTCGTTTATTGGAGATCATGAAGCAGGCCGGAAATGATTAAGGTCAGGAAACTTATTAAACGGTTTGGGTTAAAACCCGTTTTACGCGGATTGGATTTTGATGTTGCACAAGGTGAGTTTGTTGCCCTGCTGGGACCCAATGGCGCCGGGAAAACGACTTTCCTACGCATACTGGCTTCCCTTGCAAAACCGACTTTGGGTGAGGTCTGGATTTCGGGATATCGTCTCCCACAACAGGCGCCACTTGTCCGCAGGACGCTGGGTGTCGTATCGCACCAGCCCCTGCTCTATGGGGATCTCACCGCCGAGGAAAATTTGCGTTTTTATGGACGCATGTATGATCTTCCTGATCTCCAGATGCGTGTTGAGGAAGGATTAAACATCGTTGGGCTTTATGAACGGCGGCGCGATTTGGTCAGACAATTTTCAAGAGGCATGCAGCAGCGCCTGGCTATTGCGCGGGCAATTTTGCATGATCCAGGCCTGCTTCTATTTGATGAGCCCCATACGGGTTTGGATCAGGATGCAGCCGCCATGCTGGACGGTGTATTGCAGGATGTCGCCGCAAAAGGAAGGACGGTCGTGATGACTTCCCATGATCTGGCACGATCGGCCGGTCTGGCATCTCGTATCGATATCCTTTCCAAAGGTGTGATCGCAGCCTCGGTGAGTGGTTCTCAACTTGATCCTGTTCATCTACCAGGGCTCTACAGGTCTGTGACCCATGACTGAAAATGCTCCCGAAAGGAAGGCTCTTGAAAGAGTTGGTACCCAACCTATAAATTGGCGGCAGCGTTTTAAGAGCTATCTGAGAGCACTAAGTGCAATCGTATGGAAGGATCTGGCAGCGGAATTGCGCAGTCGGGAACTGGTCGGCGCGATGCTTGTTTTTGCGTTAATCGTGGTCTTGATTTTCAACTTCGCACTGGAACTGGACCTTCGTACTCGAGGCACCATAACGGCAGGCGTGTTGTGGGTGACATTCTCTTTTGCTGGTACTTTGGGTTTGAATCGATCGATGTCGATCGAGAAAGATCGGGGTTGCCTGGACGGATTGCTGCTTGCCCCAGTAGACCGGAGTGCGATCTACTTCGGCAAGGTGCTGGGAAACTTGATTTTCATGATGATCGTGGAAGCCATCATGCTGCCCACCTATAGCATTCTGTACAATGTCAATCTGTTCCAACCCGGGCTTCTGGCTATTATCCTGTTGGGATCCATTGGTTACACCGTTGTGGGGACCTTGTTATCCTCCATGGCAGTGCAGGCCAGGACACGTGATATCCTTTTGCCCATTTTGCTTTTTCCCGTTGTCCTACCGGTATTGATATCCGCTGTGAAAGCAAGCACCGGAATCCTGCAGGGGTTTGAATGGACAGAGATCATGCCATGGTTGAACATGCTCATCGCTTACGATGTCATTTTTACAGCGGTGGCATTCATGGTCTTTGATTATGTTGTGGAGGAATAGAATTTTGGGATCAGGAGATAGGAATCAGGAAACCGGAATCAGGAAGCAAGCTTGGGTGTTATGTGAACAAGTCAACGAGTTGATAGGTCAACGAGTGATGTGATTTCCAATCCCAATTTCCGCATTACTCGTTACTCATTACTCATTACTTATGATCTAAAACTGGAGTGTCATTTATGGAACCTATGCCGAGAAACTTAAAAGCTTTGACCTGGATAACGTTCGTGTTGTTCCTCATCGCGCTTTATTTATCCCTGTTCTTCGCCCCACGCGAGGCGACCATGGGCGATGTGCAGCGGGTTTTCTACTTCCACATATCCAATGCCTGGGTCGGGATGTTGGCCTTCCTCGTGGCTGCCATTGCTGGAGGGGTTTACCTGGCGCGCGGTGATCATCGATGGGATCGCATTGCTCTGGCATCAGTTGAGATTGGCATTGTTTTCGCATTCATAACAATCGCCAGTGGATCGATCTGGGCCCGCCCTATCTGGAATACCTGGTGGACATGGGATCCACGTTTAGTCACCTATAGCGTGATGGAATTGATTTACCTGGCCTATATCATGTTGAGACAAGGTATTGAGGATCCCGATCGACGGGCACGATTTGGTTCGGTATATGGCATTGTAGCTTTTATCAGTGTTCCAATCACCTTTCTTTCCATTCGGTTATTCCGTACGATCCATCCTGTGGTGGTGGGGAGTGGTGATCCGGGGGCGGAAGGCAGCTTTGATATGAGTTCCAGGATGCTGGTTGCATTTTTCTTCAGCCTTTTTACCTATACATTCGTCTATGCCACACTCTTGTGGCATCGCATACGGATGCAAAATCTGGCAGAGAAATTAGAGCAACTCAAGTTAAGGATCTTATCGAGCTGACAAATCCTTGAACGAAAAGGGATTCGAAAATCATCATTTGAAACTGGAGAATAGAATGTTGTTACAACAAGCCCCAGCCGAAACCTTCAATTATATGGTTCTGGGTTTTTCCGTGATATTGAGTGTGTTGTTCCTTTACATCCTGAGCATCGTGGTCCGTTTCCGCAATTTGCAGCGTGATATGAGGCTGCTTGAAGAAGGAGAGGTGGAAAGGGATTCGGAGGTTTGAATTATCCAGCATTCGGCTACTGCAGGGCTGAACGATGTGCATCGTAGCGCCGGATTGAATGAAGAAGGGACTGCCTTTGAGCGTCTCTTTTTTTCTCGAGTATGCCCGATGTTAAGTGCATTAGGGGCAGCACCTAGATGTGATGCTGTGATGTGGTATGAGCCCATGATCATCGAGAGCTGTTATAACTTTTTAGGATAGCCCTCATAATCCACTCAACGCCTGGGTCAGGTCAGCAATAATATCCTCAGCATCCTCGACACCAATCGAGAAGCGGACCAGATTATCTTTAATGCCGACAGCTTCTCTCTCTTCCGAAGAATGGTCATAGTAGGACATCAACGCTGGTTGTTCGATGAGGCTTTCCACACCTCCCAGGCTGGGAGCGATAATCGGGATGGTAAC